>Ga0180899_1049_pt1 | contig 150276 bp, 128 predicted proteins | sample Deesub1362A_J573_FD_124278 | JGI IMG/M metagenome (GOLD analysis project Ga0180899, IMG submission 124278) | Desulfarculaceae bacterium JdFR-97 | reverse complement strand
GGGGAAACGGGAAAGGGGCTTCTATGGAAGAGAGGAGACAGCTCTTCGACGACTGGCCTCAGCGCTATGATGCATGGTTCGAGACTCCCATCGGGAGGCTGGTCAAGCGGTATGAGGCGGAGGTGATCTTGGAGCTCCTTGAACCTCGGCCTGGGGAGAGGATCCTGGATGCAGGATGTGGGACAGGGCTCTTTACGGCCGACTTTCTGGATCACGGAGCATACGTGGTGGGGCTGGATCTCTCCCTTTCCATGCTCCGTCGGGGGATCCAGCGAGGTAAAGGACGCCCGTTTCTGGGACTTGCCGCGGACATGCGTTTTCTTCCGTTTGTGGATGAAAGCTTCGACAAGGCCGTCTCCGTGACGACCATCGAGTTCATTGAGGACGCGCGCGGGGCTGTGGAGGAGCTCTTTCGAGTGACGAGGCCTGGAGGAATAGTAGTGGTGGCTACGTTGAACAGCCTCAGCCCCTGGGCCCAGCGCCGGCGTATGGAAGCCCGCAAGAAGAAGGATTCCGTCTTTCGAAAGGCCGTGTTCCGCTCTCCAGAGGATCTGCGGGGGCTTATTCCTGGCCATTGCGAGCTCCGGACCGCCGTTCATTTCCTCAAAGACGACGACCCGGAGGAGGCCGTACGAATCGAGGCCGAGGGACGCCGGAAGGGTTTGGAGACCGGGGCCTTCGTCGCGGCGCGCTGGATCCGGACCTGAGCCTGGTGTAAAGTCCTTCGCTGGAGACGGGGCCGTGGATGTGGATATGGGGCATCGCCTTTCCAAGTCGGTTTCAACAAACCCGGTGTGATGGAGGGCCGAGCTATGGACATGCTTTTGACCGACGAACAGAAGGAGATCCAGAAGGCCGCGCGCAAGTTCGCGCAGAACGAGTTTCCTCCCTTGGCCGAGGAGTTGGATAGGGAGGAGCGCTTTCCTTTGGAGCTGTGGAAAAAGGCCTGTCAACTGGGCTTTGTGGGGCCTTGGATCGAGGAGCAGTACGGAGGGCCGGGCCTGGGCGTGATGGAGGCAGTGCTCATCACCGAGGAGTTCTGGCGGGTGGACCCGGGTTGTTCGACTATCCTGGCCGGGGCCTTCGGCTCCCAGATGATCCAACTTTACGGTACTGAGGAACAGAAACGGGCCTGCCTCCCGCCCCTGGCGGCGGGAGAGAAGATCAGCGGGGCAGCCATCACCGAACCCAATGCGGGAAGCGATGTGGCCGGGGTGCGAACGCGGGCCGTGGAAGAAGGGGATGAGTTCGTCATCAACGGCACCAAGATGTTTATCACCAACGGTACCATTGCCGACTTCTTTGTGGTGCTCTGTCAGACGGAGCCCGAGGCAGAGAAGCGGCACTCGCGATTCAGCGTCCTGCTGGTCGAGGCTGACCGACCCGGCCTCACCCGGAGGAAGATCCGGAACAAGTTGGGGATCCGGGCCTCGGACACTGCAGAGCTGATCTTCGAGGACGTGCGCGTCCCCAAGGAGAATCTGGTAGGAGATCGAGGTCGGGGCTTCTACCAATTCATGCACTTCTTCGATGTGACGAGGATTCCTGTGGCGGCCCAAGGACTGGGTCTGGCCCAAGGAGCCTTGGATCGGGCCCTTCGATACGCCAGGGAAAGGGAGGTCTTTGGGAGCTCGTTGGCCTCCTTCCAGGCAACCCAGTTCAAACTGGCCGAGATGGCCACCATGGTGGAGGCTGTGCGGGGACTGGTTCGTCAGGCGGCCTGGAAACTGGACCACGGCGAGGTGGACACCCGTCTCATCGCCATGGCCAAGTGGCTGGCTGGACAGGTAGCCGTGCGGGCCGCCGACGAGGCCCTACAGATCCATGGGGGCTACGGGTTCATCGGCGAGTACGACATCTCCCGTTTCTATCGGGACGCCAAAATCGTGGAGATCTACGAGGGCACCAAGGAAGTCGAGAAGCTCATAGTGGCCAGACATCTGCTCAAGGGCTAGGAACTAGCTCATTCCAAGAGCCCCTTCTCATCGTTGTAGTGCTGGGAGAAGAGGGCTCCGGGGCCCTTGAAGACGTTGACACGAGAAAAGACCAAGTCCGCCACTTCCCTGCGAAGCTCGGGGTCCCTGGGATTGAACAGCCGCTGCATGGCCTCCAGGGTCTTGCATCGGGCCATGGCATGCCAAAGTTCCTCCGGACTTTCAGGCTCAAAGGGCTCCTGTTCCATCCTGTTCGGCTGCGGGAGGGGAAGAAAGACCTTGCGTGCCTCTGCCAAGAGGGTATCCAACCTAGCCTTGAGATCCTCCACAGCCCGCTCCATCTCCTCCGGTGTGCCGCAGTAGGGGGTCAAAGAGACGAAACCGCGATCGTCCGAGGGGTAGGACCGAGTGACGATGCGGGCCCGCTGCCCGCCTTCCCCCTCCTCCAGATCCAGGGTCAGAAGCTCCTCCATGGCGGTTCCTCCTCTTTGCACCTCTGGGGCCGTGAAGGGAGTCCACCAAGCCGGCGTAGGCATCCCTTTCGGTCTCAACTCTAGCGAAGGCATTTCGTTCCGTCAACGGCCTGCTGGATGGGAACTCCTCCTAGAGGGAGAGGCGGACAGAGACTCGGCTGACGGATGGGCAAATGAGGGGGCTCCTCCCGAAGGCCTCGAGTCCGGAAGAGATGGGGAGGCCTTTTGGAGAAAATTGAGGCCTTTGGGGCTCCACAAAACGGGTTTATCATCGAGTTTACGAATCCTTTCCGTGCCAACCTTCCAAGGCAAGGACCATTCGGAAATGGGATGAAGCTGAGAAATAGCGGTCGGTTAAGAGACAAGAGGGATGAAACTCAAAATGCATCAATTGTAAAAGTGAAACAATGGGAGGGTCTTTTTAAACAAAAGAGAAACAGCCCTGAAAGAAAAATATTTTTTTACAAGGAAAGAAAATATTATGGAAAATCGAATTTCAACAAGATCGAGTAGTCCCTGAAACGGAACCGTCTGATCTTTTCAAATTGTGAAACTTTCTTGGGCGAAGTTGATTTTCGCGCAGGTTTTTGTTGACATCGGGCCTTTTCCTTGGTACTAGAATGTCCGTTGCCGGAAAGTTCTTTTTTCATTGGCCCACTCTAAAAGAAAAGGAGGTGTACCATGCAGGCAAAAAAAGGGCTGTTCGTGGTCGGGATCCTGATAGGGGCGTTGCTACTTGCGGGAGGCGTCTCGTACGCCATTGATTATCCCAAGCGCCCCATCACCCTGATCTGTCCTTGGGGAGCGGGAGGAGGGACGGACGCCTGCTCTCGGATCATCGCCACCCTTCTAAAGAAGGAGTTGGGCGTTCCTGTCAACGTGGTCAACCGGACCGGGGGAAGCGGCGCCGTGGGCCACACGGCCATGGCCACGGCCAAGCCGGACGGGTATACCATCGGAATGCCCACCGTGGAGCTCACCATGATGCATTGGGTGGGTCTGACCAAGATCACCTACAAGGACATCACCCCCATCGCCCTGGTCAACGCCGATCCGGCAGGGATCAACGTCCGGGCCGATTCCCCTTGGAAGACCTATGAGGATTTGGTGGCGTATATTAGGAAGCATCCCGGTAAGCTCAAGAATTCGGGCACTGGCGTAGGGGGTATCTGGCACTTGGCCATGGCAGGGTGGCTGAAGGCCATCGGACTTCCACCCGATGCGATTCAGTGGATCCCCAGCAAAGGGGCTGCTCCGGCTCTCCAGGATCTGATGGCTGGCGGTATCGACATGAGCACCTGTTCCCTGCCGGAAGCGGCCACGCTCATCGAGGCGGGGAAAGTTCGGGCCTTGGCCATTATGGCCGATGAACGGGACCCTAAGTTCCCCGATGTGCCGACCCTCAAGGAGAAAGGGGTGAACTGGACCTGTGCGGCCTGGCGCGGCATCGCGGCACCCAAAGGGACGCCCAAGGAGATCGTAGAGATCCTCGAGAAGGCCATAGCAAAGGTGCACAAGAGCAAGGAGTTCCGCGATTTCATGAAGAACCGAGGTTTCGGGATCCGATGGATGGACTCCGCCACTTTCGCCAAGTTCCTGGAGAAAGCCGATCAAGAGAACGGAGAGGTGATGAAAGCGGCGGGAATCGTCAAGTAGGCAAGAGACAGCCATGCGGGTGAGCGACACGGCCATCGGACTGGGGTTGATCATCTTTGGGGTGGCGGTTCTCCTCTACACCCGAAACTTTCCCACATTGGAGAAAGGGTACCCCGGCCCCGCCCTCTTCCCCAATGTCCTGGCCGTGTTGTTCATCCTGGCGGGCCTCGGCCTTTCCATCCAGGGCATCCGGAGAGGGGAGAAGCTCCTGAAGTTCGATATGAGCGCCTTGAGCCGGGGAGGGCTGATCAACATCGCCCTGGTGCTGCTGTCGGTGCTCGTCTACATCTTTCTCTCCGATGTCCTGGGCTTTCAGATCATCTCCTTTCTGATCCTATTCGGCCTCATGAAGTGGCTCCGCGTCTCTACTCCTTGGTGCGTGGTGGTGGCTTGTAGTGTGACCCTGGGAATCTATCTCCTTTTCGCCAAAATGCTTTTGGTCCCCCTCCCTTGGGGTCTTTTTGGTTGGTGACCCGATGATGGAGCACATCCAGACCGCCCTTTTCCTCATCCTCCAACCCTATGTTCTCTTGGTCATCGCCTTGGCGGCCCTTTACGGTCTCTTCGTAGGGGCCATCCCGGGGCTCACCGCCACCATGGCGACGGCATTGTTGGTGCCGGTCACCTTTTTTATGGATCCGGTGCCAGCCTTGGCCGCCATCGTGACCATGGAGGCTATGGCCATCTTCGCTGGCGATATCCCGGGTGCGCTGGTACGCATACCGGGCACTCCCTCCTCCGCGGCCTATGTGGAGGAGTCCTATGCCCTGACCCTGAAGGGCCAGGCTGGATATGTCCTAGGGGTCGATGTGACCGTGGCGGCCATCGGAGGAATGATCGGCTCCATCATCCTGATCTTACTNGCCCCCATGCTGGCAGAAGTGGCCATGAAGTTCACCTCCTTCGAATACTTCTGGCTCGCCTGCATCGGGCTGAGTTGCGCCGTTCTCGTCACCAAGGGCTCCCTTCTCAAGGGGATGGTCTCTCTGCTCATCGGGCTTTTCATGACCACGGTGGGGGTGGACATTACCTTGGGATACCCCCGTTTTACCTTCGGTATCACGGACTTCCTCAACGGCTTCAGCTTCATCCCCGCCATGATCGGGATGTTCGGGGTCTCGGAGGTGATGCGAAACGTCTCCTCCGGAGAGCTCAGCTTCCGTCTGGAGTCCCGGGTCCAGGTCCGCAAGCTTTTCTCGGGTATCGGTCGAACGCTCCGAAGGTACAAGCTCAATGTGGTCCGTTCGGGGCTGGTGGGGACTTTCGTTGGAATCCTGCCCGGTGCAGGGGCCGACATCGGGGCTTGGATCGCCTATGCGGTGAGCAAACGCTTCTCCAAGGATGCGGACAAGTACGGGACGGGCCACATCGAGGGGATCGTGGACGCGGGCACGGCCAACAACGCGGGTCTGGGAGGGGCCTGGGTCCCGGCCTTGGTCTTTGGCATCCCCGGCGACTCCATCACTGCCATCGTCATCGGGGTCCTCTTTATGAAAGGACTGCGACCCGGGCCCATGATCTTTCAGAATACCCCTGAGATCCTCTACGCGGTCTATATCACATTCATTCTGGCCAATCTCGTCCTCATCCCCTTCGGCATCCTGGCCATCAAGGCGGGAAACCAGATGCTCCGCGTGCCCCGTAACGTCCTCATGCCCGCCATCCTGATGTTCTGCATCGTGGGCTCCTTCGCCATTAACAATACCACCTTCGACGTGGGAGTCATGTTGGCCACAGGGGTTCTGGCCTACTTCATGGAGGCCAACGGCATCCCTGTGGCCCCGGCCGTGCTAGGATTGGTCCTGGGACGGCTTCTAGAGGACAGCTTCATGGTATCCATGATCAAAAGCAACTGGGACCTGACCGTCTTCTTCCATCGCCCGGTGAGCGCCGTTCTGGGGGTCATCACCATCTTTCTTTGGACATCACCCTTTGTCGGAGCCCTTCGGAGGACCATTACGGCTAAAAGGGCAGCTCGGACCCAGTAGGAGCTGAGATGCCCCGTGGAGGGCATGAGGCCCACTGGGAGAGAGGAGCTGAAGGGGAGGAAGGTAGTGGAGGAGATGTTCGAGCTTCATCCCGAACGATGCACGGAATGTCAGATCTGCATGCAGATCTGTGCATGGGAACACTACCAGGAGCACAACCCCAAACGGTCTCGGATCTGGATCCGAGGAGAATGGCCCAAAGAACCGGAAATTCTGGTCTGTCAGGCGTGTCCCACTCGGGACTGTATCCAGGTCTGTCCCAACGAGGCCTTGACATGGGAGGGCTTCGTGAGGGTGCATCCGGATCAGTGCGATGCCTGCGGGGCCTGCGAGGAGGCCTGCCCTGTGGAGGGCGTCTGCCTCGACCCTCGGGGGGGCCTTCCTCTCATATGCGACACCTGCAATGGAAGGTTCGTGTGTGTCCAGTGGTGCCCTACCAGCGCCGTGAAAAAGGCGGGTCTGTAGACTGCGCGAGCCCCTTGGGGGCTCTGGGAAGGTGGAGACGACGCCACTTCCTCGTCCAGAACTCCCTATGTGGGAGAGGGTATGAGGATTCCATAACGGAGGAGAAAGAGGCGACATGGATTGGTGCGGTTATGCGGGTTCCCTCCTGGAAGTGGACCTGACTCAAGGGGACATCAGGACGGTTCCCCTTGAGGTATCTTTGGCCGAAGCTTACATTGGAGGGAAAGGATTTGGGGCTTGGATCCTCTACGAGCATCTGCCTTCAGGATGCGATCCCCTCTCCCCCGAGAACCTCTTGGTGTTCGCCACGGGTCCCCTAACNGGAACCTTGGCCCCGGCCACGGGTCGCATGGTCGTCTGTACCGTGGGTCCGGAGACGGGCCTTTGGCTGGACTCCAACTGCGGTGGTTTTCTGGGGCCGGAGATCAAGATGGCGGGCTTCGATGCCTTGGTGATCCGGGGAAGGGCTGAACATCCCGTTCTNCTGGTTGTGGAGGACGGCCGAGCTCGACTGGAGGACGCCTCGGAGCTCTGGGGGAAGGACACCTTCTCGGTACACCGATGGGTCAAGGATCGACTTGGATCCCGCTATCGGGTGGCCGCCATCGGCCCGGCCGGGGAGAAGGGGGTCCTCTTCGCCAACATTATCTCCGAATATCGGGCATTCGGAAGGGGCGGTGCTGGCGCCGTCATGGGTTCCAAGAACCTCAAGGCCGTGGCCGTCCATGGAACCGGGTCCCTCCGCGTGGCCGATCCCCGCAGATTCATGAAGGTCTGCAGAGAGGCCTTCAACGAGTTGGCCATTCATCCCGAGACGGGAGGTGGGAGGCAAGTCTACGGGACAAACGCCATCCTCTCCTGTATGAACGAGGCAGGGATTCATCCGGTTCGAAACTTCCAGAAAGGGGTCTTTTCGGGAGCGAAAGAGGTCAATGAGGAGACTATTCGGGAGTTCTACGTTAGGCATCGGGCCTGTTTCGGGTGTCCCATCCACTGCAGCAAGATCGCCGAGGTTCGGGAGGGGCCTTTTAGGGGAAGCGTTGTAGAGGGTCCTGAATACGAGGACGTGTGGGCCTTTGGGGCTCAATGCGAAAACAGGGATGTGGGGGCCATTATCCATGCCGAATACCTGTGCGATTACTACGGAATGGATGGGATCTCCACGGGCAATGTCATCGGCTTCCTCATGGAATGCGTGGAGCGGGGCCTGCTGAGCGAGGAGGAGGTGGGTTTCTCGCTGCGTTTCGGGGATGCGGAGGCCATGATCCGGGCTGTGCATCACATCGGTCGCCGGGAGGGTGAGGGGGTCCATTGGGGGGAGGGGGTCCGGAGGTTGGCCCAGAGGATCCCCAGGGCCGAGGATGCGGCCATGCACGTCAAGGGGATGGAACTTCCTGCCTATGATCCACGTGGGTCCACGGGCATGGCCCTGGCTTATGCCACAAGCGATCGGGGTGGATGCCACCTAAGGTCCTGGANCATTGGGGCGGAGCTCCTCTCCACCGAAGAGCGGATGGACCCCTTCTCCAGGGAGTTCAAGGCCGAATTCGTAAAGACCCAGCAGGACCTCTTTACCGTGCTCAACGCCACCGGTTTCTGTCTCTTCGCCATCTCTGCGCTGGGTATGCGCCAGATCACGGAGTTCCTCCATTCCGTCACAGGCTCTGAGACTTTCTCCTCTTCCGAAGAGATCCTCAAGGCGGGGGAGAGGATCAATAACGTGGTGCGGCTCTTTAACCTTCGACAGGGTCTTTCCAGGGATCAGGACACCCTGCCTCGGCGCTTCCTGGAGCGGCCCTTGGAGGAGGGGCCCTGTCGGGGGAGGGTCGTTGAGCTGCGGCCCCTGCTGGAGGAGTACTACCTGGTGCGGGGATGGGACCAGAATGGAGTCCCCAGGCCGGAGAAACTCAAAGAACTGGACATCGAGTGGAGGTAAGGATGGGGTTTAAGCCCGAGGGTGTCTACGTGGCGATGTTGACCCCCTTTCGTGAGGACGGGTCCATCAATGAGGACGAGATCCGACGGATGGTCGACTTCGCCGTACAAGGGGGAGTGGACGGCCTCTTTCCAGTGAGCTCTGTGGGAGAGTTCATCCATTTGGATCGAGAGGAAAAGATCCGGTTGATTCGGACGGTTGTGGAGCAGGCACGGGGGAGGGTTCGGGTGACGCCCGGGGTGGGGAGCACCCACCCTGCCGAATCCATCGCCCTGGCAAAGGAGGCCCAGGCCATGGGATGCGATGCCGTGGTGGTGGCCCCTCCTTACTACTTTACACTCTCACAGGAGATGATCGAAAAGTACTTCGAAGCCATCGCCGATGCCGTTGACCTCCCCATCATCCTCTACAATATCCCCCTGTTTACCCAACCCCTTTCCTATGACGTGGTCAAGCGCCTTTCGCGCCGGGAAAACGTGGTGGGGATGAAGGACAGCAGCGGCAGCATGGTGGACCTGGTGCACTTCATGGACAAAGTGCGCCTGGTGGGGGAGGATCTCTCCTTCCTCGTGGGCCGCGAGGACATGTTTTTCCCCGGACTGATGATGGGGGCTCGGGGGTGCATGACCGCCACGGCTGGGATCCTGCCAGAGGTCATGGTGGGCATCTATAGAGCCTGGAAAGAGGGGGACTACGATAGAGCTCGGCGGCTTCAGTTCTCCATCCTCTTGCTCATCCGGGCCATGTTCGCTATGCCCTTTCCCCTGGGGTTCAAGGTCGCCTTGGAGATGCGGGGCTTTTCCATGGGGCCGCCCAAACAACCGCTCTCTGATGCCGAGCGCTTCCGTTATCGCACAGTCAAGGCACGGATCGAGAAGATTATGAAGCCCCTCTTGGAGAGGCTGGAGGTGGGAGAGCTCTGCCTCTCGTCTTTGGAATAGGGGGTCTCAGGGATGAAGGAGGTGCTCTATGATGTGGTGACCTTCGGGGAGGCCATGATTCGACTTTCGCCTCCGGGCTTCCAGCGATTGGAACAGACCAGGAGTTTGGAGATGAATGTCGCGGGCTCCGAACTCAATGTTGCCGTGGGGGTCACCCGTTTCGGATTGCGAAGCGCGTGGGTCAGCAAATTGCCTCGAAATCCTCTGGGGTTTGCGATACGCAATCGGGCCCAAGAGTTAGCTGTGGACTGTTCGCATATCGTCTGGTCGGAGGAGGGCAGGGCTGGCATCTATTTCATCGACTTTGGTGCTGCTCCCCGTCCAACGGAGGTCTTGTACGACCGGTCCGGATCTGCGATAAGCAGAATCCGGCCGGACGAGGTCCCATGGAGATCCCTGTTCGAGAGGGCCCGACACTTTCACGTAAGCGGCATTACACCGGCACTGAGCCCTTCTGCCGCCGCAGCGACCGCCAAGGCATTGGAGACGGCCAAGGAGAGCGGTTGCTCCGTTTCTTATGATCTCAATTATAGAAGTAAGCTTTGGAGACCTGAGGATGCCAGGAGGGTTCAGGAACCTTTGATGGACTACGTGGACATCCTGATTACCAATCAAGAGGATCCCTGCCTCGTATTCGGATTGAAGGAAGAACGAGCGGAGGATTTGGCGGAGGCCATGGCTGCCTCGTACGGTTTCAAAATGGTCGTGGTGACCTTGAAAGAGGCCCTTTCCTTCTGGGCCGCCCGATGGACGGCTTTGGCTTATTCGGGGGGAGAGGTTCTGAAAGACAAAGAGTATGATGTGGAGGTCGTGGATCGAATCGGTGCGGGGGATTCCTTTGCGGCGGGCTTCATCGCGGGGTGGCTCGAGACGGGAGACGCCCGTAGGGCGCTCCAATGGGGAAATGCCTTTGCTGTCCTGAAACACACTTTCCCGGGAGATTTCAATTGGTGCACCCGGGAGGACGTGGAGACCTTTCTTGAGGGGGGTGGTCGGAAGGTCTCGCGATAGGCCCGGATGATCTGCGGGGATGGAATCCCCCTCTGCGTGAGATCTATGTTTCATGGAGTGTCAGCTCCCAGGTTTTGCCTTTCCACGGCAACCTTCACGACGATCTTATGAATGGGACCGGTTCCACCGAGGGGGGCATGTGCATCTTCAGGAAAGAACACCGCGAATGTACCTGGAGGGTGTGTTAAACCAGATATCGGGACTATCCGCAAAGAAGGCAACGTCCTTCTCGGGGTTATAGGCCTGCTCCACTTCTACGCAAAGAAGGGTAGCCTTCCACCCGATCCATTCCTCCCCCTGGACTGTGAATTGAACATCGATATATTTCCTGTGGATTTCCAGCCTGGTCCCCTCTCGACTTCTGCCCTCTTCCTTTATGACGAGGGCAAAGACGCGGTCATCTTCTATGGGGTGCCGTCCCGGCATAAGCTCGGCACTCTCGGGCCTTGTAAGGAACTTGAAGGCGGACCGAAACAAGGGGTTCAGAGCAGCATACTGCATCCAGTTTTCCAAATGATCGAGGATCATTTAGCCCCTCCTTGATAAGAAGCTGTTGTGAATTGTGAAATGATCGGGGCAGGTGGGCTTAACTCCCAACGGATCCATGCCTAAATCTCCGTTTCTTCATTCTTTTCGTCCCTTTCTCGATCTATGGAGATTCTATGGGCTTCCCTCTCGGCCGCCCTCTTAATGCGGTAGTAGGAGGTAATGATCACAATGACGGCGAGGGTGATGAAGGCCGTGCTGATAGGCCTCGTGAAGAAGATGAGGGGGTCTCCATGGGAAATGATCAAGGAACGACGCAGATTTTGCTCCGCCATGGGTCCGAGGATCAAGGCCAGAAGGATGGGTGACACGGGATAACCATAGTATTCCATGAAGTATGCGATGATGCCGATGATCAATGAGAGTCCTACGTCGAAAAAGCTGAACCTCATGGCATATGAGCCGACGACGCAAAGAAAGAAGATGATGGGCGTAAGTATTCTTCTGTCGACATTGATAAGCCTGGCAAAGACTCTTGCGCCAGACAGACCCACGATGAGAAGGATGAACTGCGCCATTATCATTCCAGCAAAGATGGGATAGATGATATCCAGGTGGTCCCGAAACAGAAGGGGACCTGGCTGTAGACCATGGATGGTGAGGGCCCCCAGTAGTACGGCCGTGACCGCATCCCCGGGAATGCCCAGAGTCAGCATCGGGATCATGGCGCCACCTGTAGCCGCGTTGTTTCCCGCCTCAGGCGCAGCAACTCCCTCCAGAATCCCTGTTCCGAATTTCTCCGGATGTTTGGAGGACCTCTTGGCCTCTCCGTAAGTAATGAAAGCTGCCACATCACAGCCGGTTCCTGGAATGCTCCCGATAAATGTCCCCATAAGGGCGGATTTGAAGATCGTTTTCAGGGTGGAGCGGATTTCCCGGAATTTGGGGAGGATGTTCTCGACTTTCGACTTGACTGGGGGAAGGACCAGGATCTTTTCGATGTTTCGGAAGACCTGGGCATAACCGAACAGACCGATGAGGGCGGGAACGAACGTCACACCTCCTAGCAGGTTTTGGGAGCCGAAGGTGAATCGGGGGACCCCGGATAGCGGATCGAACCCTATGGTAGTGATCATGAGACCGAAGATGGCCGAGATGATCCCTTTGAGTATGGACCGGCCTGAAATGGTGATGATCATTCCCAATCCGAAGACGGCCAGAGCGCAGAATTCGGGAGGGCCGAACTTGAGGCCGATCTTGGCAATCTGAGGAGACAGGAAAGTCATGATGATGGCGCCTGTCGTTCCTCCGCAGAAGGAGGCAATGGTGGACATTCCTATGGCCTTCCCTGCCATTCCTTTTTGAGAGAGGGGATAACCGTCCAGAAGGGTGGCGGCGGCGGCGGAGGGTGTTCCCGGTGTACGAATGAGGATTCCAGATATAGATCCCCCGTAGATACCGCCGCAGAAGATGCCCAGGAGCATGAGCAGCCCCTGAACGGGGGGCAATCCAAAGGTGAAGGGGATCAAGAGGGCGCACCCCATGGTTGCCGTAAGACCTGGAAGGGCCCCCACTATGATTCCCGTGGTGATACCTACAAATACGAATAGTAAAGTTCTTCGGGTTGAGCATCACCGTCGAAAATGCCTGCATGAGCAAATGGAAGTCCATACGTGAGGCTCTCCTTACTCTGATACACGCCCTTCTTCTAGCTCCGAACTTTTCCCGGGGATAGGGAATACACTTCCCGTTCGAGATGATGTCAGAACGAGAATGAAAATATCCCTGTTGGAAGCGGAATAATCAGGAAATACCTGAAGACTGCCCAGACGATTAGGGATGATACCACGGAACTCGCTATCCGTTTGATCAGGTCTCTATAGCCCAGGAAGGTCATGAGGGCAAATAGAAAGACGCACGTTCCCATGGCGAAGCCGATGACTTGCATGATGAGGAGATATCCAATGCACATCCCAATGGCCACCATCATCCTGATGAAACCTTTCGGGTCTATTCGGTCCTCCTGGGGCAACACATCTCCCCGGATGGCCTTGACAATGAGGCTCACAGCACACAGGCTCATCATGATCGAGAGGATTTGAGGGAAGAAATTGGGGCCGTAGTAATAGATCGTAGCCTTCCTGTATGCACTGGCGTACCAGAAGAACCATGCGCTCAGGATGATCAATCCTGTTCCCACAATAATGTCGGCGCGTCTCACGTTTCCCCTGGGGGGGTCGAAAGCGGCAGATGTGCCGCTTTCGACGCCAATTTGACCTTATTCCATAGGCTTCAACAATCCCACTGATTTGAGAGCAGGTTCCAGGGTCTCTTCCATCCCTTTGAGGAATTCCTCAAAGCCCTTCGGATCCTTGTAGACGAGGGGGAGTCCCAATTCTTTGGCCAACTTTCGAAACTCGGGATCGTCGAAGCACTTCTTGAACCCCTTGATCAGGACCTCCATCCGGTCCTTGGGAACGCCCTTGGGTGCTGCTAAACCTCTCCAGTCCAGGATGGGATGAGGATTGGGAAAGCCTGCCTCCTCTATGGTCGGGACTTCAGGGAAGAGGGGATGTCGCACGAGGTTATTCACGGCGAGGATCCAGACTTTGCCTGCCTTATAGAGCTGGAGCATCTCGTCGATACCCGTTGTAGCCACGTCGATGTGACCACCGATGAGCGCCGTTCTTGTGGGGGCCGCTCCGTCAAAGGGGACATAGTTGAACTGGACATTATTCTGTGTCGCTATTGAGGCTATGGCCAGATGCCACGCGCCGCCTGCTCCGCTGTGACCCACAGTCACGATCCCAGGGTTCTTTTTCGGGTAGTCCATGACCTGTTTGAGAGTTTTCCATTTGGAATCAGCAGCCACGGAGATGGCAGCTGGACTCTGATTGACCAATTGGATCAAAGAGAAGTCGCGATAAGAGAGTTTTGCCAAGCCCATCAAGCGATATGTGCTCAACTGAAAGGTGATCATCCCCACTGTATAGCCGTCAGGGCGGGCCGTTGCCACTGCACCCATGCCAATGGCACCCATTCCCCCTGTCTTGTTGACGACATTCACATTCACGCCGAAGTATTTTTTGGCGTTTTTGACCAAGGTCCTTGAGATTGTGTCGGTACTGCCTCCAGCGGACCATGGACAGATCAGTATGATGTCTTTGGCGGGAAAACCTGCTGACATGGTGGAAGGTCCTGTGAAGGCCACCAATATGATGGAAAGGATGATTAGAAAAACCGTTTTTTTCTCATGGCGCCTCCTCCTGGTCTGATATCTCGCGATATCGTCCAAGGAAACGATTTGTATTCATGTTGGGTTATCATCCCCTTTCGTCATGGCGGCCCCCACTGCTCGGTCTCAGGGTGTCCACAGGCGTTGGGACCGATCAATGACTTCATAGCCGTTCTATTGACCCATTTCCGGAAGGGGCGATTTTCCCCGGGCTTCTTTGATCCACCGGAGGCACTCTTCGATTTTCCGTGCGATGGCGCCCCAATCTCTGCGATCTACCAGATCCTTAGTGATGAGTTTTGAGCCCATTCCCAGGCAGGCTGCTCCGGCCTCGATCCAGCTTCGGATGGACTCCTCGTTGGGCTCCACCCCTCCCGTGGGCATGATTCTGCTCCACGGCATGGGACCCAGCAGGGCCTTGATGAAGGACGGGCCTCCGACCTCGCCTCCAGGGAAGATCTTGACGATTTCTGCGCCCAGTTCCTCGGCCGCTGAGATTTCGGAAGCCGAGCCGCATCCAGGACAGTATGCCACCTTGCGCCGGTTGCAGACCCGCGCGACCTCCTCGTTGAGTACTGGACCAACGATGAAGTTTGCACCACAGTTGATATAAAGAGCGGCCGTGGAGGCGTCCAACACCGATCCAACGCCCAAGATGATGTCAGGGCGTTCTTGTNGGAAGAAACGTACCAGTTCCGCGAAAATCGGAAACGCGAGGTCCCCTCGATTGGTGAACTCCACCACCCGTGCGCCACCCTCGGCACATGCCATGACGATTTTTTTGGCGATCTCCACGTCGGGGTTGTAGAAGACAGGGACCAGACCAAGGTCGTACATAGCGTTGAGAACTTTCATTCTGGGAAATCTAGCCATTCCGATCTCTCCGGACTTTTTTCCTCAAGGCCCCGGTGATGTATAGGGTATCGGGGCTTTGAGAGACTATCTTCATCGGGACACGCGTCCCGATACATCACCCTCCATGATCCTTTCTACTTCGGAGACCGTGACTAGATTGAAGTCTCCGAAGATCGAGTGTTTGAGGCAGGAGGCGGCCGTAGCGAAATTCACCACCCTCTGGGGGTCATGGGGAAAATGGAGCAGGCCGTAGATGAGCCCCGCCGCAAAGGCGTCGCCTCCCCCCACTCGGTCCACAATGTGTGTGACCTGATACACGGGGGCTACATAATGACCTTTCCGGTCATGGAGCAGAGCGGACCATGTGTTGTGGCTGGCACTCAATGACCCTCGAAGGGTTATGGCAACCATCTGGAGGTTGGGAAATCGAAGGAGGAGTTCCTCAGCCACTGGAAGGTAATCCTTCGCCTCGACCCGACCTCCTCGCACATCCGTTTTCCCGGCCTTTATGCCGAAGACCTTCTCTGCATCCTCCTCGTTGCCGATGGCCACGTCCGAATAGCGGACCAGCTCGGGCATGACCTCCGATGCCGATTTGCCCCACTTCCACAGCTTGGCTCGGTAGTTCAGGTCGCAGGAGACAGTAAGTCCTTTCTCCTTGGCCTTTTTTACCGCCTCCTTCAGGACCTCGGCGGGGCCCTCAGCGATGGCAGGGGTGATCCCGGTCCAATGGAACCATGTGGCATCGGAGAAAACTTCGTTCCAGTCCATCATGCCCGGCTCGATGCTTGCGAAGGCCGATCCCCCCCTGTCATAAATGACCTTGCTTGCCCGCTGCATCGAGCCGATCTCCAGGAAGTAAATTCCGAGTCGTGCCCCGCCCGTAATAATTCGAGACGTTCCCACGCCGAACTGGCGCAAGAACATGATGCAGGCCTTGCCGAGGTCGTTGTCCGGAAGTCTTGTAACATATTCCACAGAGACGCCGAAATTTGCCAATGAGACGGCCACGTTGGCCTCTCCGCCGCCGTATATGACATCGAAGCTTCGGGCCTGCCCGAACCGTTGAAACCCAGGAGGCGAAAGCCTCATCATGATCTCTCCAAAGCAAACCACCTTATGCGCCATGACGGACCTTCCTGAAGCGAAATTTCCACCTGTCAGCTCGGCGACTTTTCTTCCTTTTCCCTCTCTGCCAGAGCCTTCTTGAGCTTTTCCACGTGATCTTCCCGGGGAGGAACGAAGATGTCAATTCCCTTGAAGCCGGTCTTGGTCTCTCCTCCATGGGGCACATTCGGAGGGTGGACACAGATATCGCCGGCCTTCATAAGGAAGCGTTCATCCCCGCAGATATGGTCCTCTTCCCCCTCCAAGATGATGAGGATCTGCTCCGAGGGATGGCTGTGGACGGGGAAGACGCATCCCGGGGGGTTTTCAATGAAGCTTATGAGGACCCGATCCGTGGCGATAAGTCGGCTCTTGGACTCCTCAGTCAGGGGAACTAGGGGAAGATCCTCTATGCGATGCCAATATTTTGATTTCCTTTCCGGCATGGAAACCCCCTCCTTCATGTGATTTCTAGTTTCTACTGAGACAAGAGCGATTCTGCCTTGCCTCACTGACATCGACGGAAGTTAAACGAGGCCCCTTCTTTGTCGATGCCAAAGAGCTTGAGATCTCTGCAGGCCTTGTTCTCTGACCATTGAGGCACACCGTGCACCTGTTGCATAGATGATGGGACCCATCGTGATCGGATCTCTCCGTTTCTCGTGATCGACCTTTCTTCCCACTGCCTCCATCACGCCCGATAACTCGTGTCCGAGGATTCGAAGATGCCGAAAGCGATCCTTGAACTTCCCCGTGGAGGCGAAGGTCCCCGTGCCCCAGATGCTAGCCCAATAGACCCTAATGAGAATTTCGTCGTTCTCATGGCTCTTTAAGTCAGGGGTGTGGCACCTCAATTCTTGCTTGCCTTCAAGGGTCTTCTCCCCTGTTGCTTCCGGCTTGGAACCGAATCCATAATGATCGTCTTGATTCTCCTCAGAGGGTATCCCATCATGATGACCCCGGCCAACGGGACGCAGAAATACCAGAGGCGTCGAGACAATTCGAGAATGGGTGACCGGTCGTTGGCCTTGATCATTAACTTCCACCCGTAATAGGTCATCATTCCGAGAAAGGCGAGGGAAAGCAGCTCCACCACCACGGCGAGTCCTCTCTCGCCCTTGCGGTCCTTGAGGTGATCTTCTAGCCATCTCACCCGAAAATGTTCATTGTCTCGCCACAAAACTGCCGACCCCAAGAAGACCATCCAGGCGAAGGCCCACTCCACGATTTCGTCCGACCATCCCCATAGAGGCCACAGGGACGAATCGGACGAAGACCACGGCCGAAAGCAGCACCAGGAGCGCCACGAAGCAGCCAATGGAGGTCCATTTCAATGAAGTGGCTAGAGCCAGATCCAGCCATGGGAAAAAGCGCTTCATGCTTGACCCCTCAATCCGGTCCCATGATCGTATTCGGCAGCCAGAGACACACCTCTGGGAAAAAGGACATAACGAGCAACACGAGAAAAATTCCCAGGAGATACGGCCACATCTCCTTCGTCAAGAGACCTATGGAGATGCCGCTTATGCTGGAAACAGCATAAAGGCTCATACCCACCGGAGGGGTCAAGAGCCCGATCATGGAGCAAAGGATCATGATGACACCGAATTGAACCGGGTCGATTCCATATCGTTCGATCAGCGGCATAAAGACGGGGATTGTGATGACGAGAACGGCAATGCCTTCAAGGAAACACCCCAGTACGATCAGTATGAAGATGATAATGAGGATCAAGAGCCACTTCATCCAGGTAAGGGCCGTCAAGGTAGTGATGATCTGTTGGGGGATTCTCTGGTGAATCATAAACCACCCAAAGAATCCGGCGGAGGCGATGATGAACATCACGCGCAAGGTATGCACGAGGGAGTCCCACAAAATTCTCGGCAAGTCCTTGACCTGCAATTCGCGGTAGACAACGATTCCAAGAATCATCGCATACACGGAAGCAGCCACCGCGGCTTCCGTGGGAGTAAAGATCCCCCCGAGGATCCCCCCGATGATGATCACCGGTGTTCCAAGGGCCAGAGAAGCCTCCTTCATGCTGAGGAGAAGCTCCCTCAAAGAGGCCTTCTGTTCCTTGGGGTAGTTTCGACGCTTGGAGAGGAAAAAGACTGCTCCCATTAGGGCAAGGCCCATGAAAACCTCGGGAATACAGCCCGCCAGAAAGAGTTTCCCTACCGACACACCTGTGATACTCCCGTAGATCACGAAGGGGATGCTTGGGGGAATAACCGGACCGATGGTAGAGGAGGCGGCGGTAATCGCCGCACTGAATCGGCGATCGTAGCCGCTTTTTGTCATCGCTTCCAATTCGACCAGTCCGAGGCCCGCCGCGTCGGCGACAGCGGCGCCGGACATGCCGGAGAAGATCATACTGGCCACGACATTGACGTGGCCGAGTCCCCCCCGGAGATGTCCCACCAAGGCCAGTGCGAATCGGAAGACCCTTCGGGTGATTCCGCCGGTATTCATTAGATTCCCGGCGAGAATGAAGAATGGGATGGCTAGGAGGGTAAAGGACGTGGTGGCGGAGTACATGCGCTGGGCGATCATAGGCAACACGAACCCTTCCCCCTTGGCGATGAAAGCAAGTACCGCGGTCAACCCCATGCTTACGGCGATGGGGACACCGAGGAGGAGGAAGAAAACGAGCGTGGCAAAGACGATGATGGTGAGCATGGCTTCATCCACCCCATTCTTCCAACGATGGACCTATCGCATGGCCTCAACCATCTCCATAAATTTCTTCACGTTTTCATCTCCCGCATATTTCCCGATACGTTCGTACGCAGGTCCCATGACAGCTCGGAATTTGGAAATGTCGGGTTGGGTGACGACCATCCCTTTCTCTTTGAGCTTCACAAGCAGATCGGCTTCTTCGTCTTGTATGGCCTTTCGAAAATAGTTTCCTGTCTTTCCGCTTTCTTCCCTTATGATCTTTTTCTGTTCCGGCGTGAGCTTGTTCCAAGACTTGACGCTCATGACATGGACCATGGAGTTGTAGACATGTCGCGTGAGGGCGAGATATTTCTGCACTTCATAGAGTTTGAAGTGATAGATCACGGCCAGAGGGTTCTCCTGGCCGTCCACGACACCCTGCTTCAGGGCCATGAGGAAACTCCTGGCCGTCTACGGTGACCTTCCCCTTGGGGCCCACATTAATGACTCCCAGCTCTCGCCTTTGGAGGAAGAAGTCGGCACCGATCTCTTTTCCTGTCTCCAGCCGAACAGGATTGGTCGGACATATGCCTCCGATGATCATGCGGTCGAAATGGCTGTAGATCCATCTGACCTGCCCAGGGGAAAAGAGTCCCTGAATGAGAAATTCCTCGCGGATCCGTTGCGTATCGTAAGTCTTGAAATCTTCGGGGTGAACGGGATTTCTGATTTCCATGGATCTTTCCTCCATATGAGGCTATATCGTTTCCCGGCAACCCAATTTCCTGGAGATCAATTTGGCCTTCTCCATGACTCGGCACTTCAGATCCTTTTCAATCCTTGTGAGAGTCATCCTGATAGCGGGGCCCGAGATGCTGATTGCCGCCACCGCCTTTCCTCCATTGTCGTAAATGGGGGCGGCCACGCATCGGATTCCCCTCTCGTTCTCTTCATCGTCCACGGCATAGCCTTGAAGGCGGATGAGTCGAAGTTGTTCTTTGAGCTTCCGGGGATCGGTGATGGTTCGAGAAGTGCGAGCTGGCAAACCGGTCTCCTGGATCAAGGCGTGCAGCCGGGATTCCTGCATATGGGCGAGCAGGACCTTTCCTACAGCGCTACTGTGGGCGGGATTGCGCAATCCGATGCGTGAAGCCATGCGAAGGGTCTCAATCCGGTGATCCGATTCCACTTTGTCGACGTAGACCACTTCATTGCGGTCCATGACGACTAAGTGGACGGTCTCCCCCGTACTTTCGGCAAGCTCCACGAGGAGAGGCCGGGCCTCATTGCGAACATCCAGCTGGGCAAGAAGACGGTGACCCAGTTCCACAAGCCGAAAGCCCAGAAAGTAGTTTCTCGACTCAGTGTCCTGCCGAACGAATCCGAGGTAGGCCAGTGAGTTCAACAGGCGATGGGTCGTGCCTTTTGGAAGGTCGAGCTTTCGGGAGAGTTCTTTCACGCTCATCCCCTGAGGGGCCTGTTCCAAGGCATCCAATATGGCAGAGGCCCTCTCCAAGGCCTGAACGAGATTGGAGGGCCGTTGCCCGAAGGTTGGGGATGAAAAGGGAAGGCTGTCTCCTTGCAGCTCTTTCATGATTTCCTCTTTGTGAGATGAAGATTTATGCCTCGCACGCCCAGGTCTTTATTTCTTATTGCGAAACATAGTTTCTTAATATAAGATGACGTGAATTATACCAGGGTCTTGTTCCCTGTCAAGCCTCTTTAGGAAGCGACTCCTGCGGACCCATGGAGGAGTCGTTGCTCGGGATTGAGATGTGAACTTCCATTTCTTTTCCAGGATCAGGGGAGCGGATATGGAGGTCGTTTAGTCAGGTGAGATCTGCCCGTTCTGAAAGAGACTTCTCGAAGAAGAGCCCTTGGGGTGATCTCTTAATTCATGGAAAAGGGGGCCCCATGGAAGGCTTGACAAGCCTAAAGTGATTTCTATAATGGCGTCAGTTTGTAATATGAAATTTTGTTTCGTATAACGAAACAGCTTATGCCATTATTGCCTGAGATGGGATATTAGGAGCCCGATTTGGGCGAGAATCCATTGTGACGGCTCGAAAAATCCGGAGGGCGGCCTCTTTTCGCTTGCCAAGAGGGGCTCTTGTGATCTGGATGGTGAGGAGGGGGAAAGATGATCCGTTCCATCGAACACGTGAGCATCCGCTGCAGGGACATGGAGGCCTCCATCGACTTTTACCGGCGGATGTTTGGAGCTGAGGTCCTCCTGAGGCGGAGGCCAGGAGACGGCAAGCGGATCACCTATCTGAAGCTTGGAGAGGGTATGTTGGAGTTGATGGAGCTGGGCCCTGCAGAGGAGGCCCCTGATCCCATGTCCCACTATGGGGTCCATCACATCGGTCTCAAGGTAGACGATCTCGATACCGTGTACCAGGATCTCAAAGGGAAGGGTGCCGACTTCCTGGGAGAGCCCTTCGAGCCCATCCCTGGGATCAAGCTGGTCTTCCTGCGAGAGCCCAATGGAGCCGTCATCGAGCTGGCCCAGAGGGACCCCCGGGTCTTCGAGGAGGCCTTCGCCCAGGGGACGGTGGATTGGTAGGGAAGGATCGCACCACCTCGGAAGGGGGTCCTTAATTGGTATTGGCAAAGGGGGTCGACAAGGATTTCAGAAGGCGTCCCTAGGTGGACTCTGTGAGAGAGGTGCTTTCTCCTCGGGGGGGGAGGACCATGAGCGTTCTGTTCGAGCCCTTCGAGTTCTCCGGGATCCGGATGCGGAACCGATTCGTCCGTTCCGCGACGGTCAACAACCTCACGGATGAGAACAACCGCTTCACTCCCGCTCACCGCAAGCTGTATACGGATCTGGCCCGTGGAGGTGTGGGGCTCATCATTGCAGGCGTCCACCGACCTAAACGGGAATGGTTCTTGGGGCATCCCTTCCGTCAACCGTGCTTGGACGCCCCCGGGGTGGAAGAGGAGTTGGGCTCCCTGGGGGAGGAGGTCCACCGTCTCGGTGCCCGATTGGTCTCGCAGATCTCCCCGCCCTTTCGCATCCGCGGCAAGCAGGTAAGCGGTTCCGCCATTGACGTCCACTTGGTTCCGGAACCCTTGGATGAGGAGGATATGGCGGAGATGAGGGAGGCCTATCGAAACGCTGGGCGTGTGTTGAAAGCGGCGAGGTGCGACGGGATTCAACTGCACTGCTGTCACAACGATGTCTTGAGCCGAATGATATCCCCCTTTTTTAATCGTAGAACGGACCGCTACGGAGGATCTCCGAAGAATCGGGCACGGCTGGTGTTGGAACTCGTCCAAGAGATTAAGGAAGGGGCAGGTGAAGATTTTCCAGTTATGATCAAGATGAACGCTAGCGACTTTCGGGAAGGGGGGATGTCGGTGGATGAGGCTGCGGAGATGGCTTCCATCTTGGTCGAGGGAGGCATCTGTGCCATCGAACCCTCATGCGGAGGAGCAGGGTCCTCTCATACCCCCTCTGGACCCGTTCGGAAGGAGGAGTGGCACGAGGGATATCTCGTGGAGTATGCTGCTCGCATTAAACACGTCGTGGATGTCCCAGTGATGGTGGTGGGGGGTCTCCGAAGACTGGAGATGATGGAGGAGATCGTCCTGACGGGAAAGGGTGACCTCATCTCCATGTGCCGACCCTTCATCCGTGAGCCGGACCTTATCCGGCGATGGGCATCGGGGGATACCTCTCCCTCCAAGTGCATCTCTTGTGACGGGTGTCTGAAGGAGACCATCCGAGGTCGAAAGCTCCGATGTGTCCAGAAGGAGAAAGATGCGGCAAGAGGGTGAGGGAAACTTCTCTGCCCATGAAGCACAGAACGGAAGGAGGTGAGAGAAAAGGGCTTGACAGTTGGGTTCCCGAGGGATAAGTACTCTACCGAATCGGACTTCATCTCCTCCTCGGGCGGTTTAGGCCACGGAGATCTCGATCGTGTTCTCGCGCGCGCGCTTCGAATTCTCTTCAGGCACCGGCAGCAGTTACAAGGCGTCTTCCAACGACTGCTGAAGGCAATTCGCGTTCACTCTGACCATACAAAAAAGGGAAGCATCTCATTAAGGGCGAAGGAAGAGAGGTGTCTTCTATACACTTCCCTTGTCCAGCCCAAATTCCCTCTGGGTTCCCTGAACAATGGATTCGGGGATGATAAGGAGATCTCCCGAGTTCATTCCAAAAGAGGCCCTCGTTTCGGGAAGGAGGGAGGCGCAACCGGTTCACTCTCATCCAAGAAAGGAGGGAACGACCATGGGAAAGGTCACCAGAAGGGAATTCGTCAAAGGAATGGTGGCCGGTGGGGCTGCGGTGGCCGGGACGCTGGCCGCCCCCGGAGTTCTCCGTAAAGCCTATGCCCAGAAGCCTAAGCTCTCCGTGGGGTTGTGGAATCACTGGGTGCCAGGGGCCACCGATGTCCACAAGGCTATCATCGAGGAATGGGCCAAGAAAAACAAGGTGGAGGTCTCCATCGACCTGATCGGGCCTCAGTGCCGGGATATTTTGACCATCATCTCCGCCGAGGCCCGGGCAGGCACCGGGCATGACATTACAGCCATCTGCACATTCGATGCCACTGCTCACAAGGAGAAGCTCGAGCCGCTCAACGATGTGGCCGACTACATCCAGAAGAAGTACGGGAAATTCGACGATATCTCCACCTACCTCTCCTATCAGGACGGTGTGTGGATCACGGTCCCAGCCCCCACGGGCTCGCACAGCTATCCGCTGGTGTCCAGAATCGATCTCTTCCTCCAACACGTGGGGATCAACCTCAGAGAACTCTTTCCCACGGATTTTACCAAGCGCGACAAGAGCAAGGTGGATGCCTGGAACTATGATGCCTTCCTGGATGCCTGTAAGAAGCTCCACAAGGCCGGGTATCCCTTCGGTGCGGCCATCAGCGAGACCAGTGACGCCAATGACTGGCTCTGCCCTGTCTTCCTGGCTTTCGGATCCTATCCGGTGGACGAGGAAGGCAACATCACCATCGAGTCCGACGCCACCCTTCAGGCCCTAGAGTTCCTGAAGGAGTTGACCCAGTATATGCCCAAGGAGATTTACGGGTGGGACGATGCATCCAACAACCGGTGGATCATCTCCGGGAAGGGGGGCTGCATCTCCAACCCACCCAGTGCTTGGGCCGTGGCCAAGAGGACGCGGCCAGACATCGCCGCCCAGCTATGGCATCACGATATGCCCAAGGGCCCCAAGGGGCGGTATCGAGGTGCCCTCTACTTCAACTTCGGCGTCTGGAAGTGGAGCAAGGAGAAGAAGGCGGCCAAGGAGCTGTTGATGTACCTCCTTGAGAGCGCTCAGCAATGGAGGATCCTGGAGGCGGCCCAGGGGTACGATATGCCCCAATTGAAGCCCCTCCATGCCCATCCTGTCTGGGAAGAGGTGGGGCCTCCCAAGGGTACCCAGTACAACTACATCCCTCGGGGGGACGAGAAGCTCATCGTGGGCGGCTACCCGGCAAAGCCGGAATATGCTGTTCAGATCTACAGCAAATACATCATTCCGGTGATGACGGCCAAGGCCACCACCGGGGAGATGTCGCCCAAAGAGGCCATGAAGTGGTGCGCCAAGGAACTCGAGATGGTAATCGGATAGGCCTCTGAGGCCGATACGTCGGGGGGGGTCTTCCCCCCCTCTTTTCGATCCTTCCTAAGGGGTTTTCGGTTATGCGGTCCATTGCCTCCGTGGTGAATCGAAAGTCGTCTCCCTCCTTCCTGAAGATCCTTCGGTCCCGTCGCTATGCGGCCTATTGGATGGTGCTTCCCCTGTTCATTTTGATCGTGGGGCTTGTGGTCTATCCCTTCTGCTACTCCCTTTACCTGAGCATGCTCAACAAGTCGGAGACCAAATGGGTGGGGCTCAAGAATTTCGGGAGGTTGCTGGGATACGGGACCTTTTGGCTTGTGGTGGGCAACTCTTTCCGTTTCACCCTGATCGCCGTCTTCTTCAAGGCCACCCTGGGGCTAGCCTTGGCTTTGATCCTCAACAATCTTCCGTTAGCCGGACAGCGCCTGTGGCGAGGTGTTTCCATGATCCCCTGGGTCATGCCCTTGGCCCTGAGTTCTCTGGGATGGTGGTGGGTCTTCGAGCCTACCCACAGCGCCATCAACTGGGTCCTGGTTCAGCTTGGAGGGACCCCTAAGCCCTGGTTGAGCGATCCCTTCTGGGCGCGGGTCTCCACCATCGTGACCAACATCTGGTTCGGGACTCCCTTCTTCATGATCATGTACCTGGCCGGTCTCAAATCCATCCCGGAGAGCCTCTACGAAGCGGCCCAGATCGACGGGGCTGGCGCTGTCCAGCGTTTCCGTTATGTGACTTTGCCCATGTTGAGCCGACTCATCGCCATTACGGTCATGTTCTCCACCATCGTGACGTTCGCCAACTTCGACATCGTGAGGATCCTGACCCGAGGTGGGCCGAGATATACCACTCATCTCTTTGGGACCTACGCCTTCAACATCGGAATCGAGGCCGGTCATCTGCCTAGGGGTGCTGCAGTAGCGCTCTTCATGTTCCCTGTGCTGGGACTGGCCGCCTTTTTTATCTTGAGAAACATTGCCCGAGGTGAGGAATGATCCAGTCGCTTGCACGAAGGAAAAGGGCCAAGGTCTTCATTTCCTATTGCGCTCTGGTCCCCTTTTTGGTCTTCTTCCTCTTCCCCCTCTACTGGATGCTTATCACCTCTTTCAAGACGGACACCGAGATCACCAGCCTCAAGGGGGTCCCACTGATCATCCAGGGGAAGCCCACCCTGGCTCACTACAAGAAGATCTTTTTCGAGACCGCCTACGTCACGTGGTTCAAAAACTCCTTTCTCATCGCTGGACTGGTGACCATCATCACCATGGCCATCAGCATCCTGGCGGCCTACGCCATCTCGCGGCTTCGGTTCTTCGGCTCGCGCCACTTCGGGGTGGGGGTCTTCTGCACCTACCTGGTGCCGCCGACCCTGCTCTTCATCCCCTTCTATAAGGTGGTGGGGGCGTTGGGGCTTCTGAACTCCAAGTGGTCTCTCCTGTTTCTCTATCCCACGTTGACCGTGCCCTTCTGCACCTGGATCCTCATCGGGTTCTTCTCTTCGATTCCCAAGGCCCTGGACGAGGCGGCCTTCGTGGACGGGGCCAGCTACATCCAGATGCTGTGGAAGGTCTTTCTCCCTGTGGCGGCCCCGGGTTTGATCGCCGCCACGTTGTTCGCCTTTACCGTCTCCTGGGCCCAGTTCCTTTATCCTTTGGCCTACATCTACCGAGAGAACGAGATGGTCCTTACCAATGGGATCTACACGACCCTCATCCGTGGAGACGTCTACTTCTGGGGTGAATTGATGGCAGGGGCGCTATTGGCCTCGATCCCCGTGGTCGTGTTGTTTGCGTTCCTCATGGATTATTATATTGCCGGGCTCACTCGAGGAACCCTTCGATGATCTTTTCGGAGAGCTCGGGGAGGAAAAGCTCTCTTCCTTTTCCGTGGGTTGGGTCCCTCGATGAGGTCTTTAAAGAGTCGAGGATGATCAGGAGGGCGGTTTNATGGCCAAGGTGATTCTGGAGAATGTCTCCAAGAATTTCGGAAGGGTGCAAGCGGTCAAGAATTTCAGCCTGGAGGTGGACGACCAGGAGTTTCTGGTCCTCTTGGGCCCGTCCGGGTGCGGGAAGTCCACGACCCTACGAATGATCGCCGGTCTGGAGGAGGTGACCGAGGGAAAGATCTACATTGGAGATATCCTTGTGAACGACCTCCCACCGCGGGATCGAGACATCGCCATGGTCTTTCAAGACTACGCCCTCTATCCTCACATGACCGTTTACCAGAACATGGCCTTCGGCCTAAAGCTCCGCAAGCGCCCCAAGGAAGAGATCGATCGCAGGGTGAGGGAGGCCGCGGAGATCCTGGGGATTCAGGAGTTGTTGACCAGGAAGCCCAGGGAACTCTCAGGAGGACAACGGCAGCGAGTGGCGGTGGGGAGGGCCATCGTACGTCAGCCCTCGGTCTTCCTCTTCGACGAGCCCTTGAGCAACCTGGACGCCAAGCTCCGGGTCCAGATGCGGGCAGAGCTTTCCAAGCTGCACAATCAGCTCAGGACCACGATCATCTACGTTACCCACGACCAAGTGGAAGCCATGACCATGGGGACCAAGATCGTCATCATGAAGGATGGTGAGATCCAGCAAGTTGGAAGCCCCATGGAGGTCTACAACTATCCGGTGAACGTCTTCGTGGCTGGATTTATAGGGAGCCCAGCCATGAATTTCATCCCGGCCACGCTTGTGCAGTTGGAGGATGGAGTGTGGTTGGATGCGGGGAACTTTCAGTTGCTACTGCCCCCTTCCAAGGCCGAACGCCTCCAGGACCTCAAGGAGAGGCGGGTGCTGTGCGGAATTCGGCCCGAGCATATCCAGGATAAGGCATTCGCCTCCAAGAGGCCCAAAGGGAGCACCATTGAGGGGATCGTGGAGGTGGTGGAGCCCTTGGGGTCCGAGGTCTTCCTCAGCGTCCGCTCCGGGGGCCACACGCTCACGGCCCGGGTCGACCCTCAAACCCGTGCCAAGCCCAATGAAAAGATCGAATTGGTGCTCGACACCGACCGCATTCACCTCTTTGAGCAGGAGACCCAGAGGCGCATCAACACGGAATGAGGCGCTCCTTTCAGCTTTCGGCTACCAGATGGTGGAACCTCCGTCCACCAAGAGTGTCTGGCCGGTGATGAAGTTGGATGCCTCAGAAGCCAAAAAGACGGCTGCCCCCACATAGTCCTTGGGATCTCCCATTCGTGCCAGTGGAATGGATCTGATCCGCGCCTCCAGGTCCTGGGGGTGCTCCTGGAAGTAGTTGCGGTTCAGATCCGTGATGGTGGGACCGGGGCCAATGGCATTGACGAGGACGTTGTATGGCGCCCACTCCAGGGCCAAGGCACGGGTCAGATGCGAGACACCGGCCTTGGACACAGCATAGACAGATCTGCCTTCCATGGCCACTTCGGAGACATTGGAGGAAATATTGATGATCTTTCCCTTTCTCCTTCGGATCATCTCCCGCCCCACCACCTGACAGCAGAAGAAGAGCCCCTTCAGGTTGATCTCCAAGATGTGATCCCATTCCTCCTCGGTGAAGTCCTCAGCCGGTTTCCGCACGATGACCCCCGCGTTGTTGACGAGCACGTCGATGGCCGGATGCTCCTCCAGGACCCGGGTGGCCAGTTTCCGTATGGATGAAACACGGGCCACGTCCGTGGGGATGGCAGTGGCCTGGAGTCCCTCATCCCGCAGGCGTTGAGCGGCCTTCTCCCCCTCGGAGGCCCTTCGGTTGGCAATGACCACATGGGCGCCTGCGGCGGCCAACCCCCTTGCGATGGCGAAGCCGATCCCCTGATTGCCTCCGGTGACGATGGCCACCTTTCCTGTCAGATCGAAAAGATCGATTATCTCTCTTTTCATTTCTCCCTCCCTTAAGCCCCTCAAGGAGGGCCGGCTATGCCCCATGAGCGGGATGTCTCAACGGACCAGGAGGAACTCCGCATCATCCTTGACCCCTAGGCCGTGGCGGACCGCCGTCTTGATCTGGGGCAGGTCCCATGCATCCCCAGTGAGGTGATTGACGGCGGCGTAGTTCTGAAGGAGTCGGACTCCCTGGACATCCAAGGCAACGGGGTCCCCAGAGGCCAAGATCACACCCGGGTGTACCTTGAGCCCGATGGCGGGGCCTCCGCTGACAAAGGAGACCCTTCCATCCATGATGATGAGATCGGGCTTGATGGGGATGGAGATCTCCGCAGAGCGTTGGGAGACGAACATGTTGTTGTCCCCATGGAGTAGGAACCGGTCGCAGAGGTGGACGAAGCCCACCGTGAGCTTCAGGCTCATGGAGAATCCTGCCAGATAATGCGTTTTCATGGTGGGGAGGTAGAGGATCTTGTCGAACTCCTCCAAATCCTTGGGGTATGCGACCACATCGAGGAAGTCCCCATCGATGGGGACTTCCAGATACTTAGATCGATCGAAATCCAAAACAGGCACCCTCAGTTGGGCCATCTTATCCAACATGCCGGTGTTCTTGAGAACCTTCTCGGTGGGGACCCACGGCCTGCCCGATCCTTCCCCCACCGTGATCCGGCTGTAGCCGTGCTCCCTCAACAGCTCGATGACCGCCTCGAGGAAGTCCAGGGCAGTGGATCCCGGGGGGGGATCGTCGCTGTTGAAATTGGGCTTGATCAGAATGCGGTCCTGGGGCTTAAAAGCCCGCTCGAGCCCTCCGATCTTCTCCACTGCCTTGCGGATATCCTCCTTGAGGTCGTGGTCAGCCACCACAAAGGAGACAAGGGCCTTGCCCCCCTGGATGTAAGGATTGGGCCGCCTATGGCGGAGAGAGGCCTTTCCCACCACCTCCTTCCTGGTGAGGGGGGGATAGTCCTTGGGACGCTTGGCGGCCAGGTGGGCCTGGTATTCCTCCCGGTGAAAGACGACATCTTCGGGTTTGAAGTTCATCTCCTCCTCCTTTCGGGTCGTCATGAGAGGACAGAGGAAAAGGCCCGGCCGTCCCAAAGGTCCATAGAGAGATACCCCTTCACCGAGGGGGACGGCCGCCTTCATCGATCTTTCTTCAAAGGGGGATCTTAACGGATGGCCCTCCTTCCCACAACCCCTCAAGAGCTGGTCTTTTCCCGATTTTCAAGGGGTCTCGTCGTTGAACGCGGGGTGCATTTGTGGTAAGGAAAAGGATGGCCTCCGGGTGAAAGGACAGTGAGGGAGGCCTCTTAATAAATATCCATATAGATGGACAGATGGAGGAGTGATACATGGCAACGGAGAAGGAGTTCGATCCTCTACGGGACTATCCCCTGGCCTCCCGAAGGCCCGAGCTTCTCAAAACGCCATCGGGGAGGGCCTTCGACGAGATCTCCATGGAGAACCTCCTTGCCGACCAGATCGACGCCCGGGAAGTCCGCATCCGCGCCGAGACCCTGGAGATGCAGGCGAGGATTGCGGAGTCGCACGGCAGGCCCTCCCTCGCGGCCAACTTCCGGCGGGCCAAGGAGTTGACCCTGGTGCCGGACGAGGAGGTCCTGGCCATCTATAATGCCTTGAGACCCCGCCGCTCCACCAAGGAGGAGCTCCTTCGGATCGCGGACGAGCTGGAGTCCCGCTATGGAGCCGTGCACAATGCTCGCTTCGTGCGTGAGGCCGCTGAGGTCTACGAGAGGAGGGGGTTGCTCAAGAAGGGCGAGACCGACATGGGGAAGGGAGGAGGATCATGAGGGGATCCAGGCGTTTTGAGATCCTCGCCAAGAGGGAGATCAACCGGGAGACCTTCATCCAGCCCTGGCCCGAGGAGGGGTTGATCGGTATGGAGAGTCCCCTGGACCCGACTCCCAGCTTGAGGCTGCAGGACGGGGTCGTGGTGGAGATGGATGGAAAGGCCCGGCACGAATTCGATATCATCGATTCCTTTATCGTGGAGCACGCCCTGGATCTGTCGCGTGCCGAAGAGTCCATGGCCATGGATTCACTGGAGTTGGCCCGCATGATCGTAGACATCGCTGTGCCCCGCCAACGGGTTATCGAGGTCTTCGCGGGGCTCACCCCCGCCAAGATCGTGGAGGCGGTCAGCCATCTCAACGCCGTGGAGATGATGATGGGGGTCCAGAAATTGCGGGCCCGAAGGACTCCGGCCAATCAGGCTCATGTCACGAACCTCAGGGAGAACCCAGTCCTTTTGGCCGCGGATGCGGCCGAAGCGGCACTTCGGGGGTTCGCCGAAGAGGAGACCACGGTGGCGGTCTCCCGATTCGCCCCTTTGAACGCTTTGGCCCTGCTGGTGGGCTCCCAGACGGGACGTGGCGGAGTGCTGACTCAGTGTGCCGTAGAAGAAGCCCTCAACCTCAAGCTCGGGATGCTGGGGTTGACCACTTACTCCGAGACCCTCTCCGTGTACGGGACGGAGTCCACTTTCGCGGACGGGGATGACAGCCCCTGGTCCAAGGCCTTTCTGGCCGCGGCCTACGCCTCCAGGGGGATCAAGGTACGTTTCACATCGGGGACGGGGGCCGAAGTGCTCATGGGGAACGCTGAGGGCAAGTCCATGCTCTATTTGGAGACTCGCTGTCTCATGTGCATCCGAGGGGCGGGCGTCCAGGGGACCCAAAACGGATCCATAAGCTGCATTGCCCTGCCTATGGCCGTTCCGGGGGGGAGTCGAACTGTGTGGGCCGAGAACCTCATTGCCATGCTCCTGGACCTGGAGGTGGCCTCGGGAAACGACGCCCTCTCCTCTCACTCCCAGATTCGGAAGAGCGCCAAATTGATGGGACAGTTCCTTCCAGGGACCGACTTCATCTGCTCGGGATACAGCTCCATCCCCCGCGAGGACAACCTCTTCGGTGGGGGCAACTTCGATGCCGAGGACTATGACGACTACTTGGTCCTCCAGAGGGACTTCCAGGTCAATGGGGGGATGGTCCCTGTGAGCGAGGAGGAGGTGATCGAGGTGCGCCGAAAGGCCGGAAGGGCCATGCAGGCCCTCTTCCGAGCCCTAGGGTTCCCTCCCATTACCGACGAGGAGGTCGAGGCCGCTGCCTATGCCCACGGCAGCCGGGATATGCCAGAGCGGGACCGCGTTGCGGACATGGAGGCCGCCCAGCGGATTCTGGACGAGTCTATCACGGGCGTTGAGGTGGCGAAGATCCTCCACCGGGAGGGATTCAGGGACGTGGCCGAGCGGATCTTGGAGATACAGAAACAACGGGTCAGTGGGGATTACCTTCAGACCTCGGCCATCTTCGATGAGAACTTCCGCGTCTTGAGTGCCATCAACGACCCCAATGATTACCGAGGGCCGGGGACAGGTTACCGCCTCTCCGGTGAACTTTGGCAACGTATCTGCGCCCTCCCCCAGGCCCGAGACCCCAGGGAGATGGGCCAACTGCGTCCCTTCCGGCCCCTCCGATGGACCCTGAGGGAGCGAGGGGAGGCGAGGGTAGGGAATCGGCCCGAAGAGGTGGTCATAGGGGTTGGCCCAGCATTCGGGACGACTCTAGGGGCCACCATCAACAATCTTCCTCACGATGAGGTCTTAAAGGCCTTGATTGAGGGACTCGAGGAGGAAGGGGGGCGGGCCCGTGTGGTTCGGATCCGGGAGACCTCAGACTGCGCCTTCATCGGCCACCGGGCGGCGCAGTTGAGCGGGTCCGGTATCGGTATCGGGCTCCAGTCCAAGGGAACGGTGGTCATTCATCAGAAGGATCTCCCACCTCTGAACAACCTGGAGCTGCTTCCTCAGGCCAACTTGCTTACCCTCGAGCACTATCGGGCCATAGGTCGAAACGCCGCCCGGTACACCCGAGGGGAAAAGGCCGAACCCGTTCGCACAGCCATCGACAATACGGCCCGACTGAAACACATCATTCAGACTACCCTGATGCACTTGATGGAGACCCGCGAGGTCCTGCCGGAGGCCCCCCCGGTGGAGCTGGAGGTAGACTTTCATCCCCCCAGATAGACTTCTCAGGGCGAGCCTTCGGGGCTCGCCCTTCCCACAAGGGATCTTGATGTAAGAGGCGGTCAGAGGCCGCAAACCGTCGGATCCTGCGAGCCCTTTCGGACTAGAGGATCAGCCAGTCCAGCCCGAGGTAGCTCAATCGTCCCGGGGTGGGTACTCCGTTTTCCGGGTCCCAGCCCAAGGCCTCGTAGTAGAGGCGAAGTCCCTTGTCAAACTCCTCCCGGGTGATTCGTTTCTCGGCGGGAGTCCCCTCTTCGAGAGGCTCGAAGAGTCGGTCCGGGAGATAGTCGTCCTTTCGGGATAAGCCCTCTCGGACGTTGAACATACGGGCCATGGTGATGGTCCGCTCCCCCAGCTCCATCAGCTCATAGAGGCTCGTGTTCCACCCGGTGATGGCCCGCACTGCATCGGTCAAAAGGGGGAGGGTCAGGGCTGAGTATGGGGCGGCCGCGAAGTTGCAGATCCCCAACGAGTTGAAGAAGTTCCAAATCTGCTGGGTGTGAACGAAGTGACGGATCTTCTTGGGACTCAGGTCCAGGGCGTCGATGGGTTCCACCACGCCTGCAGGATTGCACTCGTAGAGCATGGGGGTCTCCGAGAGGAAGGCGGTATCGTGGGGCGCCTCAATGTGGTCGGCCCCGGTGGGAGAGGCTGCGTATGAGAGCACGAGTCCTTTCTTCCCCCGTGGGTCGTGCATTGGCAGCTCTTGGCCCTTGATGTGCATGGCGTAGGCCTCAGCTCCCCGACCGATCTTGCGGGCGGCCTCCCGGACGCCCTGAGCCAGGAGATCGCCGAACCCCTCTCGAAAGGCGATCTTGCGGATCATCTCCAGCATGGCGTCCACGTTGCCGAATCGCAGATCCATACCGTCCGTATCATCGCGCGAGAGGATTCCCTTTTCCATGCACTCCATGGCGAAAGCGATGCAGACCCCCGTGGAGATGGTGTCGAGACCCCACCGGTTGCACATCTCGTTGCCATGGGCGATGGCCTCCAGGTTGTCGATGCCGCAGAAAGAGCCCAAGGATGCAAGGGTCTCGTACTCCGGCCCCCCGTATTCGGGACGGGCGGCGTACTTGCCCTCGACTTTGACGACCCTCTTGCAGTGGATGGCGCAACTGTAGCATCCCTTGGTGGCCTCCAGGATCGTCTCGGTCATGGTTTCACCTGAGATGGCGCGGGCTCCCTCAAAGCGTCCCGCCCGGAAATTTCGGGTGGGAAGGATCCCGGATTCCTGCAATGGCATGACGAATACGGGTGTGCCGAACTTCTTGAAGTTCCGTGCCATGGGGAACTGGGGGATGAGCTCCACGACCTTTTTGGCGATCTGTCGGACCTTTTCCGGATCTGCGAAGGCGAGCTTCTTGGTGCCCCTGACCGCCACGGCCCTCAGGTTCTTGGCGCCCATGACGGCGCCCATCCCAGTGCGGCCGTTGGCATGCTTGAGCTCATTGAGGATGCAGGCATAGCGCACAAGCTTCTCTCCCGCGGGACCGCACTGGGCCACGCGGACCCTTTGGTCGCCCAGCTCCTCGCGGATCCGATCCTGGACCTCCCCTGTGTCCTTTCCCCAAAGATGGGAGGCGTCCCGTAGCTCGGCCTCTCCGTCGTGGATCCATAGATAGACGGGCTTGGGGGATCGCCCCTCGAAGACGATGCCGTCGAAGCCAGCCATCTTCAACTCCGGACCCCAGAATCCCCCAGCCTCGGCCTCTCCGAAGGCCCCGGTCAGGGGGGATCGGGCCGCCACGGTATAGCGGGTCAGCCCGGCAATGGGGGCTCCGGAGATCACGCTGGACATAAAGACCAATCGGTTTTCCGGGCCCAACGGATCCACCCCCGCGGGCATCTCCTTGAGGAGATAGTAGAGGGAAAAGGCGGAGCCTCCCATATAGAGACGATAGATCCGCTCGTCAGGCCGCTCCTCGTCAATCTTGCCTTCGGTCAGGTTCACCTTGAGGATCCGTCCGTTGTATCCATACGCCATGGCATCCCCTCCATTGTTGCTTTTTCCATTTATAACGTCCTTGCATATCCTGGAGGCGTTTCCCGTGATCTTACCGGCAAAGACGGCCATGTGCAATCCTTTTGACCGGCCGCCTCTGTGGTCTCTTGGCTTAATCCCTTCATGGAACGCCGTCGGTATCAGCGGCTTTTATCTTCAAAGTCCGTTGAAACACGGAGAGGGATCCCAAATATCCTACATTTCAAGCAAGGAGCGTGTTCTCCATATGTCCAGATGCAACGTTCTCCGTGGTCGGTGGCGTAAAAAAGCCCGGTTTTGAGTGAGACGCTGGGCGGATGGGACCACTCATCCTGTACACTCTTCAGTCCGAAGGATCGCCGTCTTCTTTCCGAAGGGCGCGCGCCTCTGGGAGAAGGACGATCAATCCTACGCACAGAACCGGGAGGATGGAGAGGGCCGACAGCACCTCCCTGATGGAGAAGATATCGGCCAGCTTGCCGGTCAAGGGAGTCAACATTCCGCCTGTGCCAAAGGCCAGCCCCATCATGAGGCTCGAGACCATAGATCGACCTTTAGGGGCGAACTCCTGGGCCATGGCGACGCCCAATGGGAGGGTGGCCAGAACGAGGAAACCCGTGAGAAAGACCGAGGGATAGACCCACCCTCCGCGGGCATGCACCAGCAGATAGAGGCCTGGGGTGGCCAGCCCGAAGGTGGCGAGGAAGATGGGCTTGTATCCGATCCGATCCGCCATGCGTCCGGCCAAAAGCCCGCTTAGGGCACCTGCTACAGTAAAAAGGGAGACCATTGTCCCTATGGAAAGGAGTGAGAAGCCCTCGCGGGCGTAAAGGACCGGTATGAAGGTCAGGAAGGACTGGCCCACAAATGCCCTCAGGACCATAACCGTCCAGATGATCAGGATGTGGCGCCAGACTCCGCCCAGGATCTGGCGGAGGGATCCCAAAAAGCCGTAGCGTCGCAGGCCTTCGCCCTGAGGGTGGGGGATGATCCGGAAGGGTAGAACCATGGCCACCAACCCGAGGATAGCGGTGGCAGGGGTCCACGAAAGCCCAAGACTCCCCACGAAGGTGGTGATGAATAGGGGGCCGACTCCGAAGGCCAGGGTCCCTCCCATATTGAAGATGGACATGGAGAACCCGAAGTGTCGACCTGCATAGGCCGAGACCATCCCCGCGAGGGTTGGGTGGAACATGGAAGAGCCCACTGATCCCAAGGCGATAAAGGCCAGAAGGAGAGGAAAGCTGGGAGCTACACCCACCAAAGGGATGAAGAGGATGGGCAGCAGCGGCCCTGCCAATACGAAAAATCGGCTCCTGTAGTGGTCGGCCATATAGCCCACTGTGGGTTGAACGATGAAGGCCAGGAGCCGGCTCAGGCCAGTGATGAGACCCACTTGAGCCAAGGAGAGGGCGAATCTCTNCACAAAGAGGGGAAGCAGCGGATGAATGAAGGAGGAGTAGAAGTCGCCGAGGAAATGGACCAAGGTCAAAGTGAAGAGGACTCTCACATCGACGGTGGAATCGCGATCCGACATGGACATCTCTCAGGCGGGCGGTCGGGTGTTGTATCGTCGGGTCAGATCCCCTTCAGTTCATCGAGCTTTTGTCGGAGCTGGTCGGTCTCCTTCTCTCTCCCCTCCTCTTTGAGCTTCTTGCGAAGGGCCTCGAGGGCCTCCTCCAAGGAGGGGAGGATCTCGTCCCGAAAGTAGCGCCGGGCCTCTTTGCCCGCTTTCTCAAGAGAGCGGGCCCAGATGTCCATTTGCTCCTCCAAGTCTCGAAACCATTCCTTTTCAGGGAGGTCCTCCAGGTCCTTCCTCCAGCGCTCCATCTCCCTTCGGAGCTGCTCCGCCCAGTTTTGGAGGTCTCGGGCGCTCCTATCCAGGAGCATATCAAAGGGAGAGGTCCCCTCCACTGTGGATCCATCGGCTAGAGGGCTTCCTGGCTTTCCTGTGCAGAGGATCTCCAGCGCTTTCCTCTGAGGCCGGTGGGGATCCTTCTGGATCAGAAAGCGACAATGGTCCGTCACCCGGGAACGGGATTCCTTCTCGATCTTGATTCGTACCGCGTATCGTCCCTCGGGGGTGACCTCGATGGAGTCAACCGAGCCGATGACCTCCTGTTCCATAAGGACGGAATCTCCAGGCCTGAGCTCGTAGATGTGATCGTAGAGCACGGTGATCTGGAGGGCCTGCGAGCAGGCCGCCGTCGCCGCAGTCAAACTGCACAGAAGAAGGGTTTTGATGGTCATTGCCCCAAGGGTCCGGATTTTCCCAGAGGTGTTCGACCCCATAACATCCCCTCCTAGAGATTGGATTATGAGCGGCGTTACGATCCCTGGAGCCCCGGGCCGCTCTAGATACGCTACCACGTCCTTTCAATCCAGGCCAGGGCTGCCGTGGTTTGAAGCCAGCCTCGACCCAGGGGTGGGCCTTTGTCTCCTTTGCAGATGAAACATTCGAATGCGGCGGCCTGCGCTGGGAGAAGGGGAAATGGAAACCCAGGGCAGGCCGCAGAGGGGAAACACAAACCATGTGAGTTCCTTTGTCAGGGTATCTCCGGGAAGGAAGGAGCCAAGGAGACGAACCCTTGACAGAGGGTTCGAGGGGCGTATAGATTTTGGATGCTCCGACTCTGCGGCCTGTACCAGTTCTCAGGTTCACCGGAAGACAAGAATAGGGCCGGCGCGTAACCCACGTGAGAGAGGGCCTTTCCGCCTCGCGTGAGAGGTGGTTTAGGAGGTCGACAGAAGAGAGGCGGCCCTTGTGGGGAGGAGAGGGTCAGCCGTGGGTCGGATTCCCTACCCCTTGGGGAAAAGAGTGACGGGTCATAAAAAGGACCATGGAAAGGAGGGTTTCATGACCGAGCAAAGAAGCGGCGAGAAGAGGCTGGTAGGAAGGGTGGTCCACTACTTCGGTAAGATCGGGGTGGCTGCCGTGGAGCTGACCGACAGGCTCAGGGTCGGAGACACGATCCTTGTGGAAGGAGCGGCCCCGCGATTCGAGCAGGTGGTGGAGTCCATGCAGATCGAGAAGAGCTCGGTTCAAGAGGCCGAGGCAGGACAGGCCGTGGGGATCAAGGTCAAGGACAAGGTCCGAGAGGGTGATCGCGTCTATGTAATATCCTAGTTCTGCTTATCTCCCCGGAGCAGAGTCTTTCCAATCTGGCCTTCACCCTCAGGAGGAACCCCCGTCTGCCTACGAGTGAGGGGCATCGTTGCCTCAAAGCGCGAATCCCACTAAGAATTAGGCAGAAAAGGTATCCTTTTCTCCCTTCCACTGTCTAACTGTAGGACATCGTCACCCACATGACCATGTTCGCTGGCGCGTCAATGGATACGTCCCTATTTCCGCCCCGAGGGGGTCAGCCCAAGGTGGAGCCGCCCCTGGGCTCCTATGATGGTCTCCGGATTCGTCTGAGTAAGGAAGTTCCTGGCTGATCCCCGAGGCCCCGGCCGAGGATGACTTCCTAGCGGAGATAGCGAGTCGTCTCCGAAAGGGGCTTCCGCGGGGTCTGTAGGGGCTCCCCTCTCGCCTTTCCGATACAGACGAGAGCCAGGGGCACTTTGGGTGGCTCCACTCTCAAGATCTCTCCTATAACCTTGAGGTCGTAGAGGGTGAACCAAAGCCCTCCAAGGCCCAGGGCATGAGCTGCCAAGAGCATGTTCTGGATCGCCGCGGCGCAAGCGTGCTGGTAACCCAGGCCTCCTCCTTCCAAGAACCGGTCCGCGCCGGTCTTCTCTGGGTCCCCCACCACTGCGACGATCACCGGAGCAGATTTAAGAAACTCCACACGATAGCGCCCCAGCCACTTCCAGCCGCTTCGCTCCCTAAGCCATTCCCTTCTCCGCTCTGCCTCCGCATAGATCCTCTCCTTCGCCTCCTGGTTAGTGATGACGATGAACTCCCATGGCTGGGCGTTGAGAGGAGAGGGGGCCCAGACCGCGGCGTTGAGGATCCGATGGAGGGTCTCCTCGGGAACGGGTTCGGAAAGGAATTCCCTACAGCTTCGCCTGTTGCGGATGGCATCGAAAAGATCCATAGTCTTTCCCCTTTATCATTGGTTGGTTCAAAGCATGCCGTGGTAAAAGGGCCTGCCCGTTCTCTCCGGCCACCGGTGGGGGATCTTGTCTCCGTCCCGAGCAGATCCCCTCGGCGGCCTACGATGCCTTACAGCAAATTCCATCCTACCCTAACCCCTTCTCCCTGTGGAGGGCAAGAGAAGATGAGAGGGGCACCGTAAATGGGGTCCTTTGAGGTGAAAAAAGGAGTGAAAATAGCGGCTTTGGTTTTCCTTGCATCGCACCGATAAATGATCTATGAAAAGGGACGATAACTTGGACAGAACTCCGACAAAGGAGATGCGATCATGAAGAGACTTTGGATCTTCTCGTTGGGGTTTTTGATCCTTTCTGCAGGGTGCATCGACCTGGAAGAGAAGATCGTGATTCGGAAGGACGGAAGCGGATATTACGAATCCCGCCAGGTCCTTTCCAAGGAGTTGACCTCCATGATCCAGAAGGGACTCCAAGGGCCCTCGAGCAAATCGGACTTTATTACTTCGCTGAGGGAGCTGGAGAGGAATTTCCAAGGCCCCGGGGTCAAGATCGTTCGATCCTCTTTCGATGTGGTGGAGGAACGCTTTGTGGGTGAGTACTGCATTGAATTCTCCGATGCGTCGGCCTTCTTCCAGGCGCCGGGGATGCGCAAGCGTTTTCTCTTCTACAAGGAAGGAGATCAGCTAGTTCTGACCTCCGTTCTAAAGAAGGGCATGCAGGGCGGAGCTTCGGCCCCACCCACGCGGGTCCAGGCCAGCTCACCTGGGGAGGAGGGGCAGGAGGTGGACATGAAGGAGATGCAATCGGCCCTTAGGGAATCCATGAGGGCCTTTTTTAAGGACTTTCGCATCTCCCTCACGGTGGAGCTTCCCACGGAGATCCTCGACACCAATGCCACGGAGGTGATGGGGAACCGGGCGGTCTGGACCATCGATGAGAAGACCTTTGAGGACATGGAAAAAATGACGGCTCTCGGCGACAGGTTCTGGGTCCGATGCAGCCTCAAGGGGCTGGAATTCGTGCCTCCGGAAAAGGGTGCCCTTCCCATGGCCGCCCTTCCCGCTCCTCGGCGTCAAGCGGGGTTCGCCAAGCCTTCGCCCTCCTCCGCCTCGCCCAGACCCAGCCCTCCGCCTCGCGAGGTCATCTTGGATCCCAAGGAGGCCGTTCGGGGAGGGAAGTGCGTGGTGGTGCTGAAGAACGGCAACCAAATCCGAGCCAGCTCCTTCTATCGCGAGGGTGACAAACTGATCTTGAGGATGATGGGTGGGAGCATCTCCATACCCATCTCCAATATCGACTCCATCCGAACCCGGAGATAGTAGAGGGGATCCAAAGGAACTTCGCCCCCGACCCTGCGCTCCTGATGTGGGGACTGGGCTTACAGCCTATATCTGTAACCGATCCCGCCTTCGTCCCGTCACCGACCCCCGGTAGATGTTGGGGACATTTGGGGAATTAATGCTTGGGGAGGCTAGAGTGAATGAGAAAAAAGAGAAGCTTTTGAAGACCTTTTCAAGCTAATCGAACCCTCGGCTAAGGGTGCTTATACGTCTTTTTGGGGAAACGTTTTGTCGACATGAACCATTGAAAAGAGCATTTCCTTTGAATCTGGGAACTTTGTTTCGGTTGTGGCCCTATTTTTTGGATAAATATAAGATGACAAAAATACAACTTTTGGGGGATTGACTTGACATCTTCCCTTACATCTCCGGCCTGAGAGAATTTCTGCCTTTTTCAACTCCCAAGTCGAAAGTAACTCCGATGTCACTTTATGGGGGATTAAGCTGTCTCCAAGGCTTGTCATGGAGGCTAGAAGTCTCTTGAATCCCCGGCATCCCTTTTGATTGAGAGGGGGAAGCGATGGGCATAATAGTGATTTCCAGGGGAGCCTATACCATGGGGAAGGAAGTGGGAGAGGAGGTGGCTCGGAGGTTGGGGTATAACTGCCTTTCCCGTGAGGAGTTGCTTGAGACCTCCGGCGAATTCAATGTCCCCGAAGTTCGGCTTCTGGGTGTGGATCCTCCGGTTTTGGAAAATATGGTCTACTGGAAGCGACGCTACCTTTCCTTTATCCAATCCTCCCTCTTTCGTCGTCTCAAGGAAGACAACGTGGTCTACCACGGCTTTTCAGGCCGTGTATTTGTAAGAGACTTCCCCGGGGTCCTGAAGGTCCGAGTGGAGGCGGATCTTCAGGATCGGGCCCGCATTGCGGCCCTTCGTGAGGGCGTCACCCAGGAAAGGGCCGTGGGGATGGTCAAGAGGATCGACGAGAATCGAAAACGCTGGTGCAGGCAGCTCTATGGGGTGGAGTCTGCCACAGTAGTTGGTTCGATCTTGTGATCAATGCGAGCCGAATCTCTCTGGAAGGGACTGTAGAGCTAATCTGTGGATTGGCGCGGTCCCCTCGATTCACTATCACCTCGGAGACCCTTGCCAAGATCGAGGCCCTCTGCCGTTCCGACGAAGAAGTCGTGGGCATGATGCCCCAGGGAGAGGAGACCGTTGCCGGCTACTTTGCGGCGGTGATTGGATGTATGATGCAACCGACTCTTCACAGGCGGGGAAACGGATCTCTTTCGCGGCCGCGCCGGGGACAGGTCGGTCTTGCTCCGGCCGAAGGGGACTTTGGCCAATATCATGGAATCTCCACATAGAGGCCGGGTCTGTTTGGCTTGGCGACTCTGCGGGTCTTCTGTAGTATCCCCCAAAGAGAACCCGTAGTTCCTGGAAGATCAAGTCCCCCCGATGGGGGTCTACTCGGCCCATTTCGTAAGATAGTGCCATATCAGAGGGAGGAAGGGTCTTCGCCTCGGAGCCGCTCTTCCTCTTGACCCCTCTCAGGGCTGGGGTATAATCCCCACATCATGCACAATAACCCCCTTCCCAATCCCGCTGCCAAAATTGGGAAGGCCCCGTGGAGGACCTCCCGGGGGGAGGTCCATTTGTTTTGGAGGAGGCCATGAAGTCTCTGGCCGCCGTCATTCTGGCCGCAGGAAAGGGAACGCGCATGAAGTCGCGGATCCCCAAGGTCCTCCACCCCTTGGCGGGGTTGCCGATGATTCACTATCCCATTGAGTTAGCCCGTTCCCTGGGAGCCGATCCCATCGTGGTCGTCGTGGGATACGCAGCCCAAAGCGTTCAACAGGCCCTGGACGGATATGGCCTTCGGTTCGTGGTCCAGGATCCTCAGCTTGGAACGGGCCACGCGTTGGGCTTCGCTCGCGTCCTCCTCGAGGAAGGTGTGAAGGACCTCCTCATTCTTAGTGGAGACGTGCCCCTTTTGACAGAGGAGACGCTCAGGGCGATGGTGTCCTGTCATCGCTCGCACCGAGGGGCCCTTACCTTGCTTTGCGGTCGGATGGAGGACCCCACCGGGTACGGGAGGATCCTTAGGGACGGAAAGGGCCGTGTGGTTCGCATCGTGGAGGAAAAGGATGCCACCGACGAGGAGAGGGCGATCCAGGAAGTCAATGCCGGAGTTTACTGCGCCAAGGCCCGTCCCCTCTTTCGGGCCTTGGAAGGGCTAAGTAGAGACAATGTGCAGGGAGAGTATTATCTGACCGATGCAGTGGAGATCCTGGCATCGGAAGGGGTGGAGACGTACGAGACCTCGAACCCCGAAGAGTTCCTTGGCATCAACGATCGGATGGAGCTGGCCCACGCCGAGGAGGTCCTTCAGTGGCGGCTGCGCCGTCACTGGATGAGGGAGGGCGTCACCCTGAGGGATCCGGATTCCGTTTACTTGGATTGGAGGGCCGTCATCGGTAGGGACACTGTCCTGGGGCCCAATGTGGAGGTGCGGGGGGGATCCCGGATCGGTGAGAATTGCAGGATCGAGGCAGGATGTGTCTTGGAGGACGTGGAACTGGAGGACGAGGTGACGGTGCGCCCGTGGTGCGTGATCCAGGGAAGCCGCGTCGAGGCGGGTTCGACCATCGGTCCCTTTGCCCATATCCGTCCCGGGAGCCGCATTGGTCCCTCCGCCCGCATCGGAAACTTCGTGGAGGTGAAGAACAGCAGGGTGGGCCGAGGCACCAAAGCCGCTCACCTCAGCTATCTGGGGGATGCCGAGGTGGGGGAGGACGTCAACATCGGGGCCGGCACCATCACTTGCAATTACGACGGAAGGTTCAAGCATCGGACGGTAATCGAGGACGAAGTCTTCGTGGGGAGCGACACCCAACTGGTGGCCCCCGTGAGGGTGGGTCGCGGTGCGCTCATCGGGGCGGGTTCCACCATCACCAAGGACGTCCCCGCGGAGGCCCTGGCGGTCGCCCGGGCCCGACAGGTCAACCTGCAAGGGAAGGCCCGAAGACGAACGAAGAAAGGGTGAAAGGACGACCATGTGCGGCATCGTAGGCTACGTGGGTGAACGATCCGCCCAGGAGATAATCCTGGAAGGGCTCAAGAGGCTTGAGTATCGGGGATACGACTCCAGCGGCGTGGCTGTCCTGAACGAGGGCGAGCTTCAGATCCAGAGGTCCGTGGGGAAATTGGCCGTCCTGCAAGAGAAGCTGCGCGAGACCCCCACGCGGGGGACTGTGGGGTTGGGCCATACCCGTTGGGCCACCCATGGAAGCCCCACCGAGGAAAACGCTCACCCTCATGAGGCCGACGGGGTTGTGGTCGTTCATAATGGGATCATCGAGAACTACCTGGAGCTGAGGGAAGAGCTTCGGAGGGAGGGGAGGCGATTTCGGTCTGAGACCGACACCGAAGTGATCTGTCATTTGATCTCACGTGCCCTTCAGCGGTGGGCCACCCTCGAGGAGGCCGTCCGGGAGGCCCTAGCCCAGCTAAAGGGATCGTATGCGCTGGGGATCCTCTGGGAAGGGGCCCCTGACCGTATCCTGGCGGCCCGCATGGAGAGCCCCCTGGTCATCGGCCTGGGGAGCCGGGAGAACTTTCTAGCTTCCGACATTCCCGCCATTTTGCCGTACACCCGAGAGATGATCTTTCTGGATGACGGAGAGATGGCGGTCTTGGAGCGAGGGAAGGTCCAGATCTTCACCCTGGACGGCCGCCCCTTGGAGAAGCCTGTGCAGCGGATCGACTGGAGCCCTGTGATGGCCGAAAAGGGGGGATACCGCCACTTTATGCTCAAGGAGATACACGAGCAGCCAAGGGCCGTCATCGACAGCTTCAGGGGACGGATCCGCCCCGACTCCGGTCAGGTGATTTTGACCCCTCAAGGCCCTCCTGAGGAGTTCCTCGAAGAGGTGGAGAGGATCGTGATCCTGGCCTGCGGCACATCCTACCATGCCGGTCTCATCGGCAAATTCATGTTGGAGGGAATCGCACGAATCCCGGTGGAGGTGGACTTGGCCTCGGAGTTCCGATATCGGGACCCTCTGGTGGATTCTCGTACCCTTCTTGTGGCCGTCAGCCAATCGGGTGAGACGGCCGATACCCTCGCCGCCCTGCGAGAGGGACAGCTGCGCGGCGCCCGATCACTGGCCGTGTGTAATGTGGTCGGATCCACCTTGGTTCGCATCAGCGATTCAGTCCTTTTCACTCAAGCGGGCCCTGAAATCGGGGTCGCCTCCACCAAGGCCTTCGTCACTCAGCTTGTGGTCCTTTACCTGTTGGCCGTCCAGTTGGGGACGCTTCGGGAACAGCTTTCGATGGAGGATGCCCAAAGGCTGCTCAAGGACCTGATCCGGCTGCCGGGCCAGCTGGAGGAGGTCCTCCATGCGGAGTCCCGGATCCAGGAGGTGGCCCGGCGGTTCATGAACGCCACGGATTTTCTCTACTTGGGCCGAGGGATCAACTATCCCGTGGCCTTGGAAGGGGCCCTGAAGCTCAAGGAGATCTCCTATATCCACGCGGAAGGATACCCCGCCGGAGAGATGAAACACGGCCCCATCGCCCTGATCGACGAATATCTCCCTGTCGTCGTCCTCCTGACCCAGGACCGGACCTTAGAGAAGGTGATGGGAAACATCGAAGAGGTCAAGGCGAGAAAGGGAATCGTCATAGCCGTGGCCTCGGACCCCCCGCAGGAGCTTCAGAAAAAGGTGGACGAACTCATTGAGGTTCCCGCCAACAATTCCTACCTGACGCCCATCCTCTTGGCGGTCCCCATGCAGCTTTTGGCCTATCATATCGCCGTGCTCAAAGGGACCGATGTGGATCAGCCCAGGAATCTGGCCAAGAGCGTCACCGTGGAGTGATGTCTCCTCTCCAGAGGGGACGATTCAGTAGCCTCCGTGGTATGAGGGCTGGATTCCAAGCAAAGGATGCCTCCAAGGGGAGCATGGGAGGGGAATGGGAGATGGGTTTGGAGGAAGATCGTCTGCTGGCTGCACTCAATCCGCCCCAGCGGGATGCAGTCACCCATCGGGGAGGTCCCCTGCTTGTGCTGGCCGGGGCTGGAAGTGGGAAGACTCGAGTCATCACCTATCGGATAGCCCATCTTCTGGCACGGGGGGAGGCCAGTCCCTGGAATATCCTGGCCGTGACCTTCACCAATAAGGCCGCCCGCGAGATGCGGGAACGGATCTGGGGGCTTCTCGGCCGCTCCGAGGGAGACCTCTGGATCAGCACCTTCCACTCCACATGCGCCCGGGTCCTTCGCGGACACGCCCACCTTCTCGGCTATCAGAGGGACTTCGCCATTTATGACGAGAGGGATCAGATGGGGGTCATGGAGGAATGCCTGCGGGAGGTGAACCTGGATCCCAAACGTTTTCCGCCTCGACAGATGCTCTGGAGGATCCGGGATGCCAAACAACGATTCGTGGGGCCGGAGGAGGCCCTGCGCCTTTGGGCAGGGGACTATTTGGGCGAACGCACAGCCAGGGTCTACGAGGAGTATCAGCGTCGACTCTTGAGTGCCCAGGCCATGGACTTCGACGACCTGCTCTTTCTGACCCTCCGCCTCTGGGAGACTCATCCCGAGATCCTCGAGTACTATCGGGGCCGATGGAGACACGTGCTTGTGGACGAGTTCCAGGACACCAACCGCATCCAGTATCTATTGGTGAAGCGGCTGGCCGAGCAGCACGGCAACATCTGTGTGGTGGGTGACGACGACCAGTCCATCTACAGTTGGCGAGGAGCGGATCTGGCGAACATCCTTCAATTCGAGGAGGATTTTCCCCGTACCCGGGTCATCCGGTTGGAGCAGAACTATCGCTCCACCCGGACCATCCTGGAGGCCTCCGGAGCCGTGATCCAGAGGAACCGGATGCGGAAGGGCAAACGCCTCTGGACCGACAATGAACAAGGAGAACCTGTTCGGCTCTATTGCGCCCTAGATGAACGGGAGGAGGCCTCGTTCGTGGCCCAAGAGATTTGCCACCTCGTGGAGAGAGAGGGGGTACGGCCGGGAGAAATGGCGGTCTTCTATCGGGTCCACGCCCAGTCCCGCGTGCTGGAGGAGGAACTCCTGCGCAGGCGAATCCCATTTGCCATTTACGGGGGGGTGGGATTCTACGAACGAAAGGAGATCAAGGATTTGGTGGCCTACTTGCGAGCCATGATCCATCCCGGGGATGACTTGAGCTGGATCCGGATCCTAAACACTCCCCGTCGGGGAATAGGGCCCCGCACGGTGGAGTCCGTGAGGGCCTTGGCGCGAAGAGAGGGGATTCCATTCAGCCAAGCTTTGAGACGATTCACCCAGGACAGAAAAAGTCGGGGCTCTATAGCACCGCGGATCTGCCGCTTTTTGGGAGTCATGGATGCCTTGGCCTCCCAGGTGCACCAATTGACCGTAGCGGAACTGGTACGAAAGGTCCTGGAGACCACNGGCTATCTGGAGGAACTGGAGAGGGATTCGGATCCCCGGAGCCGGGATCGCATGGAGAACATCCAGGAATTTCTGAACCTAGTGGAGGAGTACGGGGAAGAAGGAGAGGAAGAGACTGGGCTTTCCGGATTCCTGGAGCGGCTTGCCCTCATCAATGACCTGGATCGGATGGAGGACGGCGAAGAGCGGGTATCCCTTATGACCCTCCATGGAGCCAAGGGGTTAGAGTTTCCCGTGGTGTTCATGGTGGGTCTCGAGGAAGGGCTCTTTCCCCACAGCCTTTCCTTGGAAGACGAGGCAGCGCTGGAGGAGGAACGGAGGCTCTGTTATGTAGGGATGACCCGGGCCCAGAGGCGTCTCTACTTGACCCATTCGGCTACCCGCCTCCTCTGGGGTGCTCGGCGGGTTCAGGAACCATCCCGTTTCCTGGCGGAGATCCCGGAGGGATGTCTGCTGGGAGGCTCTCCCCAAGGCCCATCCCTGGAGGCCGTGGAAGAGCGGGGACTCTACGTGGGCCGGTGGGTCCGTCATCGGGCCTTCGGGGTGGGGAGCGTTCAGGAGATCCTCGAAAACGGAACGCGGGTAGTGGTCCACTTCCCTGGCGTTGGGATGAAGCGGTTCCTGGTGGACCAGGCCCCCCTGGAGTGGCTCTGAGAAAAGGGAATGGGGGACCTCCACAGGGCGGGCAGATTTTTAAGGAGCCCCGGATTCACGAAGTATTCGTCGGAGGTAGAGGAGGACCCGGCCGGCCAGACAAGGCGAGTCCACCAGAACGGACAGCTCATGGTTGTATCGGAGAGCACTCTGGGTGAAGTTGTGGCTTCCCAGAAGGGTGAAGCGTCCGTCTACCACCACCACCTTCATATGGGAGCGCCGATCGGGTCGATCCAGAGTCACCTGGATGCCCGCTCGAAGCAGCCTGCGATAGGTCGATCGGTTGTCGGAAGCTAGGTCCGATCTGGGGTCTTCGGGCTGCTCCAGGAGAACATGGACTTGCACACCCCTCTTTCGGGCTCGGATCAGTTCCCCGAGGATGCGGCCCGGAGCGCCCCGAGGAGGATCCCCTGCCTTGAAGAAGAACATTCCCACCCAGATTTCCTTGCGGGCCCTGCGGAGCAGATCGAGGAGCACCCTTTCCAGGTGTCGATCTTCCAGGAGCTCCACGGAGGAGCCCCTACAAGGCGGGGTCCGGGGGAAGGGGTAAGCCACGGACCCCAGTGGATGAGCGATCCCCCAGATGGCCAGGAGGCCGATCCAGATTACAGAAAAAAGAAGGAGGAGTCTGCGACTCCTCCCAGATCTCCCAAAGTCCTTCATGCCACCGTTGCGCCTCGCCCCCGAATCTGGGGGGTGTTCCGGAGAGTCCTTACTTGACCTCCTCATAGTCTGCATCCACCACGTCCTCCCCCTCTTTGGAGGGGCCCGATGAGCTCTGTTGACCTCCTTCCCCGGCTGAGGCCTGTTGCTGCTGCTGGGAGGCTTTGGCATACATGGCCTCGGCCAATTTGTGAGAGGCCGTCTGGAGCTCCTCCATGGCCCTTTTAATGGCGTCGAGATCCTGTCCGTCCATAACCTCGCGGAGCCTCTGAATGGCCGATTCGATCTTCTGGCGCTCGGCCGCATCGATCTTGTCGCTGAACTCCTTGAGGTTCTTTTCCGTGTGGTAGATCAGGTTATCCGCATTGTTGCGCGCCTCAGCCAGTTCCCTTCTGCGCCGGTCCTCCTCAGCATGGGCCTCAGCTTCCTTGATCATCCGCTGGATCTCCTCCTCCGAGAGACCCGAAGAGGCTGTGATCCGGATGGATTGTTCCTTTCCCGTGGCCAGATCCTTTGCGGAGACATGGACGATACCGTTGGCGTCGATATCGAAAGTCACCTCGATCTGGGGAACGCCTCTTGGCGCTGGAGGAATCCCCGTGAGGTTGAACCGCCCCAAGGTCTTGTTGTCCGCGGCCATCTCGCGTTCGCCCTGCAGGACGTGGATGCTCACCTCGGTCTGGTTGTCCGCTGCAGTGGAGAAGATCTGGCTTTTGCGCGTCGGAATGGTGGTATTGCGCTCGATGAGCTTGGTGAATACCCCTCCCAGCGTCTCGATGCCCAGTGAAAGAGGGGTGACGTCCAGCAGGAGCACATCCTTGACCTCGCCCTTGAGCACTCCTGCCTGGATAGCCGCACCCATGGCCACAACCTCATCGGGATTCACCCCTTTGCTGGGCTCTCGGCCGAAGATCTCCTTGACCTTCTGCTGCACTCGAGGCATTCGGGTCATACCGCCCACCAGGATCACCTCGTTGATGTCCTGGGGTCTTAACCCCGCATCCTTGAGGGCCAGCCGGCAGGGTCCTTCCAGCTTTTCCACCAAATCTTCCACCAAGGATTCCAGTTTGGAGCGAGTCAATTTCATGTTGAGGTGCTTAGGACCACTGGCATCGGCCGTGATGAAGGGGAGATTGATCTCCGTCTCCATGGAGGTGGACAGCTCCATTTTGGCCTTTTCAGCGGCTTCCTTAAGCCGCTGTAAGGCCATACGGTCGTTGCGCAGGTCAATCCCCTGGTCCTTTTTGAACTCTTCAGCCAAGTAGTCGATGATCCTCTGGTCGAAGTCCTCTCCCCCCAGGTGGGTGTCTCCGTTGGTGGCCTTGACTTCGATGGACTTCTCGCCGTCTACATCCATGATGTCCAGGATGGAGATGTCGTAGGTCCCACCTCCGAGATCGAAGACGGCGATCTTCATGTCCTTCTTCTTGTCGAGGCCGTAAGCGAGGGAGGCTGCTGTGGGTTCATTGATGATCCTCAAGACATTGAGGCCTGCAATGCGGCCAGCATCTTTGGTGGCCTGCCTCTGGCTATCGTTGAAGTAGGCGGGCACGGTGATGACCGCCTCGGTGATCTTCTCGCCGAGGTAGTCCTCTGCGGTCTGCTTCATCTTCTGGAGGACCATGGCGGAGATCTCAGGTGGGGCATAGACCCTTCCCCGGACCTCGATATGGGCGTCCCCGTTGGCGGCCTTGACGATTTTGTAAGGAAGGATCTTCAGGTCGCGTTGGACCTCGGGGTCATCGTATTTTCGCCCTATGAGACGTTTGACCGCAAAAAGGGTATTCTCCGGATTGGTGATGGCCTGACGCTTGGCGATCTGGCCCACCAGGCGCTCCCCACTCTCCGTAAAGGCCACCACAGACGGCGTGGTCCTTCCCCCCTCGGCGTTGGCAATGACTTTGGGCTCGCCCCCTTCCATCACCGCTACGCAAGAGTTGGTGGTTCCCAAATCAATACCGATAGGTCTGCTCATCCCGGCCTCCTTACGTTGGTCATATCCATTCAGACTGGTTTCGATTCGATGGAAGGATCCCCTTTGTCAGGGGCCTTGGAGACGGTGACCCTTGAGGGTCGCAAGAGCCGATCATGAAGCCAATAGCCCTTCTCCAACTCCTGAATTACGATGTTGGGTTCGTGCTGCTCGGATTCCACCTGCATCATGGCCTCGTGCACGGAAGGATCGAAAGGCTGATTCAGAGCGTCGATGGGCCTGACCCCGAACCTCTCCAGAACGGCGAGGAACTGGCGTTGAATCATCTCGATCCCCTCCACCAAGGCCTTGAGGTTTTCCTGCTCTCGAGAATGATCCAAGGCGCGCTCCAGATTATCGAGGATGGGCAGGATCTCCTTGAGCAGTCGCTCATTGGCGAACTTCATCAAATCGGCCTGGTCGCGCGAGGCCCTTTTTTTGACATTGTCCAGTTCGGCAGCCGCACGCATCCACCGATCCTTGTAGTCCTCCACCTCGTCTTTGAGCCGATGGACCTCTTCTTTCAGTTCCTGCAGTTCCTTCTCCAAGTCCCTTTGGGCGGCCGCTTCTGTGGCCTCCTCACGAACTTCTCCCTCGTTTGCAGGAGATTCCTGGGTCAACTCCTCCGAACCTTCCGCCTTTGTTTCCATGACTTCCTGTGTCCGATTGGCGTCGTCCTTTTGCCTTTTCCGCTTCGCCATGGGCGCTCTTCGCCTCCCGATGCGCTCTCGTATTTGTGTCGCAGCCGCCTTGAAACAGGATCCTCTGGTTCCGAGAGGAAGCTGGCCGCTTTCTCCTACCGGGGAAGCGGCCGTCGTCGTACCAAGGTCCTTGCAACAAAGGAGATCAAAGAGGAAACCTTTCAGATTTCAATAGCTAACGGCTGACCTTAACATAAGCACCCCGCTTTGCCTTGTCAAGGGAACCCCTTGGGCTTCCTTGACTTTTCCAATGTCCATTCCTATATTAAACAAGGCGACACCATGGCGGTTTCGACAGTAATCAGAAGGTTTCCAAGGTCCTGTTGCTTTCAAGGAAATTCCCTGAGGATGCCCGCCGGATAAACCCACGGATGTTATATCTTGCCGGTCCGGTCCATCCTTGGTGTGCATTTGATGGAGGAATCTATGTCTCAAAACCCCGTGGATAAGGATCAAATCCGGATTCCTGAGATCCTTCCGCTTTTGCCTGTTAGGGATATTGTGGTCTTTTCTTATATGATTCTTCCCCTCTTTGTGGGCAGAGAGGGTTCTCTCCAGGCGGTGAACAAGGCCCTTTCCTCTCATAAGATGATCTTTTTGGCCACACAGAAGCGTGCAGGAGACGAGGACCCCGCCGAGGATGACATCTATCGGGTGGGGACGGTGGCCATGATCATGCGGACCCTCAAACTTCCCGACGGGCGTGTGAAGATCCTCGTGCAGGGGTTGGCCAAGGGTATCATCCGTGAGTTCCTTCGTGAAGGGGCGGGGTACAACGTTCGGATCGTCAAGATCGAGGAGCCCCAGCCCTCGGAGCTCACGGTGGAGATGGAAGCCCTGATGAGAAGTGTCAAGGAGAACAGCGAGAAGATCCTNAACCTCAAGGGCATTGCCTCTCCCGACGTATTGGCCATCCTGGAGTCCATCGAAGAACCCGGACGGCTGGCGGATCTGGTGGCTTCGAATTTGAAATTGAAGGTCGAGGAGGCTCAGCAGATCCTCGAGACCTTCGATCCTCTGGAACGGCTTCGAAAGGTTAACGAGCTGCTCACCAAAGAACTGGAGGTCTCCACGGTTCAGGCCCGGATCCAATCTCAGGCCAAGGAGGAGATGTCCAAGACTCAGCGGGAGTANTTCCTTCGCGAGCAGCTTCGGGCCATCAAGAATGAACTGGGGGAGATCGACGAGCGGGCCGAGGAGATCAATGAATTCCGTGAGAAGATCGCGGCGGCCAAGATGCCCCCAGAGGTGGAGAAAGAGGCTCTCAAGCAGCTCAATCGATTGGAGATGATGCATCCGGATGCGGCGGAGGCATCCATCGTCCGGACGTATTTGGACTGGCTGGTGGAGCTTCCCTGGAGTAAGAGTACCCGGGATCGCCTGAACATCCAGAAGGTCAAACAGGTGTTGGACGAGGATCATTACGACCTGGAGCGGGTCAAAGAGCGAATCCTGGAATATCTGGGGGTGCGCAAGATCAAACGGAAGATGAGAGGCCCCATCCTGTGCTTTGTGGGTCCTCCGGGTGTGGGGAAGACATCCCTAGGTCGTTCCATTGCTCGGGCCCTGGGTCGGAAGTTCACTCGGATCTCCCTAGGGGGGATCCGGGACGAAGCGGAAATACGGGGACATCGCCGGACCTACATTGGGGCCCTGCCAGGACGCATCATCCAGGGGATCAAGCAGGCGGGCTCAAACAACCCCGTCTTCATGTTGGACGAGATCGATAAGGTTGGAGCCGACTTCCGAGGAGATCCTTCGGCCGCGTTGCTCGAGGTGCTTGATCCGGAGCAGAACCATGCTTTCAGCGACCACTATCTCAACGTTCCCTTTGATTTGTCCAAGGTGATGTTCATCACCACCGCCAACCTGATTGATCCCATCATTCCTGCCTTGAAGGATCGGATGGAGATCATCGAGATCCCGGGTTACACTAACGAGGAGAAGCTGCGCATCGCCCAGAAGTTCCTGCTTCCCCGCCAGTTGAGCGAGAACGGGATCGGAGAGAGAGATCTCAAGATCTCGGAGGAAGCCATCCTTCAAATCATCTCCCACTACACCCAGGAGGCTGGTGTCCGCAACTTGGAGAGAGAGCTGGCGGCCATCTGCCGGAAAGTGGCGCGGAGGAAGGCCGAGGGGGAGACCCGGCTCGTCCATGTAACCCGGTCTAACCTCCACAAATTCTTGGGGCCGCCCAAATACCTCCCCGAGGAGGAGCAACAGGAGAACGAAGTGGGTGTGGCCACCGGCCTTGCTTGGACGCCTCATGGAGGGGAGATCCTCTATGTGGAGGCCAGCGTCATGAAGGGGAAGGGGAACCTGACCTTGACGGGTCACTTGGGTGACGTCATGAAGGAGTCCGCCCATGCGGCCTTGAGCTACGCGAGATCGAGGGCCGCAATGTTGGGTATCGATGAGAACTTCTACGCGGAGAAGGACATTCACATCCATGTCCCGGCGGGGGCGATCCCCAAAGACGGTCCCTCAGCCGGGGTGACCATGACCACCGCGTTGGTCTCCGTGCTTACGGGGAAGCCTGTCCGCAAGGATATCGCCATGACCGGTGAGGTCACCCTTCGTGGTCGGGTGTTGCCCGTGGGCGGGCTGAAGGAGAAGGCCCTGGCTGCTTTGAGGCACAATATCCATACCGTCATCATCCCGGAACGAAATCGAAAGGACTTAGAGGAGATCCCCCGGCATATCCGAAAGAAACTTCACTTCGTCTTCGTGAAGGAGATGGACCAGATCCTTCATTTGGCCCTCTTGGACGGAAAAAAGAAAGGGCGACCTAAGGGTCCCCCCAAACGTAAGGCCACTCAGACGTCGCGTCCCCCCGCGACTCCTGCATAGCCTCCTTAGCCGGAGGTGGAGGACGGGTTGATTCAGGAGTCAATCATCCCCCTGTTGCTTGGGATTCTCTTCATTGGCTTCTATGGACTCCTCTCCGGCGCCCAGCGTGCGCTGTTCGCCATAACCGAGGATCAGATTGAACACCTGAAGGAAACGGGGGATCCGCGTTCCCGGTTCCTTGGGGACCTCCTGTCGGTTCCCCGACGAACCGCCCTTTCCCTCCTGATTGCCAAACGCCTCTGCCTCCTCGGGGCCGTGGTCTCGGCCCAGCAGGTTTGGCTTCTCTGGAATGGAGGTGCGTTGTTGGGGGTCCTGCTCGTCGGGGCCCCTTTGCTGATCTTCCTTCTTGGGATGGGACTTTCCCGTGCCGTGACCCGAAGGGGAGTCTCTCTCTATGCTTCCCACATGGCCTTCACCGTTTGGATCCTGGAGAGGGGGATTTCACCGCTCAGTCGGCTTCTTCATAGATGCACCTCCCTTGTCCTGAACCTGGGAGGAATCCCGCACCCTCGTCGAGACGAGGAGGCCCTGGAGCGGGAATATCTCGGGTTGGTGGATATCGGCCATCGCGAGGGAGTGGTGGAGAGCGATGAGCACCGACTGATTCATCGAGTTTTCGAATTCGCCGAGCTTCCGGTCTCCAAGGTCATGACTCCCAGGGCCGAGATGTTCACTCTACCCGTCCATTTGGACCTTGACGAAGTGATCCGGCGGGTACACGAAGCGGGCTATTCCCGGGTGCCCGTGCACCGGGGGAAGAAGGACGAGGTGGTGGGCATCCTTTACGCCAAGGATCTCCTTCGGCTTCGGCTCCCCGAAGAGACTCCTCGGCCTCGTTCCGTGGAAGAGCTCCTCCGTCCTGCTCACTTCGTCTCCGCTCAGATGGGTGTGGAGGAGCTGTTTCGGGATCTACAGCGACGAAAGCTTCACATGGCCATCTGTGTGGACGAGTACGGCGGGGTGGCCGGGCTGGTGACCATGGAGGACCTGCTGGAGGAACTCTTCGGTGAGATCTACGATGAGTTTGACCTTGAGATCCGTCGATGGGAGCCCGTGGAGGAAGGGGTCTATATGGTATCGGGGAGGATGGCCCTTGACGAGCTGGCCCGTCTCCTTCAGGTCCCCCTGGAGGAGGAGGACTGCCAGACCGTTGCGGGATGGGTGTTGAAGCTCTTCGGCCGGCTCCCCGAAAAGGGGGAGTCCATCGAGTGGGATGGGCTGCGTGTCGTGGTGGAGAAGGTCTCCGGTACGCGAATTCAGGCGGTTCGCATCGAGAGACGTTTGCGGGAGGGGGCGTGAAGGTCTGGACACCCTTGGTCATCGGGATAGCGGGGATCCTCTTGGGGGGAGCGGTAACCACTGCACGTTCAGTGCTTCTGGCCCTGGGCCGCGACGAGATCGAGGCCTTAAGGAGCCGACATAGGGGCTTGGCAGCTCGGGCCTTGGGGTGGATGGATCAGCCCGAACGCTTCGTGCAAGGGGCTCAGTGGGCCCAGGAGGCCCTCTTCATCGGATGCACAGGGGGAATCCTCTACCCCTTCCTGAAGCGGGGCCAATGGGTCGAAGGCCTCTTGGCCGGGATGGCCTTCCTTTGGATGTTGATGTGGATGGGTGAGGGGGTGGCCCACGCGGTGGCAGTGCGGAACCCGAGGCGGTGGGCTCCTTTGATGATATGGGTCTTTGCGTGGTTGGGATGGATGGCCATCCCCTGGCGTGTCTTTGTCGGGTGGATCCGCCGCTTGGGGCTCGGGAGGTCGGAGGGAAGGCCCGACCACCATGCCCCTCTGCTGACCCGGCAGGAGTTGAGCTGGATTCTGAGGGGAAGGGAGGACAACGGTGCCCTGCTCAAGGAGGAAAAGAAACTCATCACCCGAATCTTTCGATTCTCCGAGACCCAGGTGAGGGAGGTGATGATTCCTCTCGTCGAGGTGAGCGCNGTGGAGGAGACGGCCCCAGTAGAGGAGGTGATTCGGAGGGTGGACCGAGAGGGCTTCTCCAGGTTTCCTGTCTATCGAGAACGCATCGACCGGATGTACGGAGTGGTTCATGGTTTCGACTTCTTGACCGTCGAATCTCTGGAAGAGCCGTTGTCACCCTATATCCGAAAGGCTCTCTTCGTGCCGGAGAGCATGCCTGCCGACGACCTCCTCCTTGAACTCCAACGAAGCGGGAATCATATGGCGATCGTGGTGAACGAATACGGAGGAGGGGTAGGGATCGTCACCCTGGAGGACGTCCTGGAAGAGATCGTAGGCGAGATCCAGGATGAACACGACAGCCACCGGGTCCTCTACAAGAGGCTTTCTCCCCAGCACTTCTTGATCAGCGCCCGCATGGAGATCGACGAATTGAACGAGATCTTCGGTCTTCGGATCCCCAAGGGAGATTACGAGACCTTGGGGGGATTCCTCTTGAGCCAATTCCAGCGGATTCCCAAAGAGGGGGAGGCCGTGGTCTTTCGGGGGCTGCGGTTCACTGTCCGCAGGGCGGACGAACGCCGGATTCATGAGGTCCTCGTCACCCNTCCCCGTCTCGACGTCTCCTCCCCAAAAGGAGCCCGGAAATCCNGATGATTCCCCTGACTGACACTCCCTTGACAGGGGTCCGCGAATGACCCTACTATGCCTGAAACCTTGTGGACTTCTCGCCCCCCATTGTCCAGGATGCTAGAAGGGATTGACAACAAAAAGAAATTCTCTGCCACGGAGAGGGAGATGAGGAGACGGATGGAGGAACTCTTTGAAGAGGTCCTTCGAACCCAACGCGACTTCCAGATGAGGGCGATGGAGGCCGTGGCCTCCACTGCATCTGCCTTGGTAGAGGCCCTACGGTCCGGGCACAAGGTCTTGCTTTTCGGAAACGGCGGCAGCGCTGCGGATGCCCAACATATCGCGGCGGAATTCGTCAATCGATTTCAAAAGGACCGCCCTCCCATTCCGGCCCTGGCTCTGACCACGGACTCTTCGGTGATCACCAGCATCAGCAATGATTCGGCCTTTGAGGAGATCTTCGCCCGCCAGATTAGGGCTCTGGGCTCGCGTGGGGATGTGGCATGGGGGATTACCACGAGCGGCTCCTCGCCCAACGTTATCCTGGGCCTCCGGACGGCCAAGGATCTAGGGTTGACCACCATCGGAATGACAGGAGGCGCTGGAGGGGAAGTCCCCAAATGGGCGGATCATTGGATCCATGTGGATTCCTTTTCGACCCCTCGGGTGCAGGAGGTCCATATCACAGTGGCCCACGTCATCTGCGAGTTGGTGGAGGAGGTCCTCTTTGGAGGGGAAGGCTGAGGAGGGAGGCGTGAAGTCGACGGACCGGCCTCGATTGAGGACCTATTCCCTTTCGTCCCGTCCCAGCAAGGTGCACATAGGAGGCTTTGGACGACCCTACAGGATCGGTGAAAGTGTAAGCGGCTTTCTGGACAGGCTGCCGGATTTTTTGGCGGCCAAGGATCTCAAGAGGGTGGCGAGGGCGGTGGTGGAGGCTCGGAGCCAGGGGCGGTGTGTCTCCATGGCCTACGGTGCCCATGTCATCAAGGTGGGGCTGAGCCCAGTGATCCTGGACCTGTTCTCCGAGGGGTGGCTCAATGCGTTGGCCACAAACGGGGCGGGGATGATCCATGATTTCGAGATCGCCGTGGCTGGAAAGACATCCGAGGATGTAGATGCCGCCCTCTCAGAGGGAACCTTTGGCATGGCAGAGGAGACCGGCTCTCTTCTCAACGCCCTGATCCGACAGGGGGTCGCGCGGGGAGAGGGGCTGGGAGAGGCCGTGGGCCGGGGACTCCGGGAGATGAAAGCCCCCCACCTGGATTACAGTATCTTGGCGGCTGCTGTGGAGAAAGGGATCCCCGTGACCGTTCATGTGGCTATAGGCACCGACATCCATCACATGCATCCCTCGGCCGATGGGGCCGACTTGGGGTTGGGGAGCCACAGGGACTTCCTTCGATTCTGCGAGAGGGTTCAGAGGATGGAGGCCGGCGTCCATATCAACGTGGGCTCCGCCGTGGTTCTCCCCGAGGTCTTCCTGAAGGCCTTGAGCCTCGCGGTCAATCTGGGTCGCCCTCCAAGGGGGCTGATGACGGTCAATATGGACTTTATCCAGCACTACCGCCCCATGACCAATGTGGTTCGGCGTCCCTCCATGTTGGGAGGAGAGGGGATCCATCTGACAGGCCATCATGAACTGATGGTTCCACTGCTGGCTGCCTGTATCAAAGAGGAAGCGGCTCGACGCGGCTTGACTCCTATCCGCTCTTGACATGGGGGGACCCTTGCCCTAGCTTAATGACGGAATGGGGGGTCTCACCATGGCCAAAAGACGAGAGAGTGGGGGCTCTAGGGAAAAGGGATGGCGTCCAATTGTAGGGGCTCCCGGGAAGGAATTGGGACTTCCCTTGAAGTATCTGGTCGTCAGCGGCAAAGACGAGATGAAGATCTCGCGAAGCGTGGATGGTAAGGTGGAAGACCTCTCCCTTTCAGGATTGGTCTTCACGACTCCCAGCATGAGGATCGACGATCTCCATCTGTCGTACGATGAGTCTCCCCTCGTTCGCAACAAATTGACCATGGAGATCGATCTTCCAGGAGGGAAGAAGATCACCGCCATAGGAGAAGTGGCTTGGTACGAACGGTCCCTGACCATGCGGGATCAGATCTATCATGTGGGGGTCAATTTCAAGGAGATGAGCCCTGAGGATCGGCAGTCTCTGAAGGACTATCTCGTCTCTATAAAAAAGACAGTAGAGGCCATCGCGCTGGATGTCTGAAGACGCCCTCGAGGCCTCGAAGGGGTTGGGACAATGCCCATCTATGAGTTTGAGTGTCAGGCGTGTCATGAGGAGTTCGAGGAACTGGTCATGGGAGGCAATGCTTCGATTCATTGTCCTTCCTGCGGGAGCGAGCGGGTGAAGAAGCTGATGTCGGCAGCCGCGTTCAAGTGTAACGGTAATTTCGTCAGCACCACCTCATCCGGAGGATGCAGCGGCTGTTCCTCCCATTCCTGTAGTTCGTGCGGGTGAAAAAGGGGATCAGNCGAGACGCGCTGTACGGGCCTCCGTTGTGTAGAGGCCCGCTTTTTTCGCCCCGACTCTGCATGGACAGAGACTTTTGCGTCGGTATTACTTGCTCACGCCTCGTGGGCCATCCGGGTTGGAAGTGCGCGACGGAGGAAGATGTGAACCGATGCGGGGCAGTTTACGGGGCCCACTGAAATATCACAGTGGTCAGGTCCTTCCCTACTTGAACTTGCCGTTGTTGCTTGAGATCTCCGACAGATACGGTCACGGTGTAGACCCCCACTGGGAGCTTGGCGAAAAACCAAGGGCCGTTGGAGACTGTATGGAGGAGCGTCCTTCCTTCCTTGTCCCGGAGGATCACCGAGAGATCGGAGAGGTACTCCCCCGATGACATGGCAAAGACCAGTTTGAGATTGTAGCCTTTGGCCATGGATTCCAGAATTCGTCTCTCCTCCAACCCCACCCCTCCGCTGAGATAGGAGATCTCCCCTTTAACCCCCTTCTTGATGAAGTAGCTGGGTCCTTCTCCCAGGAGAAGGGGCGCGTGGGCTGTCGTAAAGAAGAGGATGAGAACCAAGCACATCCACCAGCGCTTCATGGCCGCACCTCCTGATTCCTCCGTCCCTCCGACCACAGGGAACCATCCCTTCTCGGACGATGCGATATCCTTTTGGCTCTTTGTAATATAAAGACCCGGGGATGTCAAAGCTCATCGGATAGGGTCCTCATAGCCCCCCGAGGGTTCGGAGCCGTTCTCTTGCACGGGCGTTGCCAGGATAGAGTCGAAGGGCCTCTTTATAGCGTCCTTTTGCGACGTCGAAGCGGTAGAGCCCTTCCAGCGCCAGCCCTTCCTGGGTCAGGGCAAGGGAGAGCCAACCAGGTCGATTGGATAGCTTCATCTGAGCTCGTTGGGCGAAGCCCAAGGCCCGCTCTGGCACCCCTTTTCGATTCCAGGCATCTGCCAGGTAGAGGTCCGCCAGAGGGTTGTCGGGGGCCAGGGAGAGGGCCTTCTCCAAAAGGGAGATTGCGTGGTCCAGACGGTTCTCCTCCAAAGCCTCCTTGGCCCTCTCGATGAGCTGAAGGGAGGCCCTCATTTCTGGTGAGGTGGGAAAGGTCAACGAACGGAGGTCCTCAGGAGGCCGGGAGATGGCGGTTGGAGGGGGGGAGGTGTGAGTCTTGGGCGCAGGGAGGCTGCAAGCCCCCAGAAGAGGGCCAAAGACGGCAACGGCGAGGGAGAGCTTCCATGCTGCTGAGCAATGCTTCCTGCGGATTTCTCTCTCCTTGGCGGTGCGAGGGACCATACCATTACCTCACGATCTTTTCCAGGATGCCTAAAATACGGTCCAACAGATCCTCCTGCCTAGGGGGATGGAGTGGACAGGGTCTCGATGGTTGGGTTCCCTCTCGATAGACCTCGCGAAGGCGTTGAGGGCACCTTTTCGTGGCCAGTCCTCCGGATGTCGGGTCGATCTCGGCGGTGACTATTCCGGGAGGGGGAAGGAAGGTTGAAGATGGAGACCCCTGGAGGATCCGCCGCATTAGGTCGGCCCAGATGGGAAGGGCCGCCTGGGCGCCCGTGAGTCCTACCCGGTCCCCTTGGTCGAATCCCACCCAAACCAAGGCCAGATACCCCGGCGTCAAGCCGATGAACCAAGCGTCACGGCCTCCATTGGAGGTTCCGGTCTTTGCCGCGATTTCCCCTGGTAACCTCCAAGCGCGGAGGGAACGGGCCGTGCCACGGGTCACCACACCTTTGAGGGCGGACAATACCAAATAACAGACCTGAGGGGAGACCACACGGACGAGCTCTATATGGCGTCGCTCCAGAAGTAGCCCTTTGGGATCCATTATGGACTCCACAGATAGTAAATAGGGGCGGATCCCTTCGTTGGCCAAAGTGGCATAGGCTGCAGCCAACTCAAGAGGACTCACTTCTCCGGCGCCCAAGGCTAGAGAAGGGTTGGGTTCCATGTGGGACTCGATTCCCAGGGAACGGGCCACAGAGAGGATCCGCGGAAGCCCCACTTCCAGAGCAAGGCGCACCGTGGGAACGTTGAGGGATTCCTCCAGCGCCCTTCGGATCGTCACCCGACCGCGGAAACGGTGGTCTGCATTGCGGGGAGCCCAAGGTTTGCCTTGAAGGTCGATTTGGATGGGGGCGTCCAAGACGAAGTCCGAGAGGGTGCGGTCTTCCAGAGCCGCCAGATAGACGAAGGGTTTAAAGGCGGAGCCTGGCTGACGCCGTGCCTGGACAACTCGGTTGAACTGGGTTTGATTGTAGTTTCTACCCCCCACCATTGCCAGGATATGCCCGGTCTGGGGCTGGAGGACCAAGATGCATCCTTGAAGACGCCGGGCGGGGTCCTTCCTGCGAAGATGCCGATGGTTCCTCTCCAGTTGCTGGAGGCCTCTCTCCAGGGCCTCTTCGGCCCATTGCTGGATCTGAGGGTCGAGTGTGGTAAAGATCCTCAGCCCGTGGGACTGAAGGACCTGAGGTGGATAGAGGTCCTTGAGTTGTTGGAGCAGGAAGTCGCAAAAATAGGGAGCGCTCCTCGACGGGGCCCGGATGGAGGGGCGGACACCGAGGGGGCGGCTTCGGGCCTCTCTATATGCCTCAGGGGAGATCAGACCCTGATCCAACATGGCTCGAAGCACAGTGTTTCTCCTGCGAAGGGCCTTTGTCGGATGACGATGAGGGGCATAGAGGTTAGGGGCACGGATCAGACCGGCCAATAAGGCCGACTCTTCCAAGGAGAGACGGGAGACGGGCTTGTGGAAATAGAGCCGAGAGGCCTCTCCCATTCCGTGAATCGCTATGCTGCCCCGCTGCCCCATATAGATCTCGTTCAGGTAGAATTCCAGGATCTCCTCTTTGGAACGCAGGCGTTCCAGGATCAAGGCCATCCAGGCCTCCTTTGCTTTACGCCATAGAGTCCTGTTGGCGTTGAGGAAGTGGTTCTTGATGAGCTGCTGAGTAATGGTGCTCCCCCCTTCCACCACCCTTCCTTCTCTCAGGTTGGTCCATAGGGCGCGGAGGATCCCCCGGATATCCAATCCCGGATGGTCATAGAAACGTCGGTCCTCGACGGCCAGCACTGCCTGGATCAAGTGGGTGGGGAAGGCCTGAAGAGGGAGGACCTCCCGTTCACGGCGCATCTCCCCAAAGAAGGTCATAAGGACCTCTGGTTCGATCTCCAGCAGATCCACGGTTTTGCGGGTATCCAACCTCACGATGCGCTGTATCCTTCTTCCCCGCCATTCGATCCTAAAGGGGGCAGGGTTCACCTGCCTGTCCGGATACTGGAACGCGTGGAGATAGATGTCGAGACCTCTCCTCTTGCGGGCATATTCCCCCGGTCCCTTTACGGCTGGGACCTCCCGATAGTCCAGCCTTTGGAGTCTTCGGATCAAGATCTCTCGATCCAGGGCTAGACCAGCGTAGAGAAGGAGGGGCCGTGAGTAGACCCGCGAGGGAAGGTCCCATCTGTGCCCGGAGAAGGCGGACTCCAGCTCCAGTGCCAGGAAGGCGCTGTAGAGACCCGATCCCAAAAATGCGATCCCCATGAGATAAAGGGCGACCTTGACAGGGATTCGCATCTTACCCGAACGATGTTTCCGTCCAGAAGATCTCTTCCTCTTGGGGTTGGAGGTGCACATGAATGTGGGTCCCGGGGTCCTTCCTTTGTTCTGCCTATGGTAAAGGGAATGGTTGGGCCATACAACCCGCTGCGGAGGCGCCCTGACGGTCTGTGAGGTCCCGTCTATGTGGTAGCATAAAAAAGATATGGTTCCTTCCAGGTGGTCTGATCTCCCCAGAGGAAAGAGGGGGAGGCTGGAACCCAGGACGAGGATGCTGAGAGGGCGTTATGGACTCGGACGCCCTCCAAGTCAGGAGGCCGAGATGCCGGAGCGATGGAAGACCTTGGAGTGCAAGATCGACCCTTTGGGGGGCCCCTTTGCCCTTCGCAGAGAGCTTGCCCTTCTTCCCTCCCGGGGAATCGTTCATGAGTTCATCATGCTTGAGTCCCCCGATTGGGTCAATGTGGTGGCCGAGACGGAGAGAGGGACTCTGGTCATGGTACGGCAGCACAGGTTGGGGTCCGATGAGGTCGAGCTGGAGATCCCGGGAGGTTTGGTCGACCCGGAGGATCCCGGTCCTCTGGAGGCCGCCAAGAGGGAACTGGAGGAGGAGACGGGATATCAGGGAATGAGTTGGTATCGGATCGGTGTGGTCTACCCGAACCCCGCCCTTCAGACCAATCGATGTTACACCTTCCTGGCTGAGGGATGTCGTCCCCATGGGCCTCCTCGCCCGGACGTTAAGGAGTCCATCGATGTGGTGGAGGTCCCCCTTTACTCGCTGAAGGAACTCATCCAGGAGGGCCGCATCGCTCATGCCTTGGCCCTCAACGGCCTCTTCTGGTACTTCCTGCACAGGGGCCTTGTGGGATTGGGATGATGCTTTCCCAGGGCCCATGATGGCCAAGAGGGGGGAAGGAAGGATTCACCCTTGACCCCTACGGGCCGGAAGCGTTACTATGGCCGTTCACAACAGCTCCCTTCCGGAGGCCCAAAGGGGCGGCGCGGCTCTGACTCGAACGGATGCGGACGGAATCGTTGCGATACACCGGTGGTGAGATGACGTTGAAGATTGGATCGGCGGGCCAGGGTGTCAACGTGAAGACCGCCACCGCCACCCTTCAGGGAAGGACAGAGAGGAAACCCTTCCTTACATTCCATCCTATTCATCTCATTATTTTCGCTCAGATCGTCATCCCCACCATGGTGCTTGAATCCTGAATACGAGGCAGGGCGGGGCCTGATGGGCTAAGTTCACAGGTCGTTCTCAGAGGGAAAAGAGCGACCAGGCTCATATGGTAGGTCTCGACTCCGGGAGGGACAACAAGGGGATACCTTTTGGGGAGATACGGCTCAGAGGCGAGGGTGAGAGGGATGAAGACAAGGCAAAGGAATCGTCTCTTCTGGGTTATCGGAGTCGTAACGTTGGGGCTGGGTCTGGTGGGCTATCTCATCCCGGGAAAGACCTCGGAAAACCCTCTTCGCATCTATTACTCCACGGCGGGAGGCAGTGTGCTGTTTCCCCACAAAAGACATGCACAGATGCAGGGGCTGAAGTGCCGAGACTGCCACCACGAGCTTCTTCGTACCGATGAAATCTCTTCCTGTGACCAATGCCACAAGGACGAACAGTATAGTTCAGGGGACTTCGAGCACAACGAACTGGTAGAGATCCATTCTCCTAACTGTTCTGTTTGTCATGGCCGTGCCGATGTAGAGCCGGCATCCTGCCGCAAGTGTCACAGCCAAAACGGGGAATATCAACCGGTTTCTTGCAAGCGTTGCCATCAGGAAGAAGAGTACGATCCCAAGGACTTTACTCATGCCGATCTGATGAAGATCGAGGGTCACTGGTGCACGGAATGTCATCGGACCCGCCGGGTGATGGACGCCTTTCACCTCCAATGCAACCGTTGTCACCAGGACCTGGAAGAATCGACCTATGTGAAGGACCTGGAGGGACAAGGTGAAGCCCTCTCCTGCAAGGTCTGTCATCTCAAAGCCGGGCATTAGAGCGAAGCTCTCGGATGGGGGGCTGGGCGGGGGATAGACCCCGGGCCGAAAGGGATCTCCGATGGGATGCGTTGCTGCGATGAAAGGGCCGGGACGTACAAAAAAGGTGATTCCTCTTCAAGAGGAGGGCCCTCTCATGGCCCCCCCAAAAAACGCCAAACGTGCTTATTCACTTAGCTCCGTATTTACTGATCAGGAGGATGTTCCTTGCACTCACTGGCGAGATTTTTCGGCCCGCTCTAGGCTTGTCCGCCAAGGCAGGGGCCACCCCGAAAGATCACGAATGTTCGCTCCAGGAGCATCCTCCTGAACTAAACGTCAAATGAACCCCTGCGGAACTAAGTGAATAAGCAGTAACCGCAAATATCGGGGTATGAGCAGTGATGATCAGGAAGTTCTTCTTTGGTTTTTCAAAGCCCAAAATCCGCTTTGAGGGATGGGAAGGCGGAGTCGAGACCCTCCCCCTCCCGGAGCGCGTGACCCTCCCTCTTTCCCAAGGCAGGCAGATGCCCTTCAAGCCCGTGGTGGAAGTGGGCGAGAGGGTCAAGACAGGGCAATTCATTGCCCAGCTGCCCGACCGCACGGGCGTCCATGCCACGGTAACAGGTATAGTGGAGTCCATCGGTCCGGGATACAACCGGGAAGGGGAGGAGATCCTGACCCTTTCCATCCATAGGGACTCGGATGACGAGATGGTCCCATCCAGGCCCATCGAGCGACTGGAGGAGGCAGGTAGGGAGGAACTGATCGGGGTGCTGGCCGAATTGGGGTTCGCATCTCCATGGAAGCCCGAGGAGTTGAAAGGGAGATCCGAGGGTCCATCCATTGACACCGTGGTGGTGCTGGCCGTGGATGAGGAGCCCCCTATTTCCGTTCAAAGGAGATTCCTTACCGAGTTTGGGGAAGACCTCGCCGACTCCATAAAGGGGATCCGCCGGATGGCCGGGGAGGAGGCCCGGATCGTGGTGGCGGTTCCGGAGGAGATGAAGGACCGGGCCGAGGCCCTCCTGGAAGGAGTGGAGGTCCTTCCTGTGGGCAATAGCCCCGCGCAGACCAATCGTGCCCTTCTGGTGTCCAGGGTGGTAGGGGAAAGGGTCGGGTATGTCTGCGCGCCGGGGAGCAACGGGGTGGTCGTCTTTTCTGCCGAGGATATCGCCTTTGCTGGCCGCTGCCTACGGATGGGCAAACCACGAACCAATAAGCTGGTGACGGTCTGGGGGCCCGGACTTCAGCGGCCCAAGACGGTGAAGGTGCGCTTGGGGACGCCTGTCGGACATGTGCTGTCTTGTCTGGGAGTCCAGGTGGGCTCTGGGGATCGAGTCATTTTCGGAGGACCCTTGATGGGCTATGCTCAGCCGGACCTAGATGCCCCCATCACAAGGGAGACCGACGGGGTGACGGTGATCCCCTCCAATGAGGTGGTCCCCTTCTCCGATGCCCCCTGTATCAACTGCGGACGATGTGTGGAGGTCTGTCCCGTCTTCATCCCGGTCAACCTGGTGGGACGGTATGCTGAGTTCGGTTTCTTCGAGAAGGCCGTGAGCATGGGTTCCGGGGCCTGCGTGGAGTGTGGCCTTTGCGCCTACGTGTGTCCGTCGCGCAGGCCTCTGGTTCAATACATGCGGTTCGCCAATAAGGAATATATCCAGAGACAAGAGGAGTCGGCGCAGCAGGAGGGAGAATGAGATGAACCGCGTGGTCCTGAGCGTGGCCATGGGACCTCATATCCACGACGGGTCCCACGTCTATCGAATCATGGCAGGATACGTGGCGGCGTTGATGCCCGCGGCCGTGTGGGGATGCGTCCATTATGGAATGCCTGCCGTGAGGACGCTGCTTCTGGCTGTGGGCAGCGCTGTGGTATGGGAGGGATTGGCCAGGAGGTTCCTGGGTCGTGATCAGACCATTCATGACGGAAGCGCCCTGGTCCAAGGGTTGCTAATGGGCATGATGCTTCCCGCCAACACCCCTTGGTGGCTGATCATTGTGGGTACCTTTCTCATGATTTTCATTGGGAAGCAGTTGTTCGGCGGGATCGGATGCTATCCCCTCAACCCCGTCCTGATCGGCTACGCTATCCTTTCTGTATCTTGGCCCATGCGTCTCAGTTCGCACTTCGCTCTGGTGGATCTCACGTTGAAAGGGCCTGTGCTGGAGCCTTTGGCCGCCCTGAAGAGCTACGGGCCTTCGGTTGCAGAGGTCTATCCTCCATTAAACCTTCTCCTGGGGCTCCAGACGGGAGGGATCGGAACCGGGGCCGTGGGACTATTGGCATTGGGGGGGATCTTCCTCATGGCTCGGGGAGACATCTCCTGGCGTGTGAGCCTTTCCTTTCTCCTCGGGGTCGCCGTTGCAGCCTCCATCTTTCATGTGATCTCCCCGAGTCGATTCGCTGGTGCTGCTTTCCACATTCTCGCAGGAACGACGGTCTTCGGGGCCTTCTTCCTCGCCTCGGACTATACGACCACCCCGGTGTATCCCTTGCCGAGGCTCATCTACGGGTTCGGCACCGGGGTCCTCATCGTCCTGATACGGAATCTGGGGGCCTATCCCGACGGAACGGTCTTCGGGATCCTGATCCTGAATCTCTTCCACCCTCTCATAGATCGGATCCGTCCCTCTGTGGTTGGCGGGGGGGTCCTCAGGTCAGGGTGGAGAGGCTGTAGCCCGCATCAGGTCAGGAGCTCCCGATCTCCTCATATGTAGAAGTCGCAGCACAAGCGGAGGCTGGTTTTATGAATGAGATCACGAAGATGGTCCTGGTCACTACAGTGATCTGCGTGTTCGCGGCGGCCCTCCTTGCGGGATTGAAGCAGGGACTCAGTGCCCGCATCGCCCGTCAGGAGGACTACTATGTGCGTGGGCCTGTCATTCAAGAGTTGCTCAAGGGGAGCCCCAATGACCCCCTCGCCGACAAGGTGATCATCGAGTTGGATGGAGAGGAAGTGGGCGTCTACCCCTGGATCGAGGAGGGAAAGGTCCGCCGTATCGCGCTGGAAAGGCACGGAAAGGGGGGCTATGGAGGCGACGTGGTCGTCATGACGGCCGTAGACTTGGAGACCGATCGGATCTATGGAGTGCGGGTGACTCAACATAAGGAGACCCCTGGGGTGGGAAGTCGAGCGGCGGATCCTGTCTATCTTAAACGATATCAAAAACTTCCCATCAACCAGGAAATTCGGCTCACCCGGGATGGGGGTCAAGTGGATGCCCTCTCCGGCGCTACGAGGTCCAGCACGGCCATCGCCGATGGGGTGAATCGAGCTGCCCAGTTCGTCCTCAAACACGAAGAGGAGATCGTAAAGCGCATCCTTGAGAAGAAGATGTGATGGCGAGTGGGACTACAGCAAAGAGTTTGGTTCCAGGGATCCAGTTGAAAGACACAAGGGAGGGAAGACAGGCAATGAGGATCATCCGAGAGTTTACCAAGGGTTTTACTACGGAGTTGACCCCTTTCCGGCTCGTGCTGGGGCTGTGCCCCACCTTGGCGGTGACCACCCAGGCGGACAATGGCCTTGGGATGGGGCTTGCGACCACCTTTGTCCTGGTGTGCTCCAATGTGCTCGTATCCCTTTTGCGGCACATTATCCCGCAGAAGGTCAGGATAGCCTGTTTCATCGTCATGATCGCCACCTTCGTGGTGGCCGTGGAGCTCCTGATGCAGGCCTTCTTCTATCCACTCTACCAAAGGCTGGGAATCTTCGTCCCCCTGATCGTGGTCAACTGCATCATCCTGGGCAGGGCCGAGGCCTTTGCGTCCAAGAACCCGGTCATGTATTCGGCCGTGGATGGGCTGGGGATCGGACTCGGATTTACCCTCTCCCTGACGGTCTTGGGGGGGATTCGAGAGCTTTTGGGCACAGGAGCCCTTTTCGGACATCCCCTCCTGGGGGCCTCGTTTGAGCCCTTTGGGTTCATGATCAAGGCACCGGGGGCCTTCGTCACCTTGGGGATCCTGCTCTTCCTGATGAATCTCTTAACCAGCCTGGGTCGAAAAAGGGCACACTAGGGGGTCATGGGCATGGAATATCTCGTCTTGGTCATCAGCGCGGTGCTGGTACAGAATATCCTGCTCGCCCAATATCTGGGCAACTGTCCTTTCCTTGGGGTCTCGAAGCAGATGGAGACGGCCCTGGGGATGAGCGGGGCCGTGATCTTCGTCATCACCCTGGCCTCTGTGATCACCTGGATGATTTATTGGTGGGTCTTGATACCGCTCCATTTGGAGTATCTCCAGACCATCGCCTTCATCCTGGTCATCGCCTCGTTGGTGCAGTTCATCGAGATCTTCATGAAGAAGACCATGGAACCTCTCTATCGGGCATTGGGGATCTTCTTGCCCCTGATCACCACCAACTGTGCTGTGTTGGGGGTGGCCTTGCTCTGCATCAAGAACGATTACAGCTTCGGCGAGATGCTCGTCTTCTCCATCTCTTCCAGTGTGGGCTATGCCCTGGCCCTTATCCTCTTTGCAGGTCTCCGGGAGCGTTTCGCCATCAGCCGGATACCGGAACCTCTTCAAGGGACGGCCATTGGATTGGTGACCGCGGGTTTGATGTCTCTGGCTTTTTTGGGATTTACGGGGATGACATAGCCCGGGAGACGCTTTCAGTGGGCTCAGAATACGCGAGACTGCCTGGCTGAAGGAGTGTGCCATGTGGACAGCCGTGTTGATCATGGGCGGGATAGGCTGTGTGGCTGCAGTGGCCCTGGGAGTGGCTTCCAGGATCTTTTACGTGAAGGAAGACCCCCTCGTGAACCAGATTGAAGAGGCCCTTCCGGGGGCCAACTGCGGGGGCTGCGGCTTCGCGGGCTGCCATGCCGCCGCTGTGGCCATCGCCGCGGGCAAGGCTCCTCCCAATATCTGCGTGGGAGGTGGGCCCGAGGTTGGTGCCCGGGTCGCCGGCATCATGGGGATGGAGGTGGTGGCCAAGGAGCCCGAACTCGCCGCCACAGACTGCTGCGGGGGGCAGAGAGCCGCGGAGAAGTTCTTCTACAACGGGGTCCAGGACTGCAGGGCGGCCCAGATGCTCTTCGGGGGGAGCAAGCTGTGCGGCCACGGCTGCCTGGGGTTTGGGACCTGCGCCAAGAGTTGCCCCTTCGGAGCCATTACCATGGGTCCCGATCGTCTTCCCGTATTCGATCCCGAGTTGTGCCGCGGGTGCGGCTCATGCGTCCGCAATTGTCCCCGCGGGATCATCTCGTTGGTCTCCTCCACGGCCAAGATCCTCCACTTCAACCGATACACGGAGTGTTTGGCTCCTTGTCGACAGAAGTGTCCGGCCCAGATCGACATTCCCACCTATATCGAGCACATCCGGGAGGGGCGATACAGGGAAGCCATCCTGACAATCAAGGAACGCAATCCCCTCCCCTTGACTTGCGGGAGGGTCTGTCCTCATCCCTGTGAGGAGGTCTGTCGGAGAGGCGTGGAGGACGAGCCCGTGGCCATCAACCATCTAAAGCGGTTCGTAGCCGATTGGGAGATGAACCAGGGAAAGCATTTGGAGGTCCCGATGGCCCCTCCAACCGGGAAAAAAGTCGCGGTCATCGGAGGTGGTCCGGCGGGTCTGTCCTGTGCATATTTCCTGCGGCGCTTGGGGCATGAAGTGACCATATACGAGCAGATGCCTCAACTGGGAGGCATGTTGCGCTATGGGATCCCCGAATACCGCCTCCCTAAGCGGATCCTCGACTGGGAGATCGAGGGGATCCTCCGGCTCGGCATCCGGGTTCGCACCGAGGTCAAATTCGGGGATGACTTCGATCTGGAGTTCCTCCGGGCGGCCGGTTTCGACGCCGTCTTTCTGTCCGTAGGGGCTTGGGACAGCCGCAGGTTGGGCATCGAGGGGGAAGACCTGGAAGGGGTATGGGACGGGATCCGTTTCTTGAGACTCTTCCACCTGGGAGAGCCACCGGAGGTGGGGGAAAGGGTTGTGGTCGTGGGCGGAGGGAACACCGCCATTGATGCGGCCCGATCGGCCCTCCGCTTGGGGGCAAAGCGGGTCGTCCTGATGTATAGACGTTCTCGGGATGAGATGCCCGCCAATGAAATGGAGATCGAGGCGGCCGAGGCCGAGGGGGTAGAGATACTCTTTTTGGCAGCTCCCACAAAGATCCTTGGGGAAGGCGGCTCCGTCCGTCGAATGGAGTTTATCAGAATGAGGCTCACGGACCCCGACCCCAGCGGGAGGCGGAGGCCCGAGCCCATGGAAGGATCGGAAAAGCTCATGGAAGTTGACACCGTCATCGTTGCCATCGGGCAGTCCCCTGGGATAGACTTTGTGCGCGAGGACAAGTTGACGGGCCAACTGCGGGTAACCCGGTGGAATACCATCGACGCCCAAGAAGAGACCCTACAGACCTCTCTGCCCTTTGTCTTTACAGGCGGCGATTGCTTCACCGGGCCTTCCATCGCGGTGGAGGCCATCGGCGCAGGAAGATACGCAGCCCGATGCATCCACTACTTCATCGTGGAGGGGAAGATTCCTCCCATCCCCTCACGCCAGAGGACTCTGATCAAAGACTCTCTGCTGGAGCACCTGGAGGGCGTCCAGCCGGTTCCCAGGGTTCACCCCCATGAGCTCCCCGTGAATCGTCGGATCCGGAACTTCGAGGAGGTGGAACACACCATCTCCCCTGATGAGGCCCAACGAGAGGCAAATCGTTGTCTGCGCTGCGGTCTGATATGCTACAATCGGGATGTAGTAGAGGCCTTAATTGAAGAGCAAACCCCTTCGGAGGCAGCGGCCGTCTCTTAGGGAAGCCCTTAGGGAGAGGGTTTCCCCCAGCCAACACCTGAAGGATGGAGGGGACCCAGGAATAGGAGGTGAAGGAGATGGCGGAAGAGGGGACCCGGAGGAGGGATCGGCCTTACCTGACCGAACAGAGATACAATGTCCGGGCCCACCTGAAGACCGGGATGTTCCTCCACGTCTACTGTCCTCGGTGTGCCTCCAGCCTCATTGAAGATCAGATGGTGCGGTTTGTCGCGGTGAAGGAGGACGGCCAGGAGGGGTATCTGGATCTGTCTCCCTATTTCAATGTCTTCGACCACCGAACGGATCTGGATATCCCGGAGGGGATGGAGCTTCGGGACCTGAAGTGCCCCCATTGCCGTCATAGTATCGCCCATTCTGAAGAGCGGTGCGGAGATTGCGGAGCGAGGGCTGCGGAGCTCTCCGTGGCAGCAGTACAGACGAGGGTGCCTTTCTTCATCTGCATGAAGAAGGGATGCAGATGGCACTGGGTCGACCCGGAAGACGAAGAAAAGCTGATCCGAGACAGCTCCGAGGAGTGGTAGGACCCTAGATTTTATAAGTCATTTCCTCTTCTTAAGGCTCTCCAAGGCTGCCCTGTCCATGGATTTGCCCTTAAGCCGAGGTCTTCCTCCTGCCCTCCGCCATTCAGCGTGAGCTTTTACCACAGGGACGAAAAGGGAAGCGGCGGACCATGAAAAACAGAAGGCCTGCTCCCGCAGGCCTTGAGTTTCTTTGGTGCCGAAGCGGGGACTCGAACCCCGACGGGTCTACACCCACCAGACCCTGAACCTGGCGCGTCTACCAAATTCCGCCACTTCGGCAATGGAGGCAGCCTTGAAACCGTACAATATCCTTTTTATATTACATAAACAATGTTGTCAAGGGTGCCGGAAGTCTCTCAAGCCAGGATGACCATGGAGATCCTATCGGCCATTTCTCCTCCCCGTCCTTACAAGGGTGCGGTAGTGACCTTGGGGAATTTCGATGGTGTCCATTTGGGACATCAGCGTATTTTCTCTCGGTTGGTCGAACGCTCTCGGCAGATGGGTGGACCCAGCGTGGTCTATACATTTCGACCCCATCCCGTGAAGGTCCTCTACCCGGACCGGCCCCTTCCACTCCTGACCACGTACGAGGAGAGGGCCCATTTGATAGAGTCTCTGGGGGTGGATGTCCTCATCGCTGCTCCCTTCGACCGGGACTTCGCAAAGATGGAAGCCAGCCGATTCGTCCGAGAGGTTCTAGTGGAGGGGATCGGCGCAGCCGAGGTGCTGGTGGGGTACGATTACGCCTTCGGAAGAGGCAGGGAGGGTAATCCAGAGTTCCTTCGAAGGATGAGCCGGGAATTGGGCTTCCGCCTGGAGATTATCCCCCCGGTTCGGTTGGACGGAGTGGTGGTGAGCAGCAGTCGGATCCGACGGGCTGTCCAGGAAGGGGACCTGAGGCTGGCCAACCGTATGCTGGGGCGGGAGTTTTCGGTGGAAGGACGGGTCCTGCACGGTCACGGACGTGGAAAGGAGTTGGGATATCCTACGGCCAACCTGGCTGTGGAACGGGAACTGCTACCCAAGCCCGGTGTCTATGCCGTGAGGGTCTTCCTCCCGGATGAGGAGACCCCACGGGGAGGGATGGCCAACCTGGGGACGAATCCTACTTTTGGAGACGGGGTCCTCTCTCTCGAGGTTCACATATTCGATCATCGGGGTTCACTTTACGGAAAACGCCTTAGACTCACCTTCGTGGAACGGCTGCGGGATGAAGTGCGCTTTTCCAGCCCCGAGGCCTTGGTGGAGCAACTCAAAAAGGACGAAGCTTTCTCCAGAAAACTCCTGGGGAGGGAAACTCCATCCCGCTGAGGGGCGCCTCCTCTTCCATGGAATATCCGGGAATCCGAGGACGGGGGGCCGCAGGCCGAGGGTCAAACCCTCTTCCGGTTCAGAGCAGATCCACCAACCTGGGGAGGATATCGCCGGCAGAACCCTGGAGGAAAAGATCGGTGATGGTGTGCGTCAGGGGGGTCTCCTCGGGGTTGATCTCGAGGATCCGAGCTCCGCGCTCTTTGGCCAGATAGGGCATATCACAGGCTGGCGCCACAACGGCCGACGTCCCCACGACCAACATGACGTCGCAGTGCTTGGATTCCTCCTGGGCCTGGATCAAGGCCCGCCACGGGATGGGCTCCCCGAAGAAGACCACATCCGGCTTGAGGATTCCGCCGCAAGGACAACGGGGGGGGATCTCCTCCACTTCCATCTCCTGACTTGGGTACCGTTCTCCGCAGCTCATGCACGCCAATCTATGGCCGGTTCCATGGAACTCGATTACGAACGAGCTTCCGGCATCCTGATGGAGATGATCGATATTTTGAGTGATGATGGCCCGGAGATAGCCCTTCTTCTCCATGCGGGCCAAGCTGAGATGGGCGGGATTGGGGCGCGCATCCCGGACCAAGGTATGGAGTTCCAGAAGCATCCGCCAGACCTTTTCCGGATGTGCTCGTAGGGCGTCGATATGGGCGTACTCCATGGGGTCGTATTTCTCCCATAACCCCTGGGTCCCCCGGAATGCTGGGATTCCGCTTTCTACTGAGATCCCTGCCCCCGTCAAGGCCACTACTCTGCGGGCCAATCTGATGGCATCGGCCGCCTGCTGCAAGAGGAGATCGAGCTTCGACATGTACCTCTAAGCCCCCTTGGCTGGGCCCGGAGGGGCTCCGGGCCTCCGATGGAATGGATTTTCAAAGGGTGTTGGCGATGATCAGACGCTGGATCTCCTGAGTTCCCTCGTAGATCTGGGTGATCTTGGCGTCCCTCATGTAGCGCTCCACCGGATATTCTTTGATGTACCCGTATCCCCCCAGAACCTGCACCGCCTCGGTGGTCACCTTCATGGCCACATCGCCGCAGTAGCATTTGCTCATGGAGGACATGCGGATGAGCTCTTTGGGCAGCCGGGACATATCCTTGGGCTGTTCCTGCAAGAGGGCCGCGGTCTTGTAAAGGAGATGGCGTGCGGCCTCCACCTCGATGGCCATGTCAGCCAGCTTGAAGGAGATCCCCTGGAACTGAATGATGGGTTTGCCGAAGGCCACTCTCTCCTTTGCATAGGAGACCGCATAATCCAGGGCCCCGGCCGCGATCCCCAGGGCTTGAGCAGCCACACCGGGACGGCTAAAATCGAGGGTCTTCATCATGATGTGGAATCCGTCCCCCTCCTCTCCCAAGCGGTTCTCGGCCGGCACACGGCAATCCTCGAAGATCAACTCCCGCGTGTCCGACCACCGGATCCCCATCTTGTCCTCCTTTTTGCCTACGATGAACCCCGGGAACTCCTTCTCGACGATGAAGACCGAAGCCCCTTTGTGTCCCCCTTTTTCTGGATCCGTCAGAGCATAGACCGTGATGACGTCCGCAACGCCCCCGTTGGTGATGAACGTCTTGATTCCATTGAGGATGTACTCGTCTCCCTTTCGGACAGCCCGGGTCCGGAAGCTGGCGACATCGGAACCTCCGATGGACTCCGTCAGGGCAAAGGCGGCCAGGTGTTCGCCGCTGGAGAGCTTGGGGAGATATTTGGCCTTCTGGTCGTCGNTGGCGGCCAAAAGAATGGGAAGGGTTCCCAGTTCCTGATCCGCAGGGACGAGCCCTGCGGCCGCATCCACTCGAGAGAGCTCCTCCACCACGATACAAAAGGCGAGGAGTCCCGCTCCGCCCCCGCCGTACTTCTCGGGGAAATCCACCCCCATGAGTCCGTTTTGGCGCAGCACATCCACCACGCCCCAATCCCACTCCCCTGTCTCGTCCCTCTCCCTAGCGCCTGGTTCGATCTTCTCCTTGGCCAACCTTCGGACCATGTCTCTGAGCATCTTCTGCTCTTCGGTCAGGTCGTACTGCATGCGCCTTCCTCCTCCATAGGCTCGAGTTGTCTCTCAGGCCGGCGGGGGACCCCATGGGACGCCGTATAGAGGAGCATCTTTTCATTGAATTGTCAATTCCTTTCCGTGCAAANGCTCGGATGATAGAATGCCTTCTGGAGGAGGTCGTCGAGGGTGAGGAAGGACGTTTTCGACCGGGGGAACCTTTATGGCCGATCTCATCGACTTTGAGGCCAGCCTTAAGAGACGGGAGGAGGAGCGTAGGTTCGAGAGGTGGAACGAACGGCTGGGGACGAGATTTAGGTGGGGGACCCGCATCCGAGATCTTCCCGATGAGGTCCTTCTTAGGCTTGCGGAGGGGGGGATGGAAGGAAGCGGCCTTCTTGAGGAGTTGATCCTGAGTTCATGGCGGCTTCCCGTAGAGGAGCCGACCCAGATGGAACCCCGTGCCAGGATGGCCCTGCTGGACCTTTCCCTCTTGCTCATCGATCATTTCCGCTTCGAGTGTATGACCCGGCTGGGATGGTTGGATCCCCTCCCCCTGCGCGAGGTTCCCCTGTTGGAGATCCTCTTAGAACCCGAAGGGGACTGGAGATCACAGGTGGAGTCTCCCCGGCTCAGGAAGGATCACCCCCATCATCATCGCTTCCAAGGCATTCCCCAACCGGAAAGGGAGACTTACATTCGGAAGATGATCCCCGCTGCCTTGGAGCGGTTCCGTCGGCGGGTCCGCAGCCGTTGCTGAATATTAGCGGAGCTTGCAGGGGAAACCTAAAGGAGTTTCAGTGGGTTCTGCTGGACCTCCGGTTGTGGGAGGGGACGGCCTGTGTTATAGTGGATCCGTCGGGACGCGGGCTCCGAGATGGCTATGGATGCGGGGGAAAGGGGGTGGGCGTATGTCAGAGAGGCGTGTGGCACGGGTGACAGAGATCATTGCGGCCTCGCCCGAGAGCTTTGAGGATGCGGTCCGGGTGGGCTTTAAGAGGGCGTGCAAGACGCTTCGTGGAATCACCGGTCTTAGGATCCTGGAGCAGCGGGTGGCCGTGGAGGACGATCAAATCAAAGAATACCGGGTGAGGATGGAGGTCATCTTCGTCCTGGAGGAATAAGGGGAAGCCTTGCTCTCGTGCTTCGGAAGGGGTCTGATTCGATCCCCGCTTGGCCCGTGGCCCCGATTCGCGATCTCCACAGAGCTATTCCACTCAATACGGCTGTCATGAGATCCAAGAAAAGGTTCCTTGGTTTGGCGACTATCCTCGCGGTGGGGTTGTGTGTGGCTTGGTCGGGATGCGCACACCGGGGTGCTGTTCCCACGGAGACCTCCAAAGTGGAAGCTCTCCCTCAGGAGCTCGAGTCCGACTCCCGCGCCACCTACCATCTCCTGTTGAGCCTGCTTGGGGAGCGTGCCGGGGATAAGGACCTGGCGGTGGCCGAGGCTCGAGAGGCCGTGCGTGCAGCTCCCTCCTCCCCCTATATGCATCTTTTCCTCGCTCATCATCTGGCCCAGAAAGGGGAGATGGATCTGGCCATTGAAGAGGCACAGCGTGCGGTGGATCTCCAGCCGGAGGACCCGAAGGTTCGAATCTTTCTGGCCGACCTTCTCTCAGCCCGGGATCGCATGGAAGAGGCCGTGGAACATTACCGGGAGGCGGTTCGACTCGATCCCGGCAACCTGGAAGCCGCCCTGAGGTTGGCCAACCTCCTTCGTCGGGCCAAAGAGTATGAAAAGGCGGTCTTGGTGTTGAAGGACCTCATGAAGGTCAAACCCCAAGAACCCATGGTCCCTTATTATCTCGCCCGGATCTACGAGGAGATGGAAGAGACGGAGAAGGCCATTGAAGCCTTGAAGAAGGCCCTCTCCATCCGCCCAGGGTTCCGATCCGCGTGGGTCGAATTGGGGAGGCTCTATGAAAAGACCAAGCGATGGGAGGAGGCCATCGCCACTTACCAAAGGATTCTGGAGTCGGAGCCCACAAGCCAGCTGGCCTTAGCCAAGCTGGGGCAACTTTACATCAGTTTGAATCGATTCCAGGAGGCCCTGGATTTCTTCGAACGGCTTAAGGAGATGAATCCCTTCAACGCTGAGGTGAGGCTGAAGGTGGGTCTGCTCTATCTGGAGCTTAAGGAGTACGATCGGGCTGTCGGGGAATTCCAAGACATGATCACCCGCGGACTCTATGTGGATCGAAGTCGATTCTACCTGGCAACAGCGTTGGAGGAACGGGGGGATGTGAAAGAGGCCCTGGACGTGTTCCGGTCCATCCCCAAGGAGTCGGATCTCTATAAAGATAGCAGACTGAGGATCGCCCAGCTGGTGGAACGTCGGGGAGATCGGTCAGAGGCCATCCGGGTCTTGGAGCGGCTTCTGGAGACTTATCCCCATGACCCCTTGATCTGCCGGTATCTTGCCAGGCTTTATACCAAAGAGAGGAGGCATCAGGCGGCCATCGAACTTCTCACTGAAGCCCTTCGTAGAAACCCGGATAATCCCAAGCTTCACTTCGCTCTGGGTGTGGCCTACGATAAGGCGGGGCAGGTGGATCGAACGATCCAGCAAATGGAGGAGGTCCTCCGGCTCCAGCCGGACAATGCCGATGCCTTGAACTACCTGGGTTACACCTTCGCGGTGTTGGGGATCCGATTGGATGAGGCCGAGAAGTTGATCCTCCGTGCTTTGAAGATCCGTCCCAATGACGGCTATATCACCGACAGCCTGGGATGGGTCTACTACCGAAAGAAACGCTTCGACGATGCCCTGAGGGAACTGGAGAAGGCCGCCAAACTGGTTCCCGAGGATCCCATCGTGTTGGAGCATCTGGGCGATGTCCTCCTCAAAAAGGGGCAGTGGAGACGTGCCCTGAAGCTTTACGAGAAGGCCCTCGGGCTGGAGTCGGAGGAGAGGACCGAGGCCCAGAAAGAGGCCTTGAAGAAGAAGATCGAAGATCTGAAGAAGCGGAAGCCTTGAGAAATCGGATCCCGCCACCCCTTCGGTCCCTCGTCCTCCTATGCATGTTTGCGGCAGTGGCTTGCGGTTGCACCATTTTCAAGCCCTCTCCTCCTCCTCCCTTTCCGCCTCCTGCGCAGATCCTGGAGCGACTCTCCCGACAGCCCATTCCCCAGCGTCTTCGAGCCTGGGGATCCGTAAAGTGGGCGAGTCCTTCCCGGAAAGGGAGTTCCCAGATCGCCCTTGTCCTACAGCGTCCCGATCGTCTCAGGATTGAGGGGTTGTCTCCCATCGGGACCTCCGTGTACAGCCTTCGCATCGAGGGAGGGTGGATGGAGCTCTTCCTTCCGTCCGAGAGGCGCATCTATCGGGGGAGGGCCACCGTCGACGTCATGAAGCGACTCTTCTCCCTCCCCATGGACGTTCCCCAGTTACTGGAGCTGATCTGCGGCGGCCTGCCGCTGTGCGGAGAGGAGGACGGGTCCCTTCAGTGGGAGAAAGGAAAGCGGCCCGTTCTCAATCTTCGTTGTAGGGATGGAGCGAAGAGTCAGCAGATCCTCCTGGATTCCATGGGAAAGAGAGCTGTAGGCTATGTCATTTCCGCTCCGGGTGGAGAGGAGATTCTGAAGGTCCGATGGGAGGACCCTCTATGTCCGGAGGAAGGACCATGCGTTCCCACAAAGATCCAGGGAGAGATGCCTCGCGAAGGCAGGACCTTGAGGATCCGGCTGGAGGATGTGGAAGTGGACCCCATCCTCTCCGATGAGGAGTTCCGGTTTCGGATACCACCCGGCGTGGAGACCTTCCCCTTAAGTCCGGACTAGTCAAGTTGTGCTATAAGCATCAGGGGCGCATTGGACCATGGGCCCAACTCTCTTTCCCCACAGTCGGCTCTTAAGGGCTCTCGTATCTCTCTTGAAACGGATGGCGGAGGCCTTTGGTGGCGGAGGACCGCATGGCTTAGGGGAGCTGTTTGAGGCGATGCTCGGCGATTCGGGCTTGGTCGCTTTCCGGGTGTTCCTTCGTAATCTTACGGTAGAGAAAACGGGCGGTCTCGGCGTCTCCTAATTTCTCAAAGGCCATCCCCTGTTTGAGAAGGGCCGAAGGGACCTTGGTGGATTGGGGGTACTGGGAGACGACCTTCTCATATTCCAAGATGGCCTGCTTGTAGTTGCCCTCCCTGAAATAGCACTCACCGATCCAGAATTGAGCGTTGCCAGCGAGCCGGGAGTCGGGTTGGCGGGCGAGGAGGTCCTGGAACCCCTTCCGTGCCCTTTCATACTCCCCGGATTCGAAGGCGTATCGTGCCTCCTTGTAGAGGTCTTCCACTTTGGGGGCCTCTTGAGGAGGAGGCGCACCAGGAAGAGCCGTTGCGCCGGGGACACCTCCCGCTGGAGGAGACTCCAGAAGACGCTGCTCCAAGAGTTTAACGCGTTGATCCAGCCTTTCCTGGGTGCGTTTGAGCTCCTCGAGCCCACCCGTCTGCCTATGGGTCAGGGTCTCCACTTCATTCCGGAGGGTAGCCATCTCCTGTTGCATGACCACCAGGTCTTCCCCCATGAGTTTGGCCATCTGCTCCCGGATGGCGTCTCGGTCCTTCTCCAGGGCGTCCAGTCGGTTGGAGATGCGCCTCAGTTCATCCTGAAGGGTGCGGATCCTCTGTCCCTGCAGATCGAGTCCCCGCCGGACCTCTCCCTGGAAGGTCCGGAATTCCCCCCGTTGGACGCAGGAGAGGAGGAGAAGGCAGAGACCAAGACTTGCCAAACCCAAGGGAATGAACTTTGGGATCCTCATCTGGGATGTCCTCCGACTCGCCCGGGGCCCAGACGCCGATAGGGCTACCTGGAGATGATCACGAAGTGCGCCCGACGGTTTTTGGCCCAGGCGGCCTCATTGTGACCCGGATCCAGGGGGCGTTCTTCTCCATAGGAGATGGTGGAGATCCGATCCTCAGAAATACCCAGGTTGATGAGGTATTGCTTGGCACTGTTGGCCCTCCGTTCCCCGAGGGCGAGGTTGTACTCGTTGGTGCCCCGTTCGTCGCAGTGACCCTCGATGAGGATCTTGACGGTGGGATATTTCTTGAGGAAGAAGGCCTTGTCCGCCAGGATCTCTCGAGCTTCCGGTTTCAGGTCGTAGCGGTCGAAGTCGAAGTGGATATCCTGATTCTCGAACCGGAACTCTTCCTCCTTCCGCTTCCGCTCAGCCGCGGAGAGGGTTTCCTCCTCGATGGCACTTGGAGGGGGTGGAGTCGGCTTGGGTTGGACCTCGGCGGGCATCTCCGCTTTGGGGGTCTCCTGGGGCGCCGTCACCTCCTCCTTCTGGACGACCTTCTTGGCGCACGATAGAGTCAACCAAGGCAGTACAAGGAGCAAGATGAGCGGCATCTTCCAAGGGGTGCCTCGTTTGGTCATTCGGATCCTCCTTCAGTGCAATCTCCATCTTTGGCGTATTGGATTAAGGTATTCTTGACCAGAGCCCCCAGTGTGTCAAGGGTAAAGGCTCAGGGCTCCACCTGCTTCAACCATGGCGACCAGACAGGGGAGGTCTGGGCCCCGGGAAGACGGGTGATCTGTTGAGGGTTTTCTCCATTGTAGAGCATGATGTGGATCTGGGAGGAGCCCGATCGAGTGGAACTAAAGGCCAGGTAACGGCCATCCGGGGACCATGAGGGGGCTTCGTCGTCCGCAGGTGAATCGGTGAGTTGATAAAATTCGGTTCCGTCTGGCTTGATGGTGCAGATCTCGTAATTTCCGTCGATCATGGCGCTGAAGGCGATGCGGTCTCCTCGAGGTGACCAATCGGGATCGGTATTATACTTCCCCTCGTAGGTTAAGCGTCGTATCTTTCCCGTAGCCAGCTCCAGCAGATAGATCTGTGGACCGCCGGCCCTATTGGATACGAAGGCCAGGAATCTCCCGTCCGGGGACCATGTGGGCGAGACATCGATGCCAGGATGGACGGTCAGCCGTTGAAGGACGGTTCCTCGGCGATCGATGAGGTAGAGTTCTGGGTTGCCGTGGATACTCAGGGTCGTTGCCAGACGTTGGCCGTCAGGTGCCCAGCTTGCAGGCCCGTTGAGGTTCTCTCGGGCTGAGAGGATCCTTCGAGTGCCGGATCGAAGATCCATGGAGTAGAGGTACGTATGGGCGCCCTGATAGGAGATGAAAGTGAGTTCCTCACCATCAGGGGACCAGGCGGGTGAGAGATGGATGGTCCGATCCTGGGTCAGGGGGCGGACATTTTCCCCGTCCGGGTCCGTAAGATAGATCTCCTTGTTTCCCGAGCGCTTGGAGAGGAAGGCGATGCGGGTCTGGAAGATCCCCGGGCTGCCTGTATAGACTCGGATTAGCTCATCGACGAACCGATGCACCATGAGGCGGATGTCTTGGGGACGTCCCCGGTAGACCTTTCCGAAGGCCATCCTGCGTCTGGGCTGATCGTAGACCCGAACCTCCCAACGGATCCAGGGAGGCTCCACTCGAAGGGTTCCTCCCACCACGATATCCGCGCCTAGATAGTCCAAAACTTTCCAGTCGATCTGTCGTCGGCCAAAGCCCTCCCGGAAAGGGTCGGCCAGAGCCTGGGAGGTATCCAAGATCTCGAAAAATCCCGCGATGGTAAGATCCTTAGTCAGGATTCTTCGGGCCTCTTGGGAGAGGGTCCGCTCCTCGACGGAGGGGGAAGGGGTCCGGAAAGGGAAGATCCCCACGGGGAACCGAGGAATGGAAGGGCCGAAGATATCTATAACCGTCTCGCATCGGGTCTCGGGGAGGAGTCCCGGGATCATGGAGGTCAACAATCCGAGGGCAAGGCCCAAAATCAACGCTCGAACGCGGATCCTCACGTCGATTCCTCCTTCTCGTTGTGGTACATCACGATGGCCCTCAAGGCCCGGAAGGCCAGAACCGGATCAGCAGGGGCCGATCCGCAAATGATGGAGGGGGAGGGGGAAGGACCAATTTCCGGATGGCCCGCTCAATGGAGGCGTCCACATGGGGTCTCCCCGAGCCCTTGACGAACCGGAACTGCCGGACCTTTCCGTTGGGGGCGATGAGGATCTGCACCTCTCCAAGTACCCCCTCCTCCGGGGGAAGATAGGCCCTCCAGTTCTCCGTGATCCTCTCGGTGAGAATCCTCAGGTAGGCCTCCTCCTGCTTGCTAAGGGGCCTTCCTCGGGGATGACCCGCTGCCAGTATCCCTGGAGCCTCCCGGGCCGGGGTGGTGGATGGCTGGGGCCGTACCGCGGGGACCGATGGGGCAGGAGGCGAGGGAACTATCCGTTTCCTCTCCGGTTTAGGACGTGGGACCTTGAGTCGGGAAGGCCGAATGGTCACAAGCTTTCGCTCGGTGCGCGGGACGGGCCTCAGGATGCGCCGTGAGGTCTTGGGGGGCGGCTCCGCTGGCCCTTTCCGAGGCGCTGCCTTCACAGTGGACACGGCAGGTGGAGCCACAAGACGCACCATCACTACCCGAGTCGGCTTCCTGACCCGTTGAGTAATGGAATTCACCCCCCAGATCCCTGCGGCGGCCAGGACGTGGAGCATCAATGAGAGGCTCAGGATCCAGGGCCAGGAGGGATGACCTGGGCCGACCGGAGAGGACCAGGGTGCGTTGCGTCTCATGGGCGTCTGGCCTCCAAAGGTTCGGTAACCATGCCCAGACGCTCCACCCCAGCCTCCCGGAGGAGGCTCATGATCTTCATAACCTCGCCGTAGGGGAGAGACTGATCAGCGCGAAAGAAGACCTCGCGGTGGATCCTGCGATCTAAGACGGCCTTGAGGCGAGAGCGGAGCTCTTTGATGGGAACCTCGTATTGGTCGATATAGACCTTACGATCCTGGGTGAAGGTCACTATGATCCTCTCTTCCTCGGTAGGGATCTCCTTGGAGGTGGTCTTGGGGAGGTCCACGTCCACCCCCATCTGAAGCATGGGGGCGGTGATCATGAAGATGATGAGGAGGACAAGGACCACATCCACCAAGGGGACCACGTTGATCTCGGAGAGGAGATTCCCGGATCGTAATGGATTCCCAGCCACGGTAGATTGTCTCCTTTGGGGGTGTTTCCCCGAACTTTAGGTCTGCAGCGTCTTCGGCCTGGCCTGAGCGGAGCGGGCAGGGCTTCGCCGGGAGGGTGCAGTCCGCATCTGCCGGGCCACCAGATTGAGGAACTCCGTGGTGAACTCGTCGACCTCGGACGCGACTCCGCGGATCCTCTGCACAAAGAAGTTATAGGCCACCACAGCAGGGATGGCCGCGGCTAGGCCCGCCGCCGTGGCCACCAGGGCCTCCGAGATTCCGGGAGCCACAGTGGCCAGCGAAGCTGAACCGCGGATCCCGATTTCGTGGAAGGAGCGGATGATCCCCAACACCGTGCCGAAGAGGCCGACAAAAGGAGCGGTGCTTCCGGTGGTGGCCAGGAAACTGAGGGTGCGCTCGAAGCGGTGCAGTTGCGCGGCTCCTTCCTGACGCACGGCCCGTTCGAGGCTTTCCAGTCCCGTCCATTCTACAGTGAGACGGGCGGGCTCCCTGTGGTGATCGGGATTGCTGGGATGGACCGGGGCCTTGGAGATTCTCAGCAGTTCCCGGTAACCCTTCACGAAGATTGCCGCAAATGGGTTCTCATGGAGGGACTGTTCCTCGATCTCCTTGTAGATGGCCGAGAAGGTGGGCTGTTGTTCATAGATCTCAAAGAAGACCTCCGACTCGCGTCGGAACCGGCGAAGCAGGAGGCCTTTGGAGAGGATAATGGCCCAGGAGACCACGGAAAATATCAATAGGATCACCAGGACCGTCCACACCTCCATCCCGGCATCTTTCAGGAGGTCCACCAGGCTCCATCGGGCCCCGCCAGGAATTGCTCCCACCAAGGTTGCTGTCGTACTGCTCCATACCCAATGGATCATACCTCGACTCTCCATGCGGCCCTTGCTGGCTTCTCTCCCCGATTGCCCTCATGAAAAGGACCATGGGCCCAAGGGATGGGGGTGGATCCGATGTGGAATCGGTCCTTTTCGGATCCCTTGGGACAGGAGCGCCCTACAAGGCCTTCCATTCCTCCCGAAGGATCTTCCACTGTCCGTCCTCCCGCACCAAGTGGAGGATCTTCCGCCCGCGATCCTTGTAGCGGTCCGACTGGTAGTTCTGAATGAAAGAGACACGAAGCCCTTCGTGATTGGCCGTCACCTGGACGTCCTCCATCTCCACCCGGATGAAGCGATAGCGTCGGTTGAGACGAGCCTTATAGTCCTTCCATCCCTTCCAATCCCTCCCCCCGGAGCGGAAACGCCGGGAGTAGCATTCCATATAAGCGTCCAGCTTCTTATTCTCCCAAGCCGACCGCCACCGCTCCAGGAAGGCCAAGACCTCAACCTCGTCCACCTCCTCCTCGGCTGGGGGCGCAGAGGGAGCGGAAGGAGGAATAGGCTCCGCATTCTCCCTTTCCACTACCTCCTGGGTCTCGGGGAGAGGAGTTCCCTCTCCTTCTTCCGCGCCTGTCAAACGGGAGGGGATCTTCGCGTACTGCTCCTCTGCATAGAGGGCCGGAGGAACAGGAGCAGTCTGGGGCTCGGAAGGGAGTGGAGGGGGTGATGGAGAGGGTGCTGGAGGCGATGATGCCGGAGGAGTTGGGGTCTCTTCCTCGGGGGTCTGTGCGCGTGCCATGGAGGGGGCTTCCTCCTCGGCGGGTGGCTTCGGAGCAGGAGGAGACTCGACAGCATCGGTGGCAGGCGCGAAGGGGGCTATGAAGGTGGGGCGAATGCCCTCCTTAGGGCCTTCCTCTGGGCTCCGCTGTGCCTTCCGGGACTTGGGGTAGAGGACCGCGGAGACCCTCCGATCCTCGCTTCCCACCACCGTCATCTTCTCCTGATCCAATTGGATAACCACCCGTTCACCGTCGATGCGGTCCTTTCCGCTCCAAATCTTGGGATTACCGGACAGCTCGATGACCCGAGAGATGTTGTCGAACTCCGCCCTGTCGCAGGTAGCCACCCGATCCTTCTGCGTGATGCGCACGTCCTTCAGGGCCACTACCTTTCGGATTCCCCCTCCCAACTCCTGAGGGGCGAGCTCCGCGCTGATTCGCTGAGCGTAGATATAAGTGTCCCTTTGGTTGACCACCACGTTTCCCTCGAAGACCACACGATTTTCCTTTTGGAAGGCATCCATTCGGTCCGCTGTGATGTTGATGGGGAGGTCTCCTCTCAACTCCACGAAGCCCATGGATTTCCCGCCCGATCCTTCATCAGTGGTGTCGGTGACAGCGGGTCTGTGCTCGTGCCCGGGAGCCGGGGTGGCAGGTCCCTGTGGTCTGGAGGGTTGAAGTTCCTGGGGCGAAGTGACCTCTGCCGATGTCGGGCCATCATCTTCTGAGGTGGTCGCCTCGGCAAGGGGCTCGCCTTCGGAGAGCCCTTCCCCATGTGGAGGGAGTGAGTTCTCCTCCTGGACCGTTTCGGGTTCAGACTCATGGACAGCAGCTGCACTCGTCTCCATATTCACTTGTGGAAGAGGTGGCTCCACGGTGGCCTTCTGGGAGACGTCCGAAGTGACGGACGTCCCGCCCTTTCTTTGGGAAGACTCCTGAGTGCCCTGGTCCTGCAGATCTGAGGAGTTCGATCCCTTGCCGAAAAGGGAGACGAGATCCGAGGGTGCGTTCTCCTCCCCTTGAGTCCCTTGGCTCAAGGGCTCATTCTTTACCGAGGATGGAACCTCTGCTTGCTCCGGGGGGGGAGGAGACGATGAGGGGCGCTGCTTGGCCTCGGCATGTTCCGTCTCCGCATTCGATTCCGCTGACAGGACAGGGGTATGGATCCTCTTCTCTTGCTCCTCTGGAGCAGGAGGGGCCGTTCGGTCGGGCCTTTGGGCCGAGGTGTCCGAAGCTGGAGTCTGCGATGAGACACCGCCACTGCGGGTTTCTTCGAGCGGAGAGGAGGGAGAGGACCCTTTGTTTGGAGGACGCTCCGGCGATGAGGGCTCCTGATATGTGCCTCTGTCCTGAGGCTCGGCCACGTGGGAGGGTTTGGGAGAGCTCTTAGTAGGAAGAAGTTCGGCTGCAACTTCCGCTTGTGCAGAGAGGTCATGGAGCCGGTCCTCCGCCTTCCGGGAATACTTGTGCTTCGGGTACTGCTTCAGGAGGGCCTCCCAGGCCTTTTTGGCCTTTTGGGGTTGGTCCGTTCGACGATAGGCCTCTCCGAGACGGTAGAGTGTCTCGGGCTCGAGTGGAATGGAGGGGAAACGTTTCAGCGCTGATTCATACCGCAGGATGGCTGCTTTATACTTCTTCATCCGGAAATAGAAATCCCCTACATAGACCTCGTGCTGGGAGAGCCGCCTCATACATTCTTGGACCTTCTCGTTGGCGTCATAAGCATAGGGGGTGTTGGGGAAGTGAGTCAGAAGATATTGGAACTCGCTCAGGGCCCGTTCCGTGTTCGTCTGATCGCGGTCCACCGAATGCATCATCTGAAAATAGCACAGCCCCAGCATGTAGACCACGTAGGGGATGTACGGACTGGCTGGATGCATCTTCCGAAACTCCTCGTAGGCCTCTATGGCCTCCGAGTAGTCCTCATTGGCGTAGTAGGCGTCGGCGATCCTCAAGTCGGCCAGCATCGCCGCGGCCTCGTCGGGAAAGTCGTATTTGAGCTTATAGAAGGTCTCGATGGCCTGTCGGTAGTTCTTCGCGTTGAGGGCCGAGACACCCTCTTTGTAAAGTTGATCGGCGTTTTTGCCCCGGGGGGGTTGGATGGGACGATCGAAGAAGCAACTGCTCAAGCCTCCTACCAGGATAAAGGCAAACAAGAGATGGAGGGATCTCTTAAGATGGGTCATGGAAGCACCTGCTTTCTTTGGCAAGGGAGCCCTCCGGGTGTGGGATGCCGAAACCGAGAGAGGAAAAGGACTTCAATATGGCTCATCAGCTCCCGAGCAGTGTCTTCGTGAGGGGAAGAGTGCATTGGACGTCGAGGAAAAAGAAATCTCCCCATCCTCNAGTGGGGAGTCTTCCATGGCGAATCCACGATAGGAGATAGGCCCCCGGCCCTCCACAGCCCTTCCCCACGTCTTGGTATTTCTGGCCAATTCCTTTGAAATCATTGATCCCTAGCATATTCCAAATCTGCTCTTGTGTCAATTTTCCGAGATTGGGAATTCTTTCTTGGAGAAGCAGATCTCCTGAAGAAAGGAATCAGTCCTATGTGGCTGGAGCCAGATCGTGGTTTTCTCCTTTCATGTCATCTTCCTTGGACCTCTTTCCTGCGGTTGTGGTCCAGTCGCTGGGTGGGCTATACTGGGCCCGGCGAGCAAGGTTTGCGGATCGGGTTGAAGGTGACGGCTCGAGTCGGGAAGACCTGGAGGGATGTCGATGGTGCAAGACGCAACTTCGGCCGAGGCCTTACCCAAGGAGATGGTTCGTCTCCTTGCGGTGGCCCTTCGGAACCTCTCCATGTATACGAGCCAGCACCCCGCCTTTGAGAAGACCCTGGGGCAGCTCTCGGAGGTCTTGGGAGATCTTCTCGGCCTTCGACCTTTGGTAAGGATCCACGTGGGGAGGGAGCACCTTTTGGTGGATCAGCGGGTCATGCCTGCCAATCCCCTCGTTCAAGGACTCAGGGACGAACTCCATCAGCGGGGAATCCAGGGGGTGACCTTTCTCCAAGGGGTCCAGAAGGAGGAGATCCGGAGCTTTCTGGAAGTGCTCTCCGTGCGTCCGCAGGAAGGAGGGGAAGCTTCGGACTATGTGGATGCCTTGAGGCGGAGGGGGGTCTCTCATATTCAAGTCCATCCTTTCCTTGTGGGGCTTGGAGGGGAGGGAGAGGCGGATCCTTTGACCTTTTTGATCCAGGTCCTTACGGTCGAGGCCCTCGATTCTCACGGCGCACGGGTTTTGCGGAAGATGCTCCTGCAGGATCCGGGCACCCTCGCACAGGCCGTTCGCCAAGCCGCTTCCCTTCAGCAACGGGAGGGCAAGGAGGGGAGAGAGTGGTTAGGGGAGAGGATCCTCGAGTTGATGTCTCGGATGCTGTCCACCCAATCTTCGGAATGGGACCGGCTCCGGGAGCGATTGGCGACCCTCCTGATGGGCCTCGATGTCTCCCTTCAGTTGGCCTTCTTTCGACACGCTGTAGATAAGGGAGGGGAGGTCTCTCAATGGGCTCGGGGGATTGGCGAGGCCTTGCCCGAAGGGGTCATGGCCCAAGTGGTGGCCGAGGCCATGGTCACACTCGGCCCCTCAGAGACCTTGAAGTCGTTTCTGGATGCCTTGGTCCCCTCACACGATCGAAGGATTGGGCTCCTTATGGAGGTGGAGAGGAAGCTGGAGGAGTACGGGGTCTCCAAAGAGGAATTCCTCCGACTCCTGTGCGGGGAGGAGACTCCACTCGAAGAGCGCCTGGAATGCTTCCTCAAAAGGAGCGTTTTGACCGCCGAGGACCTGGCGCACGCCCCCGATTTGATCCGGTGGCTCTATGAGGGAGGTCGAATGAGTGAGGCCCGCCGGGTCTTGGGGAGGTTCTTCAATGGCCTCAACCATCCAGAGCGCGAGGTGCGGAGCCAAGTGGCCTCGCAGATGGAGGAGGTCTTCGAGAAGTTGAGGGAGGTGGATCCCGAGGGGCGGTTGGGGATCAAGGTCCGCGACTTTGTCCTGGGGAAGATGCTTCACGAACCCGACCAGGAGATCTACCGGAGGCTGTCGGAAGGCTTGGAGCAGGTGGCCTGGGCCGACATTCGAAGGGGGAATCTCAAGGAAGGCGTGGAGATGCTTCAGAAGGTCTATTCTGCCTTGGAGATGAGCCAGGAGGACCGGAACTACGTAGAGGCCAGAAGAGAGCGCATGGTGGAGGCCTTGTCCTCGGAGGGAGTCCTAGAGGCCGCTAAGAGGGACCTCCTCGAGGGAGACCAAGAGGCCAGAAAGAGGGGGATGTGGGTCTTTCAGCTCCTGGGAGAGCAGGGGGCGGAGCTGCTCATCGAGGCCCTGGGCCAAGAGGAGCAGATGAGCCGAAGGATGAGGCTCATTCAGGTCCTTGTAAGCATGGGTGAGGTGGCTGTGGCCCCTCTCCGACGGNCCCTTTTGGATCACCGGTGGTATTTGGTCCGCAACGCGGTTCGGATCCTTGGGGAGATCGGAGATCCCCGGGTAGTCCCCACCCTCGTTGGCCTGCTGGAACACCCCGAGGAGCGGGTCCGGAAAGAGGTTGTGCAGGCCTTGGGCCTTCTAGGGACCCCCAAGGCGGAGGAGGGTCTCTTCAAGGCCTTGGAAGATAAGGAAGAGGGGGTTCGAGTCAAGGCATTCGAGGTCCTCCCCTCGGTTGGGGGGGCTCGCGCCCGCCAGAAGGTCCTTCAGATNCTTTCGCGCTCGGGTCATCGGGCACGGAAGGAGCCCATGGCCAAGGCCCGGGCCCTTCGGGCTTTGGCTGTCCTCGGAACCGAGGATGACGTGGATCTAGTGAGTAGCTTCCTGACCAAAAGAGGTCTTTTCTTCAAAATGGAACCGGAGGAGGTCCGCCGAAGCGCGGCCGCCGCCCTCGGAGGGATTCTGGAGAGGACCGGCTCGGAGCGAGCCTTCAAGGCTCTCCAGCAGGCCCTCTCCTCGGATCCCAGTCCGGTGATCCAGAAGGCCCTCCAGAAGGCCTTGGAGTCTGCAGAAGGTGGCACCCCTCTTCGTCATTGACTCTCCATGGATTCAGCGGGTTTCATTGCAAGGCCGCTTTTCTCCCATCGTAATCCCTCCCCCAGATTCCTTTTGCAAGCTCAAAGGGGAATTCAGTCCGCTTGGGCGATCCTGCGGGCTTGCTCGTAGTCGGTCCAGAGGTCTTCCTTGGAAAACCCGTGGTCGATAAAGTCCCAAGGAAGGATTTCCTCCAGGGTTCGATGTCGACGGGTGTAGAACTCCACGTTGAGATTGACCTCCCGAAGGGCCTTGTCCCAAGGCGTACCCTGGGCCACGAGGCCCACCACGCGTCCCACCCTTCGATCGCCCCGGGAGAGGAGCGCCTGAATTCGAGCCCATTTGGGAGGTTCGTGGAGGAGGAGGATCCGCCTGTCTCGTCTAAAGACACGCTGGAGATGTCGGATCCGAGACTTAAGCTCCGACACCTCTTCGAAGGGATGCCATTGAAACGGGGTAAATGGCTTGGGGACGAAGGGGTTGATGCTGAGGGTTACCCGCTCGAACTCTTTTCCCTTGAGCTCCTGGCGGCAGCGGTGGAGGATCCGTCTTACGAGTTCCTCGATGGCCTCCACATCCTGCCAACGTTCCCAGGGGAGACCTACCATAAAGTACATCCTCAAACGGGGGATCCCCGCACGGGCGATGCGTCCCACAGCTTCCAGGATCTGCTCCTCGGTGATCCCTTTGCCAAGGATGTCCCGCAGCCTTTGGGAGCCCGCCTCCGGCGCGATGGCCAAACTTCGATGGCCGCTTTGCGCCAGGACCTCCAGGAGCTCATCGTCCAGAGCGTCCAAGCGGAGCGAGGAGACAGAGACCTTTCCCCCGGCTTCGAGGATGAACCGGCAGAGTCGGTGAAGATGGGGATGATCGCAGACCGAAGAACTCACAAGGCCGATCCGTTCCCTCTTGGAAAGACCGTCCCTAATGACGGGTGCCAGATCCTCGAAACGGCGGTGCCGTGTGGGACGAAGCACGTGGCCGGCGGCACAGAAACGGCACCTCCGAGGACATCCCCGTCCGATCTCCACGAGGAACATGGAATCGAAGGCAGACTCGCGGCTCAGGATACGAGAGGCTGGAACGCCCTCAGAGAGATTTCTGGCCAGGCGCCGTCTGACCCTCTCAGGCGCATTTTCCTTAGGGCGGAAGGATCGGATCCGGCCCTGTCGATCGTATGTGACTCGATAGAGAGAGGGTATGTAGACCCCCTCTACCTGACTCAGCTCGGCAAGGGTCTCCCCCTTGCTCCTACGAGTCCTTCGGCAACGCCGATAGATATCAAGTATGTCAGGCAGGAGGACCTCGGCGTCACCCACGGCGAAGAGGTCCACGAAAGGGGCCAGAGGCTCAGGATTCAATGAGGTGGTGACCCCGCCGACCCAGACTAGTGGGTGGGGGGGGGATCTTCGGGAGGCATAGGGAGGAATGCCGGACAGAGAGAGGACAGCGGGGACATGGGGGAAGTCGTTCTCAAAGGGGACGGAGAAGGCCACGATCTCAAAGCGTCGCAGGGGGGTCTGGGACTCGAGGGTAAGGATGGATCCTCTTGCCTTTTCTCCCCTCAACCAGTCTTCGGGAAGGAAGGCCCGTTCGCATACCACGTCCTCCTGTTGGTTCAGCAGCTCGTAGACGAACTGAAATCCGAGGTTGGCTATCCCGGTGGCGTAACGGTTGGGATAGACCAAGGCCACGGGGATCCTCCCGCCCCAGGTCTTGACTACAGCCCCTATCTCCCGGACGGAGCGGCTGGAGGGAGGGAGGAAGGCGCGCCTCGGAGACTTCACGGCCCTTNTTCTCCTCGGGACAGGATGCTCTCCATGGCCCGAAAGGCGGAAGTAGGAATACTTCCTTGGGGGGACCCCCTTCCGCCTCCGGTGAGCTGTGTCCCGGTTCAGTCAGCCTGCTTTCGAAGGAAGGTGGGGATGTCCAATTCGGATTCCGGATCTAAACCCCAGGGTTCCTCCCTCCTTGGGGTTTGTTTCCTGGGTCCCAAGGATGAGCTTTGCCTGGACCTCCGGAGATAGGAGGGGAAATCCAGGTCCCCCTCTCGCCTGGATCCGGTTACAGGCCGCAAGGGTTGGATATCCTCCTTGCGGGACTCTCGTCGGAAGCCCGTGGCGATGACCGTAACGCGCAACTCCTCGCCTAGATTCTCGTCGAGCACCGCCCCGAAGATAATGTTGGCCTCGTCGTGAGCCTCCTTGTGGAGGAGTCCCACGGCTTCCTTGATTTGATCCAGGGTGAGGCTCTTGCTGGAGCCGATGATGTTGATGAGGATGCCCGTTGCCCCTTCGATGGAGATCTCCTCCAGCAAAGGGCTGGAGATGGCCATCTGGGCCGCCTCCACCCCTCGATTGTCTCCCGAGGCCGANCCTGCACCCATCAGGGCCATACCCATCCCCGACATGACGGTCATCACGTCGGCGAAGTCCACATTGATGACGCCATGGCCTGTGATGATGTCCGAGATACCTTTGACCGCCTGAAGGAGGACTTCATCGGCCAAGGCGAAGGCCTCCTGGAGCGGGGTCTCCTTTCCCGAGACACTCAGGAGTCGGTCGTTGGGAATGGTAATGAGCGTGTCCACTGCCCCCTCCAGCTCTTGGATCCCCTGCTCGGCCTGAAGGAGACGCTTTCTCCCCTCGAAGAAGAAGGGTTTGGTGACCACAGCCACGGTGAGGATGTCCATCTCTCGTGCCACCTTGGCCACCACAGGGGCGCCTCCTGTCCCTGTGCCTCCGCCCATTCCTGCAGTGATGAAGAGCATGTCCGTATCCACCAGGGCCTCCTTGATGGACTGGATGTCCTCCAGGGCCGCGCTCTTGCCGATCTCTGGATTGGCGCCGGCCCCAAGGCCCTTGGTGAGCCGGGCCCCCAATTGGATCTTGGTGGGGGAGAGGCAGGACCGAAGATCCTGAACATCGGTGTTGGCGGCGATGAACTCCACCCCCTTGAGCTCAGAGCGGATCATGTTGTCCACGGCGTTGCATCCGCCGCCGCCGATCCCCAAGACCTTGATCCGGGCGGGTTGCGTTTGGGTGTCCTCGAATTCGATCATCCCTTCACCTCCCTGATATGCATGGCGTCTTTTGTCGCCCTATTCCCCCGGTCCCCGTCTCCGAGGGATTACTTCCTTCAATATTTAGAAAAACTCCTCTACCCATCGCTTGAAGACTTTGACGACCTTGGCGAAGAGGTTTTTCTCCCCGACGCGGAAGCGGCCCTCGGTGCCCTGCTGACGGCTGCCGTAGAGGACCAGCCCCACACCTGTGGCGTACATGGGGCTGTTGACCACGTCCACCAGTCCTCCGATTCCTCGGGGAGTTCCCCTCCGGACCGGGAGATTGAAGACCTGTTCGGCCAGTTCCGGGACACCGTCCATGATCACGGCTCCTCCGGTCAGCACCACCCCGGAGGCGATGAGCCCATCATAACCAGCCTGGACCAGCTCGTGCTGGACCAACTCGAAGATCTCCTGCACCCGAGGCTCTATGATCTCTCCCAAGATCTTCCGAGAGAGGACCCGCGGTTTCCTCCCCCCCACGCAGGGCACCTCGATGGTCTCCTCGTTCTGGATCTGGCTGGTGAGGGCACAGCCGTATTTCCGCTTGATCTTCTCGGCCTCCACCATGGGCGTCCTCAAGCCCACAGCAATGTCACTGGTGATGTTGTTCCCGCCCACGGCCAAGACGGCCGTATGCTTGAGGCTTCCCCCATGGAAGACGGCGATATCGGTGGTCCCCCCGCCGATGTCCACCAACGCCACCCCCAGCTCCTTCTCATCTGGGCTGAGAGTGGCCTCGCTGGAGGCGAGTTGCTGAAGTACGATATCCTCAACATCTAGCCCCGCCCGGTTGGCGCTGCGGATGATGTTTTGGGCCGATGTGACGGCCCCCGTGACGATATGGACCTTGGCCTCCAAGCGAACCCCGGACATGCCGAGGGGGTCCAAGATCCCGCCCTGATCGTCGACAATGAACTCCTGGGGGATGACGTGAATGACCTCCCGGTCCAGGGGGATGGCCACGGCCTTGGCCGCGTCGATGACCCGGCGGATGTCATGCTCTGATACCTCTCCATCCTTGACCGCGATGACTCCATGGCTGTTGAATCCCTTGATGTGTCCCCCCGCGATGCCCGCGAAGACTTTGGTGATCTGGCACCCCGCCATCAGCTCTGCTTCCTCCACTGCCTTGCGGATGGAGTTGACCGTGCTGTCAATGTTGATTACCACCCCTTTTCGGAGACCCTTAGAGGGATGCGTGCCGATGCCGACCACATCGATTCCCTCTTCGGTCACCTCCCCCACAATGGCGCAGATCTTGGTGGTGCCGATGTCCAATCCGACGATCAAGTTCCCCTGTTTGGCCATGATCCCCTCACTTGAACCCTATATAACGGCCCTGTGGCCTGGGTGGCCGGTCCTCTCCCTATGGGATGACTCCGCGCGGGCAGTCTTCCCGCAAGGGAGTGGGTCCTTTGCCCGTACGGATCTCCCAGGGGTCCCATTTCCTTGGGATAGAACTCCGGGTAGGTTCGGGACGCCACTCTCTTTCCCCTCCGGCTGCGTCCCGGCCAATGGGGTTTCCGCGAGGAATCCTTTCCCGAGGGTTCCGCCCGGGCGGAGGAGAAACGGACAATCGCCCGATTCTCATAGCGAAGGTCGATCCGATTTACCTGCCCCACCTGGCCCCCCTTGCGAAGATGACCCAAGATCCGCCAGAGACGGGAAAGCCTCGCATGGAATTCGCCGAAGCCCAGTAAGATCTCGGCGCGCGTCCCCACGAGGGTCAGCCGTATGCCCAAGGCCGGATCTAGACCTACCTCTCGAATCCTCAACTGGGGGAAGTCCTGAAGGTGTGCAAGAAAGGTCGAGGCTGAGTGAAGGAGTCGAAGGCAGACCTGGGGTCGCTCTTGAAGGTCCTTGCGGGTAAGTCCCACAAGATCGATCAAGGGGGTCCGGCTCCAGGCCTTCATGGGGGGAACGAGGTTCCCCTGTCGGTCCATGAGATAGATCCCCTTGTCCAGATGGATCTTGCCTACGATCTGCCGCTCTTTTACCCGGATCACCAGCGTGTCCGGTAGGACGCGGTGCACCCAGGCCCGCGCCACCCCCGGGTGGCTTTCCACCCGTCGACGGATCGTCTCCAGGTCGATCCCGAAGATGGGCTCTCCCGGGGCGACGCCGACGCGTTGGAGGATCTCCCTTTGGTCCAGTCGATTCAGAGGGGAGACCTCGATCCTGCGCACCTGAAGGAGGCTAGAGGAGACGAGGGTGCGGTAGGCCATGACGCTTATGAGGGTCAGACCACTGAGGGCCGCTACCCACAGACTCCAGCGCCGCATCTTTCCGAAGACCTCCAAGGCAGTCCTGGAGGTCGGTCTGCCCCTTCTGGACCTCAAAGCCTCTCCCCCATGATTCGTATCTCGGGTTCCAGTCGAATACCAGTGGCCTCTGCGACGCGCCTTTGCACTTCCCGGATAAGGCGGATGACCTCCTCGGCCGACGCCCCCCCCAGGTTAACGATGAAATTGGCGTGTATGGACGATACCTGGGCGCGGCCCACCCTAAGGCCCTTGAGCCCCAACGAGTCTATGATCCGTCCGGCGTGGTCCCCAGGAGGATTGCGGAAGACGGAACCCGCGCTGGAAAACCCTAAGGGTTGCGTGCGCAGACGCCTGCGCATACGTTCCCGCAATCGTGCACGGAGTCCCTCCTGGTTTGTCCGGGTCAAACCCAGACCAGCCTCCACGAGGATCCCCTGGGGACGCACCAAGGTCCGGTATCGGAAACAGAGGACTTCCTTCTCCCACTGATGCACACGGCCCTCTCGATCCACCCATCGAATCCATTCCACCCGGTCTCCCACCGCACTGTCCGGGGTCCCAGCGTTCATGGCCAGGGCCCCCCCTACGGTCCCGGGGATCCCTACCAGCGATTCCACCCCTCCCCATCCCCCGCGCACCGCCTCCCTCATGAGGCGGCGCAGTGGGAGACCGGCTTGTACTTCCAGGAGGAATCGTTCGCCCCTGCCGCAGACCCTCCATCGGGCCATTGCCTCTCCGAACCGGAGCACTACACCCGGAAGTCCTCGGTCCCCTACCAATACGTTGCTTCCCGCTCCTATGATCCACAGAGGAACGTTCCACTCCCTCGTGATTTCGACTATCCTGCATACCTCCGCCACCGATGCGGGCTCCAAGAGGATCTCTGCAGGACCTCCCACCCGGAGGGTGGTCATGCGACTCAGGGGGACCCTCCACTGGAGACGACCCGGAAAGAGGCCTTCCAGTTGCCGACGAAGTTCCCTTGGGACCCTACCCGAAGGCTCGTCATGAAAGCCCGGATTCATGAGGGCTCCGTACCTACAGGCCAATCTCCCCTCTCCAACCGATCCACGACCTCCTCACTGATCTTCCATACATCCCCCGCCCCCAGCGTGAGCACCATATCTCCAGGGAGCAGGTTCCGCATGACGAACTCAACCGCCCTTGAAGCCTCAGGCAGGTAATGCACATCGCGGTGTCCGCTCTGGCGGATGTCCTCCGCAAGCCGGCCAGCATAGATCCCCTCTATGGGGTCCTCTGAGGCCCCATAGATGTCCATCACCACCAAGGTGTCCGCCTCATGGAAGGCGGTGAGGAACTCGTCCCACAGATGGAACGTGCGAGTGTAGCGATGGGGCTGAAATACGGCGATGATCCGCTTCCCCCAGCCCTCTTTGGCCGCCCGGAGGGTCGCCCGGATCTCGGTCGGGTGGTGGGCGTAGTCGTCCACCACCAAGATTTCGTCCATATGGGCCTTGATCTGGAACCGTCTGTGGACCCCCGAGAAACCATGAAGGGCCTCCCGGATGGTGCGGAAAGGGATCTCCAACTCCAGGCCCACTGCAACGGCGGCCAGGGCATTGAGTACATTGTGCCTGCCGGGGAGGGGCAGAGTGACGCTACCCAATGACTCCTTGTGATGAAGGATTCGGAAGGAGATCTGATTCCCCCTCCCCCGGATTCTCACGGCCTGGAGATCGGCCTGAGGGCTGATCCCATAGGTCAGGACCCGCTTTTTCACCTGGGGCAACAAGGTGGGGATGTGAGGGTCGTCCAGGCAGAGGATCGCCAAGCCGTAGAAGGGGACCTTATTGACGAACTCCACAAAGGTGGAGCGGATCTCCTCCAGGTCTCGATAGTGGTCTAGGTGCTCTCGATCGATGTTCGTCACCACAGCGATGGTGGGCGAGAGCTTCAGAAAGGAGCCGTCGCTCTCATCGGCTTCGGCTACGAGGTATTCTCCCTGGCCGAGTTTGGCACTCCCTCCGAGGCTGTCCAGCTTGCCCCCGATGACCGCGGTGGGGTCCATTCCCCCGTGAGCCAGGATGGTGGCGATAAGGGAGGTGGTGGTGGTCTTGCCGTGGGCTCCGGCCACGGCGATGCCGTATTTGAGCCTCATGAGCTCGGCCAACATCTCCGCACGGGGGATGACGGGGATCCCTCTCTGCTTGGCAGCGAGGATTTCGGGGTTGTCCGGCCGGACGGCCGAGGAGTAGACGAGCACGTCGGCATCACCCAGATGTTCTGCCGCATGTCCGCGATGTACTACGGCCCCCAATGCCTGGAGCCTTCGGGTGGTCTCCGATGAGACCAGATCGGACCCAGTCACCCGATAGCCCAGGTTGATGAGCAGCTCGGCAATTCCGCTCATGCCGATTCCGCCGATGCCCACGAAATGGATATGGTGGTATCGCTTGACCATCTCTACCTTCTTTCCGCCCCTCCCTCTTTTCCCCTCGCGAGGGCCAGGCACTCCCGAGCCATCTCCTCCGCCGCCCGAGGCCGGGCCAAGGAACCCGCACATGCCCCCATCCGACGAAGCCTTTGGGGATCTTCCATCAGCCCTCGTACTGCCGCGGCGAGCAATTCTCCGGTCAGTTCCCTCTGGGGGAAGACCAGGGCAGCACCGGCACGTTGAAAGACCTCGGCATTGTGCATCTGATGGTCGTCGGCGGCGAAAGGATAGGGGACGAGGATAGAAGGGCGTTGGAAGAGGGCTAGCTCGGCCAAGCTGGTGGCCCCAGCCCGACAGATGACGAGATGGGCCCACAGGTAGGCTTGGTCCATCTCCTCGATGAAGGCGAAGAGCCGGTGGGGGATACCCCAGCGGGTGTAGGCCGAACGAAGCTCCTCTATATCGTCGGGTGCGGCCTGATGCCGGACTTCCAGAGGGGAGGGAAGTTCGGCCAGTTGGGGCAATGACTCCACAACGGCCTTGTTGATCCCCCTTGCACCCTGACTTCCGCCGAAGATCAAGAGGTGGAGAGGCTGGCCCGCCTCCCACGAGGGGGGTCGCGCCTCATCAGACTGCTCCACCAACTCGGACCTCACAGGGTTTCCCGTGAGGCGCACCTTCCCAGGAGGAAAGGCACCGGCGCTTTCCGGAAAGGAGAGGAAGACGCGGCGGGCCACGCGTCCAAGAATCCGGTTGGTGCGCCCCGCCACTGCATTCTGTTCGGCGATGGCCGTGGGAAGGCCGAGCAGCGAGGCGAGGAGGACCACCGGTCCAGCGGCATATCCGCCCATTCCCACGACCAGATGGGGCCGGAATGCGGCCAGGATCCAGAGGCACTCCAAGAAGGCCACAGGCATGGTCAACCCAGCCTGGAGGGTCTTTAGAAGCCCCATCCCCACGAGGCCGGAGATGTGGATGGTCCTCAGGTCGTAGCCCTTTGCTGGGACAACCCGACACTCCAATCCGCGGGGAGTGCCGACAAAGAGAAGCCGTCCACCAGGGTCCAACATCCCCAAAGCCTCGGCCAAGGCCAGCGCCGGAAAGACGTGTCCGCCGGTGCCCCCTGCTGCGATCAGCCACCTCATGGCCGCGTCTCCCGTTGGGCGTGCCCCGATAGATGGATGAGGATTCCGATCGCCGTGAGACTGACCACCAAGGAGGACCCTCCATAGCTCACCAACGGGAGGGGGAGTCCCTTGGTGGGCAGAAGCCCCAGCGTCATGGCCATATTGACGGCCCCTTGCATCCCCAGCATGACAACGATCCCCATGGCCAGTAAGGAACCAAAAGGGTCCTTGAGGGCCAAGGCGATGCGTGCCCCGCTGATCAACACCAACAGGAAGAGGAAACAGACCACCAGGATGCCCACGAATCCCCACTCCTCACCCAATACGGAAAGGATGAAGTCCGTATGGGGTTCAGGGAGAAAGAAGAGTTTCTGACGCCCCATCCCTAGCCCCTGGCCGAACAGGCCTCCATTGGCCAAGGCATAACACGACTGCTTGATATGGTATGCCTCCCGGAGGGGAGTGTCCCAAGGGTGGGGGAAGTAGCGAAGAAACTGTTCGATGCGCTCCCACTGAAACTGTTTCATCTGGAGGTAAAGGAGAGGGAGTGCCCCCAAGGCGGTCAAAAGGAGATGTCGGATCCTGACGCCGGCCACGAACATGAGGGTCAGGGTTAAGGCACCCATGGTGATGGCGGTCCCAAGATCCGGTTCCCTGAGGACAAGGACCATGAGTATCCCAGGGATAGCCATATGGGGGATCAGTCCGGTGGAGAACCTATGCACAGTTCCCCGTTCCCTCTTTCGGGCCAGCGAATAGGCCAGATAGAGGACTAGAACGAGTTTGGCTCCTTCGGACGGCTGCAGATTGACTCCTCCGATGCGGATCCAACGGGCCGCCCCTCCAGCCTTATGGCCGATGCCGGGTACGAAGACCAAGGCTAGGGAGACGGCGGAGAGGAGCAAGAGGGGATATACCAAACGGCGCCACCAGAGGCAGGGAACGTTCATGGCTATCACCATGCAGACGATGCCCACCAGGGCATAGAGACACTGCTTCTTGAGGAAATGAAAGGGGTCCCCGAATCGCTGCTGGGCCAGGATGGAGCTGGCGCTGTAGATCATGACGATCCCAATGCCCACCAGGGCCATGGTCGCGATGAGGATTGTGTAATCGAACTGCCTCAGCCGCTCCACCGTCCTACTCCATGGGAGGTCTCTGTCCTCCTCATCTGGTCTACGATCCGCCTGAAGTGATCGCCTCGCTCCTCGTAATCCCGGTATTGATCGAAGCTGGAGCATGCAGGCGACAAGAGCACCACATCGCCTGGGCGGGCCAACTGGAGGGCTTTCTGAACCGCCTCCTCCATTCCCTCTACCCGATAAATGGGGGCCGCGCCGGCCAACTCCCGTTCCATGCGAGGGGCGGCTTCCCCCAGCAGGACAACGGCCCTTGCCTTTCTGCTTAGCGGCTCCCGCAGGGGACGGAAGTCCACCCCCTTGTCTTTTCCTCCCCCGATGAGCACCACCGGTGACGGGCAGGATTCCAGGGCGGGCAGCACCGCCCCCACATTGGTGGCTTTGGAGTCGTTTATGAAACGTACGCCCCTGATCTCACCCACTGCTTCCATCCGGTGAGGGAGACCGGAGAATCCCCGTACGGCCTCCTGGATGGCCTCCGGAAGACACCCCATGGCGGCGGCGCAGAGAGCGGCCGCCATGGCGTTTTGGGCACCGTGAGGTCCGCTCAGAGAGGGGTTCTCAAGGGGGAGGTCCCACCAACCCTCTTCTCCTCGGATTCGCAGCACCCCCTCATGGAGGTGGGCCCACGTCCCTTCCCGAGGTTCCAGGCTGAAGCCCCTCACCTGCATGGGGGCCGGACTCGGAACGGCTCCCAGGACCATTGGGTCGTCCAGGTTGATCACGGCCACGTCTTCCCCCCCTTGGCGGAGGAAGATTCGTCCTTTGGCCTCCTGATACTCCGACGCGGTGGGATGCCGGTCCAGATGGTCTTGGGTAAGGTTGAGGAGAGCCGCCACCGCAGGATGGAACCGATCCGTGGTCTCCAGCTGGTAGCTGCTCACCTCCGCCACCACGACCTCCGGGGGCGGCTCCGCCTCCAGGGCCAGTATGAGGGGGCGGCCGATATTCCCTCCCACGAAGACGCGGCGCCCCCCCCTGGCCAGTGCCTGGCCGGTCAAGGCAGTGGTAGTGGTCTTTCCATTGGTCCCCGTGATGGCCACCAGGGGGGCTTTCAGGAACCAAAAGGCCAGCTCCACCTCCGATATCACGGCGATCCCTCGTCGCCTCGCCGCCTCCAGCCCCTCCAGATTCGGGGGGACCCCGGGACTCAGGACGATCCCGTCCGCCTCCAGGTAAGAGGCGTCGAGCTCCGAAGAGAAACGTAGCTCGATCCCCAAGGGCTCCATTTCCTCTCGCAAGCCCGGAAATTGGGACTCCGGGGCGTGATCAACCAGGGTGACCAGAGCGCCTCGTCGTGCCAGGAAACGTGCCACGGCGCGTCCCGTTCTGGCGGCTCCTACCATGACCACCCGCATTCCCATCACGTCCCAAGGTATGGCCTTCATCTCCCTGCTCATCGTAGCTTCAGGGTGCTGACGGCCAGCAGGGCCAGGAAGATGGACAGAATCCAGAAGCGGACGATGATCTTGGGTTCCGCCCACCCCTTCATCTCAAAGTGATGGTGGATGGGCGCCATGCGAAAGATGCGCTTGTGGCGCAGCCGGAACGATGTGACCTGGAAGATGACCGACAGCGTCTCGATGACGAAGATCCCCCCCACGATGGCCAGCAGGATTTCGTGTTTGGTGATGACGGCCACAGTGCCTAAAGCCGCACCCATGGAGAGGGAACCCACATCTCCCATGAAGACCTCGGCCGGGTAGGCGTTGTACCACAGGAACCCCATCCCAGCCCCCACCAGGGCTCCGCATAGGATGGTGAGCTCACCCACGCCGGGGATGTAAGGGATCTGGAGGTAGTGGGCGATCTTGATATGCCCCGAGATGTAGGTGAAGAGGAGATAGGTCCCTGCGGCGATGGTGACCGGACCGATGGCCAGTCCATCCAGCCCGTCCGTCAAGTTGACCGCGTTTGCCGCCCCCACGATGACGAAAAGGGCGAAGGGGATGTAGAAAGGCCCCAAGTCCGGATGGACGTTCTTGAAGAAGGGGACGCTCAGCCGGGTGGAGAACCCAGGGTGCTGGGCCAAGATCAGGGCCGCCGCTCCGGCGATAAGGACCTCCAGTAAGAGACGGACCCTCCCGCTGATGCCCCGGTGGCTCCCGCTTCGCACTACTCGCCAGTCGTCCCAAAACCCCACGGCACCGAATCCCACAATCGTCCCCAGGGTGACCCAGATGTAGAGATTGGTCAGGTCGGCCCAGAGGATGGTGGCCGATCCTGCGGCAAAGAGGATGAGAATCCCACCCATGGTGGGGGTCCCTTCCTTCTCCAGGTGCCGTTCGGGTCCGTAGGGGCGGATTTTCTGGCCCATGTGCCAGTCTTTGAGTTTGCGTATCAGCCAGGGCCCGAGCAACAGGCTGAGCACCAAGGCAGTGAGGATGGCGTATATGGTCCGGAAGGTGATATACCGGAACACGTTGAAGAACGTGTGATATTCCACCAAGGGATAGAGGAGATGGTAGAGCATCAACGTCTCCTCGAGGCCGTTCGCGGAAGAGATTTGACGCCGCGGGCTCCGTCCTGACCGTCGCCCGCTGTCTCCCGCAAGGCTTCCACCACGATCTCTAGGCCTACAGCTCGGGACCCTTTGATCAGGATCCAGTCTCCAGGTCGATGGAACTCAAGGAGGACTCGTGCGGCTTCCCGCGCATGAGGGACCTCCTGGATGACCGACGGGGAGGTGCTGGCCGACGCAGCTCCAGCGGCCATCTCACGGGCCCACTCCCCCACGAGGATGAGCACATCGACGCCCATGGCGGCAGCCTGCATCCCCACCCTTCGATGGGCTTCCGGGGCATAAGGCCCCAGTTCGCGCATATCCCCCAGCACGGCCACCCGCCTTCCTCTTCCCATGTGGTGGAGAGCCTCCAGGGCCGCCTCCATGGAGGCGGGATTGGCGTTGTACGTATCGTCGATGAGATGGAGCTCCCCGGGGAGCGTCAACACCTGGAATCTCCCAGGGAAGGGCCGGAATTCCTGAAGGCCGCGGACGATTTGGTCCTTGGACGCCCCCATGGCCCAAGCAGCGGAGGCAGCAGCCAGGGCGCAACGAATGCCGGGTAGGCCGTGACATCCAAGCGCTACTCTTTGTTCGTCGCCTCCGGGAAAGGCCAATGTCAGACGAGCCCCCTCGGCACGGTAAGGGTCGGCCTCCAAGAGGCGGACCGTGGCCCCCTCCTGGGTCCCGAAGGTGACGCTGCGGCATGGGAGGTGCTCCGCAAGTTTGCAGACCCATGGATCGTCCAGGTTGACCACCGCAGTTCCCTCTGCCCCCAAGGACTCAAAGAGTTCCCCCTTGGCCCGGGCCACGCCCTCGATGGAGCCCACTCCCTCCAGGTGGGCGGGTGCCACCTGTGTGATGAGACCGAACCGGGGTTGTGCGATCTCGCAGAGGCGACGTATCTCTCCGGGCTCGTTCATCCCCATCTCCACGACCGCGAATCGATGTCCAGGGCCTAAACGAAAGAGAGTAAGGGGGAGTCCGATTCGATTGTTCCAGTTGCCCTCGCTCTTGAGGGTTTCGCCCGCAAGGGAGAGGATCGAGGCCACCATCTCCTTGGTCGTTGTCTTTCCGTTGCTGCCGGTGACAGCCAAAAGGGCGACGGAATGAAGGCCGCGCCAGTGCCGAGCAAGCTCCCCCAAGGAATAGAGGGTGTCGTCCACTTCGATGAGGGCCACGTCCCGGTCCGTTAAGAGTCTTTCAAATGTCCCCACCCGAGCGAGGACGCCTCGAGCTCCCCGGGCCACCGCCTGAGAGATGAAGTCATGGCCGTCGAACCGCTCTCCTTTAAGGGCCACGAAGAGGGCGCCGGCCCGCAGGGTGCGGGAGTCCGTGGAGACCTCCGTGAAGAGGATCTGGGGGCTTCCCTTAAGGAGATTCCCCCCCACGGCTCGCGCTGTTTCCTCTGCGGTGAGTCTCCAAGAGGAGGCCGAACTCATTCTCCCATCTCCTTCAAGGCCTTTCGGGCCTCCTCGGCGTCATCGAAGGGGATCCGGCGTCCGCCGATGAGTTGAAAAGTCTCGTGACCCTTTCCCGCAATGAGGACCATGTCGTGGGAACGGGCCCGCCGTATGGCCCATCGTATGGCCTCACGCCGGTCCTCCAGGACGGTATAGGCCGGAAAGGGACCCTCCTGTGGGTCATGATCCGGGTGGAGGGGGTGGATCTTCTTCCCGTTGAATCCTTGAAGGATCTCCCGGATGATGGCCCCCGGTGACTCGGTTCTCGGATTGTCCGAGGTGACCACCACCAGATCGCTGAAGGCGGCGGCGGCTCGGGCCATGAGGGGCCGCTTGCCGCGGTCTCGATCGCCTCCGCAGCCGAATACGCAGATCAACTTCCCTCTGACGAGGTTCCTGGCGGAAGCCAGGACCCGCTCCAGGGCTTCCGGGGTGTGGGCGTAGTCCACCACTACGGTGGGGCCTTTCATTCCCCTTATGGGCTCGAAGCGTCCGCGGATGGGGGGAAGAGTCGCCACGGCCTTTTTCCAGACCTCAGGGTCGATCCTCAAGGCCCAGGCCGAGGCGCAGGCCGCAAGGATATTGTCCACATTGAAATCCCCTATCAGTGAGGAGGTCATCTCCATCTCCCCGCCTGGGAAGGCGAGTCGAAGACGTGTGCCCTTCAGGTCCGCCTCCCACCGGAGTGCCCGAAAGTGGCATCGGGATTCCCGGCCGAAGAAGACCTTCCGGGCTCGGCACAGGGAGGCCAACTCCACGCTCGCCGGGTCTCCGGCATTGAACACGGCCCATCCACCGGCTTCTTCCGAAGGCAGGTGCTCTTGGAATAGGCGGGCCTTGGCACGGAGATAGCCCTCCATGTTTCCGTGATAGTCGAGGTGGTCTCGGCTCAGATTGGTGAAGACCCCCACGCGAAAGATACATCCCTCCACCCTCGACTGGTCCAGTGCATGGGAGGTCACCTCCATGATGGCGTGAGTGGCTCCAGCCCTGGCCATCTCGCGAAGCATCCGTTGGAGGTCTAGAGACTCCGGTGTTGTCGTCGATGTGGACCACTGGAGGCCCTCGAAACGGTAATGTATGGTCCCCATGACCCCCGGTCGGAACCCGGCATTGCGCAGGATGGCCTCCAAGATCCAGGAGGTGGTCGTCTTTCCGTTGGTCCCGGTGATACCTATCAGGATCAGATCTCGAGCGGGGTTGCCGTAAAAGGCCGCCGCGATTCGAGCCAGGGCCCTTCGGCTGTCGGGAACCCGGATCTGAGGGATGGTCTCGCCAACCGAGGGCAGAATCCGCTCCACTACGAGGGCGCATGCCCCGTGTTCGAGGGCTCTCTCGACGAAATCGTGACCATCCTTTCGGGTCCCGGGGATGGCCACGAAGAGGTATCCGGGAGCCACATCATCGGCATGATAGGCGATCCCGGCCACAAGGCGGTCCAGGGCCCCCCGTACTTCCAGGACCTCCACCTCTTGCAGGAGTTGCTGGAGTCGTATCCCTACCGATCCGTTCAAGGCTCTCCTCCAGGCAGACCGGGTCCTTGGGCCAGGAGACGGCGATCCGCATAGACCCCCAGGATTCCGAGAACATCCCTGGCGATCTCCCTGAAGAGGGGAGCGGCCACTTGTCCTCCATAGATTTCTTCCTTGGGTTCGTCCACCAGGACCACAAGGCAGATCCTGGGGTCTTCGGCGGGCACAAAGCCAGCGAAGGAAGCTGTATATCGATCCTTACGGTAGCCTCCGGCCCGCAGGTCGGGTTTCTGGGCCGTGCCGGTCTTGCCAGCCACTCGGAACCCTTCCAGGGCCGCCCTAGCCCCGGTCCCCTTCTCGCTGACCACGGAGGTGAGCATCCGAGTCAGGGTTTGGGCAGTCTGAGGAGAGATGACCCGCCCGACCTCCTTGGGCGCTACCCGTCGAATGGTCTGGCCGTGGGGGTCCAGGATCTCCTTTACGAGGAAGGGCCTCATCCGGACTCCTCGGTTGGCGATGCTTCCGTAAGCCACAGCCAACTGGAGGGCCGTCGCCGAGATCCCTTGCCCGAAGGAGATGGTGGCCAGATCCACCGGGGACCATCTTTCGGGGGGGCGCACCACCCCACTGGCCTCCCCAGGGAGGTCCACCTCGGTGGGCCTGCCGAAGCCGAACCCTTTCAAGTAGCGGTAGAATCTCTTGGGGCCCAGCTGTAGGCCTACCTTGGCCGCCCCGATGTTGCTCGACCGCTGGAGTATCCCTTGGAGGGTCAGCCACCCGTGCCTCTTGACGTCATGGATGATCCGGTCNTAGACCCTGAAGGTGCCGTTTTCGCAGAAGAGGATCTGGTCGGGCTTGAAGAGTCCCTCCTCCAGAGCAGCCGCCAGGAGAAANGTCTTGAAGGTGGAGCCGGGTTCATAGGCGTCGGTGACGCATCGATTCCTCATGGCGCTTCTGGGGAACTGGGAGAACACATTGGGGTTGAATCCGGGGACATTGGCCATGGCCAAAATCTCCCCCGTCTTGGGGTCGAGGACCACGGCCATGGCGGCGCGGGCGCTGTGGTCCTTTACTGCCCTTTTGAGGTGTGTTTCCACCACATGCTGGATCTGCTTGTGGATGGTGAGGACGAGGTGGTTCCCGTCCCGTTCGGAGTCCAGAATCCCCTGGACCGGGGCTAGAGGTCGATTCAGCGCGTCCACATCCCTGAGAATGTAGGTCTTCTCTCCGTGGAGAACCCGGTCGTACTGGAACTCCAGGCCTTCCAAACCCTTTCCGTCCACTCCCACAAATCCCAACAGGTGACAGGCCAGCTCCAGGTTGGGGTAGAACCTTCGGGACTCTTGGGCCACGTGGATCCCTGGGAGCCTCAGCTCCAGGATCTTCTCGCTCACCGGAGGAATGACCTGCCGTTTCAGCCAGACAAAGGAGGAATTTCGCCGCTGAAGTTTTTTGAGGATCCGGCGGGGTGGCAGGTTCAAAGGACCCGAGAGGATCCGGCTGGCGGCTGCTGGATCCTTCACCTCCCGGGGTCGGGCATAGACCGAGTTGACGGGATAGCTTATGGCCAGCACATCCCCATTGCGGTCGAAGATGCTCCCTCGGGTGGGAAACTTGGCGATACGCTTTCGGTAAATCTCCTCGGCCTCCTTCCTCAGATCCGTGCCGTGGCGGATCTGGATCCGGTAGGCCTGGACCACCACTGCGAGGAAGACCAGGACCATCCCCACCATCAGGAGGAAGAAACGAAACCGCATCCAATCCTTAGGGGGCGAGTATCTCCTCATGGCATTACAACGATTTCCTCTGGCCGGGGCGTATGAAGCCGATAGGAGCCGGCCGCCAACGCCCGAAGCCGTTTAGGGGAGGTCAGGGTGGCCCACTGGAGCTGAAGCCGGCTCTGTTCGGTCTGGAGTCTTTCCCGCTCGGAATTGGCCTGCTCCAGCAGGTAACGTTCTCGGATCACCAGTGTGCGCGCCCGGACGGAAAAGAGGCATCCTAAGGTCAGGGTCATGAGCAGGAGAAGCCAGGGCACAAGGTTGATTCGAAGGAGCCGACCACGCCTCGTACGGGCCCTCCCCCGCACTCGGCCCTCNCCTGCTTTCACTGTTTGGGCGCTCAGGACGCCGAGCAAGACTCCCTCCTCTGAAGGACCCGAAGGCGGGCGCTGCGGGCCCTAGGGTTTCGGTGGACTTCCTCTTCAGCGGGCCTCACAGGCTTGGCGGTGAGAATCTCGCAAGGACCACCGGGACCGGCCAATTCCCGAAAAAGGTGTTTTACCAAGCGGTCCTCAAGGGAATGATAGGCGATAACACAGAGCCTCCCCCCTTCTTCCAGTAACGCCGCCGCCTGACGGATCCCCCGTTCCACGTTCTCCAGCTCTCCGTTGACCTCCATCCGGAGGGCCTGAAAGACCCGGGTGGCCGGATGGATGCGTTTTCCCCGTCGCCTCGTCACTGCCTCCACAAGCCGAGCCAGATCCACCGTGCTGAGAATGGGACGACGTCGCACGATGGCGCTGGCGATGGGGCCTGCCAGAGGTTCTTCACCCAGGGTCCGAAAGAGATTACGCAGATCCGGCTCGCGCCATTTATTGATGATCTCGGAGGCCGTCTTGGGCGTTTTGGGACTGTAGCGCATATCCAGAGGGCCTTCAGAGTAGATGGAGAACCCCCTCCGGCCCGAGGTGAGCTGCTCGTACGAGGCCCCGAGGTCGAGAAGGACGCCGCGCACCGAAGAGATGCCTTGCTCCCTCAGAATCCTCTCTAACTCAGCGTAGTTGCCCTCCACGAGCCGAACCCGCTCGCCGAATGCCTTCAGACTCTCAGCGGCCCGCCTTAGGGCCTCCGGGTCCCAGTCGATTCCCAGGACCCTGCATTGAGGGTGGCCCCGGCTCAGGATCGCCCTTGCATGCCCTCCGCTTCCAACGGTCCCGTCCACGTATATTCCGGGCTCCTGGACCCGCATCCACCCCAGGACCTCCTCCAAGAGCACGGCCACATGGGCCTTTTGGGGCTGTTCCTTCATTTTCCCTCCCCGGATAGGGAATTCCTCCTTTTCTTTCAATTCTATACTCACCCGGCTGGGAGCGGGAGCCTGGACGGTCCGGAGGGGAAAAACCCAGCCTCGATGCGGGCCCGTTTCCGTCTCAGAGATACTGCTGGAGGACGCGAAGGATGGCCTCCGGGTCCTCCGGCCTGGGTTGCCAGAGATCGGTCGACCAGATCTCGAATTTGTCCCCGAGGCCCACGAAGAGGGCCTCTCGGTTGAGTTGGGCGAATTCCCTCAGGGAAGGGGGAATCAGGATGCGACCTTGGCGATCGATGGAGCATTCCTGCGCACCGGAGATGAAGTGACGCTTGTAGACACGCACTTCACGGACAAGATCAGGGAGGGCCTGAATCTTTTTTTCCTCTTCCAGCCATCGATCCAAAGGGAATGCCACTAGGCAAGGATCCCAGAGGTCGTTGGTGAGCATCAGGGTGTTCTGCCCCCTGCCGTTGAGGACCTCCCGGAACTTGGAAGGGATGCTCACCCGGCCTTTGCCGTCGATGGCATGGGCATATCGACCTCTGAACATGGGCCCTCCAAACTTCCCCACTTTTTCCCACTTTATCCCACTTAGGCGCACTATACTGATCTGCTTCGGGCTTGTCAAGGAAAAAATCCAAGATTTTGAAGGGAGTTGGATGGGAAACGAAGCTCCTTTCTCCATGGGGCGAAAAGGAGTTCCGTCCCAGGATGTTAGTTCTTGAGCCCCAGGCAGAGGAGTCGCTTGGAGCGGAGTGGAAGGGAGTGGTTGAAAGTGGGGGGAGGGGCCCTCTCATGGCAGGCCCTTGACAGGGTCCCTTGTCCCCGATATCAAGGAAATGATTCGGAGGCGAAAGATGGATTCATTGAGGGTGGCCGTTGGCCAAATCAATGTGGTTGTGGGCGACATCGAGGGAAACGTCCACAAGATCGCCCAATGGATTCGTGAAGCAGAGCAGTGGGGGGTGGATCTGGTCTGCTTTCCCGAGTTGGCCGTCCCGGGGTATCCACCGGAGGACCTCCTCCTGAAGCCGGAGTTCATCCACCGGAACATCGAGGCCGTTCAAGGGCTCGCCGAGGTTTCCCGAAGGGCCGTGGTCGTTGTGGGGTTCGTGGAGCTGGAAGATGACCTATTCAACGCCGCGGCGGTGCTTCATGGAGGGCGGGTGGTCGCCGTCTACCGCAAACACTATCTCCCTACCTATGGGGTCTTCGACGAAGACCGCTACTTCGCCTCGGGAAGGGAGGCCATGGTGCTGGATCTTGAGGGGATACGGGTGGGGGTGACCGTCTGTGAGGACCTCTGGTATCCTGGCGGGCCTGCACGAGATTGCGCTTTGTGGGGGAACGCCCACGTGCTGCTGAACATCTCCTCCAGTCCCTATCACCAGGGTAAGGTCCAATTCAGAGAGAAGATGCTTTCCATCCGGGCCTCGGACAATGGATCCTTTGTGGTCTATGTCAACCTGGTGGGGGGGCAGGACGAGCTTGTCTTCGATGGCCAGAGCCTCATCCTAGGACCTAGGGGGGAGCTCTTGGCCCGAGGGCGGGCCTTCGAGGAGGACCTCCTCCTTTATGACTTGGATGCGGCCTCTTTGGTGGCCGCAAGATTGGCCGATCCGAGAAGGAGGAAGGAGAAGGGCCGATCCCTGGATGAGCGGAGAGAGGTCCGCGTTGTGGTGTTGGAAAAGGTCTGTGAGGAAGGGCCGCGTCCCACCCTCGAGCCACGTACCCAGGAGGAACTTCCTCCTGAGGAAGAGGTCCTTCGAGCTCTGGTGTTGGGCCTCCGAGACTACGTCAGGAAGAACGGGTTCCGGGAAGTGGTCGTGGGGTTGAGCGGGGGGATCGACTCAGCGCTGACCGCGGCCCTGGCCGTAGAGGCCCTAGGGCCCGATGCTGTGGTCGGCGTTACCATGCCCTCGGTCTTCACCTCGTCCCGGAGCATGGAAGACGCCCGAGCCCTTGCACGAAATCTGGGGATCCGCCTTCTGGAGATCCCAATCCGAGGGATCATGAAGGCTTACGAGGAGGCCCTCTCCGAGGCGTTCGCCGGGAGGGAGCCCGATGTCACCGAGGAGAACATCCAAGCCCGGATCCGCGGAAACCTCCTGATGGCCCTCTCCAATAAATTCGGATGGCTGGTGTTGACCACGGGGAACAAGAGCGAGACCTCCATGGGTTACTGCACGCTATATGGGGATACGGCCGGGGGCTTCGCGGTCCTCAAAGACGTCCCCAAGACCATGGTCTATGCCTTGGCCAAGCATCTGAATGGAAGGGGCGCTGTGGAGCTGATCCCGCAGAGCATCCTCGAGCGCCCCCCCACAGCGGAGCTTCGGGAGGGGCAGCTGGATGTGGACTCTCTTCCTCCTTACGATCTCCTGGATCCCATCCTGAAGGCCTATGTGGAGGAGGAGAAGGGCCTTGAGGAGATCGTCGCGCAAGGCTTCGATCGAGACCTTGTGGCGGATGTGATCCGCCGGGTGGATCGTAACGAGTACAAACGGCGCCAATCCCCTCCCGGCATCAAGATCACTCCTCGGGCCTTCGGGAAGGAAAGGCGGCTCCCCATCACCAATCGATTCGACCCTGGCCGGTCCCCGGTGCGGGGGGAGGAGCCCTCTTGATCATCTCCTAGATATCCCCTCGTGGTCAGGTCTCCCAAGAAAGGACGAGGACCGAGGTCTTGGAAAGGAATTGCCCCTCAGAGGAGATTGTGGGATCGCACAGGAGGTCGAGGGAGAGCCTGGAACTGGAGTGTCTCCGTCAGATCGGAGAGGCCCTCTCCTCTTCCCTCGACTTGAAAGGGACACTCCAAGAGATCTTCCAGATCCTCTCGGACCGACTGGGTATGACCCGCGGGACTCTGACCTTGCTCAATCCGCGCAGCGGAGAGCTCGCCATTGAGATCGCCCATGGGTTGACGGAAGAGGAACAACGCCGGGGGCGCTACCGGCTCGGAGAAGGGGTTACCGGAAGGGTGGTGGAGACCGGTCAACCCATGGCCGTGCCGCGCATCGGTGACGAACCCCTCTTTCTGGACCGGACGGGTGCACGCAGGCGGATCCCCAAGACGGAGGTCTCCTTCATCTGCGTGCCCATCAGTGTGGGGAGAAACGTCCTGGGGGCCCTGAGTGTGGATCGCCTCTTCACCGAATCGGTGGACCTCCAGGAGGACGTCCGATTCCTGAGTATCATCGCTGCCATGGTGGGCCAAGCGGTCAAACTCCATCAGGTGGTCCAGGAGGAGAAGGAACGTCTCATCGACGAGAACATCCAGCTCCATCGAGAGCTGCAGGAGCGATATCGCCTCCAGAATATCGTGGGCAACAGCAGGAAGATGCAGGAGGTCTTTCGCGCCATCGCCCAGGTGGCCAAAAGCGATGCCACGGTCCTTCTCCGAGGGGAAAGCGGCACGGGAAAAGAGCTAGTGGCCCATGCCATTCACTACAACAGCTATCGAGCCCGGGGCCCTTTTGTGCGGGTCAGCTGCGCGGCCTTGCCCGAGAGCCTCATCGAGAGCGAGCTTTTCGGCCACGAACGGGGAGCCTTCACCGGGGCTGTGGCCACTACTCGAGGCCGGTTCGAGCAGGCCCATGGAGGCACGATCTTCCTGGATGAGATCGGAGATCTAAGTCCCACNGTCCAGGTCAAGCTACTGAGGGTCCTTCAGGAAAAGGAGTTCCAACGGCTCGGCTCCTCGAAGACCATCAAAGTGGACGTCCGGATCATCGCGGCCACCCATCAGGACCTCGAGGCCGCCATGCGTGAGGGGCGGTTCCGGGAGGACCTTTACTACCGTCTCAACGTCTTTCCCATCTACCTTCCGCCCCTGAGGGAACGCAAGACGGACATCCTGCTTCTGGCGGAGCATTTTTTGGAGAAGTACAGTAAGCAATACAACAAGCGGATCCGACGGATCTCCACGCCAGCCATCGATATGCTGATGGCCTATCACTGGCCCGGAAACGTTCGAGAGCTGGAAAACTGGATCGAGCGGGCGGTGATAGTCTGCGACGAGGAGGTCCTCTACAGCTACCACTTCCCGCCCACTCTGCAGACCGCAGAAGCCACGGGAACTCAGGTGCGGACGCCTCTGAAGACGGCCGTGGCCCACTTCGAGAGGGAGCTGATCATCGACGCCCTCAAGTCCACCCGCGGAAATCGTTCCAAGGCCGCCCGACTCCTGCAGACTACAGATCGGATCCTCAACTACAAGGTGAGGAAGTACGGCATCGACCCAAGGAAGTACAAGACCTGAGGCGAGGCCAAGACGGATTCACTCCCTTGCCTTGAGATTGTCACAGAATCGTCAAACAGGGAGGGGAGACTACTCCCAACTCCTGATTGAGGTCCGGTCCCGTGATAAGTCCTGAGGGTCGGCGATTTGGAGGTTGGGTTTATGCCGCGACCGAGGATCCTTGTGGTGGAGGATGAAGAGGACATCCTGGAACTGGTGGATTACAACTTGCGGCAGGCGGGGTTTCGGGTGCTTCGGGCCCGGGACGGTCTGGAGGGACTTCGCTCGGCGCAAAGGGATCACCCAGACCTCATCGTCCTCGACCTGATGCTTCCCGGCATGGATGGAAAGGATGTGTGCCGGCGCATCCGGCAGGGAGAGTCCACCCGGCACATCCCTGTGGTGATGCTCACGGCCAGGGCAGAGGAGATGGATCGTGTCGTGGGGTTTGAGTTGGGGGCGGATGACTATGTGACTAAGCCCTTCAGCCCTCGAGAGCTCGTCCTTCGGATCCAAGCCATCCTTCGAAGAGTGGCGGAGGAGGAACCCCCGGATGCGCCCCTGTGTTTTCCGGGGCTCACTGTGGATCCCATCCGCTATAGGGTGGAAGTGGGGGGCAAGGAGGTGGCGCTTACGGCCACTGAGTTCCGCCTCCTCTACTGCCTTGCCAGGAATGCGGGGAGGGTCATGAGCCGGGAAGTCCTCTTGGATCGGGTATGGGGATACCACTACGAAGGCTACGCCCGCACCGTGGACACCCACATCCGCAGGCTTCGAAAGAAGCTGGGCCCGGCCAGGGAGCGTATCGAGACCCTGAGGGGGCTGGGATACCGGTTCAGGGATGAGCCTTGAGACCGAGGCTTTCCTTTCAGGGATGGATCCTGTTGGGGTCCGTGGCTGGGATCGTGGCGGCCCTGTTGGCGGCGACTCTCCTCCTCCAATGGGTCCTCAAACCAATGCTCCTGGATCAGATCCGGGCGAATCTCCAGGAGGAGCTCGGCCTTGTAAAGGAGTTGGCTATTCAGCGAGGGCTCCCCGATAGGGGAATACAACGGACCGATGNCCTGGCTGACCGCATCGGGAGAGCCCTCTCCCGGAGAGTGACCTTCATCGCCGTGGACGGTCGTGTTCTGGGGGACTCCAACGTGTCCCTGGAACGACTGCCCCACGTGGAGAACCACCGGGGTCGCCCCGAGGTGGAGGAGGCCCTGCGCCGGGGGGTGGGATGGCACATCAGAAGAAGCGCCACCATCGGAGCGGAGTTTCTCTACGTGGCCTCAGTGTTAGGGGATACAGAGGCCCCTCGTTTGATACTTCGTCTTGCCGTCCCCTTGCAGCGCGTGGAGGGCCTTTTGAGGAGGATGCGGGAGCTCGTAGTGCTGGCCGCCGTAGCTTCTGCCCTCCTCTCCTTTGGTCTGGCCTACCTCGTCTCCCGAGGGATCTCCAGACCAGTCGCAGAACTCACCCGTGCCGCCAAACGTCTCGCCGCAGGGGACCGGACCGCCCGCATCGGGCGATATCCCCAAAACGAATTGGGGGAACTCGCTAGGTCCTTCGACCGGATGGCCGACGTCCTCCAGGAAGAACTGGAGGCGGTGGAGAGAGCGCGGGACCGTCTGTCAGCCGTCCTAGAGGGGATGGCCGAGGGGGTGATGCTCTTGGACGTAGAGGGCCGGATTGTCCTGTGGAATCGGGCCCTCGAGGATCTTCTCCGGCTGGAGCTGGAACCCAGGGGCAGGACCCCCGCGGAGCTTGTTCGAAGCCCGGAGCTTCAGGAGGCCGTGCGGGAGATCCTCGAAGGGGAGGAGCAACGCGTTTTGGAGGTGCGCACCTCCACCCGGCCTCAAAGGATCCTGGAGGTGCATTTGGGGCGCATCCTCGGGAGGGAAGGCGGGGCCGTTGCGGTCTTCCACGATGTGACAGAGCAACGGCGTGTGGAAAAGGTTCGCAGGGACTTTGTGGCCAACGTCTCCCACGAGCTTCGCACTCCNCTTTCTGCCATCCGGGCGGCGGTGGAGACCCTCTTAGAAGGGGCTCTGATGGATCCGAAATTTTCCCACCATTTCGTGGAGGTCATCGGACGCCATACGGAGCGGCTTCAAAGGCTGCTGGACGATCTTCTGGATCTGGCCCGCATCGAATCGGGGCATACCCCTCCCTCCATGGAACCCATCCGGGCGGATGCGCTGATGGATGCGGCCGCGGGCACCGTGGCCTCTCTTGCTCAATCGCGGGGCGTAGAACTGATCCGCGAGCCTACTGAGGAGCCGCTCGTGATCCGAGGAGACCGCAGGCAGTTGGAACAGGCCCTGGTCAACCTCCTGGATAACGCCGTCAAGTACACAGATCCCCCGGGCCGAGTGGTCCTCTCGATCCGGCGGAGGGACAGGGAGGTGCACCTGGAGGTCTCGGACACCGGGGTGGGGATCCCCGAGGAGCACATTCCCCGGATCTTCGAGCGGTTCTACCGGGTGGACAAGGCCCGATCCCGGCAACTTGGGGGAACCGGACTGGGGCTGGCCATCGTCAAGCACATCGTCCAGGCCCACGGAGGCCGGGTCGAGGTGGAGAGCACCCCCGGAAAGGGAAGCACCTTCCGAGTGGTCCTTCCCGGATGACGCCATTGGGCGTCTCGCGCATTTAGAAAGTCACCTCCTTTCCGCCTTCCCGTCACAGAACCGTCACACTCCTCCACCATAGTAGTAAAGAAACAGATCCGGAAGCCGTCTTCCCCCGCCAAAGGGGGAAGCTATCACTTCGAAAACAAAGGAGCCGTGCCTAAGGATGAAGAGTTCTGATTGTCGGGAAGTTCAAAGGCTTCACGCCCAGAGGGAGTTAATTTGGAGGCTCGTTAGGACCAGGGCCCGGGAGGAGGGGGGCAGAGAACGCCTCCAGAGGGTCCTCGATGCCCTGGACCGGGCCATCGAGGATGCCTGCCGAGATCGGTACCGGCTGGATTGAGGGCCCTTGGGTCCACCCCAGCCCTTATCTCTAAACAAAAGTGACTATTCGGTGGGATGAATGGGTTTCGGCGCCGACCGGACGGGGAGAGGAAAGGGGCCTACGGTACGGGGATCCTCTGCCCCCGCCCGGGCGTGGAGGGAGTCCCTCACCACGCGGAAGACCTCTACATTGTCCAGGGTCCCCTGCAATGCCTTGCTTCCCGGACCTTGGCTCCAGAGGGGGACGTCCACTCCGGTGTGGCGCCGGGTCGCCCATTGTGTCTCCCGGGGCCCCAGAAGGGTAAGACCTCCGGTCTCGTGATCCGGGGCTACGATAAGCAACGTCTCCCTTGCTCGATGCGGGTCCTCGTCCATCCATCGTTGAACCTCCTGGACGGCCTTATCGAACGCGGAGATCTCCCCTACCACGTAGGGAATGTCGTGCCGGTGGGCGCCCCAGTCGATCTGGGATCCCTCCACTACGAGGAAGAAGCCGTCGGGGTCTTTCTCCAGCACGGTGAGGGCCGCCCGGGTCATCTCGGCCAGGGAAGGCTCCCGGCAGTTAGGAGGGCGGCGGTGCGCAGGAATCAGGGGCCCCCGCGCAAAGAGTCCCAGGATCCTGGGAGTGCCCTCTTGGATCGACCGTCTCAGGTCGCTTCGGTCCGTGACCACCGCATAGCCTAGGCGCTCCGCCTCCTCAAGGAGGCGGGCCCTGCCCGCGGACCCCATAGGAGGGAAAGGGCAGGGGGCTTCGTTGTCGCCGAAGCCCCCTCCTAGGACTACCTCCACCTCAGTCTCCTCCAGGTATTGTCGGGCGATCTCGGCCTCGCACTTTCGGGAAGGGACATGGGCGGCAAAGGCGGCAGGTGTGGCATGGGTCACGGTGGAGGTGGCGACCAGTCCCAGAGACTTGCCTCGGACTCGAGCAATCTCCATGAGAGTGAGAGGGAGAGGAATATCGCAATGGCCGTCCTCATTCCGGTCGTGGCAGGAGATCCTTCCGTTTGCGAACTTCTCCCCGCAGGCCCAGGCCGAGGCCGCGGCTGCAGAGTCGGTCACGGCTCCTCCTTCCGAATACGTCCTCTGGAGCCCCACCTTCGCTAGGGACTCCAGGGCGAGGGGAGGGCCGTCGACTCCCCCGAGGTGCCGCCTCGCCAGGGTCAGGTGCGCCAAGCCCATTCCGTCCGGCACCATGAAGATCACGTTTCGGGCGCCGGATCCCCCCTGAGCCGGGCCCACCGCCAAGAGCATCCCGGCCAGGAGAATCCCCACGCTCGCCCCAAAGGCATTTTTCCAAGCCCTCATATCCCCCTCCAACAAGATGGGATCGGCCTCCCGGGTTATACATCACGGAAGGACCTTTGACCAGGGGAGTTCAGAAATGACCGAGAATGCCGGCCTTTGAAGGCCTACAGGGAAATCCCAGAGGACCTTGTCTCCATGCGATCAAACCAAAGAAACGCGTCGGGACAGCCGACATCTTGAGGAATTGCTTTTGGACGCTCAAGTCGTTTGCCTCCCTTCATAATCGGAGAGATAGCGTCCAGTAATTATAACCAGGTTCTGTGTTTTTCGATCTCTTCCTATGGCGCCCCAGGTGACGCTGGATGAACCAGTTAGAAGATAGCTTTCCCTCGCCGAGGGAGTAGCGCAAGACATACCGCATACGGCACATCCGTTCTTGGCGAACGTCCGCCCTTGTGGAAAGCCTAGAGGCGAGGGGCTGGCCCACCAAGCGTGGAGCCACACCAAGGGCACTGGAGCCCGGAGAATGGCAGAAAGACGAAAATGACCACATGGATCACATAGAGGAAATGGACGAAAAGGGACAATTCAACGGCGTCAAGGCATCTTCACGGATCCGTCATCCTCGCGTCACATTTCGCAGATATCTTGGTATTGAACCAAGCCCAGAAAGTCCCCCAGTCATTCCTTCCTTTGGGAGTGAGGGCGTGGTTCATCAGAACAGCCGGAGGCCCCCGCGTGTCGAGACATCCCTGAAGGGGAAGGCCTCTTATGATGAGAAGATCTTGAGAGAGCATGACGCCGATCCTTTCGATGGTAACAGTGCTTGCCCTATGCGCCTGGGCCTATAGGCAGGGCACCAAAAGGGCCCTCTCCGCGGCAGAAAAGGCCGGAGGGATCTGCTTCCTCCACTCCAGACCCAACTACTATGGGGCCTTGACGGCGTTGGGTTGTGGTCTTCCTGCGCTGATGGTCCTCGGGGTATGGTTGGCCTTTCAGCCCGGTCTCCTCACCCATCTCGTGGTCTCCTCCCTCCCCGAGCAGATGCGTTCCCTTCCGGAGGCAAAGATCCAGCTTCTGCTCAATGAGGTGATCAATTGCGCCCACGGCAAGGCCGTTGCTGGCGAGGTCTCCCCCGAGATCCGAGAGGCCGCGGTCCGATACCTCCAGTGGAAGACCACAAGTCGGGCGGCCATGGCCGTGGTGGCCCTGGCTGTGGCCATGGCCGGGCTGCTTTGGGTCCGATCCCGCATCTCTCCAGAGTTGAAGGCTCGAAACCACGTAGAGAGGATCGTCCAGGTGAGTCTGTTTGCCTGTTCCTGCATCGCCATCTTCACTACCATTGGGATCGTCCTTTCGGTCCTGTTCGAGGCGGTGCGCTTCTTCCAGGCGGTCTCTCCCCTGGAGTTCCTCTTGGGCCTGAAGTGGAGCCCGCAGATGGCCATCCGAGGGGACCAGGTGGGAGCCTCGGGGGCCTTCGGGGCCGTGCCAGTCTTCCTGGGGACGGCCCTGATTTCGGCCATCGCAATGGCGGTTGCGGTTCCCATCGGCCTCATGTCCGCCATCTATCTGTCGGAATACGCTCCCCCACGCTTCCGCGATGTGGCCAAGCCCTTGATGGAGATCCTGGCGGGCATCCCCACGGTGGTCTACGGCTTTTTCGCCGCCATTACGGTAGCNCCCTTGATTCGCACCGCGGGGGGATGGGTGGGGCTGGAGGTGGCCTCGGAGAGCGCTTTAGCCGCCGGCCTGGTCATGGGGGTCATGATCATCCCCTTTGTCTCGTCCATCTCCGATGACGTGATCCACGCTGTCCCCCAAGAACTGAGGGATGGATCCTTGGCCTTGGGGGCCACCCCCTCGGAGACCGTCAAGCGGGTGGTGCTGCCTGCGGCCCTTCCGGGCATCGTAGGAGGGGTTCTTTTGGCCGTCTCGCGGGCCATCGGGGAGACCATGATCGTGGTGATGGCCGCAGGCCTTTCGGCCAACCTGACGGTCAATCCCCTCAAGGCAGTCACCACGGTGACCGTGCAGATCGTTACCTTGCTCATCGGGGATCAGGAGTTCGACAGCCCCAAGACCTTGGCTGCCTTCGCGTTGGGGCTGACTCTGTTTGTTGTGACCCTCGTTCTCAACGTGGTGGCCCTCCACGTGGTTCGCACCTACCGGGAGCAATACGAATGATCGGGTCTTCAATGGAGAGGGACGACCCATTGAGCCCTCAAGAAGGCTCCCGCCGGAGCCTCCCCATGGTTCAGAAGAGACTCCGGGTGCGCTACAGGGCGGAACGGAGGTTCCGCCTCTATGGGGCCGCGGCCGTGGGGATAAGCCTGCTGTTTCTGGCGTTTCTGTTCGTATCCATCGTGTCCAAAGGGTTCAGCGCCTTCTGGCAGGCGGAGATCCTGCTCGACATTTACTTCGACCCAGAGATCCTCACCCAGGGGCATCTTTCAGAGGTCAACTATCCCGCCCTGATCAAGCGGTCCCTGAGCAAGCGGTTTCCGGATGTGAGGACCCGCCGGGACCGTAGGGCCCTCTATGCCCTGGTCAGCTCGGGGGCCGCCTTTGAGCTTCAACGGTTGGTCGAGAGGGATCTGGATCTCATCGGAAAGACCCTACCGGTATGGCTCCCCGCGGACGACGACGTGGACATGCTCCTGAAGGGGCGTGTGGATCGCAGCCTGCCTGAACAGGAGCGAAGGCTCACGGACCGCCAGCTCGCCTGGGTCGACGCCCTGATCCAAGAGGGGCGCCTGAGGATGCGGTTCAACAGCAGGTTTTTCACCTCCGGCGACTCCCGCGAGCCAGAGCTGGCCGGGATCCTGGGAGCCGCGGCAGGATCGGGGCTGACCCTGGTGGTGACCCTTCTACTTTCGTTTCCCATCGGGATTGCGGCCGCGGTCTACCTAGAGGAATTCGCCCCCAAGACCCGATGGGTCGACCTTATCGAGGTGAACATCAACAATCTGGCTGCCGTGCCGTCCATCGTATTCGGAATTCTGGGGCTTGCGGTGTTCCTGAACTTCTTCAGCCTGCCTCGCTCCGCGCCCCTGGTGGGGGGACTGGTGCTGACACTCATGACCCTCCCCACCATCATCATCGCCTCTCGGGCCTCCCTCAAGGCCGTGCCTCCCTCCATTCGCGAGGCGGCCCTGAGCATGGGGGCCTCCAGGATGCAGACAGTGGCCCATCACGTGCTACCTCTGGCCCTCCCAGGGATGCTCACGGGGGCTATCCTCGGAATGGCCCGAGCCCTGGGAGAGACGGCGCCCTTGCTCATGGTGGGGATGGTGGCCTTTATCGTGGAGATCCCCAAAAGGTTTACGGACCCAGCCACGGTGCTACCAGTGCAGATCTTCCTCTGGGCGGACAGCCCGGAGCGGGCCTTTGTGGAGCGGACCTCGGCGGCCATCCTGGTGCTGCTTGCCTTTCTACTGGTGATGAACGCCGCGGCCGTCTATTTGAGGAGGCGCTTCCAACGTCGCTGGTAAGGACCTGACGCGGGGGAAATACGGCGGGGGATCCAGCTGGTAATTCAACTATGAAGGTAAGAGAAATGGGTAGGAAGATTTCCATGGGCTTAGTGAGTCTCCTTCTCGTCGCCGCCCTGGCCGCAACGGTCGGGGCCCAGTCCGCGCGCGATTACATCTACATCGTGGGCTCATCTACTGTGTATCCCTTCGCCACGGTGGTCGCAGAGCGCTTCGGAAAGGCCACCCCCTTTAAGACCCCGAAGGTGGAGTCCACGGGCTCAGGAGGGGGATTCAAGCTTTTTTGCGCCGGGGTGGGCGTGAAGCCCCCCGACATTACAAACGCCTCCCGGAGGATCAAGGACTCGGAGTTCGAGAAGTGTCGGGCCAATGGGGTCACCGAGGTCGTGGAGGTCAAGATCGGCTATGACGGCATCGTGCTGGCCAATTCCAAAAAGGCCCCGGCCATGAAGCTCACTCGGAAGGACATATTTCTTGCACTGGCCAGGGAAGTCCCTGACCCCAAGGGCGGGCAAAAGCTCATCCCCAACCCCTACAAGACCTGGAGGGATGTCAATTCTTCCCTCCGGGATGTCAAGATCGAGGTCCTGGGACCTCCTCCCACATCGGGCACCCGCGACGCCTTCGTGGAGCTTGCCATGGAGAGGGGAGCCGAGTCTTTCGAGTGGCTCAAGGCGCTGCAACACAAGGACAAGAAGGCCTTCAAGAGGATAGCCCACCAACTCAGGGAGGACGGTGCTTACATAGAGGCGGGCGAAAACGACAACCTCATTGTGCAGAAGCTCCTAGCCAATCCCGACGCCCTGGGGGTCTTCGGCTTCAGCTACCTGGACCAGAACACCGACAAGATCAAGGGGGCTTCTGTGGACGGGGTGGAGCCCACCTTCGAGTCCATCGCATCCGGGAGCTATCCCCTTTCGAGGCCCCTTTTCTTCTACGTGAAGAAGGCCCATGTGGGTCTCATCCCAGGCATCCCCGAATACATAAGGGAGTTCACCAGCGAGAGGGCCTGGGGGCCGGAGGGGTACCTTGCTGACAAGGGCCTGATCTCCATGCCTGATAAGGAGAGAAAGCGCTATCGGGACCAAGCCCGGGGCCTCAAGCCCATGACCTCTCCGTAATGAGGAAAGCCAGTGCCCATCCATTCCCTCTCCCTCCTTAAAGGGTCGACGGCTCGGGGAGTTGACACTGTGTTGAAGTAAGAAGAAGTCTTCCAGAGGTGAAGATGAAGGAGAGCGGGTCCTTGACGGAGAGAGAGACAGAAGGAGGGGAAGGTTCCATAGAAGCGAGGTCGATCCCATGCAAGAGGCTTGTCTCCCGGGGCGAACGAAAGACCGTGGGCGAGCCCTTCGTGGAGAACCCCCGCATGAGCTGCCGTGGGGTGAGCGTCTATTATGGGCAGAAGCAGGCCATCTTCGATGTGTCCATCGACATCGGGAGGAACGAGGTCCTGTCAATGATCGGCCCCTCGGGATGCGGGAAATCCACCTTCCTCCGATGCCTGAACCGCATGAACGATACCATCGAGGACTGTCGGGTCACCGGAGAGGTCACCCTCGACGGGGAGGACATCTATGGACCCAATGTGGACGTGGTTCCCCTGAGGGCGCAGGTGGGGATGGTCTTCCAGAAGCCCAATCCCTTTCCCAAGTCCGTGTACGAGAACGTGGCATACGGTCCCAGAATTCATGGCTTGGCAGGCAACAAGGCCGAGCTGGACGAGATCGTGGAGACCTCCCTGAGGAAGGCGGGCCTCTGGGAGGAGGTCAAGGACCGACTGGATCAGCCCGGGACGGGGCTCTCGGGGGGCCAGCAGCAGCGCCTTTGCATTGCCCGAACCATCGCCGTCAACCCCGAGGTGATCCTCATGGATGAACCCTGTTCGGCCCTGGACCCCATCGCCACGGCCCGCATTGAGGAGCTCATCGACGAGCTTCGACGGCAGTACTCCATCGTCATCGTCACCCACTCCATGCAACAGGCCGCCCGTGTCTCCCAACGGACCGCCTATTTCCATATGGGTTACCTCATCGAGGTCGGTCCGACCTCCCTGATCTTCACCAACCCGAGGCACGAACTCACCCAGGACTATATCACGGGCCGATTCGGTTGAGGTAAGGTCAGGATTCCGAAAAAGGACGCTTGGACGGCTTCCGGGAAGGGGAACCACCCTATCTTTGGGGACAGAGGGCTTGCATGGTCGATCCCACTGAGGCAGCATGGGGGGGAGGGGCAATGGAACCGAGACACCCCAGACCAGACCCGGAAGAGCGGTGTCGTGGTGCGACACCCAAGGGAAGGGGGCTGATGTGACGTTCTCCCAATTTCATCGGGAACTGGAGGAGATCAAGGAGGAACTGCTCCGCATGGCGGGGATGGTGGAGAGGGCTATCCGTGGGGCCACTCAAGCCCTCACCCATAGAGATCTGGAACTGGCCGGGGAGGTCATCCGTGGGGATCTTGAGATCAACGCGCTGGAGAACCACATCGAGGAGAGTTGCATCCGCCTTTTGGCCACCCACCAGCCTGTGGCCGTGGACCTTCGATTCCTCACATCGGCCATGAAGATCAACACCGCGCTGGAGCGCATGGGGGACCAGGCGGTGAACCTGGCCGAGCGGGCCGAGGCCCTATGCGAGCTGGAGCCCATGAAGATCCCGGCCACCCTTGTGGAGATGGCCTCCATGGCCCAGGAGATGACGCGGAGGTGCTTGGACGCGTTCGTCCGGCGCGACTCCACCATGGCTCAGGAAGTCTGTGTCCGGGACGACGCCCTCGACGAGCTCAACCGTCAGCTCTTGGACGAGATGATAGGATGGATGATGGAGGAGCGGCGGGTGATCCGCCGCGGTGTGGAATGGATCATCGCAGGCCGCCACCTGGAGCGCATCGGCGATGAGGCCACTAACATCTCCGAGGAGGTGGTCTTCTTCGTAGAGGGGAGGGTCATACGGCACCATCGATTCGGAGAAGAAGGATAAAGGGGAAGACAGGCCGGACCTGCCGTAATCCAAACGCCCTCAGGAAGGTTCTCTGGGACCAGGCCACGATCTCTCACAAAGAGTGTCAGTTTTCTACATAATTGTAGAAAAATAGATCAAAATATACAATAATGTTGATTTTTGCTATCCTCTGCTCCCCAGCAAGAGGGAGATTCCTCATGTGATTTTAATAGATTGCTATTGCCTGGCGACCTGTGGCATGCCCTTTTCATGGCATCCCATACAAGGTCCCATTCCCACACCATGGAGGGGACGGTCTTGTCGATCCTAGAGGGTTTGCGAAAGACCATCAAGCGTATGAAGGAGGAGCGGCCTACAGGAGGCTCCCCTTGGGAGTTGCTGTTTCGTCACACCACCGTGGTGGACGAGCTGATCCGGGAACTCCACCAAGGAGGTCTGCCCGACGCTGTTGGCAGGGACATGGCCCTTGTGGCCGTGGGAGGATACGGCCGACGGGAGCTCTCCCCTTGGAGTGACATCGATCTGATGTTCCTCTGCAGGGATACGTCTTCTCAGTCGGTTATCCAGGCCATCTATCGGGTCCTCCACGCTCTGTGGGACATGAGTCTGGATGTGGGACACAGTGTGCGCACTGTGGAGGACTGTCTAGAGGTTTCCCTCCGGGATATCCCCACGTGGACGGCCCTCATGGACGCACGCTTCCTCATGGGAGACGAAGACCTCTTCCACGTGTTTCGGGAGCGGATGTGGAAGGATCTGTTCGTCGGTCGGAGGGAGGAGTTCGTTCAACGGCTCGTGCAGGGGATGGGGGAACGGCATCGTAAGTACGCCCGGACCCCCTTCTTGGTGGAGCCAAACCTGAAAGAGGGCCCGGGAGGACTTCGGGACCTGCAGTGCGCTCTGTGGTTGGCCCGAGCCCGCTTCCCGGTCCACGAGACCCGGGATCTGGTGGAACACGCCCTCATNAGCCTGGACGAAGCCCAGGAACTGGAGAGTGCCCATACGTTTCTCTGGCGTGTACGGCTGGCTCTTCACCGCCTCGCCGGGCGCAAAGAGGACCAGCTTACCTTCTCGCTACAGGAGCGGTTGGCCGAAACCGGGGAATTCGGTGAGGAGTCCGGCTCCCGCTCGGTAGAGTCTTTCATGAAACATTTCTACCGCCATACCACCCGAGTGCGATACTTCGTGGAGGACCTAGCCCACAAGGCCACGGATCCCTCACTGGCCGCGGGCCCCAAAGGGCCCACTTTCGCCCCTGGAGAATTGGGCGAAGGGTTCCTCGTGGTCCGCGGAAGGTTGACCCTGCTGGACGATCGGGTCTTCGAGAGAGACCCCCCCCGAATTTTGGAGGCCTTAGGCTTTGCACACAAAGAGGGAATCGCCCTGGACATCTTCATTCGAGACCAGCTCAAGGAGTCGCTCCACCTCATCGACGGACGGTTCCGGAGGTCCCGGAGGGTACGCGAGGCCTTCCTCTCACTATTGGATACCCCCGACTGCGGGTACCGGGCCCTGGAGATCATGCATCGACTCGGGGTCCTCCAGGCTTACATCCCCGAGTTCCACAGGGTCTGCTTTCAGGTCCAGCACGATGCGTATCATGCCTACACCGTGGACGTCCATTCCCTGGAGACCGTCGCCGAACTGGGGAGGATGCGATCGGCCCCTGGGAGTGGAAGGAGTGGGCTTTGGGGCCAAGTGAGCGGGAGAATCCGGAACTGGCCCCCTTTGGTCCTGGCCGCCCTTCTCCACGATATCGGAAAGGGTTCTGGGCCCGGACATGCAGAACGGGGGGCCGCCATGGCCGAGACCCTTTTGAGGAGGATGGGGCTGCCCAAAAAAGAACGGGAAAGGGTGATCTTCCTCATCAGGCATCATCTGCTCCTGATGGATACGGCCCTGGGGCGGGACCTCACCGAGGAGAAGGTAATCGCTGACTTCTGCCGAAGCGTCGAGACCCTGGAACAACTCGACGATCTCTACCTCCTGACGCTTGCGGACCTGAGAGCCACAGGCCCGGACCTGCTGACCGACTGGAAGGATCAACTTCTGCGAGAACTCTTCCTCAAAGCGAGGCGGCTCCTCGAGACCGGGGAGCTTGTGACCCCCGAAGCCGCCAAAGGGATCCGAGAGGCCAAAGAGCGCATCCGGGCCGTCCTGGCGGAGGTGATCCCGGAGAAACATCTGGATCGTTGGATCGAGAGCCTGCCGGGCAGATACCTCTTGACCACCCCGCCCGAGGACTTGGTGGACCAAGTCCTCATGGCCTGGCTCATGGTCCAGTCCGGCCAGTCCCTTCGGGTCCATTGCCGGAGATCCAACGGAGTTCAGGAGATCGTGATCTGCACCCGGGACGCGCCAGCCCTGTTCAGCAGGATCTGCGGGGTAATGGTGGCTCATGGGTTCAATATCCTGGGGGCACGGATTCATACATGGACCAACGGTCTGGTGATGGATACCTTCCGGGTTGAGCCCGCAAGCTCGGGAGAGGCCTCGGATGAGGATCGCGTAAAGTCCTTGGCCGAGGACCTCGCCGCGGTGTTGGAGGGGAAGGAGGATCTGGAGCGTCTTATCGCCAAACGGGCGCCCTCCATCCGGATCGGGATGGATCGGCACCCTTCCCTAACACCAAGGGTGAAGATCGACAACCGTTCCTCGGATTTCTACACCCTCGTAGAGGTGCGAGCCAGGGACCGTTTCGGGCTCCTCTTCACCATTACCCGGACCCTTTCCTCATTGGACCTCAACATCCATCTCGCCCTGGTGGATACCCGAAGAGGTCAGGTGATGGACGTCTTCTATGTCCAGGACGCCACCGGGCAGAAGATCCTGGACGAGAGCAGACTCTCTCAAGTGGAGCGAGATCTGCGGAGGGCCTTAGAGCGGATGGAGGAGTCCGACCCCTGGACCAGGGGATCGCAACGCAGGGAGGAGAGACGATGGTGAAACGATGCAACATCTCCATTCCGATGGCCGCCATCCTCGTGAGCGTTGGGCTCCCGGCCGCATGGGCTGGCGAAAAGGCTGGAAGGCTCGATACAGGGGATACGGCGTGGCTGCTTGTCTCTTGCGCACTGGTGATGCTTATGACTCCGGGGCTCGCCCTCTTCTACGGTGGGATGACCCGCCGAAAGAACGTCCTCAACACCCTCATGCTCTCCTTCGTGGTCCTCTGCATGATCGGCGTCCAATGGGTCCTATGGGGATATACCCTGGCCTTCGGCCCCGATCGGGGAGGGCTCATCGGAGGGTTGCAATTCCTGGGATTGAAGGGGGTCGGCTTGGAGCNCCTGGAGGGAACCACCATCCCTCATCAACTCTTTATGATGTTTCAAGGGATGTTCGCCATCATCACACCGGCCCTCATCACCGGGGCCTTCGTGGAGCGTTTCAAGTTTCGGACCTTCCTGGCCTTCAGTCTCCTGTGGGCCACCTTGGTCTATGATCCCGTGGCTCACTGGGTTTGGGGCGGGGGTTGGCTCGGCAGACTCGGGGCCCTCGACTTCGCTGGGGGAACGGTGGTCCACATCACCTCTGGGATCTCCGCCTTGGCCGCCGCCCTTATCATCGGTCCACGCAAGGGATTCGGGAAGGAATCCATGCATCCCAACAACCTCCCTATCACCGTGATGGGGGCCGCTCTACTCTGGTTCGGATGGTTCGGGTTCAATGCGGGAAGCGCCCTCACTTCCGGAGGACTGGCCGTAAACGCCTTTGTGACCACACATACGGCGGCGAGCGGAGCCGCGTTCGCGTGGTTGCTGGTGGAGTGGGCCCACCGGGGAAAGCCCACCGTGTTGGGTATGGTCACGGGTGCCGTGGCGGGCCTGGTGGCGGTCACTCCTGCAGCAGGGTACGTGGGAGCCCTGTCGTCCCTGTTCATCGGGATCGTGGCCGGGATCCTCTGTTACCTCGGGGTGGTGAAGCTCAAGCCAGCTCTGGGTTACGACGACTCGCTGGATGTGCTCGGAGTCCACGGGATCGGCGGGACGTGGGGGGCTGTGGCCACAGGTCTCTTCGCTTCCGCGGCTATCCCCGGAAGCCAAGACGGCTTGATCTTCGGGAACTTCTCCTTGTTGGGGGCCCAGATCGTGGCCGTTCTGGCCATTGCGGCCTATGCCTTCGGCGTCACCTGCGGGATCTTACTGGTTCTCAAGCCCCTGATGGGTCTTCGTGTCTCGGAGGAGGATGAGGTCACCGGCCTGGATCTCGCCGTGCATGGGGAGAGTGCCTACAGCTTCGCCTTGGCCGAAGCCGGTCCATTGCGGATTCCGCATGAGGGCCCATAAATCCGGAGTGGAACCACACGGATGGGTCCGAGAAAAGGGGGACGCCATGAAGAAAGTAGAGGCCATTATCAAGCCGTTCAAGTTGGAGGACGTCAAGGAGGCCCTCAACGAGATCGGAATCAAGGGGATTACTGTTACCGAGGTCAAGGGGTTCGGGCGCCAGAAGGGTCACACCGAGATCTACCGCGGGGCCGAGTACGTGGTGGACTTCCTCCCCAAAATCAAGATAGAGGTGGTCGTGGAGGACGAATTGGTCGCCAAAGTGGTGGAGACCATCGTGGATGTAGCCCGGACCGGAAAGATCGGTGACGGAAAGATCTTTATCACGCCGGTGGAGGAGGCCATCCGTATTCGAACCGGTGAACGGGGGATCAACGCGCTGTGACAGGAGAACAGCGGTGGGACTTAGGGCCTTGTGCATTGACTCGTCTTGAGGGGAGGACACCCAGCCGACAGCTGAAGGTTCAAGGGCCCCCTTTGAAATGCAGGAAGCCACGGGCAGAAGTCGTGCGCCCGAAGCATACTTTTATATCTAAGGAGGGAACGAACAATGACACCCAAGGAAGTAATCGAGTTTGCCAAGGAACACCAGGCGGTCATGGTGGACCTGAAGTTCATGGACTTTCCGGGTCTGTGGCAACACTTTCAGGTCCCCTTCCACGAATTGGACGAGGATGCCTTCGAGGCCGGATACGGCTTTGATGGTTCCAGCATCCGAGGCTGGCAGCCCATCCATGCCAGCGACATGTTGGTGATTCCGGATCCGGAAACCGCGGTCATGGACCCCTTCACAGCGGTTCCCACATTAAGCCTCATCTGTAACATCGTGGATCCCATCACCAAAGAGCGCTACACGCGCGACCCCCGAAACATCGCCCAGAAGGCTGAGGCCTATCTTAAGTATACGGGGGTCGGCGATGTGGCCTATTTTGGTCCGGAAGCCGAGTTTTTCATCTTCGATGATATTCGTTTCGACCAGAACGCCCATTCGGGCTATTACTACCTCGACTCCCAGGAAGGGATCTGGAACTCCGGAAGGGAGGAGAATCCGAACCTGGGTTACAAACCGCGCCACAAGGAGGGATACTTCCCGGTGCCCCCCACGGACAGCCTGAACGACATCCGAACGGAGATGGTCCTGGAGATGGAGAAGCTTGGCCTCGTCATCGAGTGCCAGCACCATGAAGTGGCCACAGCGGGCCAGGCCGAGATCGACATGCGCTTTGCTCCTTTGGTGAAGATGGGCGACAACCTCATGTGGTTCAAGTACATCGTCAAGAACGTGGCCCGTCGCCATGGAAAGACCGTCACCTTTATGCCCAAGCCCGTCTTCGGGGACAACGGCTCAGGCATGCACACCCACATAAGCATCTGGAAGGGGGATCGGAACATCTTCGCCGGAGATCGCTATGCAGGGCTCAGCGAGGAGGCGCTCTACGCCATCGGTGGCATCCTCAGGCACTGTCCTGCCCTTTGTGCCTTCACCAACCCCACGACCAACTCCTACAAACGATTGGTCCCCGGATACGAAGCCCCGGTCAACCTCGCCTACTCCAGCCGAAACCGTTCCGCCGCGATCCGGATCCCCATGTACTCCCCTTCCCCTAAGGCCAAACGCATCGAGTTCCGCACTCCCGATCCCTCGTGCAACGGGTATCTGGCCTTTGCGGCCATGCTCATGGCCGCACTGGACGGTATCGAGAACCGCATCGACCCCGGTGATCCACTGGACAAGGACATCTATGGGCTAACTCCCGAGGAGTTGGCCGAGGTTCCCTCCACGCCCGGTTCCCTGGAGGAGGCCCTCAAGGCGTTGGAGGAGGACCATGAATTCCTTCTCAAGGGAGACGTCTTCACCTCGGATGCCATCGAGATGTGGTTGGAGTATAAGCGACTCAACGAAGTGGACCCGATCCGGATGCGTCCACACCCCTATGAATTCTTCCTTTACTTCGACATGTAGAATGATCCACAGGAGGGTCCCCATCCCATCCTCCAATGCGCTACAATGGAGAGGATGAAGGGACCCTCCTTGAATGATCTTTGGGCCAACTTGGCGGAGACAGTGCCGGATCCCTTGGGCTGTCTGGAAGGCCTGAAGCGTCTATGGCCTCGACTCGGGGAAGACCAAAGGGATCGATTGAAGCACTCCAAGGATGCCTTCCATCGGCTGGGGGNGTTTTTGTCCGCATCTCCCGCCTTGACCCCTTTCCTCCTTCGCCACCCCGATTTGGTGAGTGAGCTTTTCCTGGACGGGCGTTTGGAGAGCCCGGGTGTGCCTCTTGATGTTCGAGAGGAATTCCTGGAGAGGTGTGTGGAGGCCCCCGAGGCCTTGCCCACCACCTTGGCCCGCTTCCGCAATTCGAATCTCGTCCGCCTCTACGCCCAAGAGGTCTTGGAGCTGCGTCCGCTACAGGAGATCTGGAGGGATTGGTCCCAAGTGGCTTCCGTGTGTATCGAAGGCGCCTTGAGGGGATGCAGACGGACCCTTCCCCAGGAGGGGGCGGGCGTGGTCCTGGCCGTCATCGGCATGGGAAAGCTGGGTGGGGAAGAGCTCAACTTCGCCTCGGACATCGATCTGTTCTATCTCTACGATCACGACCGGGCAGTGGACCCGCAACTGGCTCACGCTGCGGCCGCTCAATGGGCCGCACGGACTACCCGCGTTTTGGAGACGGCTAGCGAAGAGGGCCCGGCGTTTCGCGTGGATCTGAACCTGCGACCCGGAGGAAAGGATGGCGATGTGGTTCAGACCTTGGAGGCCGCCGAGCTCTACTATCAGAGCCAAGCCGTCACCTGGGAGCGTCTGGCCCTCATCAAGGCTCGCCCTGTGGCCGGAGACACGTGGCTGGGTGATGCGTTCGTGCGGATGGTCCGGCCCTTCGTCTATCGACGCTATCTGGACTACGGAAGCCTGGAGGAGATCCGCACCCTCAAGGAGAGGATTCGGAGGGAGGTCCTATGGCGCAGGTCCCGATCCGTGGACGTGAAGCTCGGGCGAGGCGGGATCCGAGAGGTAGAGTTCTTTATCCAGGCCCTTCAGCTTGTCTATGGGGGCAAGTACCATTCCCTGAGGCGAATCTCCACGTTGGTAGCACTTGCGGCGCTGGCGGAAGAAGGCCTTGTAGAGAGNGATATGGAGACATCGCTGAGAGAGGCCTACCTCTTTCTTCGAAGGGTCGAACACCGAGTACAGATGGTCCTCCATCGACAGACCCACAGCGTTCCGCTTAACGAACGGGAGCGCATCCGCCTTGCACGACTGATGGGCTACGAGGGGAAGGAGGCGGTGGAGCGTTTTCAGGAGGACCTTCTGGGGCACATGGAAAGGGTCCATCAGATCTTCGCGGGTCTGTTGGGCCCGAGAAGGGTCTTTATGGAGCAACTCTCCCTGTCCGACGGGATCCTCGCGTCCCTGGAGGGTGACGAGGAGGCGGCCCTGGGGAGGATTCGGGACGCCGGGTTTCAACAGCCTCGCGCCGTTCTGGAGACCTTGCGCCGGCTCACAGGGTCCCGTTCCCCCGCCCGGAGGTCTCCTCGGGCCATGTCGATCCTCCAAAGGTTGATGCCAGTGGCCCTGAAACGGATCATGGAGTGTCCTCGACCGGATCAGACCCTATTTCGTCTGGAGCGTTTTCTCGAGGCGGTGGGACCTCGAGGGGGATACTATGCCCTCCTGGAGGAGAACCCCAAGGTGCTGGAGAGATTGGTGGAGTTGTTCGGGCGATCGGCCCTCCTCTCTCGGTGGATGGCCCAGCACCTGGAGGCCATCGATGCGCTTATCGACCGTGGACACCACAGGGCGCGAAAGGGAAAGGAAGACCTCATCTTAGAGATGGAGGGGATGTGGGAGGGTGTGGAGGAGACCGAGGAGAGGCTGGGGAGACTTCGTGCGTTTCGGGCCCAGGAGGTGCTGCGGATCGGGGTGGCGGATCTTTGGGGGGAGTTGGATCCCGTGGCTGTAGGAGAGGAGTTGACCGCTTTGGCCGAGGCCTGCATGGAGATGACCCTGAGGGAGTGCATGCGGGCCTCGGGGTGGGATCGAGATCGGGAGGCCACATCCCTGTGCGTTCTGGGGCTGGGGAGCTTAGGGGGGTGGGAGCTGAGCTATCGGTCGGACTTGGATCTCCTCTTCGTGGTCCAGGGAGATGAGGGCATTCCAGTCCTCGAGGAGCTCACCCGGTTGGGCCAGCGGTTCATCTCTTGGCTGAGCGTCCCCATGAAGGAAGGCCCCGGCTGGTCCGTGGACCTTCGCCTTCGGCCTTCGGGAAGTCGAGGCCCTCTTATGGCCTCTGTGGAAAGTCTCCGTCGCTACTACGAAAGAGAGGCCAGCCCTTGGGAGCGACAGGTCCTCCTCAAGGCCCGCCCGTGTGCAGGAGATCCCTTCTTGGGCAGAAGGGTCCTGGAGGAGTTCTCCGAGGTCCTCTGCGGGAGCTCCCCTCCTTCTCGAGATGAGCTCCTTGCCATGCGCCTTCGGATCGAGCGGGAACGGGCAGAGGTGGGTCGGGAGGGAGAACTCCACCTAAAGCTGGGGCCTGGGGGGATGATGGACATCGAATTTTTGGTTCAATATCTCCAGATGGAGTGCTGGGCCGTCTGCTCCGGAGTGCGCACAACCAGAACCTTGGACGTGATCCGTTCCCTGACGGAGTCGGGTCGACTTCCCCGCCAGGAGGGGGAAGCCCTCTTCCGGGCCTATACTGTCCTGAAAGGGCTGGAGAACCGTTTGGGGCTCATTCTGGACCATAGAGGCACGGACGAGCCTTGCTCGATCCAGGACCTGGAGGCCTTGGAACCTCTGGAAGACCTCCCTTGGGTCCCCACACGGCTCCGAAAAGGAGGGTTGGTCCAGGGCCTCCGTCACCTCTTGGACGAGGTGAGGTCCATCTTCTTGCGCCACATGGAAGGTGGGGCTTCATCGCTCCGATGACCCCATTAGCTGGATAATAGCCTCTGGCGTATCTCATCCATCTCGTCTGTCTCGTCCATTTCGTTGGTTTCGTTGATCTCGTCCATCTGGTCGATTTGGTCTTGGTTGGGTAGGGGAGGCTTTAGCCTCCCAGACCAGAAGGGGGCGACTGAAGTCGCCCCTACCCGCTAAAGGCATTGACCCCTGCCAAGGATTAAGAAACGAAATGGACGAAACGGACCAAAAGGACCAGATAGACCAAACGGGGGCGGCATAAGGCGGATTAGCATGAAGTCACCAAGGGCTGAGGTCGAGCAGAAGCGGAAGACGGACGAAACGAACGAAATGGACGAGACAAACCAGATAGACGAGACGGTAGTCGGGGCATGGCAGTTCACTAGCTTGAGAGCGAGGGAGCATATCCCGGAGGCTGATCATTGTCTACTTTCAGAGAAGTCATACGAGAAAAAAGTCCGTTGACAGCCGCCCTTCGAATCGTTAACGTAAAGGGGCCACCCTGGGAGTTTCGTTTCCTCCATTGGGGATCAGGCAGTCGCGATTCAGGTCCTTCAGGTTGAGAGGTGCGGTCTTTTCCCCACGTGTCAAGAAAGGACGACCGCCATGCCACCGAGCGGATCGGAATCGAAACAGCTTCCGCTTTTTACCTTGCCGCGTATCTTGCTCCAGCGCTCCCTTGAAGCCATGGCTCGGGGTCGTTGGGAGGAGGCCAAGGAACTCCTCCGAAAGAGACGGGTCTTGGGCCCTTTCCGATGGACCGAGCCCTTGCTTCGCCTTTGTGACGACTTGCAGCAGTGGAGCTCGGAGGTCCGTCCAGAGAGCCTCGCCTCCGGCCTCCGGGCACTCCTGGAACGCTGGGATGCCCTTCGGGACGGGGAGGAATTTCGCTTCTTCTTCCAGGAGGAGTTCGGGGGGGAATTCGAGCGAGACTATTTCCTTCACATCGTGGAGCGGCATGCGGAGGTGATCTGGTCCACCCCTTGGGCGGTTGAGGATTCCGTGACCTTGGGCCGGGTGCTCCTGCGGGCGCAGGATTGGACACGAGGAAGAGCCTTCCTACAGGAGGCCGTGGTGCGCCACCCCGGGCAGGCCTCCCTTCTGGCCCTGTTGGCCGAGGCCCTTTACCAGATGGGAGATGTCAGGAGCTCCCGGGAGTACTACTGCACGGCCTTCTATCGGGATCCAGAAGAGGTGGATGTGGGGTGGATCGGAGACCCCGATGTGCACCGGCTCGTGGAGATGGCAGATAGTGGATGGAAGGAGGGGGGGCTGGCCCCTACGGGTCGGGCCTGGATCCCTGCCCTGGGGGTCCTATCCGGGGTCTTCCCGGTCATCCGAATCCTCTTTCCAGATCTTCTCCGGCCCCTGGCCCAGGAGTTCCGTGATCTGACCCTGAAGGAGATGAAAGAAGACCAACGCAATGCCAGGCTCTTCTATCTGGGGGTCATCCTTTGTGAGAACCCCCGGGTCTTCCCCTCCCTGGAGATGGTGGAAGAGGGGCGCGTTCGGGACATCATGCGCGAAGCTCATCCCACTCTCTACGGTCTCTATGCAGAAGGCAGGGAAGGGGATCTCCTCAAGGTGGTGAGGTCCTAAGCACCCCCCTGATTGATTCAACCCCGAGGCCACACTCCCACACTGGCGAAGGTGACCGTGGCCTGCGGATGGTGAGCCTGCTCGTAGCGCAGCAGCCGGCCCGAACAGGGCCCCGCCAGTTTCAGAAGGGTGTAAATAGGAGGAAGACCGCAGATCCGTCTCCGGTCCCCTTCGCCCAGGATGTGCCGATAGAAACCCTCGGCGTTTCCCTCCAGCACGGGCTCCAGCATTAGTTGGTCCTCTGTTCGTATCCGGGGCAGATCCCCTGGCAGGATCGACCTCGGGTCCCCGAATTGGGGGCCGAGGTGGGCGAGGTCTGCGCTGGCGATGAGGCAGAAGGGTTCCGCGATCCCTTGAAGGACCTCCTGGAGGGCCTTCAGACCGGCTGAGTATTCGGGGTCCGCGGTGGGAAGAATGCGGTCTTCCATCATTCGGTGGAACCCATTGCACAGCACCGGGAGTATGCGGAACCTCGAGTCCGCCCCTAGGAGATACTGGAGGAAGACCACTTGGAACTCGATGGTGTGTTCCGTGCGATGGACCAGCTCGTCGGAAAGGAGATCCAGGCCGGAACGCCGCACCACTTCACGAACGAGCTGCGGGTCGGATGGGGTTCTTCCCAAAGGGGTCTCAAAGGTTTTTTCCGTGAGAGCGAAGGGCTTTTCCATGGGAAGGTGGCAGGTCCCCAGTATCACGAAGAGTCTTGTATCGGGAAAGCGTCTCAACACTCTATAACCCCAGGCATAGCATCCCCCACCTCGATGGAGATCGATGTGAGGGAGGATGAGGCCCAAGGGCCGTTCCTTCTCCTCCTCGTCCTCGGAAGAGGAGACGCCTTCAAAGAGCCGCTGAATGGTCTGATTTAACTCTTCGGGTCGGGCGGGATAGGCGGATCCCGCATGGGCTGGGCGTCGGACGGTCTCCGCCCGAAACTTCTCCGACACCTCCCTGTAGTGAATGCGGAACCGCTCGGTATCGAGGAAGAAGCCTTCGTCCAGCCGGCTCAGGATCCGCAGGATCTCCTCCATGGGGATGAGCCCCAATCCCTGTTGGCGCATCAGGTTCACTTGGATCTCCCTCACGGAATGCCTCCCGTCGAGCAGGGCGAGCAGCCCCGCCCACTCCTGGGGGAGGGCCAGATCCTCGGAAATCCCCATCCGATCCCTCAACAGGATTAGATCTCGTCCTTGGATCCGTGCAGGAAGGGCCTCCACTCCTGCTCGGATTTTGGGCCGAAGCTCCCTGGATTCCAACGTGTATTCCTCCATCCATGTTTTCCCAGCAGAGCAGTCTTCCAGCAAAGGTCCTTTCCGGGAACCTGGACCAACTCATCCACATCCCTGCTCCGCCGTGGTCTCTTCCTCTCTCGCGTCCCCCTCCATCCAGGTCAAACCTGAAAGTGTCTTCGTATCAGGGCCTCGGCCCAGGAATCCGGCAGGACCCCTCGGATCCATCCCATAAGCCGGGCCCCCCTTCCCACGGGGATCCGGGTGGACCCTCGGCCCCTCTCCAGGATCCGCACCACGGCCTCGGCCACCACCTCCGGGCCCTCGGCCTTGCGTTCAGCACGCTCGGCAATGTGCATGCAGCGATGGAAGCGGTCTCCATAAGGGGACCCGGGCAGGAGGTAGCGTTTTCGGTGGTCCGTCAACGGGGTCCGTATATCGGTGGGCTCCACCAAATGGACACGGATGCCGAAGGGCCTCGTCTCCATGCGGAGGGCGGCGCAAAGCCCCGCCAGAGCAGTCTTGGTGGCCGTATATACGGATTGGAAAGGCAGTGGGATACGGCCCGCCAGGGATCCCGTCACCACCACCGTTCCCCCTCCCCGCCTCCTCAGGTGGGGCAGGACCCCGCGGATCACACGGATGACTCCCAGCAGGTTGGTCTCCACCTGCTGCCGCACCGCATCCATGGGGAGTTCCTCCAGGGGGCCCACGATACTGCAGCCCGCATTGGCGACCACCGCATGGATCTCCCCCATGAGGGAGAGGGACCGCCTTAGGCCCTCTTCCACGGATGCATCTCTGTCCACATCCATGGGGATGAGATGGAAAGATGTCTCCGGATGGAGGCGTCCTCGAAGGGATTCCTCGTACGCACGAGGATCGCGCGAGGTCCCCACCACGGTCCAGCCCCGCCTCGCCAAGGCCTCAGCGCATGCGAGCCCGATCCCCCGCGAGGCCCCGGTAATCAGGACTCCGGGCCTTTCCATGGCTTCCCCTCCGGCCAAATTATGGCCAGTGCGGTCTCGACCATCCTAAAACCACNGGCAGGAAAGTGTCAATTCAGAGGCCTCTGGGGGGCGGCAGGCCATGCAAGTGGGCTGGAATTCAGGTAAAATAAATAATAAGGTCTTTAAAATACATTGCAGAGGAGTTGCATGAGAAGATCTGTGCCAAGAGGCAGGGTTGGGAGGCCAGGGGTCCAGAGAAGGCGGCTTCCAGAATTTCATCGTCCTTTGTGTGCCTCCGAATCTCTGCTTCCCATACTGAAGGAAGTGGGGGTGCCCGATCCAGCCCCCTTTCGTCCAGATCCTTTCCAGATGGAGGCCCTCTCCTTGGTGGAGGGATCGGACGTGCTGGTCTGTGCTCCCACAGGTGCCGGCAAGACCTGGATTGCGGTGGAGGCCATGGCCCGTCGCTTGGAGATGGGGCAGCGGGCCTGGTACGCAACCCCCCTCAAGGCCCTCTCCAATGCCAAATACGAGGAGTTCAAAGGGCGTTTTGGCTCCTCGGCCGTGGGGATCCTCACCGGAGATCGCAAGGAAAACCCTGAGGCACCCCTGGTGGTGGGGACCACCGAGATCCTCCGCAATCACCTCTATGATGCCATGGATCGGGGGACGGACCTGAATGTGGACGTGGTCGTCTTGGACGAGGCCCACTACCTGGGGGACGAAGAGCGGGGCGTGGTTTGGGAGGAGGTCCTCATCTACCTCCCACCTCGGGTCAGGATCCTGATGCTTTCGGCCACTGTGGGGAACCCTCAGGAGATCTGCGCCTGGCTAGAGTCCATTAGGGGGCAACCGTGCCGGCTGGTGCAAGCGCAGGACCGCCCGGTTCCGCTCTTCCCCATCTTTCTCTTTCCCGACGGACAGGTGGGGCTCTTGATGGGGCGTCGGGGCCTGCTCAAACCGGTGAGGCGCTATCTGCGGGAGATGGAAGGGGGCCGTCGACGGGACAGGGCTCCTCGATGGACCTTTCCCGAGTTGGTCGAGGGCCTTGGGGATATGGGACTCCTGCCTGCCATCTTCTTCCTGAAGAGCAGAGCCGATTGCGATCGGGCTGTGGAGACCTACAAGGGCAGGCCACGGCCCCTTGGTGAACAGAGGCGCATGCGATCCCTCGTGGAGACGTTGGTGGAGGAATTTCCGGTCCTCAGGGACCACCGTCAGATGGCGCCCCTGGTGCGATACGGCGTGGCGTCCCATCACGCAGGGCAGCTGCCCCAGTGGAAGTTGGTGGTGGAGCGACTCATGAATCAGGGGATGCTCTCGGCCATCTTCTCAACTTCAACGGTGGCCGCCGGCGTCGATTTCCCCGCCCGAACCGTGGTGATCCCTCAGAGCGATCGCTTCAACGGACGGGAATTTGCGGAGCTGACCTCCACGGAGCTGCTTCAGATGACAGGCCGGGCGGGTCGAAGGGGAAAGGACCGCGTGGGCTTCGCCCTTTTCATCCCCGGTCCCCATCAGGACCTCTCGGCCATATCCCGGAGGATCCAGGATCGTCCGGATGGGATTCAGAGCCGAATCCAGATCAACTTTTCCATGGTCCTCAATCTGCTGCTCTCCCATCGGCCGGAAGAGGTGAAGCCCTTGCTTCAGCGGTCCCTGGCGGCCTTCCAACAGGGATGGGGGGAGGGGGACGGAAGCTCCTCGGCCCCGCTTCGAACCGCACGTGGAGCCCGGACTTCGGCGCCTGCACGTGCCTTCCCTCCATCCAGGGTGGCTGGCAGATCTGACCGCGAGCTTCTGTGGCGACTGGGGAGAGGTCGTCTCTTTCTCCACAAGGATGGGTCCATCTACGTGGCCTTTCATCTGAGCGAGAGGAGGGGCCGGCCCCTCTGCATGGCCCACCGCCTGGACCGCCGTATTCGGTATCGTAAGGGCCGATTGGTCCTCAAGGGAATCCCCCTTCGGGAGATCAAGGCCCTCTTGGAGTGGAGAGTCCCGATCCCCGAGGAAGCGGGTCGCGAAGATCTGGAGGCCCTTCTGAAAGAGCTTCGAGAGTCCATGGAGGCGGAACGGGTCCCAGCCGAGACGGACTTGGAAGGACCACCCCCCGAGGCCGATGGCCCTGGACTATGGAAGGAGTTTCTCCGGCATCTCCGATTTCTCCAGCAGACCGGTTTCGTAGACCCCGAAGGGCGCCTGACGCCGGACGGAAGGTGGGCCTCTCGGCTGCGCCTGGAGCATCCCATTCTCGTGGCCGAGGCCATTCGTCGGGGAGTCTTCGCCGACCGTACCGCCGCTGTGCTGGCGGGTTTGATGGCACCCTTTGTGACGGATCGCGAGCGGGAGGTCCTTTTCTTGGGCTGGGGATTGGAGGAGATGGGAGACGCCTTTGACGCTCTCCTCGCCGCCACTCGAGGGATAAGGGCCAGGATGGAGCAGTGGGGGTTCCCCACTCCCATCCTTCAGTTCTGGACTTCAGGNGCCCTCTTCCTTTGGGCGAGGGGCTCCAGTTGGACACGGCTGAGGGAGGCCGTTCCCCTTGACGAAGGGGATCTGGTCTCGCTCATCACCCGCACGGCGGATCACCTGCGTCAGGTCTGCGACCTTTTAGAGACACACCCCCAAGTGGCCTCAACCGCTCGGAAGGCCATCGCCCTGATCCAGAGGCCGCCTGTCTACGAGGAGCAGGGCGGTCTTTGATCTCCCCTCAGGAAGGAGGCGATCCTTCAATAGCCCCTTCTGTAGGGACTCTGCGGGGCTCGTATCAATTGCCCTTCTCTTATTGGAAGGTCCTCATGGAAGGATGGGGGAGGCGGCAGGGGCCGTGCTCCCGAACTCGTTGAGCCCAGCTCCCATAGTCTGGATCCAGGGAGGGCTTCATGGGACATCCTGCGGGGTGGTCCCAAGCGTGTCCCCATCGCCTGAGCAGATGCCCAAGCTCGTGGATCAAGCACAGGGCCATGATTTCCACGGGGTCCGCGGGAGGTGAGCCTCGAATCCCCTCCATGACCTCATCCCGGCCGAGGAAGGGGTACGAGGAGAAGACCACCACCCCCTGAAGCGGGCCGGAGTGAGCAGCCACCAGCCCTGCGTTAACCCCTCCCCTGAGGGATTCGGGGAGGCTCACGGGAAACCCCGTGGTGAGCAGCGGAAGGGGGGTAAGGATCAGGTCGATGCCCTCCTGTTTGGAGGCCAGCCGTTCCCAGGTGCGGGCGCCGACCCAGAGAGGGTCCTCGATGAGGGGCATGCCCCCAGGGAGGCGTGTCTCGAGGAACCTGGCGAGGGTATGAAGGTGGAAGCGGGCTGCTTCCTCCCAAAGCGGGTTCTCCTGGGGTTTGGAGGAGGGACCCAGATGGAGGGCTGGATGATCCTGAGGCAAGGGAAGCAGTCCTTGGGGATCAGGAGGATCGCGCCCCTCTCGCAGGGCCCGGGACAAAGATTCCATCGCCCTGGGGTAGTCCTCCAGGGGAAATTCCCAACGGCGAAGGTCCTCTCGCTCCTTAGGAGAGAGACCCCTTCGGAGAAATTCTCCAAGGGGCATGCTTCCCACATGCCTAATTCTCACTTCGACTCCCAAGAGGGCCCCTGCATGCTTCTCGGCGCATTGCTTCCACAGCTCGATCTCATTTCTGCGGAGCCGAGGGAGGTGAGGGTGATCTAGAGTCAGGAGGCGGAGGTCCCAGGGACGATCCGGGTCCAGCTCGGCCAGAAGCAGGCTGGGGTCCGAAAGCGGGGTCATTCCCCTTGCTCCGTGGGAGTGGTCTCGGGGTTTGTCGGTCCCCACGATCCCAATCGGAGCCCCTTCCGGGTCAGGACCCCCCAAAAGAAAGGGGGTCCCACGTCTTCATCCTCGTGGGCCCTGTGCTCAAGGAAGTCGCGGGCCGCATGGAGGATCTCCATGAGGGAGGCCCCCTCCGATCCCATGCGGTGGAGACGCATCTCGGTCCCCAGACTTCGAGGAATGGTGAGGCAGTGGAGTACCGGGTGTTTCTCGAAGGGAAGCCTGCCCCCCTCGCTGGCCAGGAGGGTCATCCGAAAGATCCTCCCTCCCTCTGGGCAGGCTGTACGACCGCCCAGGAGAAAATAGAGGCGAAGGAGCCGTTCCTGTCCCGATGGCAGGGGGCTTTGTTTGAGCATCTCTGCGTAGTGCCGCTCTAAAAAGGGCTCGGCCAGATCCAGGATCTCCTCGAATCCCCGGGCCCCGCACTGCATCAAGTAGCGCTGGAGGCGGATGCAAAGCGGGAGCCCCATACCGCTGCCTGCAGTCAGGACAAAGGCGTCCTCCTTGCGACCCAAGGGAAAGAGTTTTCGGATGGTGAGGGTCCCCTCGGGACCGTAAGGACCGTATTGGACGGCTCGACTGTCCGTGGCCACGACAATACCTTCAGAGAGAAGGCTTGCCACCACCTGCGTCATGGTGGATACTCCCGAGCGAGCATATCAGCTGGTTCCCTCAGCCAAGGATATCCCCGAAGAGGCGGGGGGGCAAGGCCCGTCTTGGGACTCGGATCGCATTGGATTGCAGGGCTCCATGAGACCGAACTTCCATCCGCGGTTGGTCAACGGCCCTTTGGGGGATCCGGTTCTCTACGTCTCCATGCTCCACCGTCGGAGGGCCCTTCTCTTCGACGCCGGGGAACTCCATGCCCTCTCTTCCGGCCACCTGGTGAAGGTGACCCACGTCTTCCTCACCCATGCCCATATGGATCATATCATCGGCTTCGACCATTTGGTGCGTGTGATGCTGCGCCGGGGCAGGAGCATCCGTGTCTACGGACCCGCCCCTTTGGGAGACCACCTGGCCTCCAGACTCGGGGGATATTGCTGGAACTTGGTGGAGGGCGCAGGAGGGGGCCTCCTCTTGGAGGTCTTTGAGGTGGATGGAGATCGGATCTGGGGAAGGGTGCTGGACTGCGGGGAGGGATTTCGAGATCCGGGTAGGAGGGATCAGGGCCCGTTTCGTGGGGTCCTCTGTCGTGAGCCCGGCTTTCAGGTAAGGGCTGCGGTGCTGGATCACGGGATCCCCGTGCTCGCCTACCTCCTGGAGGAACCGCGCCACCTCCAGGTCCTCAAGGGGAGCCTCGAACGTTTTGGCCTCCGACCTGGACCCTGGCTGGGAGATTTGAAGGAGGCCGTCCTTCGCCGGATGCCTCAAGACTACCCCATTCCAGTCTCCCCTCCACAGCGGGGGCCCCTTCCCTTGGGTTGGCTCCAGGAGCGGATCCTCCGAGAGAGGCCCGGCCAGAAGATCGCCTATGTATGTGACGCCCGAGATTGCGAGGCGAATCGAAGGAGGATCGTGGAGCTGGCGCAAGGGGCGGATCTCCTTTACATCGAGGCGGCCTTTCTGGAGGAGGATCGAGAAAGGGCGGAAGCCACGGCTCACCTGACAGCCTGGAGGGCCGGGAGGCTGGCGGCCGAGGCGGGAGTGTGCAAGGTCGTGCCCTTTCACCTCTCGCCCAAATACGCCTCCAATCCAGAGCAGGTGACGGCCCAAGTGGAGCGGGCCTTCCGAGTCTTTACTTGAGGGGACTAAAGCCGTAGGATGGGGGCGTGTTGCAGGCCCCAGTGCCCTGGACTTTAATTGGATCCCACCTGATGCCTGCTGGGAGACCCGTCCGGAGAGGAGGAGGCCGGCCATGGTAAGCGAAGGCCCCGTGTTGGAGGAGAGGGAGGATCGGGTGGCTTGGCTTACCCTGAATCGTCCCGATCGTCGAAACGCCCTGTCCCGAGAACTTCTGGAGGCCCTTCTGGATCGCCTGGAGGCCCTGTCCCGCGATCCAGGGGTCTCGGTGGTCGTGATCGGGGCCCAAGGATCGACCTTCTCCGCCGGCCATGACCTGCGGGAGCTCCGGGACGGCCGTCTGGAGGATAACCGGCGGCTGTTTGAACTCTGCACTCAGGTCATGGAACGGATCCAGTCCCTGCCTCAGCCGGTCATCGCCATGGTCCAAGGGGTGGCTACAGCCGCGGGCTGCCAACTGGTGGCCTCGTGCGACTTGGCGGTGGCGGCGGAAAGCGCTCGGTTCGCCACTCCCGGTGTTCGGATCGGCTACTTCTGCATCACCCCTATGGTCCCCCTCTGTCGCAATGTGGGGCGGAAGAAGGCCATGGAGATGCTTCTGACCGGGGACTTCATACACGCTCATGAGGCCCTCTCGTGTGGACTGGTCAACCAAGTTGTCCCGGACTCAGAACTCCGGACGAGGACCCGAGATCTGGCCCGGAAGATCGCCCGCACCCCGCTTCGGGTGCTGGCCGAGGGGAAACGGGCCTTCTATCATCAGATCGAGAGGGACCAACAGGCGGCCTACGCCTTGGCCCGGGAGGTGATGGCCTCCACGGCCCTCTATCCCGAGGCGCAGGAGGGGATCCGGGCCTTCCTGGAGAAACGGCCTCCCTCATGGATCTCCCAGGGGGACTCGGAATAGAGGAGATGGGATGATGGGGGGAGGGGAGGATTTCCGCCTTTGCACGTCCGCCGAGGGGGAAGCCATGCCCCAAAATAGAGGTTCCCGATCTGAGGGGATCGATGAGTTGAAGAGGCGGCTGGCCTATCAGGATGAACTCCAGCGAATTACGAATCGGATCCACGCCAGTCGCAACCTGGATGAGATCTTCCTCCGGGTCAAGGACGAGATCTTGAGGCTCTTTGATGCGGACCGCATCACAATCTACGGGGTGGACGCGAAGAACAACCAGATCTTCTCCAAGTTCAAGGAGGGCAGGGAGATCCGGGAGATACGCCTTCCCATCGACGGAAAGAGTCTGGCAGGGTACGTGGCCCTGAGCAAGCGCCCGGTCAATATAGTCGACGCTTATGACGAGAGGGAGCTGGCAAGGAAGATTCCGCCCGTACAATTCGACCGGAGCTGGGACGAACGAACCGGGTATCGGACCAAACAGGTCCTGGCCGTTCCCATCCTTTTTCAGAGGGCCGGGAAGACCGTCTTCGGTGGGGTGGTGCAGCTCATCAACAAGAGGCAGGGCCCTCGGTTCACGGAGGACGATCAGCGTAACCTGGAGAAGGTGGCCGAGGCCCTGGGCATCGCCTTTATGAACCATCAACGCATGGTCCAACGGAAGGCGACCAAGTTCGATTATCTCTTGGATCAGGGATTAATCACCGAAGAGGAGCTCCATGAAGTCATTGGAAGGGCCAAGGCACAGAAGGTGGACCCGGAGACCCTCCTCATGGTGGAACACGGCATTTCCAAGGAGGACTTGGCCCGGAGCCTGGCCCACTTCTATGGATGCCCTTGTCTGACCTATCATGAGTCCATCCCCGTGGATCCCGTCCTGGTCCGTGGCGTCCGCTTGGAGTATCTCTTGAGACGATACTGGGTTCCCCTCGCCCGCCTGGAGGGAAGGCCCGTGGTGCTGGTGGACGACCCTCGAGATCTCACCAAGATCGATGAGATCCGGACGCATCCCTTGCTTCGAAATTGCGAGATCCGGGTGGCGCTGAAGGAGGACATCGTCCGCTTCATTCGATCCCACATGGAGGCGGGTGGGGTGGTGCCCTCGGAGCAGTCCAAGACCGACTCCCAACCCGAGCCTGAGACGCCTCGGGCCGCATCCATCGACGAGATCCTGGATTCCCTTCGAGCGGAGGAAGGGATGATCGTGGAGGAGGAAGAGCCCCTCCCTTCCGAGGTGAGCGAAAGCGACTCCAGTGTGGTCAAACTGGCCAACCAGATCATCCGAGACGCCTATTGCATGGGGGCGTCGGACATCCACTTGGAGCCGTACGGCCGCAAAGACATGGTGGTGAGGCTCCGCATCGATGGCGTCTGCACCAACTATCTTACCATACCGGCCAGCTACAGCCGGGCCCTCATCTCACGATACAAAATCATGGCCTCTCTGGACATCGCAGAGCGGCGAAAGCCTCAGGACGGCAAGATCCGTTTCCGGATGGAGGACCGGGAGATCGAACTCCGAGTGGCCACCATCCCCACGGCCGGCGGCAATGAGGACGTGGTCATGCGGATCTTGACGGCCACGAAGCCCATTCCCTTGGGAGAGCTGGGAATGAGCCGAAGGAACTACGAGGCTTTCGTCAGCCTCATCACCAAGCCCTACGGCATTGTTTTGGTGGTGGGGCCTACGGGGAGCGGAAAGACCACCACACTCCACTCGGCCCTGGGCTACATCAACACGCCCGAGCGCAAAATCTGGACCGCGGAGGACCCCGTAGAGATCACCCAGTTTGGTCTTCGACAGGTTCAGGTTATGCCCAAGATCGGCCTTACCTTCGCAGCGGCCATGCGATCCTTCCTGCGGGCGGACCCCGATGTCATCATGGTCGGCGAGATGCGCGACAAGGAGACGGCAAGCATCGGCATCGAGGCCTCGCTGACAGGACACCTGGTCTTGAGCACCCTCCACACAAACAGTGCGCCGGAGACGGTCACCCGCCTTTTGGACATGGGGATGGATCCCTTCAATTTCGCCGACGCCCTTCTGGGGGTGCTGGCCCAGAGGCTGGTTCGGACCCTCTGCAAGGCCTGCAAGGAGCCCTATACGCCGTCCAAAGAGGAATTCGATGAGCTCGTCCATGCCTATGGGGAGGAGGGCTTCGGTGAGCTTGGGATCTCCTATTCGGAGGATCTGACCCTCTATCGTCCTGTAGGATGCGACCAGTGCAACGGGGCTGGCTATCGTGGGCGCATGGGTATCCACGAGCTTCTGGTAGGATCGGAAGCGGTCAAGGAGGCGATCCAGAGAAGGGCCCGGGTGGAGGAAATCCGGAGGATCGCCATCGGGGAGGGGATGACCACCCTCCTTCAGGACGGAATCGCCAAGGTCTTTCAAGGACATACGGACTTTACCCAGGTCCGGAGGGTCTGCATACGGTAGGAGGATTCACTCTCGGGATCCGGCCAGGCAGGCCATAGGAGGTAGGGGGCTATCCCTTTTTCAGGAAGGGGTCGATATGGATCACTTTGTCGCTTGGATGTGCCCCCTTGGCCTGAGAGGGAGACTCTTCCTTGCGAGGGGGTCCGCCAGCGGATCTGTATTCCTCTTCCAGGGATCGGATGTAGTCCCTCAACTCCGGCTTGCTCCGCAGGACCTCCTCGATCTGGTGATCCAGCTTCTCGGTGGCTTGTTCCACCGTGCTCAGATCCAAGGGGAGCCCAAGAAGATCCCTCAGGCGCCTGAGAATCACCAGGCAGGTCTTGGTGTTGTTGGATTGGATATAGTAAGGCGCGTGTCCCCAAAGGGAGAGACAGGGGATCCCCGCTTGCCCCGCTCGAACGAGGATATGGGTATGGACGCTCATGGGGCCTTCATAGTTGGCGGGAAGGATCCCTAAGGTTTCGGCACGCGAGAGGAGTTCTCGGTGGGTGGCCACACCTGTGACCTGGGGCTCGATGGTATGAGGGACGTTATCGAAGAGACCCCCTATAGTGTAGATCTCCTCAACGCCTATCTTTCGGGCAGTATCCATAAAGGCATCGATGAAGAGTGGCCAGTTCAAGTGGGGTTCTTGCCCGAGAAAGAGGACCAAGTCACGGCCCGGAGCCCCCTCACCCGAGACAGTGTAGAAGACATTGGAGGGGTAGTTGATGTGGCGGACTCTCCCTTCTTGGATGGAGACGGTGGGCCGAAGGTCGGTCAAATCGTAGAAAGGCTCAGGACGGATTTCGGCGCAGCGCAGTGCATTGAGGGATCGGATCAGATAGGAGAGGACCCATGTGGAGACATCTCCGGCATTGGGCCATCCCCCGAAGCCTGCAATGAGTGCTGGTTTTTCTAGCGGCGGTTTATGAAGGAAGATTACAGGATCATCCATAAATTTAATTATATCAAGATGACCTGGAAGCGTAAAGGGCTGGGTGCCCGACACGCCTTTGATATTTTGGAGGAAAAGCGGCGGTGTCGCAGCTCAGGGAAACAGGGTCTCTCGGAGCGGCCTGATGGCGGAGAGGTCGGGGTCCACGATCCCCTTGTGTTGGATCAGGGCTTGGAATCCTCCTGCGGGCGGTTGAGGCAGCATGAGTCGTCTCAGGGCCAGCTTCTCGGACCAATACTGGGCAAAGGGAAGGTGCTCCCTGCGGGCCTCCAGCGCCTCCATCTCCTCGAGGAGACCCAAGTTCAGGAGGAGGCGGTCCTGGGGCACGAGGCCGGTCAGCTCCAGCCCCGCCTCCTTTCCCGCCAGGATCAGGGAGGTGAAGTTGACGTGGGCACAGAGATCCTGACCTCCAGGCAATGCATAAAGGTCCTCGGTGGCCCGGTGCCTTCTGTAGGCCATCAGGGTCCCTTTGGTCCGGGCGGGGTTGAAGTAGTCTTGGGCTTGGTAACCGAAGTCCAAGGTGATCACAAAGCCCCTCTGGAGGATCCGCCCGAGCTTCCGGATCCACTCCTCACCCTCTAAAGGGACCTCCATAATCTGGCCCTCCACGAGTTCCCCCCCCAGCCGCCTCAGGAATCGGAGGATGCCGGGGTCGGAAGGGGGGCCCAGGACCTCCTGGATGGTCTCATCCTTTATGTGCACGTAGATCTCCATCAATCTACCCCCCCTTTGCACTACGCGGTGGACCGGGAGGGCATCGGCCACCTCGTTGGAGAGGATGCAGCCCACCAAGGACGGAAAAGGGGCATTGGGCTCCAGGATCCGGACATGTGTCAGCGAAGAGAGGGCCTCGATCTGCCGCCGGGCCAGGACAGGGCTTCTATCCATGAGCGCCACCTCCAGGCCCTGGCTCAGGAGTGAACCGCTTTGAATCACATAGGAGACGAGGTCCCTGGCCAGAGACCCCTTTCCTCCTCCCACCTCCAGGAGTGTGAAAGGAGAGGGCCGCCCCATGACCTCCCACATCTGCTGGACCAGCCTTCCCAAGAGGCGGCCGAAGGCCGGATGGACCTCGGGATAGGTTAGGAAGTCCCCTCCAGGGCCGATGGGATTAGCCCCTGCAGTATAGTAGCCCAGCTCGGGATGGTAGAGGCAGATCTCCATGTACCGGCGGAAGGGGATGGGACCCTCTCGTCTGCAGAGGGAGACCAGAAGGCTTCGAAGCCTTTCCAGCCGTCTCTCCTCTGCCTCCGAAGGACGAATCTCCTCGTTCATCTGCCCACTTGCCCCACCCATTCTCATTTACGAAAGGCCCGGTACATCCGAGGCNGCGCCTTCCCCCGATCCGGCCCCTTCAGGTTGTCACCCGGATCCAAGCATGGTAATATTCTTTNACTTCGGGATGCAGACGGGTCGTCCAATGGCAGGACTCGGGACTTTGGATCCCGCTATCCAGGTTCGAATCCTGGCCCGTCTGCCAAAAATTTTTTAGGGAAATATCAATCTGTTATACATTTCTCCCTGAAACTCCAAAACCTTTTTCCTCGTGATTGTGCCCAACACGAGANGCTTCAAGGACCGCTCAGCCCGAGTTCTTGCGATTGATTTATAGTCCATGATGAAGTCTTGTGCCAGCTCATCAAACCTCACCCTATCGAAATAGACTCCCGGGAGCTTTCCCTGAGCGATCTCTCCCTCACGTTTCTTTGAGGAGCCTTTTGGCGTCGGCCCCTTTTCAACCGAACTCGTAATAGATTACTTAATTAATTGACCTGATCATTTTATGAAGAGCTTTCTGGGATTCCGGGAAAGCATTATGTTTAGACAACAAAGTAAACTCAATCATGAAATAGTAACATGGATCATATATTGAAACAACTTTATACTTTGCTGCTTTGACCATTACGCCCTTATCATTCTTGCAGATCATATAGGCATTACAAAAATCATATCTATCATCAATATCGCAAATAATATTGTATTTCATAAATTTCCGCTGCCTTTTTCTACACCAATTCAAAAGAAATTCGTTGCCTTTCCCTTCATCATAACTATATCTTATATCATCGGTGTAATATTCATAGATGTGAATGCATATAACAGAATCTTCTGTTAAGTAGCACTCCGACTTTTTGAATGTTNTTGTNTTAATGTTAACTTNATGTATTTTTTGAAGCAATTTCCGCGCAAAGGAGTCCTNAACATCCTGAATAGTACCCTTTTCCCATTTCTGTGGTGCAGTATAAGAAATTAACAGCTTTTTTTGTGAAGTAGAATCACCTGGTTTTGTTTGTTGACCTGNGCATCCAAATAACACGCATATCGAAAGAATTATTCCAATAGCTTTCATTTTTAACCTCCCACCAAAACNTGCCTATCTGGTCTATCTGGTCTGTTTCGTCTGTCTCGTCCATCTGGTTGATTTCGTTGATCTCGTCGATTTGGTCTTGGTTGGATAGGGGAGGCTTTAGCCTCCCACAGAACCAGAAACACACAGCCGAAACCCGGAATCTCAAACTTTGGTCATATCCGTCTGTCCCGCTAAAGCGGGACTAAAGCGGGACTAAAGCGGGATTCGGGGCAGTGGCTACCGCCCTCGCAGCCCTTCTCCTCTGAACCTTGAAGCACCTCCTTTGTAATGTGAAAGCTGTTGGCAATGATCGCCCTAATGAGGCTACAGGGGATCGGTTTAATGGAGCCAGTTGTGGGTGGCCATTTTGGGGTTTCGGACTGGTCTCAGGTTTAATGGATTTCACCTCCTTTCGCAACCCCTTCCTCTGCCCCCAACCCCTTTCTGGCCGACAAGTTGCTTGTTGCTATCCCTTTGTATTGAAATTTCGGGCGAGGGCTCATGACTGGCCCACCCGTTTGACTGTTATTCTGCCCTCCGTGTTTATCCCATCGGACTCATCGGTGAGCAATACAACTACGCTCGGAAAAGGGTAGAGCTAGAGATTCCTGGACGCGGACGGGGGAGGAAGAGCGGCAACCAATCGCTGAAGCGGACCTCGGCACAACATCCGCGAATATCCGTTCGCGACGTTATGCTGAGGCCGCTTAGCTCGCACGTTAGCCATATTAGGAAATATAATAATGAGGGGATACGAAAATAGAATTTCAATATTGCAGCATAGACTCCAGGAGATAGGATTATGCGGGGCTATTTTGTTTTATTCAAGGGATGTGCTCTATTATACAGGCACCGCACAACCTTCGTATCTTGTCATCTTGCCACAAGATTATTTCCTTTTTGTAAGAAGTGGCATTCAGTTTGCCCTAAATGAAGTGTCCATCCCTAAAGAAAAAGTAAAAAAGGAGCACAGGATAGAATCAATTTATGAACAACTATTTTCCAACCTTGCTCCTAATTCAAAGATTGGGGTGGAGATGGACATCTTATCAGCAAGGCAATTTGATAAATTTAAAAAGATTTTTCATGATGNTGAATTCACTGATATATCCCCTATNGTATTAAGACAGAGGAAAAAGAAGGATGAATCTGAAGTTGAAAGAATCAAAAGAGCCTGCCAAACGATTGATGCAGGGCATAAAGCAATTTTATCAGTTCTAAAGGAGGGAATCACAGAGCTTGAACTTGCAGCAGCTGTTGAAAGTGCCCATAGATTAGCGGGACATGAAGGGATATTTTTTGTTAGACAGCCAGACTTTTTCATGAGTAGAGGCCCTATTGCATCTGGCTCAAATCTCTTCAGGATTAGTGGAGTAGTTTATACGATAACAGGAGTTGGATTAAGTCCATCGGTTCCAGCTGGGCCTTCTAGGAGAGAAATCTCCCCTGGAGATCTAGTCATAGTAGATATCCCTACATTAGTTGATGGATATCATGCTGATCAGACTAGGACATATATACTTGGCAAGGCTTCCAATAAGATAAAGACCTTTTATAAAAGAGATCGCCGATTGTCTCATAGATGAGATCAGACCTGGAATGAAATGCAATGAAATTTATCAAAAGGCTATTGAAAAATCAAAAGAACTACAAATTGAGGATGCCTTTTTGTCATTTGATAGTGGAAAAAAGAGTTACATGATTGGANATGGCATTGGATTAGAGTTAAATGAACCTCCTATCATCTCCAAAAGTGATGATTCACAGGTAGAAGATGGCTATGTAATTGCATTGGACATGCATATGATGGATGAGAATGTTGGTGTGGTAAAATTAGAAGACATGGTTTTAATCACGAAAGATGGAAATGAGATATTAACAAAAAGCCCAAGGGATTCTTTTTGAGGTTTAAATAATTACTTAAAAGAGCCTAACAATCGCTCCACCTGACTGCTGTTTCGCTGGCGCTCCATAGCGGCCAGTGAGCTTAGTTGTTACATGATAACCTAAAATAATAAGGAGAAAAAATGGAAAGGTTAAATAAGAAAGGATTGGCAGTTGCACTTGGCACCTCATGGGCAATTTGCATGTTGTTTGCTGGATGGGCCTCCATATTTGGCTGGGGTACAAAATTCGTTGAAGTAATGTCCTCAATCTATATTGGGTACAAACCAACCTTTTTAGGCGGTATCATTGGAGCCGTATGGGGATTTATTGACGGCGCAATAGGCGGGCTAATAATTGCCATAGTTTATAATACGGTCATAAAAAAGAAATAACTCTTTAAAGATACATTTAACAGCTCATTCCAGCGGGCGGGCGATGCTCACCTGTACTCTTAAGCATCTTCACGAACAGAATTTAGGTATTCTTGTATGGTCTCCCACGGCCGTTTGCCCTGGTTGCGGTACCCAAGATGTGGTCGCTCCGTATTGTAGTGATGGAGCCATTCATCCAGGTCAGCCTGAAGATCTTCAATGCCCTCATAGAACTTGGTGCGAAAGGCGATGCGAAAGAATTCATCCAGGACAGTGCGGTTGAAGCGCTCCACGAACCCGTTGGTCCGGGGTCTTCTAACCTTGCTCCTGCGGTGTTCGATGTCATTGAGAGCAAGGTAGATCTGATAAGGATGGGCCTCTGTGCCGCAAAATTCTTTACCGTTATCGGTAAGAACAGCTTCAATATTGATCCCGAGTTTGCGATAAAAGGGAATAACGTCATTATGGAGCACAGAAACGGCCGCCTCAGCCTGTTTGGAGGTGTGAAGAAGGCCGAAGGCATAACTCGAGAAGGTATCCACAACGGCATGAAGGTAGACTTTCCCGACACCTTTGAGGGTGCCAACGAAAAAAGTATCCTGGTTGAGGAGCTCTCCCGGGCGAGTTGATTCCACATGACGCTCTCGGAAACAAGGGTTGTGTTTTTCAATGAAAGCAATCTGCTCTGCCGTAAGTTCAATGGCTCTCTCCGCGTGCCTCTTTTCCAAGGCAAGCCATCTGTCGTAGCGGGTCCCCAAGCCGTTGGCATTGAGGATGTTCTGAATGGTCACATAGCTGACACGGATACC
>Ga0180899_1003_pt1 | contig 184146 bp, 178 predicted proteins | sample Deesub1362A_J573_FD_124278 | JGI IMG/M metagenome (GOLD analysis project Ga0180899, IMG submission 124278) | Desulfarculaceae bacterium JdFR-97 | reverse complement strand
AAAAAATGGAGGCCCTTGACCTGGATCAAGGCAAACGCAGCTTCAATTTCTCAGAATAAACCCCAGGAGCAGGGAGACACGCCTCACGAGGCGCCTCCCGATGTTGAACCGGTTGGGGCATCGGGATGGGCAAACAAAGGAACCCGACGGAGAAAACAAACCAAGGAGGTAAGGTATGAAAGCGGAAACCATGTTCTGTTATCAGTGCGAGCAGACAGCCAAAGGCGAAGGGTGCACGCGAAAGGGAGTCTGCGGCAAGGAGCCCGATGTGGCGGCCCTCCAGGATCTCCTCATACACGCGCTCAAGGGTCTCTCTCAGGTGGCGGTGGAGGGGAGAAAGGTGGAAGTCAGGGATCGTGGGGTAGACGTCTTTACGGTCGAGGCCCTTTTTTCCACTTTGACAAACGTGGACTTCGACCTGGATCGCTTTGTGGATCTCATCCATCGGTGCATTGAGCTTCGCGAGGATCTCAAGAAGAAGGTCCAGGCAGCTGGCGGAAAGACGGAATTCGCCCACGGCCCGGCAACCTTCCAGCCCGCAGGGGACCGGGAGGGCATGGTAGAGCAAGGTCTTAAAGTGGGACTTAAGTCCGATCCATCGGAAGATCCGGATATCCTCTCTCTGAAACATACGTTGCTCTTCGGGATCAAGGGGGTGGCGGCATATGCGGACCACGCCCAGATCCTGGGCAAGGAGGACGATGCGGTCTATACCTTCATCCATGAGGGGTTGACGGCCATACTGCGCAAAGATCTCGGTGTGGACGACTGGGTGCAGCTTGTACTCAAATGCGGTGAGATCAACTTGAGGACCATGGAGCTTCTGGATGCCGGCCACACATCCACCTACGGACATCCAGTGCCCACAAAGGTCCCGTTGGGGGTCAAAAAGGGCAAGGCCATCCTGGTGTCGGGGCACGACCTGAAGGACCTGGAGGAACTACTCAAACAGACCCAGGGAAAAGGCATCTACGTCTACACCCACGGTGAAATGCTCCCGGCTCACGGCTATCCGGAGCTCAAGAAGTACCCCCACTTCTACGGACACTATGGGACAGCCTGGCAAAACCAGACCCGGGAGTTCGCCGAGTTTCCCGGTGCCATTATCATGACCACCAACTGCATTCAGAGGCCAAAGGACTCCTATCGCGATCGCATCTTCACCTGCGGCTTGGTTGGTTGGCCTGGGGTCCCTCACATCCCTGACCGGGACTTCTCCCGGGTAATCGAAAGGGCCTTGGCCCTTCCTGGGTTTCCGGAGGACGTCGAAGGCAAGACGGTGATGGTGGGCTTCGCCCGAAACGCGGTGCTAGGAGTGGCCGACAAGATCATCGAAGCCGTGAAGAACAAGGACATTCGCCACTTCTTCTTGGTAGCCGGATGCGACGGGGCCAAGCCGGGGCGCAACTACTACACCCAGTTCGTAGAGAAGGTCCCCAAGGACTGCGTGGTCCTGACCTTGGCGTGCGGCAAGTTTCGGTTCTTTGACATGGAACTGGGGGACATAGGAGGGATCCCCAGGCTTCTCGATGTGGGACAGTGTAACGATGCCTACTCGGCCGTACAGATCGCCTTGGCCTTGGCCGAGGCCTTCCAGGTCGAGGTCAATGACCTTCCCCTTTCCCTGATTCTCTCGTGGTACGAGCAGAAGGCCGTGGCTATCCTACTCACGCTCCTTCACCTGGGCATCAAGGGAATCCGACTGGGGCCCAGCCTTCCGGCGTTTTTGACCCCCAATGTGCTTGACACCTTGGTAAAGAACTTCGACATCAAGCCCATCACCACGCCGGAGGAGGACTTGAAGGCCATCTTGGGGTAATGTCAGGTGAAAGACGGAGGTAAGGGGGGAACCCCTTTCAGGGGCGGAGGCGGACAACCTCCGCCCACCTCCGGTGATTCAAACATAGGCGGTGGAAAATCATGAAATGTCCGGGACAGGACAGCCGATATTGGAAGCCCGGGGCCATCTTTGAGGTCCCCTGCGCCCAGTGCGGGGAACCGGTGGAGTTCTTCAAGGACGAGCCCACCCGCCGTTGCCGTAAGTGCGGTCACAAAATGGTCAATCCCGGGATGGACTTCGGTTGCGCCGCGTACTGTAGGTTCGCGGAGCAGTGCCTCGGCGACCTTCCCCCCGAGCTTCTGGCCCAACGAAACGACCTTTTGAAGGACCGGGTTGCCGTGGAGATGAAGCGTTACTTCGGACGAGACTTCAAGCGCATAGGTCATGCCACAAGGGTGGCCCGGTATGCTGAGCGGATCGTGCGGGAGGAGAAAGGGGACCCTGCTGTGGTCCTCACAGCCGCCTATCTCCACGACATCGGGATCCCGGAGGCCGAGAGGAAACATCACAGCTCGGCCGCCCGTCACCAGGAGGAGGAAGGGCCACGGGTGGCCCGAGAACTCCTTGACCGGTTGGGAGCCGCCGAGGAACTGGTCCAGGAGGTCTGCGACATCATCGCTCACCATCACCACCCCAGGGAGGAGGAGACCCTCAACTTCAAGGCCGTCTACGACGCGGACCTCCTCGTAAACCTGGAGGAGGACCTCAAGGAGACGAACAAGGATCCGGATCAGATCGAGGACAAGATCGATGAGCTCTTTCTCACGGAGTCCGGACGACGGCTTGCCCGAGAGGTCCTTCTAAAGCGAGACAGAAAGGACTGACCTTTCCCCAAGANATGGAGGATTAACATGAAAGTCAAACGAAAAATCATAGAGATCGATGAGGAGCGCTGTGACGGCTGCGGACAGTGTGTTCCTGCCTGCGCCGAGGGGGCCATCGAGATCGTGGACGGCAAGGCCCGGTTGGTAGCCGAAAAGTTCTGCGACGGACTGGGGGCTTGCCTGGGCGAGTGTCCCAATGACGCCCTTCGCATTGTGGAGCGGGAGGTCGAGGAGTTCGACGAAGAGGCCGTGGAGGAACATCTCAAATCCCAGGAGGGGGCTTCCCGGGAACAAAAGGCCACCCTGGCATGCGGCTGTCCCTCGGCCCAGGTCCAGAGCTTCAGCACGCTTACTGCCTGCGCCCAAGCAAATGAGCCGGCCACGCATCGGCCTGCGGCCGCATCGGCCCTCTCGCATTGGCCGGTGCAGATCCGGCTGGTGCCGCCAACGGCTCCCTTTCTCAAGGGAGCGGACCTCCTGGTGGTGGCCGACTGCACGCCCGTTGCCTATCCACGATTCCACGAGGACTTCCTAGAAGGAAAAGTGGTCATGGTGGGATGCCCCAAGTTCGACGAGACCGAGCCCTATATCCAGAAATTCGCGGATATCTTCCGTGTAGCGGGCATCCGGAGCGTCACCGTGGTGGTCATGGAGGTCCCATGCTGCCAGGGCCTCCCCATGATCGTCCAGAAGGGGATGGAGACCGCCGGCGTCAAGGTCCCTCTCCAGAAGGTGGTCATTGGAACACGGGGGCAAATTCTCGAGACCCGGCAATTGGTCGCCTGAGGTNNTGCTTTTGGGTACGACCTCTTGACAGGTAGCCCATGGATCTGACGGAGCAAGTGCTGCCAGGAGGCGATTCATGGCCAAGCGAGTCTTGATCGATGAGGAGGAGTGCATCGGTTGCGGATCCTGCGAGGAGATCTGCCCCGTGGTCTTCCGCCTTAACGAAGAGGCCGAAAAGGCCGAGGTTATCCTCACCGAGGGAGGTCCCGAGGACCTCATAGAAGAGGCGATGGAGACTTGCCCCGTGGCATGTATCCACTGGAAGGAATGATCTGTCATCTCCTCGGGTCGTCCGGGGAAGGAGGAAACCTTATGGATGTGTATTCACTTCCGGAGCGGGCTCGATACCAGAAAGATCGGCCATATCTGGATATTGTGCACGATCATCACGCGTTTCGCATCCTGGTGTTTAACTTCGAGCCCGGGCAGGAACTACCCGTTCATCAGCATCCGGCGGAGTCTGAAGTGGCCATTATGGTCTTGAAAGGGGAGGGGGTCTTTACCGGTGCAGAAGAGGAGATCCAAGCCAGGCCCGGATCCCTGCTCATCTGCAAGGTGAGCGAACCCCATGGAGTCCGAGCAACAACTCGGATGCAAGTCCTTGTGACCATCGCGCCACCCTTCTGAATCATGCCCTCCTCCGGAGGAACCGAACCAAATGACAAATCGAGCCCTTTCATCTTTTATCTATTCGACCGATGAAGTATATATTCAAGCAAATGGGTCTCCAGTGCTGAGGAGATCTCCGACATCACCCTATCTTGGAGTCCCAGAAAGTTAGGATCCTTTCGTGCATGACGGAATTATCATCCGATACGGAGAGACCTTCCTGAAGAGAGGGAGGCGATCCCTCTTCCTGCGCATCCTCAAGAAAAATATCTCGCGNGTCCTACGCCCTCTGGGGGGGTACCGCGTCCTTTCACCATATGGGAGGATGCTGGTCCTTGAGGAGTCNGGGAGACCCATCGACGACCTCCCACGGGTCCTCGAAGCCCTCCAAAAGGTCTTCGGCATCGTCTCCATGAGCCCCTGTTTCATCACTTCCAACTGTATGGATACTATGCGAAAAAAGGCGGTGGCGATGGCCGCTCGAGCCGCACTGGAGGGAAAGAGGAGCTTCCGGGTCGACGCCCGAAGATCGGATAAGAGCTATCCCTTGAAATCCATGGAGATCAACCGCCTTCTCGGAGAGGCCATTGCTCGGACCACTGGGATGAAAGTGGATCTTGAAGGATATGAGTTCTGTCTAGGGGTCGAGATCCGCGCAAAGGAGGCATGGCTCTATCAGGAGGTCATCTCAGGTCCTGGAGGGCTCCCTGTCGGATCCAACGGGAGGGTGTTGCTGCTTCTCTCCGGGGGAATCGATTCTCCCGTTGCCGGATATCTGATCATGAAAAGGGGGGCCCCTCTGGAGCTTGTCTATTTCCATTCACCGCCTTATATTTCGGAGGCCGCGCTTCAAAAGACCCTCGATATCGCAAAGGTGCTTTCCGCGTATCAGGGACCGATCCGGCTCCATGTAGTGCCCTTCACCCGCATCCAAGAGACGATTCATTCAGAGGCCCCGCTGAAAGAGGCGGTCCTCCTCTATAGAAGGAGCATGTTCCGTCTGGCCGAAAGGATCGCCCGGGACTCAGGGATCCAGGCCCTGGCCACTGGAGAAAACCTGGGTCAGGTGGCAAGCCAGACCGTGGAGAACCTCTATTGTATTCACGCTGTCACTCACCTGCCCGTCCTTCAGCCCTGCATCGGGATGGACAAGGAGGAGATCGTGCGCCTGGCCAGGAAGATCGGCACATACGAGATCTCCGTGAGGCCCCACCCTGACTGCTGTGCCCTGTTCGTTCCCCGTCATCCGGACCTCCGAGGAGACCCAACAAGACTGGAGAGGATAGAGGAAGCCCTCTCCTTGGAGCCCCTGTATGAACGGGCCCTCGCTCAAAGGGAGGTGATTTCGGTGGACTGAAAAAGGGGCCTTGCCTCGATCCTCCTGGCTATAATGCCTTGCCCCTCCTGGTCATTTCAAATCGGCGATGGAAGTTTCAATAGAGGAACCCCCTCCCTCCTCAAAGTTCTACACCCCCAGCCGCTACCCGACTGATTCCTCCTCTGGGATCTCCACGGCCTTCAGGCATGAATTAGGTGACCAGGAGGAAAACAGGCTCAGGCCAGAAGGCCCCCACCGAGACGCACGACCATGGCCACGATGAAGCATAGGATGGCGATCCATTCGAGTTTGGCTGGAGACACCTCACACCTCCTTAATCCTGGAAAGGAAAAGAGGGATGCACCTTTACCCATCGAGCTCTTCGGTCCCACAGGGAGATCGAAGATCTTTCCAGTCCGCGAAAAAGGCATACTCCCGCGGGAAGAGCGCCACCCGATCGCCGGGTAGAACCACCGATTCTCTCCGGACAGCTCTGTGGTTGACCATGACCACCTGGATCTTCTCCAGTGAAATTCCCATCATTCTCAAGAGGTCCATCACGGGAATAGGGCCCTCTCCCGCGATTCTGAACAAGGAATCCTCTTCCCTTCCGGAAACGGCCTCATCTCTCAGGGAACCGTAAAACTGTATTTGGATCTCCTTCACAACATGACCCTCGCACTTTGTGACCCACTNTTAGGTGAAGACGCNGGCCCATTTCCCGCACTTGAAATTCGGAGGCCGCTCTCGTCTCTGCGGACTACTCCTCATCTTAGGGACGTCTCTGTGACGGTCTTTGACTTAGGTCAATATCCCTAGAATCTTCTGCTTGGATAACCAAAAAAGCCTTGCAATCGCTCTTCTTGTCGAGGGCAGGACCCTCTGGTAGGGTAAAGAAGAAAGACCGAGGAGATAGAGGAATCCGTCGTTAGTGGGGATGGGTCGATCCCAGAGAATGGGACGTATATACCGCACCAGCTTGGCCGAGGGCAGGAGGGGCTACGAAGAGTAGATATGGAGAGGAGACTGGGGCTGCGGGATCGATTTTACAAAGAGCGCTTCGAAGCTCAGAGGCGGCTTTCGAGAAGGGTGGCCTCCTCCTTGGAGGTTAACGAAATCTTGGAGCGCCTCCGGGAGGAGGCCCGAGCCTTGATCCCCAGGGCAATGGAGGCTTGTATCCTCCTTCTGGACCCCGATGCCCCCCAGTACACACGTCCTCTTCAGTGCGCCCTCTATGAACGCCCTGTCAATTGCCTCTCCTGCAAACGACATCGCCCCGCCGTTCAACGAGCCATCAGCAAGAAGAAGGCCGTCTTGGTCCACCGAAGTGGTCCCATCGTTCGCCACAACGGGGAGCAGGTGGAGGTGGGACCGGAGATGGCCGTCCCGGTGCTCCAAGGGGAGCGGGTCGTGGCCGTGGTGAGTGTGGTCGCCCGTCCTGGAACTCGCTTCACCAGAAAGGACCTCTATTTTCTCAAGGACTTGGCCGATTTCGTGGGAGACGTAATCGAGCGGGCCAAGAAACACTGGGAGGTCACCCAAGAGAAGATCCGTATCAGTCAGATCCTGGGGCACCTTTCCCCCTTCGTGCCCCTCTCCGTCCGCAAGATCGTGGAGAAAAACCCGGAGCTGGCCACGCAGGAAAAGGAGAAGCGGGAAGCCACGGTCCTATTCCTGGATCTGGAGGACTATACCCGATTGAGCGAGCGGCTCCCCGAGACCCAGGTCAACGAACTCATCGAGACCCTTTTCTCCTCTTTCGTAGACCCGATTCACCGCTCTCACGGCGATATCGTAGAGACCGCCGGGGATGGCCTCATGATCGTCTTCTCGGACCACGAGGCCAGAACCAATGCGGTCAACGCGGTCAGGGCCGCCTTCGACATCCACGACCTCACCGGAAAGATCAGCGGGGAGGTCTGCTCGGGTCAACAGCAATTGCGGGTCAACATGGGGATCAATTCTGGGACGGCCCTGGTAGGCATGACCCGATTCCAAGGGACCCTGGGGACCCGCATGACCTACACGGCAAGCGGCCCGGTGACCATCCTCGCCGCACGCCTGGCGGAACTGGCTCAAGGTGGCGACATCCTCATCGGCGAGGAGACCAAGAACCTCATCGAGAACCTCTGGCCCGTGTACGACCGCGGATTCGTGGAGCTCAAGGGGATCGACAAGCCGGTTCATGTCTACTCTCTTTTGCGGCCCGCGTGAGGGAATCTTAATCACAGGACCCGCCGCCATAAGAATATGGTCTCTTGGAATGGCCTCCAGCAGGACATCCTGGCCGGCAAGCACCTGACCATGGCCAATCTTTACACTTTTTCTTGACTTTCATTGGCCGGCGTGCTCTATTCAATAGCGTCACTCCTGCTGAGCCTTCAACCAGATCGGGATTTCAGGAGCGCAGGGGTCCAGTAACAATCGTCGGTTACATCCACTCTGGGAAATCGTCCGGCCATAGCCAGACCCCATGAAAAGATTGTTTAAGACGATCTTGGTCTTCCTGCTCTTGGCAGCGGGCGGCCTCGTCCTCTTCAGCGGTGTCCAGTACGCCATGGTTGCCACCTCGTCTCCGCAGTTCTGCCCTACCTGTCACGAGATCCGTCCCGCGTACGAGACTTGGCGGACATCCACCCATGTCAACAACGGCCAAGGGTTGGTGGCGGAGTGTATGGACTGCCATCTCCCTCCTTTATCAGACACCATTCGATTCTACTATCTCAAGGCCTACCACGGAATGAAGGATCTGGTCCTCCACTTCACCTTGGACGAATACGATCGGGAACGGAACCGACGGATAGCTTACCAGAGCATTGAGAATCGATATTGCCAGAAGTGTCACAAGAACCTCCTCTACATCCCGGACAAACGGGGGGCCATGTTGGCCCACCGATCGGTCCTCTATGCCAGACCCGGCTATGAGAAGAAATGCCTTGACTGCCACCGAAACCTGGTCCATAGGCCCACCGGGTTCTATCGATACAAACAATTGGAGCCGCCGTATCGGGGGCTGGGAACATAGACCGCCATCGACGGCGCCTCCGTGGGGAAAGAATCAAGGTTGGAAAGGGGGCATCGATGATGTGGGCGATTCATCGGATCTTGGCCTTCGTGGCGGCGGGTGTCTTTCTCGTGGGTTTCATTTCCTCGGAAGTAGAGGGCCAGATGGCCCCCAATCTCCCTAAGACCAAGGAGTTTCGCATCGAACGGGCCATGCCCAAAGAGGCGGTGGCTTGCATCGCCTGCCATAAAAAGGAGAACCCCGCAATCTTCACGGACTGGGCACACAGCCGGCATGCCAGTGCCAACATCACCTGCCTAGACTGTCACCAGGCCGATCCCTATGATCCGGATGTAAGTCAAGAACATTTCCGGCAGTACGAACGGTCCGATGCTCCTTATGGGACCAAGGAGTATCGGGTCCCTGTTGCCGCGGCCGTCACCCCCAAGGACTGTTCGCGATGCCACCCCGATGAGGCAAAGCAGTACGCCCGCAGCAAGCACGCCAACACTTTGGAGATCATCTGGAAGATCGATCCCTGGCTCAACAATGGGATGAACAGCGATTTTGAGCGGATCACCGGCTGTTTCACATGTCATGGAACGGTATTGAAGACCATAAACGGGAAGCTCGATCCCGAGACTTGGCCCAACGTTGGGGTGGGGCGCCTGAACCTGGACGGGAGCAAGGGAAGCTGCACCAGCTGCCACACCCGACACAGATTTTCTGTAATGGAAGCGCGAAAGCCGGAGGCCTGCGGCCAGTGTCACCTGGGGCCGGATCACCCACAGATCGAGATCTACATGGAGTCCAAACACGGGGATATATATACCGCTTTCGGAGACGAGTACAACTGGAATGCGGCCCCGGGGACATGGACCCCCGGCGTGGACTACAGGGCCCCTACCTGCGCATCCTGCCACATGTCGGGCTCAGGAACGGTCCTCACCACACACGACGTCACTGAGCGACTCTCGTGGGAGACCCAGGCACCCCTCACAGTGCGTCCTGAAGACTTCAAGCCCTTTCCAGCCAAGGTCCATTGGAAGACCGAAAGGGAGAAAATGAAGGCCATCTGCCTGCAGTGTCACGGAAACCTCTGGGTGGAGAACCACTACAGGAGGCTTGATCAGACGGTCTATGAGTACAACGAGGTCTACTTCAAGCCCGTCAAAGCCATGTTGGACAAGCTCTACGCCGAAGGGCTCCTCGACAAGTCCAGGTTCTTCGACGAGGAGTTGGAAGTAGAATACTATGAGATTTGGCACCACGAAGGCAGGCGGGCTAGATTCGGAGCGGCCATGATGGGACCGGACTATGCCTGGTGGCACGGATTCTACGATCTGAAGAAGCGCTACAGCGCCTTTATGAAGGACGCTCGGGAACTCCTCGAGAAGAATCAAAAGGCCTATCGAACCGAGGATTTTCCCAACGCTACCGGGAGCACTGAGAGACCCCAGGGACTCTTTCCTAAATAAAAAGAAAACGGCTAAGAGCTATGGATCAAAGATGTTCCACTCCTCAGTGGGGTGGTTCTCTCTTGCCTGCTATAGAGGATTCATCATCACTAGAAGCCCTTCCGTTTCAGGCGCTGGTAGTATGTGTTTGTTGTATAAAGGGCAGCGACGGGATTGTGACCTAGGAGACGGTCTTTGGCCACGAGCACGGTGCAAGGTGCTTGGCTGTATTTGAAGAAAAGGGAGTCGTGTCCCACGCAGAGGCCGACCAGGATGTTGAAGTCGGTCTCTGCGTCGGCGAGAATGCGGGCCTGCGCTATGGGGCTGCACATGGGCTCAAACCTGCCTCTGTAGATCTTCTCCTCCTCCGTGAGCCCGAGGACCTCCTTGGGGGTGCCTCCCACCTTGCAGACCACCGATACCACCTCGAATCCCTGAGCCTCCAGGATCTCTTCCAACACCCCGGCCTCGGCGTGAAGACCTGCACAGAAGGCGATTCCGAGCCTCCGGTAGCCCATCTTTTGCGCGAACTCGCAGATCTCCTGAACACGGGGCTTCACGGGGTGCATCACATAGGGCTGAATCTCCCGCTCTACATAACACTCCGCCTCTTGGATGGAAGCCATGCGGGCGAATGCATGGATATCGGGCTTGCCATACTCCTCCACGGCCTCCCTGACGAGATCCCCTTTGTGGAGAGTCGGGCAGTATTCTGGACCCCGTCCCCCCTCCACCCGACAGACCCTATCCTTGAGACGACATTCGGCACACTGGGCCTTCATGGTTTTACCTCCTTCCAAGTCCCCTGATCGCTTGGACCTACCATACCACTCCTGGCTTTTGCTTGCATCAGGTGGAAAACGTCGAACCTCTCCTTCATCCTTCTTGATTTCGCAACGAGGAAGGGGCGCAGAGGTGAACAGAACGGAAAAACGTGTGCTCATCCCACTGGTGAACGTCAATCATACAGAGATGCTACAGGATTGGGCATCCAGGTGGGCCTTGCCGGCGTATCCAGAGAGCGTGGAGTTGGAGATGGGGACCTAGTGGGGAGGACAGGGGATGTCATCGGAGTCTCTCCCATTAAACCAACGTCACCATGAGGCGGAACAAAAGGAAGAGTGGAAACACCGGCGGACGGACTGTGATCTTAGTTTACGACCCCCTCAAGTATTCCTTTCCTCCCCACCTCGCCACGTATGCGCTCCAGTGCCTCCTTGGCCAAATCTCCCAAGCGCACGGCTCGAGGTATCCCGTCGGCATCGGGAAGGCAAAGCTCCTCGAGGTCGGAGATGAGCTTATAGAGAAGGGGTTCGGCCTCAGAGAGTCCGAGAAATCCCAAGGCTCGGGCTGCAAGCCCTCGCACGGTGGGGTCGGTGGAACTCAAGAGGGACAGGAGGATTTGTCCAACTCCCCCATTGAGAACCAACTCCGGCTTAGCTTCGGCTAGCCGCCCTACGGCCCAGACCGCGCCACGTTGAAGGGGGACGTAGTCCAGGAGATTTGCGTCCTCCCTGAGGTAGGAGAAAAGCACAGGGGCGAACTCCTCGGCCAGTCCTTCATGGGAAGCCAAGATCTCCCCCATAGCCTCCGGGGCCCCCCAACCGATCCCACCGGACTCCTCATTTAGGCTCCACATGAGACGGCGAAGGACAATACGGGCGGTCTCCATATCTCGCTCGGCCAATTTGGCCACTACTGACCCCAACGCCCTAACCGCCCGCCACTTGAGAGACTCATCCGAAGAGCACAAAGCCGAAAAGAGGGGGTTGACAACTCTCTCCCCGGGAAGACCGAGGATCTGCTCCAAAGCGGCATTGAAATCCCGAGACGCGAGAAGGGCGAGGACCCTCCGTTTGAGACCCCGTCTCCGCAGCTCCGAGGAGGAGGTCACCCGTCCTCTCCTTCGCCCAGACTCGTCTTAAGCATCCTTCCTACCTTCCGCCCCAACTCCACACAGGGCCGAAGCGCCTCATGGTCGGGCATGTACTTGGCGCGCACCCCCTCATCCACCAGCTCCACCTTCATATCCTGCAGGGTCTGGTTGATGAGCTTGACGGCCTCGCCGCTCCAGCCGTAAGAGCCAAAGGCCGCTCCGATCTTGTTCTGGGGTCGAAGGCCCTTCATATAGTGGAGGAGATCCGCCACATTGGGGAGCACGCCGTTGTTGAGGGTGGAGGAACCCACCAGCACCGCCCCTGCGTCCAAAACCTCGGTCATGACGTCGCTTCGGTGGTTGGCCTTGAGGTCGAAGACCTTGACGGAAATGCCCTCTTTCATCAGCCCCGAGGCCACTGCCTTGGCCATCTTCTCGGTGCTCTTCCACATGGTATCGTATACCACGACGGCCTTCCTGGCGGGCCTCTGCTCGGCCCATCGCGCATAAGCCTCGACGATCTTGGCGGGATCCCCGCGCCAGATAAGTCCGTGATCGGGGGCGATCATGTCGATCTTCAGTCCCATCTCCTGGACGTTGGAGAGGAGCTTCTTCACCAACGGTGAGTATAGGAGCAGGATGTTGGCATAGTATTTGGCCGCGTGCATCATCAACTCCGATTGGTCCACCTCGTCGTCGAACCGTTCGCTGGTGCACCAATGCTGTCCAAAGGCGTCGCTGGAGATGAGCAACCTCTCTTCCGGGATGTAGGAGAACATACTGTCGGGCCAATGCAGCATTCTGGTCTCCACAAACTGGACCGAGCGCTTCCCCAGGGAGAGGCTCTGTCCGGTCTTGACCACCTCGTAGGGCCAGTCCTCTTTGTGGTAGTGTTCCAGCAGTGCCTTGTGGCCCATGGGCGAACAGATGATCTTCTCCGGTCTGACCACCTCCACGAGGTGAGGAAGCGCGCCGGAATGGTCCGGCTCCACGTGGTTCACAACCAGATAGTCGATTCGCTGAGGATCCACCACTTGCCTAATGTGGTGTAGTAGATCACCCCGGAAGGGTTCCTTTACTGTATCGAAGAGGGTGACCTTCTCGTCCAAGATAAGGTAGGCGTTGTAAGTGGTCCCTTTGTACGTGATGTACCCGTGGAAGTCGCGGACGTTCCAGTCCAATGCCCCGACCCAGTAGATGTCCTTGAGGACCTCAACTGCTCCCATGGTCTTCTCCTCCTATCGCTTTGGACTTCTCACCAGCACCCAGTTCAGACGAAAGGGAGCTCCGCTGTTGCTTCATTAGCTTTTCCCCCATGGGGACCTTCGTAATCCTGGGCCGTCTGCAAATTCTCCTCAAGAAAGCCGGATTTAAGCCCCAAAGGAGCGGAAACCTTGTTCATCTGGAACTGGAGTATCTCTCTGTAGTAAGTAGGAGATCGTAATACGCAGGCGTCGTATCCTTCCAGCCCCGTTTCCTCGGNGTTATTCCTTTCGGGCCGAGGGCATGTGAAAGGTTCGCTGGCCAAGCTCTCGGTCGATCATGAAGAGCCGACCGGGGTGGTCTCCCACCAACTTCAGGTCCCCCACCACATCGCCCACGGAAGCCTCCTCCTCCACCTGCTCGGAGACAAACCACTGGAGGAAGATGTGAGTGGCGTGATCCTTTTCCTCCAGGACAAGGTTGACCAAATCGTTGATGCGGGCGGTCACCTTCTGCTCGTGGGCCAAGGCCTCCTCAAAGGCCGCCAAGGGGGATGCCCACTCCTTAGGAGGGGCCGCCACTTCCTTCAGGAGTACCCGTCCCCCTCGCTCATGAATGAAATCGAAAAATTTGCCTGCGTGGGTGAGCTCCTCCATTGCCTGGACCCTCATCCAGTTGGCCGCACCTTTGAGGTTCACGGAGTGGAAGTAAGCGGACATAGCAGCATAGAGGTACGAGGAATAGAGCTCCCAGTTGAGCTGTTCATTGAGGGCATCTTGGACCTTCTGACTGAGCATGGCGCATTATCCCTTCCAGAGACCATGAAGGTTGCAGTACTCCCGGGCCACGATTCCCTCAGCCCGAATCTCGAAGACGGCCTCCGGGGCCTCACCTGGTCTGAGGAACTTCCGGTAGGCCTTCTCCCCCACCAGGATCTCCACCCACTCTATGTAGTGCTTCTCCTCCATGGGATGGGGGATGCTGCCCACCTTGACCTTGACACCCTCCTCGACCCTCTCGACTACAGGAACGTGCTTCTCCTTGGCTGCATCCACCGTGTTCTCAACGAAGAGTTTCATGGGTTCCCCACAGCAGACGAGTTCTCCCTTTCCCTCATGGATCACCTCGACCATGTTCCCACATACCTCACACTTGTATATCTGCAACTTCGCCGTCATCTCCTTGCCTCCTTACCAACGGTCTTTTGGAGAATGGATCCGGAAAACTCTCCGCCAGCGCCCCGAGAGGCGCCGGAGGATCCTCGGGATTCCCTTCATGCCTGACATCTTTGGACTGCCTCAAGGCAGGCCTCGTAATCGGGCTGCTGGGTAAGGTCTTCAACGATCTGACGATAGCGCAAGATACCCCCCTTGTCCACCACGAAGACCGCCCGAGCCAACAGCCTCAACTCTTTGATAAGGACCCCGTAGGCCGTCCCGAAGCTAGCGCTTCGGTGGTCAGACAAGGTGCGGACTCTCTCGACGCCCGCATCTCCACACCACCGCTTCTGGGCGAAGGGAAGGTCCATGCTCAGAGTCAGGACCTCCACGTCCGGACCCAAACGGACCGCCTCCTCGTTGAATCGTCGCGTCTGCATATCGCAGACAGGGGTGTCCAGGGAAGGGACCGAGGAAAGAATGCAAATCTTCCCCCGAAACTGGGAGAATCTGATTGGCTTGAGGTCATTGTCCACGACCTCGAAGTCCGGTGCAAGTCCCCCCTCGCTCGGCTCCTCGCCCACAAGGGTCAACGGCTTCCCCCCCATGGAAATGACCCCGATCCGTTCTCTCATGGTGCCGTCTCCCTTCTTTTTCAGTAGTTCTCCACCAGGAGCTCGTAGTAGGCTCGTGGATGGGCACAGGCGGGGCAGAGCTCCGGAGCCTCCTTGCCCTCGTGGAGATAGCCGCAGTTGCGGCACCGCCATACCACAGGCTCGTCCCGCTTGAAGACCCTTCCGGCCTCCACATTAGCGGCCAAGGCCCGATACCGCTTTTCGTGCTGCTTTTCGGCCACGGATACGGCCTCGAAAAGCTTTGCTACGGCCTCGAAGCCCTCCTCGCGGGCCACTTTGGCGAAACTGGGATACATCTCTGTATGTTCATAGTTCTCGCCAGCAGCCGCTGCTTTGAGGTTCTCAAGTGTGGACCCCACCACACCGGCAGGAAAGTTCCACTGTACCTCCACTTCTCCTCCCTCAAGGAAGCTAAAGAAGCGCTCGGCGTGTTCTTTCTCCTGATCGGCGGTCTCCGCGAAGATGAACGCGATCTGCTCGTAACCTTCCTTCCTGGCCTTGCTGGCGAAATACGTATAACGATTACGAGCCTGAGACTCCCCTACAAAAGCCGTCAAAAGGTTCTTCTCGGTTCGACTTCCCTTCAGTCCCATATTTTGTCCTCCTTACCGATATTGATTGATTTATACTGGTCAACCCTTCTTCTGGCCCTCATCCTCACTGCACTGAGGACAAAGACCCACGACTTCCAGATGGTGTCCGAGGATCCGGTAAGAGATACGGTCTCCCAACGATCTCTCTATCGCTTTCATGGGCTCCAAATCCAGATCCTCGACTTTCCCACAGCCCAGGCAACGGATGTGGTAATGGGGGGTGACGTTACCGTCAAAACGCCGCTGAGTCCCTCCAACCTCGAGCTTTCGGATCATTCCAAGGCGTGAGAGCACATCCAGGTTCCGGTAGACGGTGCCGAGGCTGATTCTGGGAAGGCGTTTGCGGACCCGCTCGAAGATCTCATCCGCAGTGGGATGGGTATCCATCATGCGGATCTCCTCCAGGATCACCTTTCGTTGGATCGTATTGGTCCTGCGNGACATGGTCACCTTTGATGATAATAGTTATTGTTATTATTCTTAAAAAAGATGGTGATGTCAACCCTTGGCTATAAAACAATTAATATATNAAATTTCAATGAGTTAGGGACGATCAGCGCTGAATAAGGGGAATGGTAGCTTTTTCAGAGGTGGCTAAAAAGTCATGGCTGGTGAGGCTGTACCCATGTCACGTACCTGGCGTTGACCAAGTATTGTCGATTCCCTTCCTCGAGGTAGAAAAAATCCCGCGCCGAGTTGAAGAAATCGGACAGGCGCGAATGACTCATGGGGAGATCCAAAAAGACCTCTCCTTCCAGGAAGGCCCCCGTGGTGAAGTGGATCTTAACACCCAACGGTTTCAAATGGGGGAGGTCTCGGTCCAGTTCCCGCTCATCCAATCGAAGAAAAACCAATCGATCCTTTCGAACAAGGGCCACTTCCCCCCCTTCCAGTTGAAAGGGAAGAAAGCATTTGTCATCCTCGAGAAGTTCAGCAACGGTCTCCGGTCCCATATGCGCCTTGGAGACCCTTGAAAGGAAAAGATATCCCTTGAGACGAGTCCCATCAGAAAAAGTCAACCAAACTTCCTTCTTGAGTTTCTCGATCCTCCACATACACCGGCTCCTTCGCCTACTTTCCCCAACTAATCGGCGTCTTCAAACTATCAAGTGGCTCGTCCCGCTCGGGAAGCGAGCCAGAGACACCCCCGCTGTCGACCGTCCTCGGTCTGGGTCCCGATCAAGGAACTAAATTGCGTCGTTTTTGAAATCCTTCTTCCTTTTACTCCAAAAGCCTGCCATTGCCAACACCTTTTTGTGATGTAAAAGCGAACCCTCCCTTGTCTTGGCCTTGACTCCCCATCCGCCCCTTATCTATAGTCTCCCTATATTCAGGGAAAAGCCATAGGGTCCAACATCAAGACAAGGAGGCGCAGACCATGAAGGTGGGGAGACGTCCTCGGACCACTTTTTGGGCCCTCGTCCTCAGTACCTTTCTCTTGGGTTCCCTCTCCCCGATCATGGCCGCCGAGAAACCGATCCTTCTCGGCGGCTCTCTACCTCTGACCGGGGTCTGGGCGGAGACCGCCAAGGTCATCGAAAAAGGCTATCGTTTCTGGGTCCAGGAGAAGAACGCCCAGGGGGGACTTTTGGGACGACCCGTCAAGTTGATCATCTATGACGATCAGGGAAAACCCGACAATGCCGTGAAATTGGCGGAGAAAGCCATCACCGTGGATAAGGTAGACCTCCTCCTCGGAGGCTATCCTGGAACAGCTGCCAGGGCCGTGATGCCCTTGGCCGAAAAGCACCGTATGGTTTATGTCTCCATGGGAGGGCATATGAAATCCTTCCAGCAGGGTTATACGTACTGCTTCGGAAGTCCTCCCCTGATGGGAGAGTGGTGGTTCCTGGCCGCATTTCAGTGGCTCGAGAGCATCCCCGCCGATCAACGGCCCCAAAGGGCCGCCGTTTACATCATGAACAACCCGGTCGGGACCTCGCTGACCCAAAGCATCAACGAATGGACAAAGAAACTCGGCATCAAGATAGTAATCCACGAACGCTACAACCTCCCCCTTCCCGCCGCCGAGCCGCTCGTCCTTAAAGCCAAACAAAAAAGATGCGACCTCTTCATATCTGGAGGGGTTTTCCCCGACGGCGTCATGACCGTTCGGGCTGCCAAGGCCCTCAAGTACAACCCCAAGGTCTATATGCAAGGGGTGGGGTCCATTATCCCCGCTTGGGTCCAGCAGCTGGGGAAAGACGGAGATTACATCGTCTCAGGGACATCGTACCACTACAAATTGAGGAATCGGAGCAATTTGGAGCTTCGAAAGAAGGTCAAAGAGAAGCTCGGTTGGGATGTAATTCCCACTTACTTCGGCTTCGCCTACGCCTGGCTTCAGACACTGGCTGCTGGAGTGGAGGGAGCGGGAAGCCTGGATCAGACCAAAATCCGGGATTGGCTGAGGAGCCACTCGGTGGAGACTCTGGCCGGGACCTTCACCTTCGACGAAAAGGGACTCCCCCCTCCTTTCACTTATGCCACTCAGATCATAGACGGCCAGGTGGAGCTCATCTGGCCCCCCGAGGTTCAGACTCACGCACCGATCTATCCCAAGCCCCCATGGGGTGAATAGGAAACAACCGGGGAGGGGAGCTGGATCTTCTGGGAACCTCCAGGATATCTCCGAGGGGCGGCTCCACCTCCTTATCATATTAGGCGGTCCAGCCTTCGGGTCGGAGATGGAGGAAAATACCCTCGGGTCTCGCAGATCGCCAGCGGAAAAATGTATCGCTGACAGGAATTGCAGGATCATGGGAATCGGTCTGGCATTCTACAGGAATTCACGAGCGAACCTCCTGATGTTGAGAGCTTTTCGGCACCTGTGAGCCCTGGGCCATTAGTCGAGCCAATGAACTTCTCTCTTCTGCTCCAGTCCTTGATCAGCGGCCTTCTGATGGGGGGAATCTACGCCCTCCTGGGGGTGGGGTTCAGCCTCACATGGGGAGTCCTCCGGGTCATCAACATCGCCCATGCCTCCTTTGGGATCCTGGCCGCCTATGGAGCTTACTGGGCCCTTACCCTGCTCCATGTGGACCCTGTCCTTTCCCTTTTACCCATCGTAGGACTCCTCTTCTTTATGGGCATGGGCATCCACAAGGCCATCATCCAGCCCATCACCCGGGCTCGAGAGATCATGGTCGCCTCCATGGTCCTCACATTCGGACTGGCCATCATCCTGGAAAACACCATGCTGGTCATCTGGTCCCCAGACCCAAGGGTCCTGACGCCCTCTTACGCGGGACGAGCCATCCTTCTGGGAGACATCGGCATCCCCATGACACACTTGGTTGGATTTGGGCTCTCTTTGGTGGGCATCCTCCTCATCTCCCTCTTCCTCCACAAGACCCATATTGGAAAGGCCGTCCAGGCCACTTGGCAGGAACCGGAGGGGGCTGCGCTGGTCGGTATCGATTTGCACCGAGTCTCCAGGATCGCCTTTGGTCTGGCCATCTCCGCTGCAGGCGCAGGGGGGATCGCCATGGCCATGATGTATGCCTTTGACCCGGCCATGCACAACCTCTGGTTGATCTTCGTCTTCCTCGTCGTCATTGTGGGCGGGGTGGGAAGCGTCTTCGGAACAGCACTGGCGGGACTCCTGATCGGCATCATTACAGGCCTGTGTATGGCCTGGGTTCCTTATCATTGGATCAATGCCATAACCTTCGGGATCCTGATGATCGTCCTTCTTATCCGACCCCATGGAATCTTCAGGACCGGAGTTTGAGGAACAAGACCACGCGTGGGGGTTCCCTGGGAACCTTCGGCAGAGAGGGGAGAGACCGTGAGGTCCATCTGGCCAGGACGGATCACGGGTGGATGGATCGTGAGCGTCATCATCCTTTGCTCTCTGGGGATCCTCCCGCTTCTCTCTCCTAAGGTCTACTTCCTATCACTCCTTTATATGGTCTTCCTCTACGTCGTCCTCGCGGAAAGCTGGAACCTCATCGGCGGCTTCGCGGGTTATCTCAGCTTTGGGCATGTAGCCTTCTTCGGCATCGGGGCCTATACCACGGCCTTCCTCATGAGCACATTCCACCTCCCCGTAGCGTCGGTCCTCCCCATATCCCTCTTGGGAGGGCTTGTTTCGGCCGCCGTGGCCCTGGTAGTAGGATATCCCTGCCTGCGTCTCCGGGGTCCCTATTTCGCCGTTATCACCCTCTGTTTCGCATTCGTGGTCCAGATCCTCGTGGAAAATCTTCCCTTCTTCGGCGGGGTAGAGGGCTTGTGGTTGACGCCCACAAAGGAGACCGTCGCCTTCCAGCGGGCTCTCTACTATGAGCTTATGATGGGCTTGATGGTCGTTGTGCTCCTTGTTGTGCGTGGGATCGAGCACTCCAGACTCGGTGCTGGTCTCATCGCGATTCGGGAGGACGAAGACGTAGCGCAATGCCTGGGTATTCCGGCTCCAAGGATCAAGCTCCTTGCCTTTGTTCTCAGCGCCTTCTTCCCAGGAGTGGCTGGAGGGTTCCACGCCTGCTATCTCACGTATATCTCCCCTGTGATCGTCTTCGATGTAATGATCTCCATCCTCATAGTCTTGATGACCCTCCTCGGAGGAGGGGGGTCATGGGCGGGCGCCCTTCTCGGTGCCGTCTCCCTTTCTTTTGTCAACGAATTTCTGACAACCTTTGTAAGGGCTGAAATCGCCCGGATCCTTTATGGGATGCTCTTTATCGGAGTGATCCTGTTTCTGCCCAACGGTCTCTGGGAATTCATCCGAAACGCCTCCTTTAAGAGGGCCCATGCTGAAAGGTGAAGGGATCTACAAATCGTTCGGAGGGCTTATGGCCCTCAAAGGGGTGGACTTCCACCTGAGGAGAGGAGAAGTGTTGGGGATGATCGGACCCAACGGCTCGGGCAAGACAACCCTCTTCAACATAATCTCGGGGCTCTATCGACCCGATTCGGGGGCCGTCTACCTGGAAAGGAGGCGTATCGACGGGCTTAAACCCTATCAGATCACCCAGCTTGGAATTGGGAGGACGTTCCAAATCGTTCGTCCCTTGGCTCATCTCACCGTCCTCGAAAACGTGGCCATCGGCGTCCTCTACGGCAGAGACGGAATCCATCAGATGCGGCGTGCGAAGGCTCGGGCGGAAGAACTTCTGGAGTTCACGGGCCTTGCCGAAAAACAGGACCAGCCTGCGGGGAGGCTCCCCTTGGCCGACCGAAAACGACTGGAGCTTGCCCGCGCCCTGGCCACCAGGCCATCGGTCCTGCTGTTGGATGAGGTCTTTGCAGGATTAAATCAAGTGGAAATGGAGGAGGCCATCGATCTGGTTACCCGAATCCGAGTGGAATTTGGGGTGACCATCTTCATGATTGAACATGTCATGAAGGCCATCATGCAGGCCTGCCATCGTATCCTGGCTCTCCATCATGGGCAAAAGATCGCCGAGGGGACTCCCCAGGAAGTGGCTGGACATCCAGACGTCATCGAGGCCTATCTTGGTTCGACCTATGCTGACCGTCTCTGACCTCCATGTCTTTTACGAGGGCCTGCAGGCCCTGGCCGGGATCGAGCTTCAAGTGGCCGAAGGTCGATGCGTGGCTCTCATTGGCTCCAACGGAGCAGGGAAGACCACTCTCCTCAGGTGTATCTCCGGTCTGATCCGGCCCCGCTGTGGATCCATCCTCTGGATGGGTGAACCCATCGACGGGCTGCCCCCCCATGAGATCTGCCGCAGGGGAATCATCCAGGTCCCTGAAGGACGAAAGCTCTTCCCCAGGCTCTCCGTTTTGGCCAATCTCGAGATGGGTGCCTATCTGCCCCACGCCCGGACCCACTTTTCCTGCTCCCTCAGGCGGATCTTCCAACTCTTCCCTGTTCTCGGACAACGGACAAGGCAGGCCGCAGGGACCCTCAGCGGAGGGGAACAGCAGATGCTGGCCATCGCCCGGGCCCTCATGGCGCGCCCTCGACTCCTGATGCTCGACGAGCCCTCCATGGGGCTGGCCCCCAGGATTAGGNAGGAGATCTTTCGCATCATCGGGCGTCTCCACCAGCAGGGGCTGACTCTCCTGTTGGTGTCCCAGGAAGTGATCCAATCNCTAAGGCTGGCCCAGTGGGGATATGTCCTCGAAAACGGATACATCGTCTTGGAGGGAAGGGGAGAAGACCTTCTCGCCGACNCTAAGGTCAAAAAGGCCTATCTAGGACTCTAAGGGCCGAATCCTCTTTCGGACCTGGACGGCCTGGGCACTGAGCACCCCAAAAGCTTCTCCCTTGACCTATCGGCCTTTTGGAGCTATGAAGGAGGGGAACCCTCTTGAATCTTTAACCCACCGACTCTGCGCCAGCGACTGCGGTTCAGGCTCCGGAGACTCCTCCAAGAGCGGCTCCTTTCCCTCTCCAGGGAATGGGATGCCTTGCGGGTTCCGGGATGACGCAGGGAATACCTGATAAACTCAAAGCCTTCCCCTGGGTCTATCCGATGCTGGGATTTCTCTTGTTGATCCTTGCAGCAGGGGTCTTTCTGATCTCGACCCGATGGGAGGGAAGAGCTCCCAGCCTATCTCTGGAGCCGAATCTTTCCCTTTTGGGACGGACCAACACGTTTCAGATCACCGCATCCGATGAAGGGACAGGACTGAAGAGTCTACGTGCGGAGATCCGTCAAGGGAAGAGGACTGTAGAGCTGCTCCACGAATCCTACCCCGAAGTCCGACGGAGAGTCTCCAAAACCCTCCACATTGACCCAAGGGCCCTCCATCTCCAGGAGGGTCCGGGTCTCCTACGACTGGAGGCCCGGGACCGGTCCTGGAGAGGAGAGGGGAACATCGCCTCTCTGGAGAGGCCGATACGGATCGATATCACACCTCCCTCTCTCCGCATCCTCTTCCGTCCGCCCCCTCCCGCCCAGGGAGAGGCTCGGCTTTTGATCTACTCTTCCTCTGAAGAGATCCCACGTCATGGGATCTTGGTCGGCGACTTGCGGTTTCCGGGTCGCTCCATCCCAAAAAAACGGCTTGCAGCCTTCTTCGCTGTCCCCCTCCGAATCCCCTCGGCCACGCCTGTTGTGCTCCAGGGAGAGGACGAAGCCGGAAACCGTTCACGAGTCACCCTGGCCACCACGATTCACCGGAGGAACCGTCGCCGAACTCATCTCTGGATGGATCCTCCCTTCCTACTCCGTGTGGTACGGGAGTTCCAAGAGCAGGATCCTTCCCTTCCGGATGATCCCCTAGAGGCCTTCCTCAAAATCAACCGCGATCTTAGGGAAAAGACCCACCGCCGGGTATGGGAATTATGCCGAAACTCAGAGCCCCGCAAGCTCTGGTCCGGACCCTTCCTTCGCCCCAAAGGGGTCCGGGAGACTTCCACATTCGGTGAGGATCGGGTCTTCGTCTTCCAAGGAAAGGGAGTGGACCAGCAGGATCATATGGGGGTGGACCTTGCCTCCATCGTCAACGCCCCGGTCCGTGCATCCAATCGAGGGCGAGTGGTCTTTGCCGGGGAGATGGGCATCTATGGCCAAACGGTCCTGTTGGACCACGGTCTTGGGGTCTTCTCCATGTACGGACACATGAGCCGGATTGATGTGGAGACCGGCCAAATGGTGGATCGCGGCACGCTGCTCGGACGCACAGGATCAACCGGGCTTGCCACCGGGGATCACCTTCATTTCAGCATCCTAATCTCAGGGGTCTTCGTGGACCCCCAACCCTGGTGGAATCCCACATGGACGGACCTCCTGGAACGATCCCTGAAAGGGGAAAATCCTCCACCAAAAGCCCAGGGTTCTTCCCATTGAGGAGGCCTTCTTCCGTCGCCGGAAGGGCCCCGAGCTGTTCGGAACCTCCAANAAAACCCAACCCCGTGCTTTCCCTCGATCTTCACCTAACTTGGAATCGACGCGAAGGTCAACCTCGGAGGAAAACGAATATCTGGTTGAAGACCCACGGTAGATCTGTCACCTTTTGGATAGGGTAAGGGGCCCGCGGAAGCCTACTATTGTGGAGTTTAGACCCAGCCCCGTCCTTTTGGGACCCTCCCGTTGATACCGGCCATCGATGCAGAGGAAACCTCATGATGCAAAGCCGGGTCCTTCCCGATGCGAAGAAGCACTCTCTGCCTCGTCCAATCGGGTGATTTCCTCTACCCACCCAAGAGACTCCAGGTAGATATCCGTGACCTCTTGAGCAGAGATGCGAAGCCTACCAGCATATTCCTCGAACCCTATCCAATTCCCCTTCTCATAACAAAGAATCAGTTCATAAAGGTCACGAAACGGAGTATCCTCTCCCAAAAGCGCCCCTTTGATCTCCTTCCCGATGGGGATCCCTTCGAGCATCTCCCCCAACGGACGCCCCAAAAAGGCATCAAGGGTTGAGAACATCCCCAGAAGGAACCCCTCTGAGCCCTCCTTTCCGAGACCGATCTTCTGGGCGAGGAGCTCCGAGAAGCGAGCTCTCAGGAGGGATGTCCGCAAGAGTTCCGGGGGCTTATCCCTTCCGAGCTCCGCCATGGCCACCAGAGACACCCATTTTCTCAAGTTCACCTCCCCCAAAAGCAACAGGGCATGACGAACCGAACGTATGGGGTGGCGGACCCCGAAAAAAGCCGAATTGATATATTGCAAGAGCTTATAACACAGAGAAAGATCACCCCGGATAATCTCCTCCAGGGAAGCCAGGTCCAGCTCCCGCTGATTCGCCGCCTGGATGACCCGGAGGTAGTTGAGCTTATGCCCCGGGATCTCACGGCTCGAGATCAGGACCGGCTTGCAGAAGAAATGGCCTTGAAAAAAAGTGTATCCATGTTTTAGGGCCCAACAGAACTCCTCTTGGGTCTCCACCTTCTCCGCCAAAGGGCGGACCCTTCTCTCCAGGAGGCGCTCGACGATCTCGGTCCTTTGAGACTGGGTGGTGTGTACGAAGTCCACCTTTACGATGTCGGCCACATCGAGAAGGATCTCCCGATCCTCCTCCTCGAAGACGTAATCGTCAAGGGCGATAAGGTAACCCTTTTGGCGAAGGAGCAGGCAGGCCTCATGGAGCTGTTGATCCACGTCAACGTCCTCCAGGATCTCCACTACCACCATTTTGGGTGGCAGATGAAGAGCTGTCTCATTGAGGAGGAGATTTCGGGTAAAATTAATGAAGGCCTTTGCGCCATGGGTGAGTTGCTGGGACCCCAGATGGAGGAATAGGTTTTGGATCACCTGAAGAGTAGCTTTATCGGGGTCTTCGCCATTATAGCGGTTGGACACACCTGAGCGGTAGAGAAGCTCGTAGGCCACTACCCGTTGATTGCGATTGAAGATGGGCTGCCTGGCGATGTAGATCTCCACGTGAATCACCCGAGGATCGATCGATTTCTCCCGCTTTCTTTGGCAGTATACATGGCCCGATCCACCCTCTCGAAGAGTTTCTCAGGACTTCTATCGGATTCCCGGACCTCCGTGATCCCAAGACTGACCGTCAGAGGAATAGTCTCATCTCGATACAGGAAACCTGTCTTCTCCACTAATCTGCGGAGGCGCTCTCCGGTGGAAAAGGCTGCATTCCCATCTGTGCCCGGGAGGATCACCACGAACTCTTCCCCCCCATAGCGAGCCAAGAAGTCCGACTCTCGAAGCACCTTTTGAATCCTTCTCACCATCTCCTTGAGGCAGCGGTCCCCGGCCCGATGTCCAAACTGATCATTGATCCGCTTGAAATGGTCCGCATCTATAAGAATCAGTGAGAAGCGCTGTCCATACCGATGGAATCGCGAAAGCTCCTCTCGAATTCTCCGTTCAAAAGCACGCCGATTGTGGACTTCTGTGAGGGGATCTAGATAGACCTGACGAGCTAGGATGTTGGATTTTCGGTGCGCCTGTTCCACTTCGTTCCGCATACGATGGAGTGACTGGAGGAGCATGGACATATGCCGATTGAGCTCGGCCATCTGCTGCTCGTCCTCTCTGCGCTTTTTTTCCAGTGCAGATTTGATGGACTCCAGTTTGGCTAAGACGAACTGCCGTAGTTTGTGCAGGTCCGGATTGCCCTCAAGAAATTGACCGATATCCTGCATCTGCCCTTCCAACAAGGAATTGAACCGGGTGTTGTGCTGAAAGCTGTCCTGGGTGCTAGCTAAGGAGGCCTGAAACTTCCCCTCGATTTCCAGAAGGTTGCGGCCGATCTCCGCAAAAAGGCCTGTGTATTGAGCCCGCTGGTGGGCCACCTGCTGTTCGCAAAGGTGGAGAAAGGCCACAATACGATGACGGAGGGACAAAAGGCCTTCCAGATCCCGGCAGGCTTCGATTTGTGTTCTCAACAGAGAGAATTCTTCGCCATACTCTCGAGAGATGATGCTATTAAACGAGTCCACTATCTCCACGAAGAGGGCCTTGAAACCTTGAAGATGCTCGGAAGAATCGATCTCCGCTAAAGCCTTGCGTGCCTCTGGGGAGTCATACCGGAGCAACTCTTGAAGGATCCGTTCTGTGATCAATGCCTCCCGCAGGCTTGTGGGGGTAATCCTGCGGTTCCTCTCCGCAAACTCCTTGAGGATGCGGATGAGAGAACGAGAGAACTTGGAGGCCCTCTCCAAATCCAAGAGTGTGGGTTCGGACAAGATTTTTCCTCCTTTGTGGAACTCTTGGTTTGGAAAACAGCCCAAAGTTCCTGGCCACCGCTCCCTCTTCTTTCTCTTTCATTTCTTATCGGCGGATTTTCTCTTCCCATTGAGTTCTGGACAGCAATCGGAGGTTGTCGATATACTGCAAGGGACAAAGGGAAGGATTTCTCCTTCTTCCTCAAAAAGCCCTGGGAAACGATATTCGAGAATCCACCATCCCACGAAGGAGGGGCATGGAGCGTCATCTCCAAGTCAGCGAAACCGGACGAAGCGGTTCCAGTTCCATAGGTCCGGCCAGGATCGAGGCAGAGATGCTCCTGTACTTGTGATGCTTGTCCGAGATACAGCCCGTGGTGGCCATCCTCGAGGACGAGTACGGTCTCCTCTCAGAGGAGGATGCTCTGGACAGCCTCGGCTTCGGAGTGCCTGCTAAGATCGGCTCCCGCGGTGTGGAGAAGACCTACGAGCTTCCTGTGGAGGGCACATCCGGGAAGAGCTGATGCGTTCGCCAGCTTTCATCAAGGAGGACACCCGGCAAGCTGGCAGAACTTTAAGGGAAAACTTCGGGATCGGATAAAGGGGCGCTTGGCCCATCGGGCCTTTATCGAGTGGCATCCTATGGGAGGACGACATGCCCAGGGTTCTGGTCATCGATGACGACGATCAATTGCGAAGACTCCTGCGGCTCATGCTCGAAAGGGAGGGGTACGAGGTGTGGGATGCCCCCAACGGAAAGGAAGGGCTAAAGAGGGTCCACGAAGCACCGATGGACTTGGTCATCACCGACCTCATCATGCCCGAGAAGGAAGGGATCGAAACCATTCGCGAACTACTTCGCGAGTTCCCGAACATGAAGATCATCGCCATGTCGGGCGGAGGCCAAGTGGGTCCAGAGACCTACCTTCAGATCGCGGAGAAGTTCGGGGCGCATCGGACCCTGGTCAAGCCTTTCGATAAAAACGAACTTATCACCGCAGTTAAAGAGGTCCTGGGGGAGGTAATCGGATGACCCCAGAGGAGACCTTCCCGAAGCTGGGAAACCGAGGACTTGAAGATCCTTTGAGGCCCATGGCCTGAGGTGGGAGACATATCTCACGGGTGACGGTTATGAGAGAGATCTTGGAATCGACAAAGACCCCGAGGCCCACGATTATGGTGGTGGATGACGAGGCCGCCATCCGTAGTCTCCTTCAGGAAGTCATCGAGCGGGAAGGCTATCCATGTCGTGTGGCTGGAGACGCCGGAGAGGCCCTGTCCCTCCTGGAGCAGGAACCTGTGGATGTGGTGATCACGGACATTCGTATGCCTGGGATCAACGGTATTGAGTTGATCCGCAGAATCAAGGAACGCCATCAGGCCGATGTCATCGCCATGACGGGTTATGTGGAAGATTTCAGCTACGATAAAGTGATCGCCTCGGGAGCAAGCGACTTCATTCAAAAGCCAGTGGGCATCAAGGAAGTCATGGTAAGACTGAAACGGGTCCTCAGAGAGAGAACCATCCTTCAAGAGCGCGATCGGGCCCAGGAGGAGCTCCGACGAAGCTTGGCCAGACTACGCCGAGCCATCGAGGGCGTGGTTCAGGCCATCGCTCTGACGGTGGAGACGCGGGATCCCTATACCGCGGGGCATCAACGACGAGTGGCGGATTTAGCCTGTGCCATTGCCAAAGAGCTGGGGCTTCCTGAGCATCGCATCGACGGGATCCGCACTGCAGGACTCATTCATGACTTGGGGAAGATCTCCGTTCCTGCGGAGATCTTAAGCAAGCCCACCCCATTGACGGATCTGGAATACGAACTCATCAAGACCCATCCCAAAGTAGGCTATGAAATCCTCAAGTCCATTGAGTTTCCTTGGCCGGTCGCCGATATGGTCCTCCAGCATCACGAACGATTGGACGGCTCCGGTTATCCTCAGGGGATTCGTCGGGAGGATATACTACCGGAGGCCCGCATCCTGGCCCTCGCCGATGTGGTGGAAGCTCTAGCCAGCCATCGGCCCTATCGGCCCGCACTGGGAATGGAGAGGGCCCTGGAAGAGATTTCCAGAAACCGGGGCATCCTCTACGACGCCCAGGCAGTGGACGCCTGCATCCATCTCTTTAAGAAGGGGATCTTTTCATTCAATCGTCTCCAGCCCACGGCCATCCACCTCCCTTCGGGGCCTCCCCTCCTCTGACCTTCCTCTTCAGACACCACATGCCCAATCGGACTTATGGATAGGACTGGCCCTCGTGATGCTCCATGGAGAGAGANACCCTCTCCAGACCGAGAGGAACTTCGACATCTGTCTGATCCTCCATGGAGAGCACTCCTTCCAGCGCAAAAGATCCGCAAGGGACCCTCCTTCGCCTCGCCTCGGCCTGTAGCGGCCAGGGCCCAACCGGGGTCTGCCCCCATCCTGGGGGCATTGGATTCAGATGTCCTCTGAGGACACAGTGAAAGCACGGTAGGAATGTCCCATTCGACGCCCTGCTTCTTCGATGTTGAGACAGATCTCCTCTATCGATATCTCTCCCGAATTGTACTCCACCTCAAATAGATCCTTCTCCAAGGAATAGAATACCCTCCGGATCCCTTCCGTCCCTTCCAGGGCGGATACCACCGAATCGGGGCACCCCATTCAGGTAAACCCATCCTTTTGGACCATCCCTCTTACCTGAAAAAAAACCTTGCATATACTCTCCATGGATTTCTACCCCCTTCGATTCTTTTTCTACCCGTAAAGTCAACTCCGGCCCCATGGTTTTCTCTGTTGTCGGTTCCTCTCAAGAGCTCCTAGGGAACCATTACGGCGGCTCGTCTGTGGTTTGTATCCATAAGGCACCTCTCTCCGCCTTTTGAATACAGCACGGTACGGGGCTAATCTTCAATAGGCTCCATTGCGAGCGAGGAAACGCGACGGGGCTGGCCCTACGGCTGGGATTTAGATATCCTTGAAATAGGAGGTAACCCCATGAGTGATCCAACAGAGGGAAAGGAACGCACACGCAGACGGTACGATCGCCTGGCCTGGGTCTACGATCTTCTGGAAGCCCCCTTGGAGCGCGGCCGATTCTCCCGCTGGAGATCCCGCCTGAAGGAGCGCATTATCGGCGAGAATGCCCTGGAGGTGGGGGTGGGAACTGGAAAAAACCTCCCCTACTACCCCCAGGGGGTCAAAATGACGGCCATCGACATCAGCCCGAGGATGCTGGCCCGGGCACGCAGGCGAGCGGCCAGCCTCGGGATCGAAGTGGAACTGCGGGAGATGGACGTCCAGGCCCTGGAGTTCGAGGACGCCACCTTCCATACAGTATTCGCGACCTTTGTCTTCTGCTCAGTGCCCGACCCCATAGTCGGACTTCGAGAGCTCCGACGAGTCTGTCGACCTCAAGGGAGGCTCCTTCTGCTGGAACACATGCGGCCCGAAAACCCTCTCCTGGGGCTGATTTTCGACCTCCTGAACCCAGTGGTGGTCCGAATGATGGGAGCGAATATCAACCGCCGGACCATGAGTAATATCCGTCAAGCGGGATGGAAAATTGTACAGGAGGAGCACCTTTCCTCGGATATCATAAGGTGGATCGAGGCACACCCTTAAGGTGACAGGCATTCAGCACGGATCCCCAATAACGCCGAAGTAAAATAAGCCGCACCTCGGGGAACCTTGCGGAGCCATCCATCGAGGGAGGAAGCCGCCCATGACCCTTAAAAGAGAGCTAGAACATACGGGAAACATTCTATTCCGTTTGAGAAGTTATCTCCCATTATTCTTGGTGGGGCTCGCGCTCATCGTCGCTCGCAATATCCATTACCCCCTCGGGAGCCATCGGCTGGACCAAATCTAGGAACTCTTCTGCCTTCTAATCGCATTCTTCGGGATCGGGATCCGATTCTACACCGCGGGGCACGTCTCCAAGGGAACTTCCGGGAGAAACACACGCAGGCAGAAGGCCGCTACACCTCAACACCACAGGAATCTACTCAGTGGTGCGCCACCCCCTCTACTTGGGCAACCTCGTCATTTGGTTCGGGATCTCCCTCTCAGTCCGCAATGTATGGTCCTGCCTCGTGGTCCTGCTCGTTTTTTGGCTCTACTACGAACGGATCATCTATGCGGAAGAGGAATTTCTGGAGACACGCTTTGGCCAACGCTTCCTCCAGTGGGCTCGAAGGACCCCTACCTTCATCCCACGATGGCGCAACTGGAGGAGACCTGACCTTCCATTTTCCTTCCGCACGGCCCTAAAGAGAGAATACCATAGCATATCCGCTGTTCTACCCATCTTCACCACCTCGGACATCATCGAGGATCTCTTTGTGGAACGAAGGCTGGAGTTGGATCCCCTTTGGGGAGCACTATCGGCGGCCGGAGGGGTCTTCTACCTCGTGGTCCGGTTCATAACCAAGAGGACGGAATGGCTCCACGTTGAGGGACGGTGAAGGGATCAAAATCCCCCGCGTACCTCATGNGCATGCTGCGGCTCCATGGGGAAGTCGGATCTTAGATCCCCCTCCCAAATAGGGCACTCAAAGGGACACTCGAAACATCGAGTGCTGCTGTCTTGCACAAGAATTTTTAATCCCGGAGATCCCGCTTCATCCGGTCGAATTCCTCCTTGGTGATCTCGCCACGAGCGTAACGCTCACGGAGGATCTCCATGGCACGGGAGCCGGAGCGAGAGCCCTCGGAGCGCTCCCCACGGCTCGCCTGGATGAGCCATTTGATCAGGAAGATCAACCCCACGATGATCAGGATCCAGAAAGCGAATTGGAAGATCCAACCGATCCAGCCAAGGCCACCCATCATCCCTGGGCCCATCTGCCACCCAGGACTCCAACCCCACTGAGCAAAAGCCTCGTTGGATAGGGTCGGAGCAGCTGCAGCACCCGAAATGACCACCTTACTTGGATTCATATCTTGTCTCCTTTGTCCCGGCGGACCCACGCTGGAAAGAATAAGGACAGGCCCGCCTAAGCGTTCCTGCCCCTTCTTTCTCAGCGTCGAAATGAAGGTCGCTTTATCTTAATACCCCCAGCAGGGCCCACCCGCATAGGGTCCCATCATCTGATGTCCCCAACCGGGGCCCATGTGGTGCCATCCCCATCCAAAGCCGTATCCGTAGGGACCCTGAAACCCTGGGACAATCTCCGAGGCCTCTTTCTGGAAGGCCCAGTGTTTCTCCCACAGCTTCTGCCTCAAGTCGAAGACCTCTTTCTGCAGTTTGGAGACGGCCTCTTGATCAGGGGTCGGCTGGCCATAAAGGCGCCACAGTTCCTGGCGCTTCTGGAAGAGCTGTTCGCGGAGTCCTTGGGTCTCCTCCCAATACTTTCTCCTCAGCTGGTCCAACTTCGCCTGTTGCTCGGAGGACAATGCGGCTCCATAGGGCTGGGCCCAGCACCATCCTGGACCCGCGTATCCCATCATCCCGGGCCCCATACCGCGCCAACCGCCGTACCAACCCGGGCCTGCTGCCACGGCGCCGCCCACTACAGCCGCTGAGATCAAAACCGCTGCCAAGACCAGAAATCCTTTCTTCATGGGTTCACCTCCTCAAAATGGAATCTCCAAATGTTTCACCCTCCACAAAAGCCAGAGCCGTGCCATTGTGGCCAATGCGGAGCTGGTCGATATTGTCCTGAAATTTCAGGAGGATAGAAAGAACGTCCGCATGGCTTTGTAATCCATTCGCAAGACTCTGAGAAAAAAAGAAACATTATCTCGATTTTGAGCCAAATATTGTGTAAAAATGATACAGCTGTCCTCACTAAAACGTGGTCACCCCAGTGGAGTTGGTTTATAGTAGTTATAGTCTTCGTCTTTGGCTGGGCTGGAGATGATGGGAAAGCGGATTATTTTGGATACAGACGGAGGGGTAGACGATGCCTTGGCGTTGATCTTAGCCCTCCGTAGCCCTCAATTTCGGGTAGAGGCCATCACCGTTACCTATGGAAACGTATCGGTGGAGCAGGCCTCCCAAAACATCCAACTCCTACTTAGGATTCTCCATCTTGAGGACCCTCCCCCCATCGCTCTCGGCGCTCGTCACCCCCTGAAAAGGGCGAGGATCTCCGCCGAGCACGTCCATGGGCAGGACGGTCTTGGCGGAATCACACAATGGATGACCAAAGAATGGTATTCGGAATTCAAGGCCCCAAGGGAACTTCCCGATGCAACCCAACTCCTCCTCCGCCTTGCCGAGCGGTATCCCGGGGAACTTACTCTGATCACCCTAGGACCCTTGACGAATCTAGCCCAAATGCTTGAGAAGGCTCCTTCCTCAAGGAACCTCCTCAAGGAGGTGGTCATCATGGGAGGAGCCTTGGAGGTGCCCGGCAACATCACGGCCGCGGCTGAATTCAACATCTTCTCCGACCCACATGCCGCAGAGCAGGTCTTCCATTGTGGCCTTTCCCTCAGACTCGTTCCACTGGATGCCACCCGGCAGGTATGCCTGGATCGGAATACCCTATACCGACTGACCCGGTCCATGCCGTCTCCCCTAAACGAATTCGTCCTGCATATCTCTCAGTCCGTCCTGGACTACATGGAGAGGACTCAAGGCAACGCCGTCCTCCACCTTCATGATCCCTTGGCTGTGGGGGTAACCTTGAACCCGAAGATCGCCGCATGGAAACCCCTCCATGTGGAAGTGGAGACTCAAGGAATCCACACTCTGGGGATGACCCTGGCGGATCTTCGCCCCTTGCGGGAGGAACTTCTCCCTCCACCCAACCTGCTGGCCGCCCGGGATGTGGATTCCAAGAGATTTCTCCGTCTCTTCGAGGAGATCCTATGCCGAAGGTCATCGTGATTGGATCCGCCAACGTGGACCTAACCATTCAGGTGGACCGACTCCCCACTCCGGGCGAGACGGTTTCCGACGGTCGATTCTATACCTCCTTCGGTGGAAAGGGCGCCAATCAGGCCGTAGCGGCCTTGCGGGCGGGGGCCCAGGTGCGATTTCTTGCCAAGGTGGGTCGAGACCCCAACGGAGATCGGATCTTGGAACAACTTGAAGCCCAAGGCCTTCACACAGACCTCATCCTGAGGGATGAAACGGAGCCCTCCGGCGTCGCTTTGATCATGGTGGACTGCAATGGGCGAAACGCCATCGCCGTGGCCCCTGGGAGTAACCGCAAGATCACCCCCGAGGATATCCGTCGATTCGAGCCGCTTAAAGGATGGGGAGAGACCTTGCTCCTCCAGCTGGAAGTGCCCCTGGACGCTGTGAAGGAGGCTCTCACCCTGGCACGAATGCAAGGGCTTCGGACAATCCTGAATCCGGCACCCGCTCGTACACTGGATGAAGGAGTCCTCGCTCAGGTAGACCTCCTTACACCCAATGAAGGGGAATTGGAACGACTTTCAGGCTCTCCGGTTAAGGAGGAAAAGACGGCAGTGGAGGCCTGCAAAATACTGCTGGACCAGGGCGTGGGTGAGGTCATCGTGACGCTTGGGGAGCATGGAGCGCTTCATGTCACCCGAAAGGGAGCAGAGCTCTTTCCGGGTTACCCGGTGAAGGCCGTGGATACTACGGCGGCTGGGGATGCCTTCAATGGGGCCTTGGCCTGCGGTTTGGCCGAAGGCCGACCCATGGAGGATGCTATTCGATTCGCCAATGCTGCAGGAGCCCTGACCGTCACTCGGAGGGGGGCGCAAGACGCCCTCCCTAGTAGGGACGAGATCGAAAACCTCTTACAGCGTCTGGATGAGGACACTCCATGAATGGACGACCCCTCAGCGGACGAGTGGCCCTCGTTTTCGGGGCCGGGCGTGGCATCGGGAGGGCTTCAGCCATGGCCTTTGCAGAGGCAGGGGCAGCGGTGGTAACGGCCGCCCGGACGGCCTCCGAGATCAAAGAGGTCTCCCAGAGGGCACACTCCCTTTGTGGAGTCAAGACCCTAGCTCTGGTGTGCGACGTGTCGGAAGCAGAATCCGTGTTAGAGACGGTCGAAAGGACGTTGAGGGACTTCGGAAAGCTCGATGTGGTGATCAACTGTGCGGGGACTATCCATCCGGTGGGCCCCTGCTGGCAGGTGGATCCTGAGGAGTGGCATGCCAACCTGAAGGTAAACCTCCTCGGTGCCTTTCACATCACGCGAGCGGTCATACCTCCCCTGAAAGATCAAGGCCAAGGGAAAATCATCCATGTCTCCAGCGGTGCGGCTCAATATCCTGTCTTTGGTTGGACTGCCTACTGTGCGGCCAAGGCAGGCCTGGACCACTTCGTGCGGGTTGCAGCCGAGGAGGCATCCCCTTTGGGAGTATCTGTATACGGAATCTGGCCAGGGATCGTGGATACCCGGATGCAGGAGGAGATCCGTAAGGTCTCTCCCGAGCTCTTCGGCAAGGAGAACATCCAGCGTTTCCGTCTCTATCATGACCGAGGACTCCTTCGCCCGCCGGAGGACCCCGTACGCCTCATACTCTATTTGGCGATCCATGCCGATCTCTCGATGAGCGGACATATCTTCAATCTGGACGATCCAGAGGTCGAGCGAATGGTAGACCGAGCCCTCCCGGTGCCCGTCCTTCAAGGAAACCCGTAGAATTGGCCCCTTCCACCTGGTTTTTGATACAATAGTCCCGAACTGAAGATAGAAGAGTTAGGATTTCAAGAGGCTCCCCGCTAAGGGTGAAGGAAAACCCATGGAGAAGCTTGCCATTATCCGCTGCGAGAAGAACCTGGATCGCTGTCCCATGACGGAGTGCTTGGAGAGCGTCAGAAGGCGAATGGATGGATTTGCGGGTTACGAGGACCCCAGACTGCTGGGCATTTTTACATGCCACTGCAATGACGAGATCATCCTCAATCTCTGCCGGATCCTCAAGGAGAAAGGGGTGGAGATCATTCACTTCTGCACTTGTACCTTTGCCCGGGAGGGTCAGGAACAGTGGATTGAAGGAGAGGGCCTCTGCCACCACGTGGATGAACTCATGGAGCGGATCCACAAGGAATTAGGGCTTCGATGTGTCAAAGGGACGGCCCATCTGCCCAAGGACTATGAACCCAAGGCCGAGGGAATGTAATCCCAATTTTACCTGTAGGTGCCTCGAGACTCGGACATTGGAGGGCGAAACCCTCTGCCTGTGGAATGTTTCTGGTACCCAGGTCTCCTCCTGAGACTATCTTGGCGTCATGACGGTGCGATGGGACTCGGAGACCTCCTCCAGGGGGATATAGCGGCCGGCCCGCCAGAGGTCAATCATGTCATCATAGTGCTTGCTGAGAAAATACTCGTTCTGTCCCGTTATCAGGACCATATATCCGCGAGGGTCGGGATCGAACTCCACCACCAGGCGAAGCCCGGAGGCCAGAACGGCCGTAAAAGGAGGCTCCACCTCGGTGAAATGGGCACGGTGGTTGGTCTCGCAGTCCCCCCTTACCGGATAGGGTCCCCGATTGACTAAAGATCGAAGGATCTTGACATTCCCCAGCACATGATCGAAGCGGATCTGATGCACCTTCCCCCATTGCCATGCCTCCACACGTCCCTCACCAGTGACTTCGGAGAGCATCTCCAGGGCCTCCCTAAAGGCCCTTGTGGCGATCTGTCGAGGATCTTCCATTTGAGGGGTGGTCACATCATCGAAAAACTCGCTCCCCTCCTCCAGGAGCTCAAGGAACCGCTCCAGACTCACATAGCGCTCTCCTACGTACTGAGCGGCCAGCTTCGGCCCCAATTCGTCGACAAAGGTCTGATACATGAAACGCACCAAAAAGGTATTGTAGATGGCCGGGGCCGGATCATCTTTCCGCATGCGGAAATCCCACTCCTTCAATCGATTCAAGGCATCTCGGATCAGTCCGTCCCCGCCAGAATCCACCAGCTCTAGGATCTTGGGCACCAGGATCTCTGCCAGTTCACTCTGATCGTCCATTTGCATGGCCTGAGCATAAGGCACATCGATCCTCTCCTTCGCCTCGAGCATCCGAATGATCCGATCGATACGATACCGCGGCGCCACCGTGGGGTTTATATCGTAGGGGAACGTCCGGGCAACAAGATTATTGGCCGTGGCGATAAAACCACTCGGCGGATTCTCCAAGGCTGGATTCTCCTCCGGGGGGACCAAGCCCTCCCAGTTCACCCTTCCACCCTTCCCTTCAGACGGGAACCTGCCCGTCCCGGGCATCCGTTTGGGTAAAGCGCCCAGCGTGTAGTAACCGATGGTCCCATCGGTCTCGGCATAGACCAAATTTTGGGGGGTCATTCTGATCTTGTGGATCGCCCGAACCCACTCTTCATGAGTCCGAGCTCTGTTCATCTCGAAGAAGCCTTGAACTCCCACCCCGTTCAGCCCCACCCAGTCAAGACTCAAAACGCGATCCACCTCCGGAAAGACTTCCCTCAATAGGGGCCTCCTCCCTGCGTAGAACAGAGTCTTCTTTATAGGAGGGCGGCCTTTGATCCGGATCGTCGTCTCCTTCTTGGACAGAGGAATCTCCTTTCCCTCACGGATGTAGGTCTCCTTGTCCCAGTCCACCTCTTCTAAGTAAAGGTCAACGATGTCTGCACCCTGATTGGTCAACCCCCATGCGAATCGCCGGTTGTATCCAAAGAAGACGATGGGCACACCCGCCACTTGCCCACCAGCGAGCTGAAAATCTCCGGCCTCCAGGCGGATCAAGTAAAAATCAGAAGGAATCTTGGAGTCATGGACGTGAGGGTCACTGGCCAAGATGGGGCCCCTGCATTGCGTCTTTTCGGGAGCCACAGCCCAATTATTGCTTGCCGAACGGCCCCCCAGGAGACGGCCCAGCCGGGCATTTTTCTCCTCCATTGACCTTCCTTTCAAGCGAGAACCTCCCCCTTCCTCTAGGATGGCGGGGGTGTCCGACGGAAGAAAGGGGAGAAGCCTTTTGGCCCGTTCGTTGCCCAGCTTCCGGGCCATTCTGTAGAAGAGGAGCTCATGACGCAAGTTGTAGGCCAAAGACCAGTTGAGCATCATCCCGATCACCACAGGATCTGCCAAGGTCCACTCCTCCTTGGGGAGCCCTAACAAGACCATAGGGAGAGGTCTCTTGTGGGTCCGCAGGAAATAATTGACCCCGTCTACATAGCGCTGAAGCAAAGCCTTTACATGGGCGGAAAGGGACGCCGCCTCCCGCTTGGCGATCTCGTAAAAGCCCACCGCACGTATGAAATAGTCCTTGGCCACGGCGGACTCCCCTGCAAATTCCGAGATCCTCCCTTGCCCAATACGTCGGGTCAAGTCCATCTGGAAGAGACGGTCCTGGGCATTGACGTATCCCCAAGCGAAATAGAGATCTCTCAGGTTCTGGGCCTCAATGGTGGGGACAGCCCAGGGGTTTCTTCGGATCACCACCCGCCCCTCCAGTCCCTCCACTTGGAGCTGCTCATCGTAGTCAGGCATGTAGCTTCGAAGGAAGAAATAGCCCGATCCGATGAGGACCAACAGGGCAAGGCCCACGAAGAGAAGAACTTTCTTCATGCGGTTCTCCAAGTGTCTTTCTCAAGAACCTACCAAATGGACGTCAAGAGGGCAACGGACCAGAAGCTGTCGGGAATCCCATCCATGGAAGAAATGCTCCCTTTGGGGTGAGAAAAGTGACCCCCACAGGCTCCTCTTCATTGTGAAGACGCCCCTTGTGCAGAGATCCTCTCAGGGCTATATTGTGAATCGACGTCTTCTTTCCCAAGAGAGACCCCAAAAAAAGGAGGGCCTCCTTGAAACGAGTGCTCCTGATTTTCCTGCTGGGCCTCTTCTGCATCCTTTCGATCTCCTATGGATGGCTCATCTTACGAAGGCCTCCATTGAATGAAGAGGTCAGAAAAGGGCTACCAGGCTCCTTTGTAAGGCTCACACGAGGGTTCGTCCACTACGAACTGTCCGGCCCAAAGGACGGCCAGGCGGTAGTCCTGATCCACGGATTCACTACGCCTTCCTTTATCTGGGATCCTACGGTCCCTCGGTTGGTAGAGGCGGGATTCCGGGTCCTCCGCTATGACCTTTACGGCAGGGGTTTCTCCGATCGGCCTCGGCTCCGATACGGCCCTGAGCTCTTCGACGCTCAGCTCCTAGAGCTTATCCGAACTCTCAACATCCGGACCCCTGTCCATCTGGTGGGGTTCTCTATGGGAGGAGCCATAGCCGTATACTTTGCGGACCGCCACCCGAAGCTGGTCTCCAAGATCTGCCTCCTTGCCCCCATGGGCTTTCCCGTCCAGGTCCCTTTCGTCCGAAAACTCGCCATCGTCCCCCTTCTGGGCGATTACCTCATGGCCATCGTCGGGGAGTCGATCCTCAAAAAGGGAGTGCGGGCAAATTTTTATCGACCCGATCGGTTTTTCCCCCAGTTCCTGGAAAAGTTCTCGGAGCAGATGAAGTTTCGCGGGTATCTCAGGGCCATTCTCTCGACCCTTAGGCATATGTCCCTAGAGCCTATTCAAGCCGCCTATAGGCGTGTTGGACGACAGAGACGTCCCATTATGCTCATCTGGGGGCGGGAGGATTCGGTCCTTCCCTTCCAACTCAGTGAGAGAGTCCGGGAAGCCATCCCCGACCTCCGCTTCCACCCGGTGGAGGAGGCAGGTCATGCGGTTCACTACGAACGGCCAGAGGTAGTCAACCCCCTCCTGGTCCGCTTTCTTCAGGGCCCCACTGCCACCGTGGCGACAGGGGAAAGCCAAGCATTGAGGTCGCTATGAACTCCACGCCTCGGAGATACACGCATCAGGTGGGATGTGAGGTGCGCTTCATCTCGGGATATTACCAAATCATCAAGGAGGCAAGGCTCCTTTCTCAGGGAAGAAAGGTCCTCTACGCGATAGGCAATGCAGTGGTGGAAAACGCCTGCTGTGGAGCTGGAGGCTGTCGGTTCGCCTTGGTCCCAGGATATGTGGTTCGGTGGCAGTTTGAGACTTCGTACGAAGGGCTCCCTGTCTCGGAGGTAGAGCCCGTCCGGGATCCTTCGGTCCGGGAGGAGATCCGTCGGAGGCTCGAGCAGGAAGAGTTCGTCACCCAGGTGGATTTTTGGTGAGGAACAACGAGGCCCCGGCCGCCATGCCATACATAGCCATTGCGGAGAGGATTACCCCTTGAAATCCCACCTGAAGGGCCAACAAGGATGCCAGGATCGTGGCCACAACGGAGGCACATCCATTGATTCCCCAAGCCCATGGGATGTGTTTCACGGAGACGGGGGCCAGTCTCTCAAGCCCCAAGGGAAAGGGCATCCCCATGAAGAACCCCAATGGGGCGATGAGAAGGACGCCCATTCCCATGCGCAGAAAAAGGGGAAACCCCAGGGTCCATCGAAAGAAATGAGGAAGCCCCACTAGGAGCAGGATCGCCCAAATGAGGATCCCCAGAGCCGCTGCTGGAATGTCCATTGGGGATCGGCTCCGGGCTCTTTTCTCAAATAATGCTCGCCATCTCCGGGACCAACCGCTTCCTGCTCCCGCAAAGATGAGAAAGGTGGAGATGACCACCGAGGCGGAAAGGACAGGATGCCCCAAATAGAGGATAAAGCGTTGGAAAAAGGCCATCTCCAGGAAGAGAAACCCCACCCCCAAAGAGAGAAAGAATACGACCAATGCTCCGGATCGTACCACATTATCTGCTCGCTCGCGTCTCCGGATGAAGGCCAGGGGCAACAAAATCAGGACAGCCCCTGATGCCATTGCCACTATGAGGGCCGCGCCTAGAAGCGGATAGGTCCATTCAAGCAAGGACATCCCTCCGCGTCCCTTCAAAGAAAGGATCTCGGGAAGCGTCCGCCAACGGAAGAAGTGGAGGAAAAAGGGCCGTTGATCCGTCACCGGTCGGATCTGGAACTTGTAGCGCTGGAGAAACTCCTCTCGATCCTCCCCAAGAAGGGCCTGGGCACCCAAGAAATAGGAAGGATTCCTCAGGCGATTGTGACGATTGGCCTCCTCGGCACGCATCCCAGAGAGATGGACCAAGTCGAAGGCCCGATGAGTGCAGAAGTCCCGGATCTTCTGGACCTCATGGGATCGGAACGGCTCACGCCGAACCAGGAGAGTGGTAGTCCTCCAGCTTCGGATTAAAGCCACGTGCTCAGCGGGACGATCAATCCCTTGGCGCTCCAAGGCCGTTACAGCAGTAAGGAGAAGTCTCAGACTCTGACGAGGTGGAAGTTGAGCCCACTGCGTAATTGCCAGGATCCCCCTATTTCGCAGATGGGAGAGGGCATCCTGTAAGGCCTCCAATGTAAGATGGTAGGATGCCTGAAAAGCGCCAGCACTCCGGTAACTCGCCTCCAAGGAGATCTGTATCAGATCGTATCGTCTCAAGCTGCGGGAGAGAAAGACCCTCATCCCTCCGGTGTATACCTTCACGTTGTCCATTGCGTAGATCCTCCCGGAGAAGTCGACAAAGGCGCCCTGGACCAACTTTACCATCTGAGGGTCTTCCTCCACCGCATCGATCCGGCGGGCCCCATAATAGAGGGCTCGAAGGACTTCCATCCCTCCACCGGACCCCAGAACCAGGACTTCAGGCTGCTCCAGGAGATGATAGGGAAGGGAGGCGGTCTGGCAGTCCAGGAAGGAGAGCTCCTCCAGGCGCCCCTGGAACCGGGTGATAGGACCGAGCCTCTCCCCGTCCAGATAGACCCCCAGCTGTCTGGGAGGCTCCTCGGTGCAGGTAAGGCTCATCCCGGGAACATATCGAAGGGGAGCACTGGGATTGTCTACCACCACAAGCCAACCCATGGGGCTCCAACGCTCCGCAAGGATCCGGGCGTCTGGATGTCGGAGCACCAGACTCAATGCCTTGAACTGGGAGGGACGGGGTTCGATCCACTGCTTGGGCCAGAGCATCGGCACCACAGGGACAAGCATAAAGGCCAGTAAGGCGACGATACGGGCCTTCCCTGGGCCCAAGGCCCAAAGACCGATCCCCGCCACCAAGAGCCCGATCCCGCTGTGAAGGCGGAGCCCCTCATAGGGAGGGAGGATCTCGAGGAAAAGGATTGTCCCCAAGGCTCCCATTCCAGCCCCCAAAAGGTCGAAACGGTAGATACGATGGGACTCCCCGGCGAAGCGCGTCAAGGCCAGCCCGACCACCGTCCCCGCAAGAAAGAAGGGGACAGCGAGAGTCAGGTAGATCCCCATGAGAGGGAAGGCCTGCGCTAGATTCCAGGGCAACTCCTTGGGGCGGAAAGGGATCTTCTGGGCCACCGCAAATGAGGCAGCAACCCCCAATCCGAATGCAACAGCGAAAGCCGAAAACGTCCAAGGAAAGTGTCGAATCAGCCAACGTCGTGTCAGGGCTAGGAAAGTCCCGCTAGCTCCAATTCCCAGAAGGGCCAAGCTGATGATAAGGAAGGCCAAGTGGTAAGGGTACACGATGGAGAACAACCTAAGGAGGAGGAGTTCGTAAGCCAGGGCAGCTCCGGACAGGAGGGAGACGCACAGCCCCCAGCGTCTCATGGGTGGGGACCCCCGGTGAGCGGCACGAAGCGAACGGGAAGAATTTGACGGGAGCGAATTTCCCCATCGTCCCCTTTCTCCACGAGGATCAATTGTTGGGTGGCAAATGGATCCCCTACTGGGAGGACCATACGACCTCGGGGTTTCAGCTGCCGGATCAGGGGGGGAGGGATGTGGTCCGCTGCGGCCGTCACCAAGATAGCATCGAATGGTGCCTCCTCCGGCCAACCGTAATACCCGTCTCCGATCCGAACCTCCACATTGTTGTAGCCCAAGCGCTCCAGCCGAAGCTTTGCTTGTTTGCCGAGATCTGGAATGATCTCCATAGTGTAGACACTCTTTACTAGCTCCGCCAAGACAGCGGCTTGGTATCCCGACCCCGTCCCTATCTCCAGGACCTTGGCCTCAGGTCCTACTCCCAGAAGATCGGTCATGAGCGCCACGATGAAAGGCTGCGATATGGTTTGGCCGTATCCGATGGGAAGCGGACGGTTTTCGTAGGCTGAGGACCTCAGTCGGACGGGGACAAACTCATGACGCGGAACCGTCCCCATCACCTCCAGGACCCTGGAGTCCAGCTCGCCTTTGCCGATCCACTTGCGGGTCCTCTCTACATCGGCCCGGATCTCCTGGACCATGGCCTTGCGAAGGCGCAGATAGTCATCCCGGTTCAATCCCCGGACCGGGCTCCAAGAAACACAGAAAAGAAAGACCGCCCAGAGACACAGGAGGTCCTTTACATATCTTCCGGCAAGAGACCCCTTCCTCATCCCTGCTCAGACTCCCCCGCATCCCGCTGCCAAGATCGACCATTCTTTTGGGAGCATTTAATATCCATTTTGTTTCGTATCCGCGAGGATTGTCAATGAAGAGAGCATACGAAGTATCGGTTTTCTTTCCTCCATTTCGGGTCATGGAAAAGCTCGGCGTTCTTTACCTTCGCTACAACGAGAAAAAACATAAGAAGACCCTTTCTTGACAAGGGAAGATTGGCTTCCTTATGCTTCTCCTGCATAGTGAAGGAACAGATCCTAGAAATAAAGGTGCACGATGAAAAGGACAATCCAAATGACCCCAGGATCTCTGCTTTCGTTATTCATCGTTCTCCTTTGTCTCTCTTCTCTCCGTGCCCAACCCGTTGAATGGGAGGATACTTGGTTCAAATTGAAGATCAAGAGCAAGGGATTTTGCTGGGACGCTGCGGAAGGAATGACTAAACAAAGNNACAAACAGACCGCATATCTCCACATTACACAATGGGTGAGCGCGAGTGAGTATTGGGAAGCCGACCTTTACACCCTCAATGAAGCGACAGGGCTCTACATAATACAACCACGATGGAGCTCAACTTCATCGGGGGATCGGGCCTGGACAACCTGGTGTGGTCCACAACGGATCTGAGCCTCACGGGCGGGCCCGATACGGTCTCCTTTACGGCAAGGATGAAAGCCTCTGTGGGAGACGGGGAACGTTCCGTAAGGCCACGATCCAGACCCTCGGAGGGGGATGGGAGGACGAAACCAACAGTACGTGTGCCGCGGGCTTCAGCTTCAAGGCCATGCTCGTCAAGGACCTATCGAAACTGCCGGGGGAGATCCGGCCTTAGGAGAGATGAAATCCCCCTTTCCACACTGCCTCATTTCCCACCCGGCAAGGGGACGTCCCAGGGGTGATTCGGGACTCGCAAGGACGGCGGCTGATGGCCGAAGACGCCCTGCCTGGCCCCTTGGAAGTTCCTTTGAGGACGAGGCGGCGACGACCTAAGATCCTCAAAGCCCTTCAGCGGAGTAGGGATCCGTAAGCCACCGTTTAAGGCCCTCGTGAAGGACACGTCCATCCCGGTCGAAGATGACCTCGTAAATAAAGGGTCTCCGTCCTTCCACTTCACCGAATCGGAGGTCAAAAAACCTCACTCGATGCTGGCCATCGAGTCCCTCCAAGGCCCTGGCCACGGGGAAGCGCGCAAACCAGAGATAGGTGCGNACCCCCTCCAAGACCGAGGCCCGTTCCACCCAGGGAGAGCCGTCGCTCCTTTCCCAAACGCGGAAACGGATATGCTGGGGAGGCTGATAGCGCGTCCATATCTGTGAGATGATCCCAGAATCCGCAGACGCTTCCCTCCTCCGTTCTCCCACCAAGGTAACGAATCCCTCGTGGATGGTCTCTTCGGTGACGGCATATAAGGCCCAGTGGAACGGAGAAAGAGGCTGAGGCAGGGCGTCAACCTTCTCCACCCCAAACCCCCGTCGGATCGATTCGGCCTCGATCAGCGAAAGGGCCCTTTGGTGGTTCAAGGCGCAGAACCCAATATAGAGGGAGGACGCCACCAGGGAGAGACGGGCCGCCCGTCGGGCATTTGTCCGAGACAGAGCCATGAAGATTATAGGAAACAAGAAGGACGCCGTAAGAGGAAGATCGATGATGAACAGCCAGTCCAAGGAGAAACGTCGGTCCGAAAAGGGGGACAGAATCATGGTGCCGTAAGAGGTGAGCAGATCCAAGAAGGTATGGGCCAGGATCTCCACAAGGCAGAGAAGAAAGAATGCTCGAAACCTCTTGAGCCCGGAGATCCTATGGAAGAGCCACGCCAGTCCCGCGGCCAATGGAACGGCCAGGAAGATGGAGTTGGTCAACCCCCGATGGTTCCGGATGTAGAACTCCGCTCCGGAAAAGAGACCAAAAAGGGCATCGGCATCGGGAAGCAGGGATGCCGCCACTCCCGCCACGAGTCCGAGCCGACCAGCCCTCCTAGCCAGTCCGCTCCGAGCAATGACGTAGCCTGCAAGGCCATGGGTGATCGTATCCATCACGAGCCTCTCGGCCGAGGGCCCCATTGCGTCCCATGTGCCTCGAAGGTCAGCCCGGCGCGTGAATCTGTCAAGACACCAGATGACCTTCTGGGGTGCTGGGCATGCCTCAAATACTGCGCATGCACCTCTTTGACCGCGTCCGTCCTCCCCGGTGCAACCCCAAAGCGATACCCAGACATTGGATGATCCCTAGGACGTCCCCCGCATGTGCACCACCTTCCACTTGATCCCTTCTCTTTGTTCAGTCAGTCCCGCCCGTTTTCTTAGGGTAGAGCGACAGAAGGGGCTCTTCAAGGCCGAACCCAGAATCCTCCTGGAAGATGGAATGCTATTCTGGGTCTAAAGGATGGAGTCCTTTTGTCCCAACACCTTGTCTTCTCATAATTACATCTCAATCGAAGAGCCGCCACGCCTTTTGCTCGAGGTGGAACCACGGGGCCAGATCCTGCTGCGGTGACATTAGAGACAGATCGCATCGGCACTGTGCCATCGCCACGCGGCTGCTGCGTTGATGGAAGCCACAATCCCCCCTGCGCGGCCCGCTTTGCTCGTGGCTCAATCGAGAAAAGGGCAGTCCCAGCTCCTTGGACACTGGGAGGCCAAGGCCTTGATCTCGACGGCGATCTCACGGTGGGAAAACACGCGCCCTTCTGCGCCTTGGCCTCTCTTGAAGCCCGGCCAGACGCTCTTCGAAGAAGCGTTTTCGCCACTTGGAGACGATCTGCCGAGGCAACCCCAGCCGCTCACCGATCTCTTTGTTAGAAAGACCCTCAGCAGCCAAGAGAACGACCTTGGCCCGCATGACGTCACAGTACGGTGACGTATATTTCCGGCTGATAGCCTCCAAGGCCTTCTTCTCTTCATCGTCCAATANGATCGTATATGGGCTTTTTCTTGACATAATCCACCCCCTCATTCAGAGGATGAGCATGTCAGAAACCAAGCCCAGAGGCAACCATAATACGTCACTGTATTCATAATAGGGCGGATTGAAGAAAAATATATAATATATAAATTTTATAAAATATATATTTTTTTCTTGACAAGTGGTCCATTTTCGTATAATGGGGACACGCGGATGGAAGAGCGACGTGGTGTTCCCCTTCGATAGCACTAGCTAAAAAAGTTGTGATGACAGAGGGCCTTCGCTGGGTTTCATGGAGCAAGATCGATCCGTTGAATAACAGGTATCTAATCTTCAGCTCTTTCAACAGGTTTGGACTGCTGATGGGGTAGCTAGGCACGTTGAAGCATACGGCCATCCTTCTCGACAAATTCTGGCTCTTCCGGCAATTGGGTATGTAGTTAGGCGATTCTTTCCTCCATCTTGTGGATTTCGTGAGTGTGGTGGAGAGCGTTTGTCTCGCGGCTCAGCTACCTTTTCCTCAGCCCCTTTGGGGGGTGGAAATAGAGATGATGTCATAAGGCCCCAGGCCCTGCAGCCACAGGCCTCAGCCTTCGATTGAAGAGTGGAAGAAGGCGGGAAGGGCGGATACATCTTTGCTTGAGGAGTGCAAAGTCCGTCGGGTCCGTGTACCCAGTCTCCGGATGAACCCAAATTCTCCGAAATAGATCGCCTGATGAAAGGGACGGGCCATCTTCCAACTCTGGCTGCCTTTTACCTCGATGAGCTGTTTGTAATCAACGGCGATCTCCTCAGCGTGGGGTCTCGTCGCTGGAAGAGGGCGGGTACTCGCCCTCGAGCCTGTCATCGGAGCGCACCTTATTTGGAGTCGGAAGGAATCTATTTTAATCAACAGCTTGTAAAGAGGAAACGATTCCATTGTGCCTATCATTATCAAAAGGGGGGCGGAGATCAGAAATGTTCACCTCTGCCAAGCCAAACAAGATATCTGATCAGATTATAGAGCAGATACGCAACGCTATTCTAGAGGGAAAGTTGAAACCAGGGGATAAGCTTCCTCCGGAAAAGGAGCTGCTCGAGAAATTTCGGGTGAGCAAGGCGACCCTTCGAGAGGCCTTACGATCATTGGAGGTCTTAGGATTCCTGGAGATTCGAAAGGGCTTGTCAGGCGGTGCCTTTGTTACCGAAATAAATATGAAGAAAGCAAGGGAAAACTTCATCAATTTCCTCCATTTTAAAGAACTATCTTTGAAAGATCTCTCAGAGGTCCGGCTTATCTTAGAGCCCTATATAGCAGAAAAGGCGGCACTTTCTATAACGCAAGAAGAACTAAATAAACTAAAAGATCTGATAGAAGAATGTGAAGCGTGTCTGAAGCAGGATATTATGACCGAATCCCGAAAGAACGAGATCGAATTTCATCGAATCATTGCGAGTGTCACAGGTAACCCTATCATCATGTTTATCATAGATTTCGTTGAGAATCTCCTCCTTGATGTGAAGGAGATTTTACAACCTGGAAAGGCGTTCTCGCGGAAGGTTCTCAAGGCTCATAAGCTTATCCATAAGTCCCTGTCAGAGAGGGACCCCGAGAAGGCCCGTAAGGAAATGATCAAGCACATAGAAGAGGTGGCAAATGAGCTTATGGCACTCCAAAAAGAAAAGGACTTTCCTGTGCTAAACCTAAGATCTCACGGTTACTAGAGCATCTTTTCGGAGAGGGGAGGTGATAAAGCAAACAAACTTTTGGATAGGAGGGAGATGGCCTTAAACTCAAAAAGGAGGTCGGGGCAATGAAAAGCAAGGCGTGGAAATCTTTCACAAAGGTTGTTTTGGCGGCCAGTGTCCTTGTCGTTAGCCTGGCAGGACCAGCCCAAGCCGTCATCAAATGGAAGTTTCAAAGCATGTGGGTCCCCTCTATTACCCTCTGGAGAGGTGATAAGTATTTCGCCGATTTGATGAATATCCTGGCCGCCGGGGAACTCCAAATCAAATACTATCCCGGTGGTACGCTGGTCAAGACATCCAACGAGATATTCGATGCTGTAGTCAAAGGAAGCCTCCAGATGGCCACGGACTGGCCGAGTTACTGGGAAGGCAAGAACACGGCTTTCAGCCTCATCACCTCCACCCCAATGTGGCTCAACCCCGGCGACTATATGCTCTGGTTTTGGCAGGCAGGCGGCTTAGAATTGGCTCAGGAATTGTATGCGAAATATGGCCTGGTGTGGTACCCCCACTCAGTGACGGGTCCAGAGTCAGGACAGCGTTCGAATAAGCCGATCCGCACCGCCAATGATTACAAGGGCGTGAAGATGAGGCAGTGTGGCCGTGTCCAGGCCCAGATCCTCCGGGATCTTGGAGGCGCAGCAATCTTCATGCCTGGAGCAGAGATATACTTGGCATTATCCAGAGGAACCATCGACGCGGGTGAGTTCTCCGTACCAGAGTGCGATTGGTCCATGGGCTTCCAGGAGGTCACGAAGTACTGGGTCCTCCCAGGATGGCATCAGCCAGGCCCGGTCTCCGGCGTCATGATCAACAAAAAGGCCTTCGACAAGCTCCCCGATAGGATCAAGTTTATGTTCAAGGAAGCGGCCATGGCGACCATGATGTGGAGTTGGACGTACTTCGAATACAGCGCCGGAGAGTATACGAGGAAATTCAAAGAGGCAGGGACAAAATACACTATTCTGGACAAAGCGACTCTGGATAAGATCCAGGATCTCGCCTACAAGTACATGATCCAAGACGCCGAGAAGAATCCCGACTATGCGAAGATCGCTTTCTCTCAAGCCAAGTACTTCAAAGATATTGATGAGTGGAGAACGATCCAATCGCCGTTCACATGGGGTCGTACACCTCAGAAGATCGACGAAATTTACTCGAAACTGGAAGCCATTGCCAAGAAGCATGGCGTCTACGATGCGGTCATCAAACTCGAAAGATCCGTCCGGAAGAGGATGGAAAAGCAGCAGTTTTGGAAGCCCGGAACGAAGTACGTTGAAAATCCCATCACGCCCAAATAAGGAGATGGTGGTACTGACTGCCGGGACTTAGATCAGGTCCGGTTACCAATCACAATTGTCTGAGGCTCTCAGAGGATTTGGTTTTCCTCTGGGAGCCTCATCCCGAGGAGGCCATCTGTGAGAACGATAAGGGTAATCGTTCGTTACTTTGACGCGATATCTGAATGGTCTGGAAGAATCTTCAGCTGGTTCATCGTTGCTATTATCCTGCTATCTCTATTCGAGGTATTTACAAGGAGATTGTTGGGCAAGCCCACCATATGGACCCACGAGATCATAGCCTATTGTTTCTGCGGGGCGGTGTTGCTTCCAATTGGCTATACCCTCAAACATAGAGCCCATGCCAATGTGGATATCCTTTATGAGAAATTTTCTCCGAAAACAAAAACGATTCTTGATCTGATCACCTATACCGTTTTTCTCGGAATCTTTGCCTTCGTTTTACTATATGAGGGTATAGAATTCGCCGCAGCATCCTGGGCGATAATGGAAAGAACACCTAGCGCATTTAACTTCTACATTTTCCCCGCAAAGACCATGCTTCCACTTGGAGTTTCTTTCTTGGCCCTTCAAATGATATCAGATGTCATTCGGAAGATAGTCTTTCTGGTTAAAGGAGAATTTCTATGATCGAGATACCTCCTGTGATTGTCACCATCCTTATGTTCGCTGGTATCGTTCTCGGGCTTGCATTGGGTCACCCTGCCGCCTTTGTCTTGGGCGGCGTAGCGACGATTTTTGGTTTCTTAGGTTGGGGGCCAGATTCTCTTTTTATTTTCGCGGGCAGAGCCTTTGACGCCGCAACCAACCATATCCTTATCGCCATAGCCAACTTCATTCTGATGGCCTCCTTCCTGGGGAAGTCCGGTATTTCCGAGCGGATGTTTCGCTCCATGATGTATATGTTCGGCCCGATGAATGGAGCTATCGCACTGGCAGCCATTGTCTGGTGTGCACTTGAGGCTGCCTGCACAGGGGTAATCGGAGCCAGTGTCGTCAGTATGACGATCCTGGCATTACCCGTCATGCTGAAATATGGGTATGACAAACACCTGTCTTGTGGGAGCATCGCTGCAGGGGGGTCTCTCAGTATCCTTATCCCACCGAGCATCATGCTGGTGATGATGGCGGACCAATCCGGAGAATCGGTAGGGAAGTTATTTGCGGGTGGTTTTTTACCTGGTGCTGTTCTAGCCACATTGTTTCTCATCTATGTCCTCGTGGTCACGAATCTAAATCCGAGAAAGGGCCCTGCACTACCTGTTGAGGAAAGGGAGGCCCTCTCCTTTGGACAAAAGGTCAAGTATATCCTTGTGAACTTGGTTCCAGCTGCTATCCTCATCATTGGAGTTTTGGGTTCGATTTGGACGGGAGTCGCCACCCCAACGGAGGCGTCCGGGGTGGGTGCCTTCATCGCCTTCATCTTCATGATCCTCTACGAGGGATTCAACTGGAAGGTATTTGTGGAGTGTCTATGGTCTGCGGCAAGGACCAACTGTATGGTCATGACTATCATCATCGGGGCCTCGATTTTTACCGCTGTGTTCCTCGGTTTGGGTTGTGGAGAAGTGGTATCAGAGGCCATATATAAGTTCAGCTTCCTTGGTAAGTGGGGAATGTGCGGAATCATGATGTTGATAGTTTTCATCATGGGGTTTCTCATCGACTGGATCGCAATCATTTACATCACTTTTCCAATCTTCCTTCCCATAGCTGCTGATCTGGGATTTAATAAGATCTGGTTCATTATTATGATTGCGGTTAACTTGCAAGCTTCTTTCCTATCTCCACCATTTGGATATGCACTTTTTTATATGAAAACAACAGTCCCACCCGAAATAAAATTGATAGACATTTACAGATCCGTTGTTCCGTTCATTATTCTTCAATTAATAAGCCTGGGAATACTTTGGATATTTCCTAAACTTGCAACTTACTTGCCCACCATCGTTGTTGGAGGGTGATATAAACGAAAGGAGGAACCTATCATGTTACCCATAAGAACATTTCTAGTTCCACCGGTAATCATCACGGGATCCGGGTCTTCCGAGAGAGTCGGAGAGGAATGTAAGAAGTTCGGGTGCAAAAAAGCCTTGATTGTGACAGACCAGGTCCTCTCTAAATTGGGAACTGTAGAGAGTATCAAGAAGGCGCTGTCAGAGAACAAGATACAGTTTGCTATATACGACAAGATCGCTAAGGAACCAACCGTGGATTACGTAAAAGAGGGATTGGAAGCCTACCGCGCAAACGGCTGCGACTTCCTACTGGCTGTGGGAGGAGGAAGTGCTATCGATACGGCAAAGGCCATCTCGGTGATGGTCACTAATCCAGGCTCCATTGAGGATTACAAAGGACTAGACAAGATCCCCAAAAAAGGCGTCCCCTTGGTGGCGATTCCCACAACTGCCGGTACAGGCAGTGAAGCCACGGTGGTTACCATCATTACGGATACGAAAACCAATGTGAAGATGCTGATCATCAGCCCTTTTCTTCTTCCTCAAGTGGCCATCGTAGATCCTTTACTGACCCTCTCTTGCCCTCGCGAGCTGACGGCAGCTGTGGGTATCGACGCCTTGACCCATGCCGTTGAGGCCTATGTATCGATCAAGGCCCAGCCCATGACCGATATCTTCTGCCTTTCAGCCATCGAGCTGATCTCCGGGAATTTGAGGCAGGCATGGGCCAATGGGAACAACGTGGAGGCCAGGGAGAAGACCATGCTGGGAGCTCTTCAGGCAGGCATTGCCTTCAGCAATTCCTCAGTGGCCCTGGTTCATGGAATGTCCCGGCCCATCGGCGCCTATTTCCATGTCCCTCATGGCGCTTCGAATGCCGCCCTTCTTGGCGTGGTCACTGAGTTCAGCTTGATCGGAAACCCCACCCGCTATGCGGATATAGCGAAAGCAATGGGAGAAAATATCAGGGGGTTGAGCGATTTGGAGGCGGCTCGCTTGGCCGCGAAGGCCATCAAGACACTAATCAAGGATATCCAGATACCTTCCTTGAGGGAATTGGGGGTGGACGAGGAAAAACTGAACAAATTGGCTCCTAAAATGGCCGAAGATGCCATCGCTAGCGGCAGCCCGGGAAATAACCCTCGACAGGCNACGAAGGAAGAAATCGTAGAGCTCTATAAGCGAGCCTATACAGAGCCCTGTTGAAAAAACCCTCTTACTTGATGGAACGGAGATGGACGAGCGGCTCTGCGCAGGTCAAAGCGAAGCCACCACAATAATAAGTTTAAGGAGGAAAGGAAGATGGCGATCTTGGAGGAACCGATCAAAGAGGTGTTGGAGCTCAAGAATTACATCAATGGAGAATGGGTCGAGTCTAAATCGAAAGAAGTCTGGGACGTCGTCAATCCGGCCACTCAAAAACCCTTGGCCAAGGTCCCAATGTCGACCAATGATGAAGTTATCCAAGCCATAGAAGCAGCCAAAGAGGCCTTCCTCGAATGGAGAAGAACGCCCCCCCTAGCTAGGGCGAGGTGCCTCTTTAGACTGAAGGAGCTGTTGGAGAACAACTTCGAATACCTCAGTAGGATTCAGACCATGGAGCATGGTAAGACCATCGACGAATCGAGAGGGGAGACGAGACGCGGCATCGAGATGGTCGAGGTGGCAACAGGGATTCCCTCTCTGATGATGGGATACAACCTAGAAGATATCGCAGTGGGCATAGATGAGGCCGTCGTTTATCAGCCTTTGGGAGTCTTCGCCCACATCGCCCCTTTCAATTTTCCCTTTATGGTCCCTTTGTGGTATTCGCCTTTTGCACTGGCTACTGGAAATACCTTCATAGTGAAACCTTCGCCTAGGGACCCTATCAGCCAGGTAAAGCTTGCCGAGTTGATCGAAGAGGCAGGTTTCCCGCCAGGCGTATACAATGTGGTCCATGGTGGAGCAGAAGTAGCCTCCACTTTGATAGAACATCCAGATATTAAGGGTGTGACCTTCGTCGGAACGACGGCCATTGGTAGAGAGGTTTACAAGAAATGTGGCGAGACCTGTAAGAGGGCCATCGTCCAGGGGAGTGCAAAAAACTTCCTTGTAGTGATGCCCGATACCAACGTGGAGGCGACGATACCTGCCCTGATGACGTCTTTCTTCGGCAACACAGGCCAACGATGCTTGTCGGGTGCCAACCTCGTCATCGTAGGCGAAGATGACGGCTTCTATCGTAACTTCTTGGACGCGTTTCTAGACGCAACATCGAAGATAAGAGTAGGCTACGGTTTAGATGAGACCATTCAGATGGGTCCAATGCAATCCGTGGACGGAAAAGAGAGGGTCATGAGATATATAGAAATGGGAATCAAAGAAAATGCAAAACTGATAATAGACGGCAGAAAGCCCACTATTGTTGGAGATTACCCCGATACCTGTTTTCTAAACCCGACCGTATTCGAGAACGTTACACCGAATATGACCATAGCTAGAGAGGAGATCTTCGGTCCTGTCGCAAGCGTCATGAGAGCTAAGGACCTCGATCAAGCAATTGAAATGATACACGGTAACAATTTTGGAAACGCCGCCTCCATCTTCACCACCAGCGGAAGAGCTGCCAGAGAGTTCCAGTATAGAGTTCAGTGCGGCAACATTGGGATAAATATCGGGATCGTGGCACCCATGGCCTTTTTCCCGTTCAGTGGGATGAAAGACTCCTTCTTCGGTGTCCTGCATGGACAGGGAAGGGATGCCATCCGCTTCTTTACCGAAAGCAAGGTGGTGATAGAGAGATGGTTCTAGATGAGGAGGGTTAATTCACTATGATGATCAATACCTGTTCCATGGCCATCAGCTTCGCGAAGGAGCTAGAGAATGACTCCGCTAACTTCTACAAAGAGCTGTCCCAAAGGTTTTCAAAAGAGCGGGATCTCTTTCTCTCATTCGTCAAAGAAAACGAAAAATATGTGATGCAGATTGAAAGGGCATATTATGGCGTCATCACCGATGCCATCGAAGGGTGTTTCGCCTTTAACATAGATCCGAAAGATTACGTGATTCGGACCGACCTGACGGAGGGGGAAAGTTATTTCGAAGCCCTAGACAGGGCCATAAAGATAGAAGAGATCATTTCGAGATTCTACTCTGATGCAGCAGAACAATCCAAATCCTTGATGGCGGATGTCCCGAGGGCCTTTCGGTTAGTAGCCAAGAAAAGGGCTAACCGTCAAGAGAAGTTAAAATCACTTCTTGAGAAGGAAGAGGGTTAGGTGACCAACTGACCGAGAGGTCAGAACACACCTCTCGGTCGATCATCAACCAAATTGTAATATCCGATTCCACCATTGACAATATGAGCGAGGGGTGTAGGGGTCACATCCCCACACATCAAAAGACCCAACCATTTGGAGAGCTTGAGAAATGTCCGGCGGGAATCTCGCAAGGACATAAGGGTTGCCGAGATAATTCACTATATGGGCTAGAGATGTGAGAGTATCAGGCATGGGTCAGGAAGGTCCAAGGAGAGGCTCGAGGAGATTTGTCCGGCGTACAGGGTACGAGCATGGTACAAGGCTCAGGGCTGAGGGTGTTCCATAGCGACGGGGCATGACAGTTCTCTTTGTAGCCACAGGCTTCAAGAAAATAACCGTTCGGTCATTTTCACGATTCTGGATGCCACGCCAATACAGGGCATGGCAGTTACGTAGTTTGACCATGGAATAAACGAACAGGATGCGCGTCAAACATTGCCATCTTTGCCCACCTCCGAATCTCTAAAGGGGTCCGCGAGGAAATAGAAACCGAAAGATACATAGCCCTCTCCACTGCTTAAATAAGGTTTAGGGCTAGACTATCTCTTGTTGTCTGGCAGGCGGTCAAAGATCATTGCTGAGCCCGTCACCTTGCAGAGGTTACCTTTTATGTGCTGAGCACGAAACAACCATACTGGGACTCTGCTCTCCGCATAACGAATAACACCTAATCTCGCGTTGACTGTCGGCACCTTGGAGATGCTAAACCTATTGGGCCATGAAAGAAAGTAATCCCACTGTCAGAAGCCCATCCTGGGCTTTACTGAGCGGGGTTTTCCTCATCTCCTTTAGCTTGCTGGGCTTCGAGATCGCCCTTTCTCGCCTCCTGTCAGTATTACTTTCTTACCATTATGTATTCGTAGTTCTGTCCTCGGCTGTAATGGGCCTCGGTATAGGGGGGATGTTCATCCATTTCTTCAGACCCCAGGCCCCATTAAATGAAAAGAAATTGGCAGTTTTGACAACTTTGGCTGCTCTTTTTGCGCTGGCCATTCCATTTTCTATCATTTGTATTATTCAAGTCGCATATATCCCTAAGGTTCAGACAAATATCCTCCTCTACGGAGGACTTTCATTGATCCCTTTTCTCGCAGCTGGTGCACTATTCGCAGAGGTTTACCGGACATTTCCCACTATTAGCCCAAAAATTTATGGACTGGACTTAATTGGAGCCGCTGCGGGCTCATACGGTGTTGTGATCGTCCTGAATAATGCCGACGGCATAAGCACTAATTTCATCCTCAGCTTAACGGCGTCCCTGTCGGCAGTGTTATTTTCTCTGGAAGGACAAAAGAAGAATGGCAAAGAGTTGAGTATATCATCTGCTGTCCTCTTGATTTCGCTCGTCCTGGTTGGAGGAAACCTTGCTGGCATATTCTCCTTGAATATGCCCATCGGAGCCAATTCTTCCAAAGAGATTCACGATGCCCTCAGCTCGTTCGGAGGAAAGATTATCGAGACGAAGTGGAGTGCCTTCGGTCGAACGGATTTGGTGGAATTCGAAAATTATCCTGACCATATGGATATTTATATCGACGGAACTGCCGGTTCCCCTATGTACAGATTCGACGGCAACGCGAGCAATCCTGGGGCCCCAATTCAAAAACTAAAGTCCTCGTTTCCCGGTTATTTCCCTCTCTATCATCTGCGTCCAAATGAAAGAGATAATGCCTTGATCATAGGGCCAGGCGGAGGAAGGGACATCCTCCTGGCCCTCATGGGAGGGGTTCAAAAGATAACAGCGGTCGAGATCAACAAGGACCTCGTAGAGATGGTGCGGAGGTATGCCTGGTTCAATGGCGGTATCTACACGGATTTGGATAACGTAGAGGTCGTTGTGGAAGAGGGAAGGAATTACCTGAGACGTGGAAAGCAAAAGTATGACATCATCATGCTGAGCCTGCCCGTGACCAACACAAGCCGAAGTCTGGAAGGGTACGCCCTCACGGAGAATTTTCTGTTCACCTTGGAATCCATTGGCGACTATCTGGATCATCTGACGGATGAAGGACGCCTCGTCGTCGTCGCGCACAATGATGCAGAGGCGTTGAGGCTTCTTTCCCTGTCCTTGACGGCTCTTAACGAAAAGGGCGTCGGCCTCAAAGAGGCGATGAGACAGATTTATATCGTGGGCTCAGATGATTATCTCGTTTTCGTTTTAAAAAAGGCTCCTTTTGGGCCCACAGAAGTGTTCAGCATGCTTCGAGCTATGCCCCAGTTCGAGTTAGACCCAGTCTTGTCTTACTTTCCCTACATCCGACATCCTGGAGCTGTTAACCCAGCACTGCTTGCCCTTGCCAGCGGGACGTTCGCTCTAGACGACTTCGTGAATATAGTGAAAAAACGAGGTTACGATATCAGCCCGGTCACAGATAACAGCCCGTTCTTTTACAAACTTGAGGTAGGCATTCCTAGGCCGATATCATTGGTGTTCTGGTCATCGTTCACCATATTCGTTCTGATCCTGTGGATGCCCTCACTGTATTGGAAAAACCGAATCCTTCACGAACAGAACCGCCCCAAAAGAAAGGCACGTTTGTGTAGTCCACCCTTCAGACCAACCGTGTTATTCTCCATGTTGGGTGTGGGCTTCATGTTGATCGAGATCTCCCTGATCCAAAGATTTGTTCTCTTCTTGGGATATCCAGTGTTGTCTCTGGCGGTCCTGCTATCCTCTCTGTTGGGAGGAGCAGGCCTGGGGAGCCTGTGGAGTGGTCGGGTCGCCCAGGACAAGGTGAACCGAAGCATTGCTATGGCTTCGCTGTCCGTCGTGGTCACGGTCATTTGTTATGCTCTCGCCGTTCCCACGGCCTTCAAACTCCTGCTGGGCCTGGCCCTGCCCCTTCGCTTGCTCGCTTCGATTCTCATGCTAATCCCACTCGGGTTTTGCTTAGGGATCCCCTTTCCATTGGGCATACGATGGCTCAAGGAAAAGAATCAACAACATTCCATTCCATGGATGTGGGGGATAAATGGTGTGAGCTCAGTGATAGGGTCAGCGATGACGGTTCTGGTTGCGATCAGCTTCGGATTTACCGAAGCACTCTTCGTAAGCGCTGGTTGTTATTTAGCGATCTTCTTGGCATTTTCGAGATCTTGATTCAGGCCAATCTTAGGGTAAAAACAGATCGAGACTCTATAAAGGAAAATCCCCGTTAAAAACCACCTATGTTTACTCTCGGAATTTCCCGACCAGTAATAAGAGAAGGCCTCTACCCCTCACTAACCCTGTCTCATATGTGGTAAGCGAAAGCAGAGACCTTTCCATTTGGGAAAAATCGGGATATGCTCAGGATCCGACTCCCCATTGGTTACGGCAAGGAGGCATGCCATGGACCAACAGATCGTCTTCGGCGACCGGATGATTCCGGTGCGTCTCCCGGATCAGACCCACATCGTCTCCCCGGGTCTGGAAGGATCCATTCCCTCCGTTTCGGAACCTCGCCAAGAGATCCGTCGAGCCCTGGACAACCCCGTGGGTCTCCCTCCTCTTGGCGATCTGGTCCGCCCCTCCTGGAAGATCACCATCGCTTTCGATGACCCCACCGTTCCCTGCTACGCCCCGGTCTGGAGACTCGCCCTGGACGAGGTGTTGAAGGACCTGCAAGCAGTAGGAGTCAAGGCCAAGAACATCACCCTGCTGTGCGCCAACGCCCTTCACCGCAAGTTCACCAGACGGGAGCTGTCCACTATCCTGGGAGAGGACCTGGTTCAACAGTTCTTGTATCGGCTGGTGTGCCATGACGCAGAGGACCCTGAGAACATAGTGGACCTGGGGGCCACCGAGTCCGGGTATGAGGTGGAGCTTAACCGCCGTGTGGCGGAGTCCGACCTCACCATCTACATCAACACGGCGGTCTGGAGGGGGTTCAACGGGGGATGGAAATCGATCTGCGTGGGGCTGTCCACCTACCGGTCCATCCGATGGCATCACACACCCGACGCCATGTCCATGTCTATGGACCGAAATCCCATGCATGAAATCCTCCAGGAGATGGGCACCCTTGTCATGGAAAAACTGGGGCGGGATCGCTTCTTCAAGGTGGAGACGGTCCTGGCCAATCCGCTGCAAATCGGCAGAGTCTGGGCAGGCGGAATCGACGAGACACGCGAGGAAGCCCTTGCCTTCCTCAAAGAATACTATGTCCCCAGACGGGACATGGTCGAGGAAAAGGCCGACATCGTCCTCTACGGCATCCCCGACTGGAGCCCGTATGCGGCCTTCTCCAGAATGAATCCCATCCTGACCCTTATCTCCACCGGACTGGGATACTTGGGAGGGGTCATCGAGGCCATGGGAAAACCCGGATGTTCGGTGGTGCTCGCGACCCCTTGTCCTGACCGGTGGGACGAGGCCCGCCATCCCTCCTACCGGGAGGTCTGGGATCGGGTTCTCGCATACACCAGGGACCCATACGAGATCCGCGACTGGTTCGAGGAGGACTTTGCCCATCGGACCGAATACATCTACAGATATCGCTACTGTTTCGGATTCCATCCCATTCACGGGATCATGGCCACCTACCCTCTAAAGAGACTCCGTCACGCCTCCAGGGTCTATGTGGCGGGGACCCAAGATCCCCATTTAGTCAGACATCTGGACTTCGAGCCGACTCCGACGGTGGAGGATGCCCTTGAGCGGGCCATGAGCGTCCACGGCAGGAACGCCTCCATCGTATTTATTCCCTACCCCCTTGTCCGGAGTCGGCAGTAAGGAGGAAAGAGGGGCCTCAGTCCCTGGTCAGGGAAAAGGAAAGACCGCAAGCACTCTGGCATTCCTGCATCATGACCTTTGCCCTGTAGGGAGAGGGCTCTCTGGCCACAAGGAGGAGAAAATGGCCGTCAAGTTCAACCAATACTGGGATCTGGCCCCAGGGCGTCGGGCCGAGTACCTGACCTTTCTTCAGGAAGGCTTTCTCCCCGTGATGGAGCAGTTGGGGATCCGGATCGTCGGAGGCTGGACCGTCCTGGTCGGTGAAGGCCCCCGCCTCATCAACGAGGGACGTGCAGAAGACCTCCAACAGATCCAGACGGTATTGAAAGATCCCTCATTCCTGAGGATGAGGGAGCGTCACAGGCGCTTTACTCGAAACTACACCGCCCGGATCCTGACCTCCACGGGCCGCCTTCCCCATCGGCCGCTCCCGGTGGATCAGGCGCGGAGGATGGTCAAGTTGAACCATACATGGAATATTCTGGGCTCCATCCAGGAGGAGGAATACGTGGGCATCCTTCGCAACCTCCTCGTCCCCACCCTCGAGGAGCTGGGCTTGAGCGTCACCGCGGAATGGTCCGTCCTGGTAGGATCCGGTCCTCACATCATCCTCGAGTGCCTTGCCCCCGGTCTGGAGGCGGTGGCCCGCGCGTTGGAGGACACTCGGTATCACCGAGCCATGGCCCAGCTCGATGATCTAGTGGAGGACTACGGGTGCCGCATCCTGGTGCCGCATCGGCTCTTCGTCGAGGCCTTGAAGGAGATACACGGGGTTACCCTGGAGGGGATCTCCGACGGAGAAGCCCGTTCCATGTTTGGGCCAGGCCTGGAATAAGCTCTGAAGGAGAGGTTCAGATGAAGGACTTGGAAGAATATCAAAGGATCTACGACCGTTCCATTTCGGATCCCGAAGGGTTTTGGAGCGAGCAAGCACACTCATTGCTTGTGTGGCGGAGCCCTTGGAAGCGAGTCTTGGATTACGATTTCTCCCGCGGCAGGATCGCCTGGTTTCTCGAGGGACGTCTCAACGTCTCTTACAACTGCCTCGACCGCCATCTGGACGGGTGGCGGAGGAACAAGGCCGCTCTTATCTTCGAGGGAGAACGCATCGGCGACAGCCGCACCTACACATATCAGGAGCTTGCTTACCACGTCAACAAATTCGCCAATGTCCTGCGAAAGCACGGGGTTCGAAAGGGAGACCGTGTTGCCCTCTATCTGCCCATGATCCCCGAGCTCCCCATTGCTATGCTCGCGTGCTGCCGGATCGGGGCTGTTCACAGCGTGGTCTTCGGAGGATTCAGCGCAGAGTCCCTGAGATCGCGGATCAACGACTGCCGGGCCAAGATCCTCGTCACCAGCGATGGAGGATACAGGGGCGGCAAGATCATCCCGCTAAAGCACAATGCTGATGAGGCCCTACAAGGATGTCCATCCATTAAGAAGGTTATCGTGGTACGAAGAACAGGATGGGACGTGGAGATGCAACCCGGGAGGGATCTCTGGTATCATCGAGAGATGCGTGCCTCGGACATCGCTCCCTATTGTCCCCCTCGCTGGATGGATGCCGAGGATCCCCTCTTCATCCTGTACACCTCGGGCAGCACCGGCAAGCCCAAGGGAGTCGTTCATACCACGGGAGGCTACCTCCTCTACGCTGCCTACACCTACCGGCTGGTCTTCGATCACCGAGAGGAGGACATTCACTGGTGTACTGCTGACATCGGATGGATCACCGGACATACTTACCTCGTGTACGGTCCCTTGGCATGCGGGGCCTCCACCGTCCTCTTTGAAGGCATTCCCACCTATCCAGCCCCGGACCGCTTCTGGGACGTGGTGGAGAAGTACCGAATCAGCCTCTTCTACACGGCCCCAACAGCCATCCGAGCCCTCCGCAAGGAAGGAGACGAGTGGGTAAACCGCCACGATCTGTCCAGCCTCCGGGTGCTCGGAAGCGTGGGGGAGCCTATCAACCCTGAAGCTTGGCGATGGTATTACGAGGTTGTCGGAAGGGGACATTGTCCAATCGTGGATACTTGGTGGCAGACGGAGACCGGTGGGATTCTGATCTCTCCCATTCCAGGAGTCACCCCCTTGAAGCCGGGTTCAGCCACGCTCCCCCTCCCAGGAATCCTTCCCACCCTGATCGACGATCGAGGAGAAGAGATCCAGGGACCGGGAGAAGGCTTCCTCTGCTTTAAATTCCCGTGGCCCGGCATNGCTCGAGGCATCTACAAGAATCCGGACCGATTTCAGAAGACCTATTTCTCACCCGTGCCGGGATATTACTTCTCCGGGGACGGCTGCCGGAGAGACGAGGACGGTTACTTCTGGATCACAGGAAGGGTCGACGATGTGATCAACGTCAGCGGGCACCGTCTGGGGACAGCCGAGATCGAGAGTGCCCTCGTGGCCCACCCCGCGGTGGCCGAGGCAGCGGTGGTGGGATATCCTCATCCCATCAAGGGAGAGTCCATCTATGCGTTTGTAGTTCTGCGACCCGAAGTGGAGCCTTCCGCGGACCTCCATAAGGAGCTCGCCCTCCAGGTAAGAAGATCCATCGGACCTATCGCCACACCGGAGAAGATCCAGTTCGCTGATGCCTTGCCCAAGACCCGTAGCGGCAAGATCATGAGGAGGATCTTACGGAAGATCGCCTCGGGCCAAGTCGATGACTTCGGCGACACCTCCACCCTCATGGATCCTTCGGTCCTGGAGCGTCTCATCCAACAAAAGGTGTAGAAGGAGGGCCTGTCGAGGAACCAAAAATCACGTCCCGATGCCCAGTCGAGGGAAATGGTGTTCCTCAATGAAGCGGACCACCTCCTCGCAGGCAGTTCTACTCTTCATGGCCTCCTCTTGAGATATGAAGACAGGGCGGTCGTGGAGGGAGGGAAGGCCATCGCCCTGAAAGACCCCCCCGAAGAGGAGCTCGGCATCATCCCGAATGGGAACCTCAATGAGGGTAGCCCAGGCCAACGTCCAGGCCCTCGTCATGGAATCCAGCACATAACCTCCACAGCCAAGGGCAAGGATCCTCGGGGCCAAGGTCCGTAGAAGCCCCACCGCCCGGACATAGCCGTGTGTAGTCAACCGAAGATTCGACATGGAGTCCGAGGCAAGCGCATCCGCCCCCAGGACCGCCACCAGAACATCGGGAACAAAGGCGCGGGCAATGGGAGGAAGCAAGCGAACGAAAGCCCAAAGAAACGTCTCGTCCCCCGTGCCTGCGAGGAGCGGGACGTTGATGTTGAACCCCTTCCCTTTTCCCTCGCCCATTTCCTGAACGAATCCGCTTCGATGAGGAAAGAGGGTCTCGGGGTTCTCGTGAAAGGAGACGGTCATTACATCGTCTCGATGGTAGAAGGCATCCTGAACCATATCTCCATGGTGGGCATCGATGTCCACGTAGAGCACCCTCCAGCCCCCAGAGAGGAATCGCTGAATGGCCAGGACCACATCGTTTAAATAGCAAAACCCCGCAGCGAAATCAGGACCCGCATGGTGCAGCCCTCCGGTGGGTCCGAAAACCACCTCAGCCTCTCCATCCAAAAGAAGGCGTGCGCCAAGGAGACTACCTCCCACCACCAAGCGATGGTAATCGAAACATCCAGGGTAGACAGGACATTCCAAGGTGCCGAGCCCGGATGCCAACATGCTCTCTTCGAACTTGCCCTTGTTGGCCCTCTCGAGGAGGCCCAGGTACTCTTTCTTGTGGTAGCTTTTCAGCTCCTCCAGGGTGGCCCTTCTCGGGCTTCGAAGTGCCACTCCCTTCACCTCTAAGAGGCCCTGCCGCCGACAAAGTTCAATGGTGGCTTGGGATCGCTCGAAGATCCAAGGATAGCCTTCGTAAGCTCGAAACGCAGTGAAGCGTTCCGAATGAAGAAAGACTGCCCGGAGGCTCATTCCATCTTCTCACCCAGATCCAGGACCATCTCCCTCTCTGGCTCCAGCGAGGGAGAGGTAAACTGAAATCCGACTTTCCGAAAACACCGGATGGCCGCTGTGTTNGTGCTTTGGACCGTCAACCAAATGCGCCCTTCTCCGACTCGCTTGAGGTCACGGCCTATGCGCCTGAGGGTCTCGGTCCCTATCCCCCTTCCTCTGTAACCTTCCTGGAGGAAGATCACCACCTCAAACAGCGGAGCTCCCAAACGGGTGACTGCCGCATGCCCTATCACGCGGTCCTTGTGCCAGACTATGTAATTGATCCAGTTCTCCATTAGGTCCCGGACCCATCGATGCCGCTCCTTTCTCTTTACAGGGGGTATGCCCTGAAACACCCCTTTGGGTTTGAAGACATCGTAGAAACCGCGGAGCTCCTCCAGGCGGGCTGGTCCTGCCCGCTCCAGAAAGAGCTTTCGTCCGTCCTTGTCCCTGATCTCCTCCCGGGAAAAGGAAGACGGTTCGATCCTTTTCGGATCGGCCATGCCCGGCACCCGCTCTCCCGACAATCTTCTTTCAGAAGGACGCCTTCTGGCATTCTATCCCTACATTCCGTGTGCCTCAACCAGAGACCTGGAGATGAACAGTCGTTCCTGGCCAGAGCCCACACCCCTCTGGATTTTGCCCCCGGCTTCCTTTCAGTGGAAGAAAAGGACCGCTGCTGGCCTTGAAGATAATATTATCCTGAAGAGGGGAGGTGGCCGATCTTGGACAAAAACGGCCGATCAATCCGTTCCTACACTGCGCCTTTTCTCGAGAAGCGTGGCCTCGATGGCGCGGATCCATTGGGGAGGGTAGGGGACCCGGAAAGCGGCGGTATCCCGTTCCTTCTTTTCATTGAAAAAGTCCACCTTGATCACGGATTGATGGAGGTCCACACCCTTGTGGCTTCGGCCGTGGTAGATCCGGACTATGCTCTTCCCCAAGATCTCCAGCTCCATCTTGGAGAAGCGGCTTCGGTAGAAGAGTCGATCGGGCAACAGGACCAGAAATCCGCTGGACTTGCGGATCCCTCGTCCCTCGGAGCTCCTGCCGAAGTAGTTGACCCCGAAGCTTACGGCCANGACCCGCTGCCCCCGGAAACGCCGTTCGATCCACCGGCGGTCCAACCATCGGATCCAGGCGATGTAGAAAAGGACCCCGAANAACGCGGCCGCGATGATCAACCATCCGTGATTCTGGTAAAAACTATCCATCCCTCCCCCCGACACGGTCTCTCTTTCGAGACATTGCTCTTTTGCCCGCGAATCTCATTCAAGAGAAGGTTAGGGGAGAACAAGAGGGCTCTTTTACCGAAATTGCGCAAGGTAGACGATGAGCTTTTTCCGGGTCATCCGATATCGATAACCGCCTGAGGAGGCCCCCATGGCGGCCAAAATGGAATCCGCAATGGCCTCATCGCTGTAGCCTTTGCGGCGAAGCTCCCGTATCCGCCCAGCATTCATCTCTATGAGGTTCTTGAACCCCTCCATGTCGCGGATATAGAAGACAACGAAGCCGAGGACGAAGACCAGGACCGAGGATCCCAGTGCCACATACACGTCATAGGCGGGATCCGGAAAGATGGGCCGAAGGATATTATTGGGGTTACCTGCATTGAAGATGCTGTAACAGGCCACAAGCCCGGCCAGCACCATCAAGACGGAGACGGCATGAAAAAGGATGCGGGACAAATCCAAGGCCTCCGGAGCAGCACCTTCGCTCCGTCATCCCCGTAGGGGAAGGGGGGAGGGATTCTCCCCCCACATGGTTCTATTCGATGACAACGGGCCGCATTTCGCCTTCCTTCAAGGCCGCCCACTCGGCCTCGGCCTTTTCCCATGCCTCGTCCGAGGCCTCGGTCTCCCAGAACTCCAGCCCCCGTTCTGCACGGGAGGCCCCCGGAAGGAGGTTGTCCAGGATAAGGCCCGTAATCCCGGTTACGGCCATACCCGTGGTGAGAATGGCCTGGAGAATGTTCCCGAGGACCTTGGCCACGGGCCCGGCGGAACTCCAGTCGATGGGATGGGCGTTGGCCGATAGCATGGTGCTGAACTCATAGGGGACGCTCAGGCCCGCGAAGAAAGAGATGCCGATGATGAAAAGGTTACGGGAGTTGTTGAGGTTGACCAACTGGAGGTTGGACAGACCCACCGCCGCGATCATCCCGAAGAGACCCACGAACATGGACCCGACTACTGGCTTGGGCAACGTGGAGAGCACCGCTCCGAACTTGGCCACAATGGGGATGAACAACATCACGGCCGCACCGCAGCGTATCACCCTGCGGCTTGCCACGCGGGTAAGGCCGATGGATCCGATGTTCTCGGAATAGCTCGTCGTCCCGTTGCAGGTCTGAAGGATTCCCGCGATCAGACATCCCAACCCCTCGGCTCCCAGCCCCCTGGAGATCATCTTACCGGTCGGCACAGGGGCCTCGGAGATGCGAGCACAGGCGTAGTAGTCGCCGATGGACTCGATCATGGAGGCCAGGTATCCAGCCAGCATGCCGAACACTCCGGCCCACAGGGTCGAGCTTCCCAGATCAGGGAAGCCCCACTTGAAGGGCACCATGGGTTTGAAGCTGATCCAGGGGGCCGCAGCCACTAGATCTGTCCTCAGGTATGCAGGGTTGTCGGGCGGAATCAGCCCCGTGACGGTCCCGATCAGGGAGACGATCCAGCCAGTGGCGATGGATAGCAATACGGGAAATAGCAGAAAGACTCGNGATTTCCTCGAGAAGACCTGGGAGTAGATGATGAGAGCCAGAAGCGTGATGATGGAGATGGTCCAGTTGCTGGCCATCCAGGGGGCTCCAATACTGAATAGGGCGAGCCCGATCATGGCGATGGTGGGGCCGATGACTATGGGGCTGATGGCCTTCCGAACATACCCCATGATTCCGCTGTAGCCCAAAAAGATCTCGAAGATGGAGGCAATCATAATGGCCCCCGCCACCTCCTGGATCTGAATCTGCCAGATGGGCTCCGGCCCGCTGAGCTTCTTGGAAGCCACCATCCCTATGATGGCGAAGGTGGGGCCCAGAAACGAGAAGGTCCCCCCCTGAATGATGGGGAGTCGATTGCCCAGAGGGGACTGCTGGATCAAGGTGCAGATCCCCGAAGTAAAGAAGATGGTGGAGATCATCAGCGCCAGCTGGTCCTGGGGAAGCTTCATGGCTCCCCCGATGATGAAGGGAATGAGCACTGTGGCGCCGAACATGGTCAGGTACTGCTGAATCCCGAGAAGGACCGCCAAAGGCCACCTAGGCTTGCTCCCGATGGGATAGACGATCCATCCTTCGGCCACCTGAGCGTTGCTCTGTTCGCTCATGGGTCCCCTTGACCTCCTTTTCTCTGGTTATACCCCCAAAGGGCAAACCCTGAAAGTGGTGAAAACGAGACCTTCCGTGACCTCCCTTCCCATCTTTACGGCATCCCCCCTTTCCTAAGAAGAGTTGTGAAACGCTTTTACATTCCTACCTCGGGAAACGAGAAAGTTCCCCTTCTTTCCCGCGGACACCGGCTCGAAACCTGCCGAGCCTCCCCCTCCAGTGGGGGGGGCGGGTTTCAATTGAGGACGTTATATCGGTAGGGTCCTACGCTGTCAAGCGAAATGGTTTCCGTTTAATGAACCGACCCGCACCCGGCTCCCCTACGAACTGGCCATCCTTGACGATCACCCGTCCATTGGAGATCACGATGCGCGGCACCCCCTTTCCCTTGAAACCCTCGTAGGGCGTATAGTCCACATTTTGGTGGTGGGTCTTTGCACTGATCTCGAAGGGGGCCTTGGGATCGAAGACCACTAGATCAGCATCGCTCCCCACGGCCACAGTCCCTTTCTGTGGGAACATACCGAAGAGCTTGGCCGGGGCCGTGGAGACGAGCTCCACGAACCGGTTCAATGTGATCCTCTTCTTGTTGACTCCCTCGTGGAAGAGGAGCATCAGACGATGCTCGATTCCGGGGGCTCCGTTGGGAATCGCGGCAAAGCTGTCTTTGCCCAAGTCCTTCTGNCCCTTGAAATTGAAGGGACAATGGTCCGTGGAGACCAATTGGAGGTCTCCGGCGGCCAGACCCTTCCAGAGTACCTCCCAGTTGGACCTGTCCCTCAGGGGAGGTGACATTACGTATTTGGCACCCTCGAACCCAGGCTCCAGATAGTTCTTTTGGGAAAGCAACAGATACTGCGGGCAGGTCTCAGCAAAGGCAGGGTAGCCCTCATCCCTGGCCTCCTTGACCTTTTCCAGGGCCTCCTTGCAGGAGAGGTGGACGATGAAAACGGGGGCTCCGGCCATTTTGGCGATGGCGATCCCGCGGCCTGTGGCCTCCCCTTCCGCCGCCGGGGGACGGCTCAAGGCATGGTACAGGGGCCCGGTCTTTCCTTGAGAGAGGTAGTCATTGATGAGGATATCCAGCACATCGCCGTTCTCCGCATGGAGCATGACCAAGGCCCCGGATGCCTTGGCCTTTTTCAGGACCTGGAAGAGTGTCCCGTCGTCGATCATCAATGCTCCCTTGTAGGCCAGGAAGCACTTGAAGCTGGATACCCCCTGCGCCACCAACTTGGGGATCTCGGCCATGATCTCCTCGTTGATCCACGTGACGGCTACATGGAATCCATAGTCGATGACTGCCTTGCCTTCGGCCTTGCCTTTCCAAGTCTTCAGGGCCTCCTCCAATGTCATCCCCTGGCCCTGGATGGCGAAATCCACGATGGTGGTGGTCCCTCCATGGGCCGCCGCGATGGTCCCCGTGCGGAAGTCATCCGAGGATACAGTCCCGCCGAACGGCATGTCCAGATGGGTATGGATATCGATCCCTCCAGGAAAGACATAGAGGCCCCGAGCGTCCACTTCCTCTTTGGCCCGCGTTTTGATCTTCCTGGCGATCTCGATGATTTTCCCCTTTGCGATCCCCACATCCGCACGGTAGGTGTCCGTGGCCGTCACGATGGTCCCATTTGCGATCTTGAGATCCATGGCACCCTCCTTACACACTCTTTAGAACCTTGGATAAGGGCCGGGAGGGGGAAGATGCCCCCCTCCCCGGGTTTCTNTCCCCTGCGGCTCCGGGGGACACCTCAGACGCTCTGCCGTGGCTTCAGAACCACGCAGTCCCATACCGGGCATACGTGNTGGCAAAGGGAGCAACCCGTGCACTTCTCAGCGTCCACCCAGGGAGTCCGGTCCTCTTTGAGCTGGATGGCTTGGTAGCCCGCATCCCGACAGCTCACGTAACAAAGATCGCACTTGATGCACAGCTCCTCATTGATGGAGGAGACGAGTCGGACCTCGCGGCTCAGGTCGGTCTGCCCCACCAACTTCTCCAGGGATCGTCCCACCATATCGGAGATACTCCCGAACCCTTTGTCCTCCATATAATTCTCAAGGCCGTCCAGTAAGTCCTCGATGATTCCATAGCCTCGGGCCATCACCGCGCTGCATACCTGGAGTGTGGAGGCCCCGAGCAGTAGGAACTCCGCCGCGTCCTCCCAGGTGTTGATCCCGCCGATGCCGGAGATGGGGATCTCGACGGCCTTGGCGATGGTGGCCACGGCCTTCAGGGCGATGGGCTTGATGGCTGGCCCGGAAAGCCCTCCGTGGGCCGAATAGCCGGCCACGCTGGGTTTCGGGACCAGGGTCTCCAAGTCGACTCCGATGATGGCGGCTACCGTGTTGATGGCAGATATGGCATGAGCCCCTGCATCCTGGCAATATTTGGCCACAACCCCCACGTCGGTGACATTGGGGGTCATCTTGGCCATCACGGGGATATCCACCGCCTCCACGGTCCAGCGAGTCACACGTGCGGCCAGCTCCGGGTCCTGTCCTATGGCCGCTCCCATCCCCACCTCTGGCATACCGTGGGGGCAGGACATGTTGAGCTCGATCATGTGGGCTCCGGCCTCCTCACACTTTTTGGCCATGTACTGCCATCCGTCGGGCTTGCTGGCGTCATCCATGATGCTGGCTATGACCACATGATCCGGGTACTTCTTCCTCAAATGCTCGATCTCCTTGAGCCAGACCGAGAAACTGCGATCCGTCACCAGCTCTATGTTCTCGAAGGCATATATCTTCTTGGGTTCATCTGCGGGTCCCGGAAAGCTGAGGCTGGCCAAACGGGGGGTGACGTTGACGATGCTTTCGGCATCGGTCACCAGGGTCTTAGTGACGGCCCCGGCCCACCCCGCCTCGAAGGCCCTTCCCATCATCTCACCGGTGGTGGTGGGTGGAGCCGAGGAGAGGATGAAGGGATTCTTGAAACGAATCCCGCAGAAATCCACGCTTAAATCCATGTCTCCTCCAATCTTCATCGCAAAAACCTCCTTGCGGACGGTTTGTTTAAGAGGATGCCTGAATCCATGCATCCATGGCAAAGGCGGCCCGCTTTCCATCCGCCACCGCCTCCACGGCCGTGCCCTTTCCTCGGATAAGGTCACCTCCGGCGTAGACCCCGGGCACCGACGTGGCCAGGGTCTCTGGATCCACCTGCACGAGACCCCTCCGGTCCCGCTCCAGTTCCTCCCAGCCAGGCGGGGGTCCCTGCCCCACGGCAACAAGCGCCATGTCGCAAGGAATCCGAAACTCCGTGCCCTCCTTGGGAAGAGGACGTCGACGCCCACTCTCGTCCGGCTCACCCAGCGTCATCTCCATGCACTCCACACCCGTGAGGCGTCCTTTCTCCCCCACGAAACGGACCGGGTTCGTCAACATGCTAAGTATCACTCCTTGATCGCGGGCAAAACGGCGTTCCGACTCCCATGCCGGCATCTCCTCTTCGGACCGGCGGTAGACCAGGGTCACCTCTCGGGCTCCCAACTTCTTGACCGTTACGGCGGCGTCGATGGCCGCATTGCCTCCCCCCACCACAAGCACCCGGTCTCCCACCGGGAGAGCCAAATCACGCTTCTCCAAGATGGCCAGATTGACCTCCCTAAGGAAATCCAGCGCCTGATGCACCCCTCTGAGATCCTCCCCCTCCACGCCCAGCCGATAGGGCCGTCCGCAGCCTGCCCCTAGGAAGACGGCTCGATACTCTGGGAGAAGTGCCTTGGATGAATCTACGAGTTGAGAGATGTTCATTCGAACTCCCAAGGAGAGAACAAACTCCACTTCCCGCTCCACCACCTCCTTGGGGAGACGATAGGGAGGAATCCCATAGGTCAAGATCCCTCCTGGACGGGTCTCTGCCTCGAAGAGATCCACATCATAGCCGAGGCGCCTTAAATAGCAGGCCGCAGAAAGCCCGGCGGGTCCTGATCCCACCACGGCCACCCGGATCCCCTTTAGTGGGAGGGACCGAAGGGACTTGGGGCCCTTCCTGACCTCTTCATCCGCGGCGAACCGCTGCAAGAGTCCGATCTTGATGGGTTTGGCCAGCTCCGAGGAGCTGCACATCTTTTCGCATAGGACTTCCTGGGGGCAAATCCTGGCGCAGACACCGGCCAGAATATTGTCCTCCTTGATGACACGGATGGCCCCCGCAAAGTTGCGCGTGGCGATCTGGCGGATGAACTTGGAGACGTCCACTCCGGCAGGACATCCCTTGACGCAAGGGGCATCATTGCACTTGATGCATCGGGAGGCCTCGGCCACGGCCTCCTGGGGAGTCATCCCGCGGCGGTCCTCCTTTAAGGCATCCCGCAAGAGCTCATATTGCATAGGAACCACGGCTCCTGATCCGACCCTCTCCTCATCCCCCGTCGATAACGGGGAGGACCTCCACGTGGTCTCCTGGGGAGGGCTTGTGATCGGGGTCCTTCCGGGCCCCGTTGACGAGATAGAGCATCACCTCCTGAGCTGGAACCCCTAAGGTCCTCATAAACGAGGCGATGCTTTTCCCCTCCGGCCAGATCTCCTCCCAAGTCCGAATCCGCTCTGGATGATATCGCCAGAGATGACCGTGAAGGGTCACACGAACCTTTCCAACGCGCATGGCCCGACTACCTCATCAACACCAGGGCCCAATCCAGCTCCAGCTCGCGAAGTTTTTCAGCCGCTGGGATTCCCTCCTCGCTCCAGCCCCTCAACTCATAGTACTCATGGAGCATCTTCCCGAGGTGGGGAAGAACGCCCTGAGCTCGTCCGTCGGGACGGGGGAAGTTTAAAAGACGAGGGGGCAAGATATCGTCCTTGCGGCTGATCCCAAGCCGGACATTGTAAAGACGCTTCAGATTGAAGATCCGCTCCCCGACCCGGAGAAGTTCCTCCTGGTCCATGGACCAACCCGTCACCTTCTCCACCCATCGGGCGATCATCCGTGGACCAACCCGGCCCAAGAATAGGAATTTGCAAAGGCCCAATGGGTTGTAGATGGACATATAGTTCTGCAGATCGAAGGCTATCTTGCCCTTCCCATCGTTGCTGTGTGGGTCCGGAGGTTCAGTGTATCCCATATCCTCCAGAGGGATCCCTCGGCCGAGGAAATAGGTAAGCCCCTCCAGATGGCATCCTCCCCTGACGGCCGTGGCGTAGCTGACGGCCATGGAGGTGAAGGCACGCGGGTCGTGGAACGCCACATCTAGCCCTTTTACATCCACCACGTACTCCAGGGCACGAGGACCGATCTGTTCCGCTGCTCTCCTAGCCCCTTGAGCNAACAGGGCACCGATCCCCTCCCCATAGGCGATGCGATCCACCAACTTGAGAATGGCCTCCACATTGCCCCACCGGAGATCCAGACCATCGGTGTCCTTTGAGGTCAGCAAGCCCTTCTCGTAACATTCCATGGCAAAGGCCACGGCGGCACTGGTGCTGATGGTGTCAAGACCGTAGCGATTGCACTGTTCGTTGGCCCGGGCGATGGCGATAAAGTCGTCGTTGAGGAGGTTCGCTCCGAATCCGGCCAATGTCTCGTACTCCGGCTGATGGGAGACCCGTTCCTCGCCGGAGTCGCCGGGATACCGGATGATCTTGGCGCATCGGATAAGGCAACCGTAACATGCATAATGACGCTCCAGATGTTTGGGAAGGTTAGTCTGGGCGCAGATGGCCGTGGCCCCCTCGGCCCATCTCCCGCCTCTCCAGTTCTGGATGGGGAGATCTCCATGGGCCTCCACAGCCTCCACCCCACCCGCGGTGCCGAATTGGGTCAACCCCGCCGCGAACTTCTGGATATAAGGGATATCCTCCTTGAATAGGGCCCTGAGGCCTTCGACGTCGTGGACGGGTACTTTCCCTTGACCCCGCACCACCATGGCCTTCACGTTCTTGGAGCCCATCAATGCGCCGAACCCGCACCTTCCAGCAGCCCGGGAACGGGAACCCTCGAAGATGACCGAGGCCATCCGGCACTGCCTTTCGCCGGCCACCCCGATGGCGGCGACCCTGGCCCTCGCATCCGTCTCCTGCCGGAGCCTCTCATCGGTCTCAAAGGTATCCAGACCCCAGAGATGAGAGGCATCCCGGATCTCCACTCCCCTGGAGGTGATCCAGAGGTAGACCGGTCGGTCCGCCTTCCCTCGAAGGACTAGTCCGTCCACCCCGGCTTTTCTCAACTCCGCCCCCCAGAACCCCCCTGCTGTGGTCTCCCCCCAGATCTCGGTCAGAGGGGACCGACCCGCCAGGATGGTCCGACAGCCCGTAGGGACGGGAGTCCCGGTCAGAAGACCCGGAAGGACCACCAGAGGTGCCTTCTCCGAGAGGGGAGGGACCGATGCATCCAACTCCTCATAGAGGAGCTTCGCTGCAAGGCCGCTCCCGGAAAAATAGAGTCGGAAGTCCTCCTGCGGCACTTCCACCCGTCTCACGTCTCTGGTTTCGAGATCCACCTCGTAGAGCAGACCGAAAAAGCCTCCTGCCATATCCTGCTCCTTATTTGAACTTCAGATGGAAAAACACAACCCACCCGGAAGCGCATCGGGGCAAGCCTCTCGGTCCAGCTTGGCTCAGTCGTCCTGATGGAAGAAATCGCTGGTTCTGGAAGCGGGCACTCCCGTGCTCTCTGCCTGGCGATCCGCAATCTCCAGGCTCTTGTCCAGGATGTCGATCCCCTCGTCGATCTGCTCAGGGGTGATAATCAGGGGAGGAGCAATGACCAGGTTATCGTACCATGCGGCGATGTAGAGACCTCGCTGCATGGCGTCGGCGGCCACCTTTCCGGTCATCAACTCCTTGGAGGTGAACTTGTCCGCCTTGACATTGAAGGGCTCTTTGGTCTTGCGGTTCTTGACCAACTCCAGTCCCCAAAAGTGGCCGATTCCTCGGACGTCTCCGACACACTCGTGGCGGTCGGCCAACTCGTAGAGACGTCTCCTGAGATGTTTGCTGGCCCTTTGGGGCAGACCCGATTCCATCAATTTCTTGTATTCGGCGACAGCGGCCGGTATGGCAGACATGACCAGGGGGTGGAAGGCATAGGTGTGACCATGGACTAAAAACTCCTCGTCGAAAAAGCGGGCCACCTTCTCGTTGGTTACGGTAATGCCCGCAGGGGCGTAAGCTCCTGTGCACCCTTTGGCCGTAGTCATCACATCGGGGACCACCCCCCAGTGCTCCAAGGCGAAGGCCTTGCCCGTCCGGAACCAACCCGACATGACCTCATCGGCCACCAGCAACACCTCGTTCTCGTCACAGATCTGGCGCACAATGGGATAATATTCGGGCGGCGGCACCAGTCGCCCGTTGGTGCCGACCACGGGCTCTACTAAGACCGCGGCCACGTTGCCCTCTTCCTTGATCATGTAGTCCAGGTAGCGGGCGCATTGGACGTTGCATCCCGGATAAGACAGACCGAACGGACATCGATAGCAGTAGACGTCCGGGGCAAAGCGAACCCCTTGGACCGTGCAGCGTGCCCTCTCGGCGAACCACCTCCTCGTGTCTCCGGTGAAAGTCACGCTGGCGATGGTAGCCCCGTGGTAGGCGTGATACCGAGAGATGACTTTATAGGCGGGAAATTTACACTGACGCACTATCTTCAGTGCGGCCTCATTGGCCTCGGTGCCGCTTGTGGAAAAAAAGAACTTGTCCAGGCCCTCCGGCATGACGGAGCGCAGTGCCTCCACCGCCGCCATGGAGGCTTCATTGGCGAAACCGGGGGCGATGTAAGGCAGTTTCTCCGCCTGACGAATCATGGCCTCGATGATGGCCTGGTTTTTGTGGCCGAGATTGGAGCACATAAGCTGAGAGGAAAAGTCGAGGTAGGGCTTTCCCTTGGCATCGTAGAAATAGACCCCCTCTGCATCGACGATGAGCAAGGGATTCGTCCATGCGTTCTGCCGATTCCAAGTCCCGTAGGTGTGCCTCGCAAACTCCTTGACCTTCTCTTCTGCTTGACTCATCTGAATCCCTCCGTGGTGGCTGCCTCCGAGGGCTGCAGATAATCCCTCCCGGCTCCGAGCAAAGGGGGCAGCCCTCTGTCCTCTCGTCCCGCNCTTGAGCCGGAATGAACCGCACGATATTTTCGATCAATTAACTAGGGAAGCAGGTCCACGATTTCGTCGTATGTCTCGGGCCGTCGATCCCTGAAGAACTGCCAGACGTTCCGAACCTCGCGGATCATGTCGAAGTCCAGCTCGGCCACCACCAGCTCGTCTTTGTCCCGAGACCCCTCGGCCACGATCTGCCCCCTGGGGTCGCAGAAATAGCTCGTCCCGTAGAACTCCCCAATGTCCCACGGCTTCTCGTGTCCCACACGGTTGATGGCCCCCACGAAATATCCGTTGGCCACGGCATGAGCGGGCTGCTCCAGCTTCCAGAGATATTCGCTCAGACCGGCCACTGTGGCCGAAGGATTAAAGACGATCTCCGCCCCGTTCAGCCCAAGGATCCTGGCTCCCTCTGGAAAATGGCGGTCGTAACAGATGTAAACTCCCACATTGCCGTAGGCCGTTACAAAGACCGGATAACCCAAGTTGCCCGGCTTGAAGTAGAATTTCTCCCAAAAACCCGGATGAGTATGAGGGATATGATTTTTCCTGTACTTCCCGAGATAGCTCCCGTCTGCATCTATGACAGCTGCGGTGTTGTAATAGACGCCGGTGATCTCTTCCTCATAGATGGGCACGATGATGACCATCCCGTGCTTCTTGGCCTCTTCCTGCATGAGCTTCGTGGTCGGGCCTTCGGGAATCCTCTCGGTCATGGAATACCAGCGGGTGTTCTGCTCAGCCGGAAAATAGGGTCCGTAGAAGAGCTCCTGTAAGCAAAGGATCTGAACTCCCTGTCTTCCGGCATCGTTGATGAGCTTTAGGTTTTTTTCGATCATGTGCTGCTTGATTTTGTCCAGCTCCTCGTTCCCCGAAAGCTCACAGTGGGTTTGAATCAACCCACATTTCACAATGCGTGCCATCGCAACCTCCTCCTTTGTAAACCTCATCAATGATTATTCGGAAAACTTAAAATTAACACTACATTGATTTACATGTCAATCGCCCAAGCCTCTCCAAGACCTCTTCGTCCGAGAGATCGGACCAACGTTCATAGGCGTCGGCCACGGCAAAGACGGGAAGACGGCTGATGTCCGGACAAATCAGATCGTCCACCAAAGGGCGCACTCGGCGGTAGGCCCTCCTGGAAGATGTGGGCACGGCCACCAGCAACCGTGAGGGACTATGACTCCTCACAAGCCTCACAGCGGCCTCCATAGTGGATCCGGTGGCCAGACCGTCGTCCACCAAAATAACCGTTCTCCCTCGCAGGCCGGACCAACGGGCCCAGTCTCCGAAGCGTTCCATGCGATGCTGAATGCTCGCCCAAGCCCTCTCCTTCTGCCTTTGGATCTCCTCCTTCCCCAGCCCAAGGTGCCGAATGAGCTCCTGATCCAGCACCAGCGAACCATCGCTGCCCAAGGCCCCGAATCCTGCTTCGGGATTCCAGGGAACTTGAAGCTTCCTCACGACCAGGAGCCGAAGGTCGCACCCCAAGGCCTCGGCCATGGGGGCTGCGACGGCGGCGCCCCCATTGGGGATGGCCAGCAGGAGGCAGGGTCTCTCCATGCGTCCCACCAACAAGGCCGCCAGTATCCGACCCGCTTCCTCCCGGTCCCGGTATCGCTTCCCCTCCATTGAGAGAGGCCTCCATCTAAGATGGATCTACTCCATTCTGTCGCGAGATTCCTCCTTGATCCGCCTCAGAGCCTTTCTCCCCAGCTCATCGGAGTAGCGATGCCAAGGATTGCGATCTTGGTCCTCCGGAAGGCGCTTCACCACGAAATGGCATCGGTCTGCCCCTTTGGGGATCAGCTCTTCCACCCATGCCGTGAATCTCCCGAATCCCTTCTCCTGAGCCGCCTGTATCATCCCCTCAACGAAATAGCGCTGCACCCGGCAATCGAAGGCCGTATAGCAATCCTGATGAGGGCACCAAAGGATGTCGAATTCGCATCGATCTTCGGAGACGATCCAGGGCCTCTCCAAGGAGGCGTAGAGAATCGTGTTGATCCCTGTGACCGCAAAGGAAAGGCGCTTCATCTCTCCCAGGTCCTCCGGAATGGTGGAGTTGTCCAGAAGGCCTTTCATGGCCTCGAAACCCGCTCGATTGATGGCCTTCCTCACCACCTGTTGGCCTTCCTCTCCGAAAGCCTCCTCCACCGCCTTGAGGATTTCCAAAACGGCTGTGGCCTGCATGGTCCCCCAGACGAACAAAACCGCGGGGTCGAAATCCTTACGTCCTTCGACAGCTTTGCGAAACTGCTCCACGGCTTCAGGATATGGTGTGCCTAAACGGACCCTCTCATAACCCTCGTCGGGACGACGTCCGCGCGACCAGATCCCCTCCTTCGTAGGATACTTGGGCCTTGGCATTTCTCTGCTCCTCCTTTCTGTCCAGATCTTCAATATTTGCACTCTATCACGCCCCCTTGAGACCCTCCAATCCGCAATCGATCCAAGGGATGGGTCACACCAGGAAGAGGGGAACGGGACCCCCCAGGGTGTCAGCAAAGATCATCCGGCTGGTGCCCGGCTCCATTAATAATCCGCCTTTCCCGTTGGGAGCTTTCATACAGCAGCCCCTCGGGCTTTTCAAGACCCTTGACGGCCGAGGTGTCACCCCATAACCTTTGGAAACCGGCGCCCCTCACCGCTTCTTTAGGGATGGGGATGTAGCTGGATGGGCAAGACGGTTATGATTGCCGNACGCGTCCAAAGGCTTCGGGATCAAATGAAAAAGGCGGGAGTCCACGCCTATCTCGTCCCCAGTTCGGATCCCCATCAGAATGAATCCGTCCCCCCATGCTGGCGTCGCCGTGAGTGGATCAGCGGATTTAGAGGCTCCGCTGGCACCGTGGTGGTTACTCAGGACCGGGCCGCTCTATGGACCGACGGCCGCTATCACCTACAAGCCCAAGAGGAGTTGGATCCCCGGGTCTTCACCCTCTTCCCTCTAGGAGTCCCCGGTGTAAGGGAGTTGCACGATTGGCTGGCAGAGGAGCTTCCCGAAGGCGCCGTGGTGGGAGTGGACCCCAGGCTTCTCTCCGTGGAAGAGGCCAAAAGACTGGAGGACCTTTTGAGGGACTCAGGAAAGGGCCTGCGGTACCTAGAGGAAAATCTGGTGGATCGGATCTGGGAGGACCGCCCCCCTCTTCCTCTTGAGCTCATCCGAATCCATCCCTTGAAGTTCACGGGGGAATCCGTGGCCTCAAAGCTGGCTAGGCTCAGAGAAGAGATGACCCGAAGGGGAGCCGACGTCCATGTGCTCGGTGCCCTGGATGCCGTGGCTTGGCTGTTCAATCTGAGGGGAAGAGATATCCCCTACAGCCCCGTCTTCATCTCTTATGCCCTGATCACTCGGGATGAGGCCTTCCTCTTCGTGGAGCCTCGGAAGCTCCATCCCCAGATCAAAGAGGCGTTGGGAGATAATGTCCTGTTACGCCCCTATGAGGACTTCGAGCGGGTCCTCGCTCGGTGGGCGTCCCAGAGGGCCCGGATCTGGATCGACCCCCAGCGGACCAGTCGTTGGGTCCTGCAAAAAGTGGAAGCTGAAGGGAGGCCCTTGCTTCGCGAAAGCCCCCTGTTCCGCCTCAAGGCGATGAAAAATCCGGTGGAACTCCGTGGAATGCGCGCTTGTCATTTGCGCGATGGAGCCGCTTTGGTAAGATTCCTTCACTGGCTCTATGAGGAAGTCCCCAAAGGAAAGGTGACCGAATGCTCCGCGGCCCGCACTCTCGAATCTTTTCGCTCGGAGATGGACTACTGGCAGGGCCCCAGCTTTGAGACCATCGTGGCCTACAATGCCCATGGGGCCGTCATCCATTACACGCCCACACCACGGACGGACGTCCCCCTCGCACCGGAAGGACTCCTTCTCGTGGACTCAGGAGGGCACTATCTTGACGGTACAACTGATGTGACCCGAACTGTGGCGCTAGGTCCCCCTTCACCCGAACAGCGCAGGAGATTCACCCTTGTGCTCAAGGGACACATCCGACTGGCCCGGACTCGATTCCCAAGGGGGACACCTGGGAGGCAACTGGACGCCCTGGCCCGGACCTATCTCTGGGAAGAGGACTTGGACTACCGGCATGGGACTGGACACGGCGTTGGAGCCTATCTCAACGTTCACGAAGCCCCCCCCTCCCTCTCCCCCAAAGGGGACGGGACTCCCCTTGAGCCAGGGATGGTGGTCTCCAATGAACCCGGCTACTACGAAGAAGGGAGGTATGGGATCCGGATCGAGAGCATGATGGAAGTGGTGGAGGACCCGAAGAGTGGGTCCTCTCCCTACGGCCCCTTCTACAAGTTCGAGGTAATGACCCTGGCCCCCATCGATCGGAGATTGGTGGATCCCCGACTCCTCACCCCCGATGAGCGCATCTGGCTCAATTCCTATCATGCCCGGGTGAGGGAGGCCTTGACCCCTCTGCTGGATNAGGAAACAAGGCAATGGCTAGCCAAGGCCACAGAGCCTCTCTAGAGCGGCCGAATCCCCTTTAATGGGGAAGCAAGACTTCCTCTGCCCACTACGGGGTTGACTTGGACAGGCAGGAAGATTCCCCTTCAGTGGGAAAGAGACGCAGAAAAAATCCTCACCACCCAGGGGATGAAAACCATGAAGGCCAGGACCCCTTTTCAAGGGAAGGTTCTTCTCGTCTATCTTGTTCAACCACCCCAGGAATACGCTTCGGGGATAGCCATCGCGGATCCGGTCATGGAGGAGCGTTTCGGTCGCCTCTTTGTGACCGGTCGAGTGCCTAGATATCCCAACGACTGGGCCTCCGGCCTCCGGGTGGGCGTGGCCGTGGAGCAGATCTCCCACTTCCTGGAGTTCCGCGGTGAAGAGGAGTACTACGAACGGTGCGCCCATTACGGAGGAGACGAAAACACAGGGCCCATCCAGTAATTGAATTGAACTCGACCTTCGCTTTCCTCGAGGGATCGGTCCGCGGCTCAAGACAGGGTCTTTCATCCTCTAAGGCTCCGGACCNTTCTTCCAAGAGGAGAGACGAATCATCCCTACTTGGGCAGCACCGCTCCCAAGTCGGCGCTGGATACCATCCGGGCGTAACGGGCCAGGTACCCGCTTCGGACCTTGGGTTCGAACGGAGGAAGCCCACTCAGGCGCCTTTTAATCTCCTCCTCCGGAAGCCGGAGTGTAAGACGCCTTGACGGGATGTCGATTTCTATCAGGTCCCCATCCCGGACTGCTGCGAGCGGTCCTCCTGCTGCCGCCTCAGGAGAGATATGTCCGATGGAGGCCCCTCGGCTTGCCCCTGAAAACCGCCCGTCAGTGATCAAGGCCACCTCTTTGTCCAGTCCCATCCCGGCGAGAGCCGAAGTGGGCGAGAGCATCTCTCGCATCCCGGGTCCACCCCTGGGTCCCTCGTATCGTATGACCACCACGTCCCCCTTTCGGATCCTTCCCCCCATAATGGCCTCAAAGGCCTCTTCTTCAGAATGAAAGACCCGGGCGGGACCTGTATGACGGAGCATCTCCTCGGCCACGGCCGCCTGTTTGACGATGGCCCCATTGGGGGCCAGATTCCCAGTCAAGACCGCCAGGCCCCCGGTAACATGTACGGGGCGATCCACAGGGCGAATTACCTGGGGATCTCGGATGCCTGCACCGATCTCCTCCAACATCTTCCCGAGGGTCTTCCCGTAGACGGTCATCTGACCGGCGTCGATGAGTCCCTTGCGTCTCAGTTCCGTGAGGATGGCGGGCACTCCGCCTGCATGATACAAGTCCACCACGTGATGAGGGCCGGCGGGGGCGATCGAAGTTAGGTGGGGGACCTTTTCGCTGAGAGTGTCGAAGTCCCTGAGGGTCAGATCCACGTCCGCGTAGTAGGCCAGAGCAGGGAGGTGAAGGGCCGTGTTCGTGGATCCCCCCAGCGCCATATCCACGGCCACAGCATTGAAAAAGGCCTCCCGGGTGAGGATCTGGCGAGGCCGAATCCCCCTGCTCACCAGCTCCACAATCTTCCTTCCCGTCTCCTTGGCTAGCCATACGCGGTGGGAATAGACCCCCGGTGCGCTCCCATTGAAGGGAAGGGCCATGCCGAGGGCCTCGGAGAGGTTGTTCATGGTATTGGCCGTGAACATCCCCGCGCAGGAGCCGATTCCGGGACAGGCATCGCATTCCATTAGCCTGAGTTCCTCCTCGGTGATTCGCCCGCTCTGGAATTGCCCAACGGCTTCGAAGACCTTATCCAGGCCTACTTCTCGATCCCCCACGCGGCCCGGCAGCATGGGACCTCCGGAGAGGAAGATGGAGGGAATGTTCAGTCGAGCCGCAGCGATAAGCATCCCTGGGACGATCTTGTCACAAGAGGCCATAAGCACAAGCCCGTCGAAGGGATGGGCCATGGCCATTATCTCGATGGAGTCGGCGATGAGCTCACGGCTGGGCAGCGAGTACTTCATCCCCTCGTGATTCATGGCTATTCCATCGCAGACCCCTATGGTGTTAAACTCCACCGGTGTCCCCCCGGCCGAGTAGATCCCGGCCTTGACGGCCTCCACAAGACGACCCAAGTGCATGTGACCGGGAATTATCTCGCTGAAGGAATTGGCAATGCCTATGATGGGTCGTTCCAGCTCCCAATCTGTAAACCCCTCGGCGCGGAAGAGGGATCGATGAGGGGTCCGCTCGACCCCTCGTGTCATGAGATCGCTTCTCTTTGCCATCTTCTTCTCCTCCTTAAAAGCTCCAATAATCCGAAGAACAGACTGAAACCCCTTCCTGCATGACAGAAAAGTTGCGAAAGTCCAATGGTCGGGAAAACGGAAACCTGATGGAACCAACCGCGGCCCATTACACGTATTTACCGCCTCTTGGCTCTCTCTTCCCATAGCACAGCGAGCTCTCCTTCTCCGATGCCGTGAATCCTCAGAAGCTTCCTGCGTGAGGTGGCACCTGCGACGATCTCCACATCTCCCTTGGCTAACCCCAAAAGCTTNGCCATAAAGGACTGAAGTGCTCGATTGGCCTTTCCCTCAATGGGCGGGGCCTTGAGNCGAACCCGGAGGGCGCCGTCCTTGACGCCGTCGACTTGGTCACGGCTGGCCCTGGGTTGGACCCAGACCTCGAGCTGGACCCAATCTCCTCCGTCATGAAGGCGCAGTTCTCCGAACTCGGCGGAAGAGATTTTTCCTCCTTCAAACGGACTCCGGGGGCGACCCAACGGAGGACCCTCCTGGACGCGCCATTGGGAATGCCTTGGATCCTGATTTTATATCCCATCTTCTGGACGAACGCAAAATATGGTAACTAGGTCTCAACAATAAGAGGTATCGTTGGGTCACCGAGGATCCTCCAATGAGGGGTCTCTTCCTTTTTATGGGCGCCCATGCCCTTCTTTGCCAGGTCATCCTCATGCGGGATCTCCTTGTGGTCCTCTATGGACATGAGATCTGCCTGGGGATGCTCTTCAGTGCCTGGTTCCTGGGCATCTTTGGAGGCGCCTCGCTGGGAGGAAGATGGGCCCGTCGGATCCGAGCTCCGGCCGATTCCTTCATGTATCTCCTGGTTGTGTCCTTTCTTTTAGGTCCGGCCTTGCTCCTTTTAGCTCGCCTTGTCCGCACCTGGATCACCACCCTCCCTGGGGTCCCCGTGGCCTTGCTTCCCACTCTGGCGGTGGCCTTTGCCGTGATGACCCCTCAAGGCGCGATCGTGGGAGCCCTCTTCCCACTAGGATGCCAAGCCCTGCTGCATGGGGGAGAGAGGGAGGAGACCAGTATCGGACGAATCTATGTAATGGAAGCCTTGGGAAGCCTTACGGCCGGGCTGGTTCTTACCTTCATCCTTTTACCACGATTCAACGGCCTTTCCATTCTCCTGGGCGCAGGGTTCCTCGGCACAGCTGCCGTTGCGGCAGGCCGGAAACTGCTCTTGCGCAAGAGCCCTTTTGTGTTGGCCCTCTTGGCTTTGGCGGGAGGTCTTTCCTTGCCCCTTGGAGGATGGGACCGCCTCCAGGAGTTGTCCAACCTATGGAGGTGGCGGGCGGCCCATCCCGGAATGGAGCTTGTAGCGTGGGGAGACTCCCCCTATCAACATGTGGAGCTTGGGCGCATCGAAGATCAATATAGTCTGTTCGGAGACGGTCATCTCCTTGCCACCTTTCCCGATCCCTTCGGCGATGCCTTTCCCGTGCATCTTCTGATGGCTCAGAGACCGAGGCCCTCCCGCATCCTGATCCTGGGAGGGGGACCCTCCAGCCTCTTGGCCACCCTCCTTAAGTATCCCATCTCCCGCCTGGTGTTGGTCACTCTCGACCCCCTCCCTTTTCACCTCTCGAGACCTTACCTCCCTTCAGAGATTCGGAAAGCCTTGAGGGATCCTAGACTGTCCCTTCATTTCACGGACGGGCGCTACTGGGTCGCATCGGCACAGGAAGGACCCTTCGACGCCGTGATCCTCCAGGTACCCGACCCCGCCACTGCCTTGTGGAACCGTTACCATACNGTGGAGTTCTACGGTGCCCTGCTAAGAATTCTCTCCCCTGACGGCATCCTCCTTTCCACTGTGACCGGATCCGTCAACTATGTTGGAAAGGAAGTAGGAGTCTATCTTGGGGGGATCTATCGAAGCCTTCGGAAGGTCTTTGCCTCAGTGGAGGTGATTCCTGGGGAACGAACTTTCCTCCTGGCTGCGGTCCGTCCCGGCAGGCTCCAGCTCGCCCCCAAGGCCCTCTCCAGGCTCTACCGCACAGAGGGGATCCCCGACCCCGCCTTCCGTTCCCAGGCCTTCTTTTACTGGATTCAGATTGACCGAATTCACTTCTGGAAAAAGGCCTTGGCTTCAGCCCAGGGTCCCGTCAACCACGACGTCCGTCCCACGGCATACCTCCGCTATTTGCAACTGCTCGATCTGTTCACTTCAGCCCGTTTCCACAAGTCCTCATTGGAAACATTGCTACGGCTTCCCTTTGAAGTCCTCTTGGTAGGAGTAGGTCTCCTTTGGGCTGGGATGCTGCTCCTTTCCCGCAGCAGGCCCGGCAGATGGGTCCCCGTAACGGCCATCGCCGTGATCGGCTTTGTGGCCATGGGCCAAGAGATCCTCTGTCTCTATCTCTATCAGGCCCTGCGAGGGTACCTATATTCGAGATTGGGAATCATTGTGGCCCTCTTCATGGCCGGGCTCTCCGTGGGGGGATGGTGGGGGACCCGTTGGACCATCAGCCATCCCCAACGTGTTTCCCGGTTGCTCCTCCTCTTGGAGGTCTCGCTGGCAGCTCTTTGTCTAGGACTCCCCTTTGGGTGGGCTCCCCTCTTTCTCGAGGGTCAGGCCAACCTCGCTCTGAGCTGGACCGTGGAGGCAGGGGTAGCTCTATGGATGGCGCTTGCAGGGTTCGGCACGGGCGCCGCCTTCCCGTTGGCCTGCGAGCTGATGCATCGAGAGGGGTATGACCTTCCCGGGGTGGCCGGATCCATGGATGCGGCAGACCACCTAGGAGCCGCCGCAGGTTCTCTCCTTACGGGCACCCTGCTTGTCCCCGTATTCGGTCTCTCCAAAGCGTCCCTTTGGATGGCCCTCCTTCTGATAGCCTGCTGTTCCCTACTCCTCTTCACCCGCCTTGACCTCCCACGCAAGACTCGTTAGGATTCCGACTCATGAATCGCACGGTCCCTCCCGGAAGGAAACTCGAAGGACACCGACAGAGGTTGAGGGACAAGTTCCTGGAGCGGGGCCTCTCGGGCTTCACGGACGAGGAGGTGCTGGAGTTGCTCCTCACCCTGGGGACTCCCAGAAAAGACTGCAAGCCCATGGCCCGGGAGGCCATCAAGCGATTCGGAAGCCTACGCCAAGTCCTTGAGGCTCCTCTGGATCAACTTCAGAGGATCTCGGGAATCGGTCCCAAAAACGTAGTCGCGGTACGATTGATCCACGAAGTGGCCCGCCGTTTCCTTGAGGATCGGTTGGAGGGGATGCCCTACCGGTTCGGTTCATCCCGAGAAGTGTTCGACTATCTCTATCACAGCATGCGGGATCGAAAACGGGAAATCTTCAAGGTCCTCTACCTCAACAGCCAGAACCGAATTCTCTCCGTAGAGGACCTATTCGAGGGGACCCTCACGGCCAGCACAGTCTATCCTCGCGAGGTGATCCGTCGGGCCCTGGAAGTGCACGCTGCAGCCTTGGTCTTCGCCCACAATCACCCCTCCGGCGATCCCAATCCCTCACAAGAGGACATCCGGATCACCCGCGATCTATATTGGGCCTGCAGGATCATGGGGATTCGGGTTCTCGATCACCTCATCATCGGAGAGGGATGTTATAGGTCCTTGGCGGATCTGGGGCATATAGAGGGGTTTCGAAAGGCCTTTGAGCGGAGCCCTTGGGGGGGTGAAGAGTAAAGGAAACGCTCCGTGTCTCAATTGGATCCGGCTAAGGTTCCATCGCGGGCCCAAGGCGGCCCTCCAGGGGTGGTCAGCTCCAGATCCCCGGGATCTCCTCCCCACAGGTCGAGCATCTGCCGCCCCTAAGCTCCATCTGGATAATTTGAAAACCCACCCGTCCGATCACCACGCGTCCACACCGAGGACAGTAGGTGTTTTCTGCCTCATGCCCAGGCACATTACCGATATAGACGAAACGAAGCCCCTCCTGGAGGGCAATGTCACGACATCGCTCCAGGCTCTTCACCGGAGTGGGGGGAAGGTCTCGAATCTTGTAAGCGGGATGAAACCGTGTGAAATGGACAGGCACCGATGGTGAGAGTTCCTCCGCGATCCATTGGGACATGCGGCGGACCTCCTCAGGGTCGTCGTTGAGGGTGGGGACGACAAGAACCACGATCTCGGTCCAGACTCCCCATCGAACCAACCGCCGGAGGGTCTCCAAAACGGGCTTCAATTCCCCTCTGCAAACATCCCGGTAGAAGTCTTCGGTGAAGGCCTTGAGGTCCACTTTGACAGCGAGGACCTCTCGGCACAGCCTTCGCAATGGCTCTTGGTTGATAAACCCGTTGGTGACGACCACGGAGCGGATGCCACGGCGGTTTCCCTCCACGGCCGTATCGAGCATATAGTCATAAAAGACCACGGGTTCAGAGTAAGTATAGGCGATGGTGCGGCATCCTGACTCCTCGGCCTTCCGTGCCACTTCCTCAGGCGGAAGCCAGATGCTACGGACCTGTTCGGGTCGAAACTGGGCTATCTGCCAATTCTGACAAAAGTGACACTCGATGTTGCACCCCGCTGTGGCGATGGAAAAGGCAAGAGTCCCCGGCAGGACATGAAAGAAAGGCTTCTTTTCGATGGGATCGACGTGCACCGCACAAGGCCGCGAGTGAACCAGGGAGTAGTATGTCCCCCCTCGGTTCTCCTTGTTGCCGCAATAGCCACGTTCCAGGTCTGCGATACGGCAGGTTCGGGGACAAACCTCACATTGAATCCTCCCTCCAGAAAGGGCTTTGTAGAATCGAACCTCCCGGAGCCGGGCCTCACGAGGGCCTGATGCCGAATCTCCCCAACCGGGCGAACCCACGGCCAAGGCACAGACCCCCAACCCCGCCACGCAGAGAAACTCCCTTCTTCTCCAGGCGGTCTGGTCCATCACCCCTCCCCTCCTCTTTATGGGACCTCAATCGAGGCCACTCTTCGTCCCTTGTTACCCGAACCGGCAAAAGGCCTCAGACGCTCTCGCTCAAAAGGTCATGTGGATTTAGGCTCACCTCCACAGATCGTCTCGTTGATGAACTAACAAAGATTGCCAGCTCTAAATTCCCAACCGGGGGCAATTTCCCCGCCTTTCATTTGGATAATCCAGGATGTCCCAGCACGGCTCGGCCTTTCTCATGGCGTTTCTCTTGACCCAGAGGGAAAGGAATCTACCGTTCAATGTGAAAGGGGATCCTCCTCCAGCCCTGTCCGAAACTCTGACCGGCCTCTAAGGAAGTCCCGCGAAGGTGGGCCACCTGTCGTTGGGTCTTACCCAGCCGCTTGCGGATTCGGGAGAATTCCTCCTTCTCCATGCACGACCTCCCTTATTGTAACTTAAATTACCACATTGTGGCCTCTGGATAAAAGGACCTCGTCAGGTCCTCGCACGGTCCGAGGCATCTCGATGACAGACCCTTTAAGGCTCCCCCCGGTTGCCGTTCCTTCGAAGGGGCTGTACAATGGGACGGCGGATGACGGCTGGTGGTGTACAAACAGGGGAAAGTCCACCAATGGAGACGCCAGGCGATGATCGCCATCATAGATTGCGGGATCGGTAATCTAAGAAGTGTATGGAAGGCCTTTCGTCATCTTGGCGCCGATGCCCGCCTGACCCGAGACGCGGAGGAGGTCTCCAAAGCAGATGCAGTGGTGCTGCCTGGAGTGGGAGCATTCGGCGACTACATGGCCAATCTCCTACATCTGGGTCTGGCAACCACCATCAAAGAGGCCATCGTCGAGGGAAAGCCCTATCTGGGCATCTGCCTCGGCCTTCAGCTCCTTTTCACCGAAAGCACAGAATTCGGCAGGACACCCGGCTTGGATATCCTCAAGGGGACCGTGGAGCGATTCCCTTTTGAGATGGACCTTTCTCCCGAGGGCGGACCCCCTCTCAAAATCCCTCATATGGGCTGGAACAGCCTCCGAATCCAAAAGGAGGCCCCTCCTCTCCGAGGAATCCCTGATGGATCCCACTTCTACTTCGTCCATTCTTATTATGTACGCCCAGAAGATCCCCGCCTTATCTCCAGCCTCACGGATTACGGGGTGACCTTTCCCTCCAGCATCTGGAAGGACAACATCTTCGCATGTCAGTTCCACCCGGAAAAAAGCCAGAGGATGGGTCTGAGGCTCTTGCAAAACTTCCTGCAATGGATCAACGAATGGAGGGCGACGGACCCTTAGCCCCCATGTTCGTGGCCCAGCAGTTGTACCCAGACCCTTCGGGTCCTTGGACCGTCGAACTCACAAAAGAAGATGCGCTGCCACGTGCCGAGTCGCAGCCTTCCTCCCTCCACGATCAGGGTCTCGGAGGATCCCACAGCGGCCACCTTGATGTGCGAGTCCGCATTTCCCTCCATGTGCCTGTAATCGCCCGCTGCAGGGATCAGACGACTGAGATGTTCCTGGATGTCGCGACATACCATGGGATCCGCCCCTTCATTGATCAAAACCCCTGCCGTAGTATGAGGGACATAGACCACACACAGCCCGTCAGAGACCTTGCTCTGTTGTAGGACATCTTGCACTTGAGTAGTGATGTCGATCATCTCTACCCTCTGCCGACTCCGGACCTTGATCTCTTCCATGGATCACCCTCCATTTTCCATCTCATCTGTTCGGTGTTCGACCTCATCGTATCAGAGCAAACCCAACTCCTCCAACCCTCCCCTATGTGAGCCCCTTTTGCCTTTTGCCCTCCAGTGTGGTACAAGAATAGCCTGATGGAAATTCCATTCGGTCCCTCGGGAAAAGGAGGCCGCCCTTGAGTGTACGGACCGGTGTTGTAAAGGACCCTCTCTTTATGGAGCACAGACCCCATGAATTCCATCCCGAAAGCCCCAGTCGACTCAAGATGCTCTACGAGATGCTGGAGGAGCCCGAAGTGGCTGGAAGATTCGAGCCGATCCCTCCTCGCCCTGCTCAAGAGGAAGACCTCAAGCGCATCCACGATCCTCAATACATCGAGATGATCGCTTCCACTGCAGGACGTCCTCGGGTATCTCTGGATCCCGACACTCAAACGTCCCCGCGCTCCTACGAGGCCGCCGTCCATGCCGCTGGTGGGTGTCTGGAGGCCGTAGACCGTATCGTAACCAACCGCCTCCACAATGCCTTCGCGTTGATCCGCCCCCCGGGCCATCACGCAGAGCGCAGCCGGGCCATGGGCTTTTGCCTCTTCAACAACGTGGCTGTGGCAGCCCGTTATGCCCAAGCTGCCCACGGACTCCAACGGATCATGATCGTCGACTGGGACCTCCATCATGGAAACGGAACCCAACGAGCCTTCTACGACGACCCTACGGTCCTTTATGCCTCCACCCACCAATACCCCTATTATCCTGGCACCGGGGGGTTCTCTGAGACCGGAAGCGGGGAAGGGGAGGGTTATACCTTGAATGTGCCCCTTTCCCCCGGCCACGGTGATCCCGAGTTTGTGGGGATCTACAGCCGCATCTTCGTCGCGGCTGGTCGTGCTTTTCAACCCCAACTCCTGATCATCTCCGCGGGCTTCGATATCTACGAAGGAGACCCCTTGGGAGGCATGGCCGTCACACCGAAGGGTTTCGCCATGTTGACCAGGATCCTCTTGAACCTGGCCCAGGAAGTCTGCGACGGCAGAGTCTTAGTCGCTCTGGAGGGAGGATACGACCTTAAGGGGCTGCGGGAAGCTGGAAAGGCTGTACTTCTGGAACTGATCGAACCCTCGGTATCGGCAGATGAGCTGAACCGCACGGAGGCCCAAGGGCGAAGCCGCGTGGATCTCCTCGTAAAAAGGTTCCATGAGGCCCATGGAGACCGATGGAAGGATGTGGTACTATGAAGATCCAAAGGTCCGATGTACAACATGTGGCCGAGCTGGCTCGACTCCGCTTCGATGAGGAGGAGTTAGAGCGGTTTACGAAACAACTAAACGATATCCTCACCTTTATGGAGAAGCTAAACGAACTCGACACCTTCCATGTCCCCCCCACCACTCATGCCATGGAGCTCTCCAATGTGTTCCGCCAGGACCGCATCCGTGAGTCTCTGCTCCAGGAGCAGGCTCTGGCCAATGCCCCCAGGTCCGCCCAGGGAAGCTTTCAGGTGCCCCGGGTCATCGAATAACCTCCAATCCCAGAGGAAAGGATGACCATGGAACTCTACCTGCTCACCATCCATGAGGCCCGAGATCTGTTGGATCGGAAAGAGATCCGCGCCCAAGAACTGACTGAGGCCGTGCTCCAAAGGATCGAGGCCCTGGAGCCTCGGATCCACGCCTATGTGACCCTCACCCCCGAGGAGGCCATGGAACAGGCCCGCTTGGCCGACCAGCGGATCCAACGGGGGGAGTCCCGTCCTCTCCTTGGCATTCCCCTCGCCTTGAAGGATCTCCTCTGCACCAAGGGGGTAAAAACCACCTGCTGCTCCAAGATCCTCGAGAATTTTGTCCCCCCTTACGACGCCACCGTCGTAAAACGGCTCAGGGATGAAGGAGCCGTCTTCTTGGGAAAGACGAACATGGACGAATTCGCCATGGGGTCTTCCACGGAACACAGCGCCTTTGGTCCCACGCGCAATCCGTGGGATCTGGAGCGCATTCCGGGCGGATCCAGCGGGGGGTCCGCTGCGGCCGTCTCTGCAGACGAATGTCTCGGGGCACTGGGCTCGGACACGGGGGGTTCCATTCGACAACCAGCGGCCTGCTGCGGCATCGTCGGGCTGAAACCCACCTACGGGCGTGTATCCCGCTACGGCCTNGTGGCCTTCGCCTCTTCCTTGGACCAGATCGGCCCCATGACCAAGGATGTGGAGGACTGTGCCCTTCTCCTTCAGGCCATTGCAGGGCACGATCCCCTGGATTCCACCTCAGTACCGACTCCGGTTCCCGACTATCGTTCCTTTCTCCGTGAGGACCTCACCGGGATGCGCATAGGCCGAGTCGAGGATCTCCCCCACGAGGGGGTGAATCCCTCTGTCCTGAAGGCAGTGGAAGAGTCCGTAAAGATTCTGGTCTCGCTGGGGGCTGAGGAGATCCCTGTGCGGCTGCCCCACTATGCTTATGGAATCGCATGTTACTATCTGGTGGCCCCTGCGGAGGCAAGCTCCAACCTGGCTCGATACGACGGCGTCAAATACGGTTTTCGATGCGGCGAGTCCGAGGGGCTCCTGGAGATGTACCTATGTAGTCGTTCACTGGGGTTCGGCACCGAGGTCAAACGCCGAATCATGCTCGGCACATACGCACTGTCTGCGGGATACTATGAGGCCTATTACAAGAAGGCCTGCCAAGTCCGCACACTGCTCATCCAGGATTTCAGGGAGGCCTTCGAGCAATGCGACGTCATCGCTCTGCCCACAGCCCCCACAGCGGCCTTCCGGCTGGGTGAAAAGCTGGACGATCCTTTGCAGATGTACTTGAGCGACCTGTTTACGATCCCAGTAAACATGGCTGGACTGCCGGGGATCTCGATCCCTTGCGGCTTCGACGAGCAAGGGCTTCCCTTGGGTCTTCAGCTCGTCGCAGGGCACTTCCAGGAGGGGAACTTGCTCCGCGCGGCCTATGCCTTCGAGTCGGCCAGTGGCCTTCGCCATCGGAGACCTCCCTTGTAGCCTTAGTCTCACAGGAGACGCGTTGAGTCCTTGCTATGGAGATGGAGAAGCTCAAAGAGAAGATCGACCGACGAGAGGTCCGGATCTGCATCATTGGACTGGGATACGTGGGGCTCCCCCTCTCGGTGGAGATGGCTCGCAATGGGTTCGCCGTCATCGGGGTGGACCTCGATCGGCAGAGGGTTTCCTCTCTCAACGGAGGGATCAACTACATCCCCGATGTGGAAGATTCGCTCCTGAAAGAGGTGGTGGGGCGAGGGCTTCTGAGGGCCGTGGATCGATTCGATGCCATAGAGGAATCGGACGCTGTCATCGTCTGTGTGCCGACTCCCCTGACCAAACACAAGGAGCCGGACATCTCGCACCTTATCTCGGCCGCTGGAGAGATTGCCGCACGGCTCCATCCGGGCATGCTCGTCGTTGTTGAAAGCACCACCTATCCTGGGACCACCGAGGAGCTCATCCTGCCCATGATGGAGGAAGGAGGCCTTAGGGTGGGCCGAGACTTCTACCTAGCCTTCTCTCCCGAGAGAGTGGATCCGGGCAACCGCACGTGGCGCATTCCCAACACCCCTAAGATCATGGGTGGGGTCACTCCTCGATGCACCGAGGCGGCCGCGTATCTCTATCAGAGTTTCATCCAGGAGGTGATCTCCGTCAGCTCCTGCCGTGTGGCCGAGATGATCAAGCTCCTCGAAAATACCTTCCGGGCAGTCAACATTGCTTTAGTCAACGAATTGGCCATCATGTGCGACAAACTGGGCATCGACACCTGGGAGGTCATTGAGGGGGCAGCCACTAAGCCGTTCGGCTTCATGCCCTTCTATCCCGGTCCGGGTCTGGGGGGGCACTGCATCCCCATCGATCCCCATTACCTGTCCTGGAAGCTCAAATCCCTAAACTACCACGCCCGATTCATTGAACTNGCAGGAGAGATCAACTCGGCCATGCCGGCCTTTGTTGTGGGAAAGATCGTCGATGCCCTCAACGACCATGGCCGCCCCGTCAGGGGATCCAACATCCTTGTGTTGGGGGTCTCGTACAAACGAGACGTCTCCGACGTCCGCGAATCCCCCGCCCTTGAAATCATGGAGAACCTCCACAGGAAGGGGGCCGCCGTCTCCTATCACGACCCCTATGTCCCTCGTTTTCAAACCGAGGGCCTGGACTTGAAAAGTGTTGAGCTCTCCTCCGAGGTTCTCGCTGCATCCCATTGTGTGGTCATCCTGACCGACCATACATGCCTGGATTATAGATGGGTGGTGGAGAAGAGCCCCCTGGTTGTGGACACACGAAACGCCACCCGCGGCATCCGATCGGATAAGATTCGCAGGTTGTGAGCTTTTGGGCGGAGAAGGGGGCCGGACCAGAAAAAGGGAAGGAAAAGTTCAACCAAGACCGACCGAGGAGAGAAGGATCCCATGGAGATCCTTGTGCTTGGCTCTGGCACGGCCGTCCCGCACCCGCAAAGAAGGCCTTCAGGTCTTTTGATCCGAACACGGTGGAAGGACCTCCTAGTTGATGCGGGTCCCGGGATCCTGCACCGTCTTTCCAAGGTAGGGGTGACCTTCCAGCACCTCCAGGATGTCTTCCTCACGCATCTGCATCCGGACCACTTCCTGGATCTGCTCGCACTGCTGTTCGCCAAACGCTACCCCGGAGCAGACAACGCCCCCCGACTGAGTGTGCGAGGGGGAGCAGGGCTCAAAAGATTGATAGGGCGGCTTCAGGAGATATTTCACCCCTGGCTGGATCCTTTGGGCTATGAGCTCATCGTGGAGGAATGGGGAGGGCCGGTCTATATGGAAGGGCTGGAGGTGAGAGCCGAGCCAGTCCCTCATCACCCCAGCTCTCTCGCCTTCCGGTTCCAGGAATTAGACGGAGGGGCCTCTTTGGTGGTCTCGGGGGACACGGAGGGAGGGGAGGGCTTGATTCGACTGGCCCAAGGGGCCCAGCTCCTTGTCCTGGAGTGTTCCTTCCCCGAGGGGGCGGGACAGCCAGGTCACCTTACGCCTTCCAGGGCAGGAAAGCTGGCCCGTGAGGCTGGGGTCCAGAGGCTTCTCTTGACCCACTTTTATCCGGAATGTGACGGGAGGGAGATCCTGGGCCCTGCCAAGGAGGCCTTCGGGGGAGAGGTCCTTTTGGCTTATGACTGGATGCACTTGAAGGTGGGCTCNGGGNACGGGCATCCCCTCTGAGGAGCCCCTTGTGGATAAGGGATCAGCACCACGGACAAAATCAGCTTCCCGGGAGTCCGCCCTTTGACTCTNGAGATATTGCAAGAAAATCCCCTTCAGGAGTATCGGTCCCATGGAATACGAAGCCGTCATCGGCCTTGAGGTGCATGCTCAACTCCTCACCCAAAGTAAGATCTTCTGCGGCTGTTCCACCGCCTTTGGGGCGGAGCCCAACACCCACACCTGCCCTGTATGTCTAGGCATGCCAGGAGTCCTCCCGGTGCTCAATAGACGTGTAGTGGAGTTCGCCCTTCGCATGGCCCTGGCCACCGAGTGCGAGATCGCCCCTTTCTGCCAATTCGCCCGCAAGAACTACTTCTATCCTGATCTCCCCAAAGGCTATCAAATCTCCCAATACGAACTCCCCTTGGCCCGCAAGGGGAGGGTGCGGATTCGTCTGGAGGACGGATCCATCAAGTGGATCGGGATCACCCGCATCCACATGGAGGAGGACGCTGGCAAACTCATCCATGACGAGCAGAGACGCGTCAGCTACGTGGACTTCAACCGCACAGGTGTCCCTCTCATCGAGATCGTCTCGGAGCCGGACATCCGGAGCCCGGACGAGGCCGTGGCCTACCTGAAAGCCCTGCGCGACATCCTGGTCTACCTGGAGATCTGCGACGGCAATATGGAGGAAGGGAGCTTTCGGTGCGACGCCAACGTGTCGGTACGCCCTGCGGGTCAAGCATCCTTCGGGATCCGTACCGAGGTCAAAAACATGAATTCCTTCCGCAATGTCCAACGGGCCCTCTCCTACGAGATCGATCGGCAGATCCGCATCCTCGAAGAAGGGGGATCAGTAATTCAAGAGACCCGCCTTTGGGACGAAGCGCGTCAGATCACCTACTCCATGAGGGGCAAGGAAGAGGCGCACGACTATCGATACTTTCCGGACCCTGACCTCGTCCCGCTCAAAGTGGACGGGGAATGGATCGAGAGAATCCGAGAGGATCTCCCAGAACTTCCTCATGAGAAGTTCGATCGGTTCTTGAAACAGTATGGGCTTCGACCTTACGACGCCGAGATCCTGACCTCCTCTCGACCTCTGGCCGACTACTTCGAGGCGTGTGTCAAGCTCTTCCCCGACCCCAGACAGGTGTGCAACTGGATAACAGGAGAACTCTTAGGAGCCTTGAATCGGGATGGTCGACCCATTACCGAGTGTGCGGTGACACCGAAGATGTTGGCCGCCATGCTCGCAATGCTCCAAGAAGGAAAGATCAGCCGCCGCATCGCTCAATCGGTCTTTGAGGAGATGTACAGCACCGGGGCCTCACCCGAGGAAGTAGTCCAGAANCGAGGCCTCGAGGTGGTCTCCGATCGCGAGGCCCTTTCGGCCTTTGTAGACCAGGTTCTTTCCCAAAACCCCGACGAGGTGGAGGCCTATCGCAAGGGAAAAACCAAGCTCATGGGCTTCTTCATGGGTCAAGTCATGCGATTGACCAAAGGCCAAGCGGATCCCAAACTCCTCCAGGAGATTCTCCGGGAAAAATTGAACGAGGGCCTCTGAGACCTCCGAAACCTCACACTTTAGAGAGCCTNTTGGGTCCTGGCAGAGACTCCCAATGCCGATCCTTGCCTTCCTCCACAGGAGGTCCTTCTGATGCGGAATTCGATCCAGAGGGAAGTGGAACGGTTCCTATCCCCCGCCTTCCGAACCATCCAATGGAAGGGCGACCACCTTGTCCTCTTGGACCAGAGGCGACTCCCCAAGGACGAGGTCTATCTGGAGCTTCGAACCCCCGAGGAGGTGGCCTCGGCCATACGGGATCTCGTGGTTCGAGGCGCACCCGCCATTGGGGTCACGGCCGCCATGGGAATGGCCTTGGCCGCTCGGTCTGCTCGTACCCGAGGAACCAAGGAGTTCTTGGAATCTTTGGATAAGCACTACCACCTCCTGATGCGCAGCCGTCCAACAGCCGTAAATCTCCGATGGGCCCTTGAGAGGCAGCGACGCCGTATCGAGGCCTTAGCCGGCAGCGATCCGGATGAGATCCAAGCCGCTTTGGAGGAGGAGGCCTTGCGTATCTTCGAGGAGGATGTCCTTACCAACGTAGCCATCGGAGAGCACGGGGCTCAAGTCGTTCCCTCCGATGCATGCATTCTCACCCATTGCAATGCGGGTGCCTTGGCCACCGCAGGCTACGGCACGGCTCTGGGTGTGGTCCGTTCCGCTTACCGACAGGGAAAGGTGCAGATGGTCTTCGCAGACGAGACCAGGCCATTCCTTCAGGGCTCCCGTCTGACGGCCTGGGAGCTGCAGAAGGACGGGATCCCCGTCACTGTGATCACCGACAACATGGCCGGTCACTTCTTACAGAGGGGGGAGATCACTCTGATCATTGTAGGAGCTGACCGTATCGCCCAGAACGGAGATGTGGCCAACAAGATCGGGACCTACTCCTTGGCCGTCCTGGCCAAGGAAAACCAGGTCCCCTTCTACGTGGCCGCACCCCTGTCCACCTTTGACGGAACTTTGGAGAGCGGGGATCGGATCCCCATAGAGGAACGAAACGGCGAGGAGGTCCTTCTGTGGGAGGACATGCGCCTTGCGCCAGCAGGGGTAACGGCCCGATATCCCGCATTCGACATCACGCCCAACCAACTCATTACGGGGATTATCACGGAAAAAGGGGTGATACGGCCCCCTCTGAAGGAGCGGATCCGAAAGCTCCTCGTGGAAGAGTAGCACCCCTCCGATCCCAAACACTTCCTTCAGGTCGCCTCTGTGCTATAATTTCTATCAGTCCTCTATAACCATATAGGGAGAATACCCCATGGCCGGATTTGCTCAGCGGTTTGGAGCTGTCCCCCGCGTCCTTGTGGGCCTCCTCATTCTCTTCCTTGGGCCGCTTTCCCTTTCCTCTGCCAAAGAGACCAGCCAAATCGATATCACGATCCTCCACAGCAACAACCTCACAGGCCATCTCTTCCCATGTCCCACATGAGGGAACCGATCGCTGGGCGGTCTGGCCCGGCGCATCGCCTATGTGGAGGAGGTGCGAAACAAGACCGACCATCCCGTTCTTGTGCTGGATTCCGGAGACCTCTTCTTCCAAGAGGTTTCTGCAGCGGCGGACCGGAAAAGGGCACTGGCCAAGGCGAGGCTCTTGGCAAGGGCTTATGGGAAGCTTCGGGCGGATGCCGTCAACGTGGGCGACCTCGATTTGATGGAAGGGATAGACTTCCTCAAAGAGGCTGTCCAGAAAGGGGTGCCTCTGATCTCGGCGAATCTTCTCGAGGCCTCCACCCAACGGCCCATTTTCCAGCCATATGTGATCCGTGAGGTCTCCGGCATTCGGATCGCCGTAATGGGACTGATCCGCTCGGAGATCAGCCCCGACATCCGAAATTCCTTGGGAGGGGCAGCCAAGATTCGGGACCCTGTGGAAACAGCCAAAGAACTACTTCCAGTCCTGCAAGCCAAGGCCGATGTGGTCATCCTCCTCTCGGACTTAGGAGTCCAAATGGACCGCAAGGCGGCACGGACCCTCCGAGGGATCCATTTCATCCTTGGAGCTCACGACGGCCGCTATATTAAATGGCCTTACCAGGAGGGGGAGACATATATCGTCCAGTCATACAAAAAGGGGATGTACACGGGCCGCCTGGATCTCAAAATCCAAAATCCGGGGACCGCTTTCCAAGACGAGGACCGCACCCGGAGACTCAGGCAACAGCTTGGGGATCTGAACCGAAGGCTGGAGGCACTGAAACGCGCCCAGCAGAGGAGACCCACAGAGACGTTGAAACGAACCATCGATCGGATCCAACGTCAAAAGGCCCAACTTCAGTCGGAGCTTGAAGCCGGCAACATGCCTCACTCCTCGGCGAACCGCTTCCGCTGGAGCCTGCACCCGTTGGTTCTCTCTCTGCCCGAGGACGAAACGGTGCGTTCCTGGATCCAGAAATCCGGAATCCGGAAAGACTGATCTTCGGGTCCGCTGATTGGCCGCCCATGAGGGACCCCACCCTGCATCTGGTCTTTTCCTGGGTTCCATCACACACTAGGATCGGAACCGGAAGGTGATAATGTCTCCGTCCTCGATGCGATAGTCCCTCCCCTCCGAACGGATGCACCCCTCATCCCGGGCCTTGGTCATGGATCCCCACCTCCGGAAATCCTCGAACGAGAGTACTTCCGCCCGGATGAACCCCCTCTCCATATCCGAATGAATCTTTCCAGCGGCCCGAACGGCAGAGGTGCCTCGCGGCACTGTCCAGGCTCGAAGCTCCTTTCCTACCACCGTATAGAAGGTAACCAGTTTCAACAAACGATATCCCACCTCAATCAACTGCTCCAGACCAGACCGCTCAAGGCCATAGACCAGGAGGTATTCAGCCCGCTCCTCTTCCGGGAGATCGACCAACTCGGCCTCCACTTTGCCACAGAGGATGACTAACTCCCCTCTTTCCTCTCGCACCCTTCTTATTAAAGAGCTTAGCAGAGATCCAGGCTCTTGGAGGTCCTCCTCTCCGACGTTGGCCACATAGAAAAACGGTTTGGCCGTAAGGAGATCCAGACCCAAGCTTTCCTCATGCTCCTCCAGGACGGATGAAGCCCGTCTTCCCTGATCCAAGGCCTTTTCTAACCGTTCGAGGAGGGAAAGTTCCTGCAATACGGCCTTGTCATGGGACTTGGCCGCCCGCCGAACCTTCTCCAACCTCTTCTCAAGGGATTGAAGATCAGCCAAGATTAATTCCGTCTCCAGGACCTCCATGTCGCGGACAGGATCCAAGGTGGGCTCCACGTGAACCACGTCCGGATCCTCAAAACAGCGCACCACATGGGCCAGGACGTCTACGTTGCGAATCTGATCCAAGAACCGATTCCCTCGGCCCTTTCCCTGGTGAGCCCCCTCCACCAGGCCCGCAATGTCCCGAAACTCCAACGTCGTCGGAGTCACTGTCGGGGGGCGGAGCTGTTCGGCCAGGAATTCCAGGCGAGGATCAGGAACGGTCACAACCCCGATGTTGGGGTCAATGGTGCAGAATGGATAGTTGGAGGCAGGCGCCTTCCCCCGAGTCAGGGCGTTGAAAATGGTAGACTTGCCGACATTGGGCAGCCCCACAATACCACAGGAGAAACCCATGAGCTTCCTCTCGAGGTCCTTTTTGGCCAGAGCTGAACCTCAGCCAGCCTGGACATTACCTTGCCGCACGCCAGCGGGTTTTGCAATCCTCCTCTCTCCGTGGTGTACGGTTGTATATTACTTTATTATTTTGATAGACTATTTTTGATTATACCTCGGCGGTGTCTCTCTACAGGAGGGCGTCCATGCGGGTCAGTGCTATGGACGGAGAGATGATCCTGGAGCATCTGGGAGAAGGGGTCCTGATCATCAATCGGGACTTCCGGATCGTCTATTTCAACCGCCGAGCCGAAGAGATCACTCGGTACCGTCGCGAGGAGGCGCTGGGAAAGACTTGTCAGGACATCCTCTGCCTGCCCAATTGTGAGGACGGCTGTCCGGTGGAGCGTTTTATCGAAAGTCCTCGAAATGTCGTGGATTACGAGGCCGTTCTCTCCACAAAGGAGGGCCGGCAGATCCCCGTGAACATCCGCTTTTCGCTGATCCGGGACCCCGTAGAGGGCTTCTCCGGGGGGATCATCACGATCCGGGATATGCCCAGCAAGCGTGTCTTCTGGGAAGAGGAAGACGATGAATATTCTTTTCAGAACATCATCAGCCGGAATCAGCGGATGCTACAGATCTTCGAGATCCTTCCTGATATCAGCCGAACGGACGCCTCCGTATTGATTCAGGGGGAGAGCGGAACAGGAAAGGAACTCTTCGCCACAGCAATCCACCAACTGAGCCTTCGCCAAAAGGGCCCCTTTCTCAAAATCAACTGCAGCGCCCTTCCAGAGACCCTCCTGGAGTCAGAGCTCTTCGGCTACACTCGGGGGGCCTTTACTGACGCGAAGAAGGACAAACCCGGACTCTTCCAACTGGCCCACGGGGGGACCCTTTTTTTAGACGAGATCGGCGATATCACCCCAGTCCTTCAGGTCAAGCTTCTTCGGGCCGTTCAGGAAGGGGAGTTCATTCCCCTGGGCGGGATCCGGCCCGTGAAGGTGGATGTACGCATCATCTCGGCCACGAACCGAAATCTCGAGGAACTCATCAAGCAGGAACGTTTCCGCATGGACCTCTATTACCGGCTCAACGTGGTAAAGATCCAAATCCCCCCTCTTCGAGAGCGTCCCGAGGATATCCCGCTTCTTGTACGCCATCTGATCCGGAAATTCCGTTCCAAATTCGGATCTTCAATCCAATCCATGGCNCCGGAGGCCCTTGATGTGTTACAGCGTTATGAGTTTCCAGGCAATGTTCGGGAGCTTGAAAACATCCTGGAACATGCCTTCATTCTTTGCAAAGGCCGAACCATTCGAAAGCATCACCTCCCTTCATACCTTTTCGGACTGGAGAAAGAACTGGAGCAGCTGACGGGCAAGGAGACCAGCATGCGGGATCTGGAATCCCAAGCCATCCTTAGGGCTCTGAAAAAGCACCACGGAAACAAGGCCTTGGCAGCAAAGGAGCTAGGGATTCACCGAACCACCTTGTGGAGAAAACTGAAACGCATGGGTCTTTGATGCAACCTTGAAGTTGCATTCTGCATCACTTTTCCTCCCTTCGCGCAACGCCCTCCTCTTTAATTCTCAAATGAAAACCATCTGTTCCGCTTCTCTTCCAAGAAAATCCCTTTCCATAAGATGCAAATTGCAACAGCCTGATATCCTGCATCCTTTCGGTGGCATGGGNAAAAAACTTTTGATCTCGATAGGTTGGATAGGCGCCCCCCGTTGGCATACACATTGCTGAGTTATTTAATCGGTTTTGGGGGGTCTCATGGACACCCTGCAGATCCATCCAAAGCAGCCGCCTTTGGAGCAAAAATGAGGAGGTCTTTGGTCTCCGGAGTCGGGAGGTCCGGTTCTCCCTGACAAGTCGAGGGCCGCAGACCTCTCATGGACGAAACGCCTTCAGGGAGGGAAGGAGTGGGACCATGCAGAGGAAGCCGTCTGCAAGCCCTCAACCATTACCTCAAGATATCCATCGGCTGAATCGGCTGGGGTTTCGTTTTCACGAACAACGTCGTTTCGATCGCTCTTTGGAGCATTTCTGGCTGAGTCTTCTCAAGGCGCGCGAACAGGGATTTCGAGACTGGGAGGCCATTGCACTGAACAACATCGGAATGGTCTATCAAAGCTGGGGAAAATTCGACCACGCTGAGAAATTCTATTCTCAGAGCCTTGAAGTCTCCGAATCCATAGGATTCACCCATGGGAAGATCGTGACGCTAAACAATCTGGGAAGACTCTACGAGGAATGGGGAAGGATCGACCGAGCGCTTCACCATTATGAAGAGGGACTTCGGCTCTGCGAATCCGATGGAGACCTGACCTCCAGGCGAGCCACACTCCTCAATTTGGTCATATGTCTTGAAAAAACAGGCAATTTCAGCCGTTGCCGGGAACTGATGCGAGAAGTCCTGCGTATCGACAAGATTCTGCAACACCCCGATTTGGAGGCGGACCGAGCCTATCTCTCCCAGTTGGAGTCCCGTCCCTGAGCAGGGATCAATCTAGGAGAAGGAGGAAAACATGGAACAAGGAAGTCTGCGTTTCTTGATGGAGGAAGTCCAATACATGGCCCTGACCTTCATGGGGTTGGTCTATGTCGCCAAGGTCATCTGGTTGTTGAAGAAACCCCCGCTCTCTGACAGAGCCCCTCTTAAAGGAAACCCTGTGGGAGGTGCGGTTCTCTCCTTGGGCAACATCTTCATGCCTTGGGCCATGGAGAGCACCCGTGTGCACTGGTATTTTTACGTGGAATTCGTCATCTTCCACCTCGGTGTAGCCCTCACCATCCTTTCCACTTTCCTCATCCCCTTCGGCGTCATGGTCCCTGGAGACGCCCTTTCCAAGTTGGTGATGGTCTTCATGGCATTGGCATTCCTCGTCGGGGTTCGGCGATTCTTCCGCCGGATCTTCCGGCCCGAAGTGCGGATCATCAGCTCGCCGGATGACTATTTCGCGATCCTGGTCCTCGACATCTTCTTCCTCACCGGTCTTTGGGCGCTGGGGACCGGAAGCACCACCGCCCTCTATGTCTTTTTCATCATGACCACCTTCTTCCTGATCTACGTCCCCTTCAGCAAGATCAGTCATTACATCATCTACCCCTTCTCTCGATGGTATTACGGCACGCACTTTGGCGGCAGAGGGGTCTTACGCAAGCCCGTCAAGTCCTCCCAGTGATCGAACCTTAAGATTTGGATAAGGAGGGATTTGAGATGCAGGATAAAGAGGCTCAACTTCCGAAGACGAACCAGACACAAGAAGCTCCTGCTCCAGTCAAAGAGGAGGCCCCGGCTGTCAAAAAGGCCTTTGATCCTGAAGACGTCCCCAAGATGCTCGAGATCCTTGACAAGAGGATGAATCGACTCTTGGCTTCTTCATTGGCGGCCTGCGTCCACTGCGGCCTTTGCACCGAGGCCTGCCACTACTATGTCTCCACAGGAAATCTCGAGTACGCCCCTGTGTACAAGGCCGACCTGCTTCGAAAGATCTACAAGAAGAGACACGATTGGCTTGGGAAACTCTTCCCGGGATGGGTGGGCGGCAAAGATCTGACCCCCGAATGGGCCGAGAAGATGTACGATTTGATCTTCGGAGCCTGCACAGTCTGTCGGAGATGCTCCTTCAATTGTCCCATGGGAGTAGACTACGCGGCAATCATGGGCACAGCACGCTACATGATGGCGGCCATGAACCGACTCCCCGAAGGCCTTAAGTCCACCATCGACGTCCACCTTCAGACAGGAAACAACATGGGGATCACGGAGGAGGAGCTCGTCGAGACCCTGGAGTGGATGGAAGAGGAGCTTCAAGCCGAGGTGGACGACCCCGATGCCAAAATCCCCCTAAATAAGAAAGGGGCCAAGTACTTCCTCACCATGAATCCGCGAGAACCCAAGTACTATCCCCTCACCATCCAGGCTGAGGCCAAAATCCTCTATGCGGCCAAAGAGGATTACACCATCTCGACCAAATACTGGGACGCAACCAATTATTGCCTCTTCATCGCGGACGGGGCCGGAGCGAAAAAGATCGCTCAGTGGCAGGTGGAGGATGTAGAGCGCCTCGGCTGTGAGTACCTTCTGGCTGCCGAATGCGGTCACGGCTATCGAGCCATCCGGTGGGAAGCGGCCAACTGGCTCGGCAGACAACCCAAGTTCAAGGTAATGGCCTTCCAGGAACTCCTCGCCCAATATGTTCAGGAAGGAAGGATCAAGCTCGACCCCTCCAAGAACCCTGAGCGCGTCACCTACCATGACCCGTGCAACGCAGCCAAAAGCGGAGGGATCATTGAGGAGCCTAGGATTATCCTGCGCGCTGCCGTGGAGGATTTTGTGGAGCTCAAACACAACCGGCAGTTCTCCTATTGCTGCGGCGGAGGCGGAGGGGCTTTGACCATGACCGAATTCGCCAAACGCAGGCTTGAGGCGGCCAAAGTCAAAGCCGAAGAGATCGCAGCTACTGGAGCCAAGATCGTGGCCACATCCTGCCACAACTGTCTGGACCAGTTGGCCGAGATCAATCGTCACTACAACCTTGGCGTGGAGGTCAAGCTCCTTTGTGAGTTGGCGGCCGATGCCCTGGTGCTCTGATGAGACCACAGGAGCAGGTTCTCGATGCCGAGATTCCCCCCAATCTAGGAAAGCAAGGAGCAGGGTAACGTGAAGAAAAAAGAAAGGATCCTGATTATCGACGATGATCCCGCGATGCTGACCTATATGACGACTCTACTGGAGGATCACGCCTATGAGGTCGTCTCCTGCCACTGTGCGGATGAGGCTCTTAACCAGGCCTTGGAGTCCTCTCCAGATCTGATCACTCTGGATCTTCTGATGCCCGGCCAGTCGGGAATCCTCTTCTACAGGAGGCTGAAGCGTCATCCCAAGCTGGGCGGAATCCCAGTGGTCATTATCACCGGCTTTACGAGAGAACAATTTCCCATGGTTGACTGGCGACGCTTCTTCTCCGGCCGATCCGTCCCGGCTCCAGAGGGCTTCATCGAAAAGCCCGTCTCGCCGCAACGGATCCTAGAAACCGTCCATAGGATCCTCTCTCAGGACAAGACCTCTGCCGGGGTCGGGGGAGGCTGAGACATGGGGTGAATCTGAATCCCTTTTCTCGGCTCCGGAAAAGGAGACCAAGTGTCAGCCATCCTTTGGGGGATGAGGCGCCTCCAACAAGAGGCCCATTGGGGCCTATCTCCATGTCTCAAGGGGGGATCGACCTCCTCCCTCTGCCTGTGGCTTTGATGGATGAGGAAAGGAGAATCCTTTGGGCCAACGAAGCCTTTATAGAGATGACGGGCCCCATTTCGGCCTCCCCCTTCTGTTACCATGCCCTCAAAGACAGGGCCTCTCCTTGTCCAGATTGTCCTTTGCACATTGTCTTTCAGGAGGGTCGCACCCAGAGATGGGAGGAGACTTTCCGGACACCCAATCAACCGGAAGTTCACTTCCTCCTCCATGCCGCCCCCTTTGAGCCGGATTCGTCTGGGAGAAAACGGGCCATCGTCTGTGCCTCCGAGCTGGGAGAGCTTTCCCGACGCCTTAAACAACTGGAGTTGAGTCAGAGAGAATACAAGGCCCTCTTCCATGGGGTGCCTTGTTACATCTCCATCCAGGATCGGGATCTCACCATCATCAAGACCAACCGGTTCATGGAGAAGGCCTTCGGAAGGGCTGTAGGCCGTAAGTGCTATCGCATATATAAACGTCGATCGAGTCCCTGCGATCCTTGCCCGGTATTGAGGACCTTCCAGGATGCCCGGGTCTATTCCAGCGAGGAGACCGTCCTGCTCGCCTCGGGCCGCGAGGCGCGGACTATTGTGTATACTTCCCCCATTTACGATCTTACAGGCCGAGTCTTCGCTGTCATGGAGATGTCCACCGACATCACCGATGTCAAGCAACTTCAACATGAGCTGTCCACCCTTGGGCAGGCCTTGGGCGTGATGGCCCACACTATCAAGAACATCCTCAACGGCCTTCAAGGTGGAGCCTACGTGGTCCAATCAGGGCTTCGGAGGGGTGATCCTCAGCTTGCCCAGCAGGGATGGGAGATGGTGCACGAAGGGGTGGAGTTGGTCGGCCAATTGGTCAAGGATATCCTTTACCTTTCCAAGGACCGAACCCCCGAATATCAGAAGGTGGACCCGGGCCAGATTCTTCACCAAGTCTGGACCCTCTTTCAGAAACGCGCCGATGATCTTGGCGTCGAGTTGGTGCTTGAGATGGACGATGTTCGTCCCTGTCCCCTCCTTTTGGATCCCAAAGGGATCCACTCCGCCCTGGCAAATTTGGTCACCAACGCCTTGGAGGCCTGCACCGAGGATTCCAGCAAGACCTCTCACCGTATCGTTCTTCGACTCCGGGATTATGGAAAGGAGGGGATCGGCCTGGAGGTGGAGGACAACGGCCCGGGCGTTCCTCTCCACCTTCAGACCAAGCTCTTCCGGGAGGCCTTCTCCACCAAGGGGAGCCGGGGAACGGGGCTTGGTGCGGTCACAACCCGCAAGATCGTCGAGACTCACGGGGGAACCCTTCGGTGGCGATCTTCGCCCGGAGATGGAATGTGGGTGGAAATCCGACTCCCCAGACGTGCGGAACCTCCTGCTATAGCCAAGGGAGAGAAGGTTGGACCCTTTCAGGATCCTTCACCGGACTCCCATTGTCTTCTATCACGGCCTGAGAGGAGCCATGCCGGGGCCTCTCCCTCTTGTTGAGGAGGCAAGAATGAGATCTGAGCCGAAAAAAGTACTGATCATCGACGACGAACCCCAACAGACACTCTTCTTCAGCACGTTGCTCGAGGACCACGGCTTCACCACGCTGACAGCCAACAGCGCCGACGAGGGCCTTAAGATCCTCGAAGGGGATCGGCCCGATGCGATCCTCCTCGATCTGGTCATGCCTCGTCGAACTGGAGTTATCCTCTTCAACAAATTGAGAAAATCGCCGATGCACCGGGATGTACCGGTGATCATCGTGACCGGAATCCGAAACCACTTCACAGAGGACTATCGAGATTTCTTCTTTCAGCTTAAATTGAAACGCCCTTGCGCCTATCTCGAAAAACCCGTCGACCCCGCCTTGCTCGTCCGAACGGTTCAACGGTGCGTGGGGCTGGAGGTATGAGAAAGACGATGAAGAAGAACTCTCATTTGTCCTGGGCCAACCATAAGAGGCCCAGGATGCCATATCTTGGCTGGCCTCCGCCTGAGTGCAGGGTTCCGTCCATTACGAAAAAGGAGGCCTGATGTTGCGGGAGATGGATATCCAGACCGCCTTGGTCTGCATGAATCAGAGGTGCGCGGCTCCATGTAGGTCCATCCTGGACCATATCGCCGACGGCCTCCTCACCGTGGACCTCAATGGACGCATCTTCTGGTTCAATCGGGCCGCAGAGCATATTACCGGCTACAAGAAAGAGGAGGTCCTCGGCAGGGCCTGCTACGACGTTTTTAAATCCGACCGCTGTCTGGGAGACAGCTGTCCACTGCGGCAGACCCTTCAAACGGGTCAAAACGTCGTAGATCTGGAGATGGAGATCATGACCAAGGAGGGACAGGTCATCCCCATCAGTGTCAGCACCGCGTTGATACACGATGTCCACGGTCAGGTCCTCGGGGCCGTGGAGACATTTCGCGATCTGTCCCATCTCAAAAGCTTCCAGAAGGACTTCTACGAGCGCTATTCCTTTCAGAACATCATCACTCAGAACAGCCAGATGATCCGGATTTTGCGCACCCTTCGGGACATTGCAGAGAGCGATTCCACCGTCCTCATTCAGGGAGAAAGCGGCACAGGGAAAGAGCTTTTGGCTCTGGCCATCCACAACCTCAGCCCCAGAAGGAACGGTCCTTACATCCCTGTCAATTGCGGCGCTATTCCGGATACCCTCCTTGAAAGCGAACTGTTCGGCTACACACGAGGAGCCTTCACAGACGCCAAACGCGACAAACCAGGGAGGTTCGCTTTGGCCGAAGGGGGAACGCTCTTCTTGGACGAGATCGGAGATCTCTCTCTGGAAGTACAGAGCAAGTTGCTTCGGGTGTTGGAAAACGGAGAATACCAGCCCCTCGGCGCCACCAAGAGCCTCCGAGCGGACGTCCGGATCATCTCGGCGACCCATAGGGACCTCCATCGAATGGTCCGCCAGGGAAAATTTCGTGAGGATCTCTACTATCGCCTCAATGTAGTTCGGATTCAACTTCCAAGTCTTCGTGATCGCCGAGATGACATCCCGCTGCTCATCCAACACCTCATCGGGAAGCTCAACAAACGAATGGGAAAAAACATCAAATCCGTCTCTCCCGAGGCCATGGAAGTATTGCTGGCCTATCCCTATCCAGGAAACGTGAGGGAGCTGGAAAACGCCATGGAGTATGCGTTCATCCTGGCTAAAGGTCGAACCATCCAGCCCGAACACCTCCCTCCCTATCTCTGGGATTTGCCTTCTATGAACGTACCCTCACCGCCCTTGGCTTTGAGTTCGGTGGAAAAGCGCGAATTGGAACGAATTCTTTCCGCGCTCCAGGAGAATCAATGGCATAAAGGTCGAACCGCCAAGGCCCTGGGGATCTCCCGATCGACCCTTTGGAGGCGAATGCGGCGCTATCGGCTGATCGATCGAAGGGAAGGTTCCCTTCGTGAAACGACTTGAAACATGAAACAATTTATTTCACATCGGATAACTATTGGATATTATTCTATCTACCCGACTTAAACATTTTCAGTTTGCAACATTTTCTTTCCGCCCTTCCACAAAGAGTTTGTCTTCCCTAAAAACTTAATAATTATCGGGTATTATAGAAGGTCCCGGTGGCACGACTGTTGCATCAAATTGCAACGGTGTTGCTTCTCAGGGTCGAGTTGCAACAGATCGGGAGGCATGGATGTCTCGAATGGTTCCGCCATATGGGGTCTTTACGGTGGATGCGGGACTTTATATCTCCTCCTTCAGCCGAATGGCACAAGAGATCACGGGGTATTCGACAAGCGAAGCGGTGGGGTGCCGTTGTTTGGATCTCTTTTGCTTGGCCCAAAAGAAACAATCTTGTCCGATCCGTCATTCGTTGAAGACTGGACAAGAGTGTGAGACGCACGGGGTGGAGATGATTACCAAAGCCGAAAAGAAAATCCATTGCCATGTGACTGCCATCCCCATCCGCGAAAGGGGTGGAAGAATTGTCGGAGCAGTGGAGATCCTTCGGCCGATTTCCGATCCCATCAAGGAAGGAGAGTCCCCCTCTCAGCAACTCGTCGAGGTCTTTTTCGGACAAGAACCACTGAAGACGATCCTCGAACGCCTCCCCGATATGGCCCTCAGTAAGGCACCAGTGCTGATCCTCGGAGAGAACGGCACAGGGAAGGACCTTCTGGCTCGCGCATTACACGATCTCTCTTCTCAAAGGGATGGACCCTGGGTCCGCCTCGACTGCGGCGCCTTCGGTGAGAGAATGTTGGAAGTGGAACTTTTCGGATGCCGTCCGAGCCCTTTTCACGGCATTGGGGAAGCCAGATCCGGCCGCATCCAACAGGCCGAGGGGGGAACTCTCTTTTTGCGAGACGTCCATCTACTACCCCTTCCCCTTCAAGCCAAGCTGCTCCGATTTCTTCAAGAGGGAGAGATAGAGCCATTGGGGGGACATGAACCTCTCCGTGCGGAGGCACGGATCATATCGAGCTCTTCCGAAGACCTCCGTCCCTTGATTCGGGAGGGACGATTTCGGGAGGATCTCTATTTTCAGCTCAACGTCTTTCAGATGGAGATCCCCCCTCTACGATCACTTCGAGAAATCCTTCCTGTGCTTTCAGACGCCTTAATTCAAAGACACAGCAGTACGGAGCACAGAGAAGTTGATCGTCTCTCCAGAGAGGCCCTCCGGCTCCTTATGGAATATGACTTTCCTGGAAACTACCGGGAGCTGAACAACATCCTCCGCCATGCTGTGATCCTATGTAAGGGAGAGACCATCCTCCCGGAGCATCTCCCGGATGGGGTCCGGGGATCCCATAGGAAGGTATTCTCCCACCCCCTGAAAGGAGAAAACGGGCGAAGGATGAAGGAGATCGAAAAAGAATTGATCCTCGCTGCCCTGGCCAGGAACAACTGGAACCGCAAAAAGACGGCAGAGGAGCTGGGGATCGATCGGACAACCCTCTGGAGGAAGATGAGAAAGATGGGCTGGGGATCCAAAATACGCCCCACCTGACGGCCGGTTTGAGCTCAGGAGGTCTCCCATGATCGGGAAACGGTTTTTGATTTATACAGACTTGGACCGAGATTCGGACGATGTTGTTGCGGGAACAAGAGAACTTTTTGCCGCCGACCTCCCGCTGGAGATTCATATACTCTACGTGCTTCGCTCCCAATATCGTTTTCATGCGGAGATCATCGAACCCGGTCTCTCCATGGACCTGAATCCGCAACGGATTCAAGGGATCGAAAAGGCCATGAGGGAAAGGTACGTGCCATTGCTTCCTCCGATCAGTCGAAATTTCTTTCACGTCCGGGTCGGAGATCCGGGGGTAGAGATTCTCCGTCTCATAAGGTCCCGAAGGCTCCAAGGGCTCCTTTTGCCATTGACNCGAAGTCGTTTGGGAGGATCCTGGGAGTTGGCCGACTTTCTTAGTAAACGGTGTCCCTGCCCCATCCTGTTTGTTCATCCGGGACGAAGGATAGGGATGTCTGCATCCCCCCAGAATCGAGATGCACCCGCTTTGGGACCCGACCATAATGTGATNGAGTTAGAGGCCTTTCGACGAAAGAAGGCCCTCTGAAATCCTGCGTGTGAATCNGTGGAGGTCGTCGGGAAGAACGCCCCTATGCAGGAGGTGATGAAATGACGTTCGGACAGGTCCTGATGGGTATCTTACTCCCCTACACTGTCTTAGCACTCTTCTTCGTGGGGATGACTCGGCGGATCCTTCGCTGGGCAAGGGAACCCCAGCTTTTGAAATGGACTTTATTTCCTGTTCCATCCTCTGGACGGAAAATTCTATTGACCATTTATCAGATCTTGGGCCTTCGTCCTCTTTTCCGTTACAACCGAGGACTGTGGCTCGGGGCTTGGCTTTTTCACCTATCACTTTGGGCCATCCTGCTTTGGCATTTCATCCGTTTTGCGGGCTTGGAGGCCTCTTTTTGGATGACCGCAGAGCAGTGGATCGACACTGTGGGCAAATGGGTCCTCCTGGCCTCTATCCTCTATCTTGTCATCTATCGCATTGCTGTGGGTCCCATGCGTGCCATCACGGGAACTGTAGAATACTTCAACCTGGCCGTCATGTTCGCTTTGGTGATTACAGGTCTCTATCTCAAAGGAAACGTGGACCCCTATGAGACCGGAATCTATCTGGCTTCCCTGATCACCTTCTCCCCCCAACCTTTTCCTGAAGATGGTCTTTGGATGATCCTTCATTGGCTTCTGGCGTTGTTGTTGATGGCCATGCTTCCCTACGGGAAGATGTCTCATTTGTTCAGCCAGTTCTTCTTGAAATTGCGCATCGACTGGGTCGACTGGAAAAAAAAGCCCTACGCTAGGGCTCACTAAGCTGGAAAATCCTTCAACGGCCCCGTGTTCGTACCTCCAAGGCCTCCGCTGGTTTTCATTTGGATTCCCATAAGGAGATCGACTATGGAACTCAAGGAGCAAATCAACGAAACGAAGAAGAGACCGGAGATGGGTCAGGCGGCTAGTCCAACTCAGGTCCATGAGGAAGAACCAAGGAGAAAGATCGACAATTACCAACTCTACCGGGCTGCCCATCTCCCTTCCACGGGCAGGGTTGAACCCTTTCTCAAGGCATTTGATCAAGCCTTGAATCATGAACTCTATCGATTTCCATTGAGAACGTATCTGGAGACATGTGCCAAGTGCGGAAACTGCATTCTTCAATGTCATTTGACCTGTGACGATGCCTCCAATAAAAGCTACCTTCCTCCAATACGATCGGACTTGCTGCGAAAGGTCTATAAGAAACGTTACACCCTCTCAGGGAAACTCTTGGGAAGGCTCGTGGGCGCGGAGGACCTGACCGAGGAGATGATCGACGAGATGTATGAGAGTTTCTACCGCTGCACCATGTGCAGACGCTGCGCCTTGGAGTGTCCCATGGGGGTGGATAACAGCCTTATCACCCGAGTTGGACGGGTCTGCTTGAGTGCGGCAGATATGGTGCCCCACAATTTCCGAATCAGCGTGGAATCCCAACTTCATGGTCCTGCCCGAAACACCTCGGCCATTCCGGAGAAGGCCTTCGTCGATACCGTGGAATTCCTAAACGAGGAGATGGAGGAGATGACTGGCCTTCCCATTCGGTTTCCCATCAACAAGAAAGGGGCCGAAATGCTCTACCTGGCACCGGTCAGCGATTACATCATGGAGGCCGACACCCTAATGGGCTGCGCCATGACTTTTTACGCAGCGGGGGCAGACTGGACCATCGCCACAGGTCCGGCCTCGGATGCTATCAACTATGGACTCTTTTACGATGACCGAAGGCTCCAACAGATCCTCGAGCAGCTCTACGAGGCCGTTAAGGCCCTTGAAGTGAAAAGGCTCGTCATGGGGGAGTGCGGACACGCGACAAAGACACAGAAGATCTTTTCGGAGTATTTCGGAGGAAAACTTCCCTTCGAGATCACCACCATGTTTGACGTCACAGCGGAATACATCCGAACTGGAAAGATCCGTCTAGACCCTGGTCGCAATACGGAACTTGTGACCCTTCACGATCCTTGCAACCTGAGCCGCATGGGGGGGATATCCGAGACCTTAAGGTTCGTCCTGAAATCCGCTGTCAGCAATTTCGTCGAGATGGAGCCCCACGGAGAGGAGAATTTCTGCTGTGGCGGAGGCGGGGGAACAGTGGGATTCGAGGAGATATATGATTTCCGCATGGAGGTGGCTGGCAGGAAGAAGGCCGAACAGCTTCGACAGACCGGAGCCAGGATCGTGGCTGCTCCTTGCGCAAATTGCAAGAAACAGCTCCGAGAGCTGATCGACTACCACAAATTGGAAATGGAGGTCTTGGGGATCCACGACCTGGTTGCCAAGGCCCTGGTCCTCGGCTCTCAAGATGAAGAGGGCCCCTCGAAAAGGGTCTCGAGCTGATATCCGCGACGTGGCATGCGCCTTGCTTACAATTCCTTTTCCCCAGCCCGGAGGCGGCAAGGGCATACAAATGTTATAATCCGATCCGGATTTTCTATTTTATTATCAACGAGATCAAGTGGGCGTTTTATCTCTTGCGCGTGCGCGTCTACGCCACGCCCGCACTCCCGCGCCTAGAAAGAGAAGGAGGACCACCGCCACCACTACAGTGGAGTAGAGTCCCAAATAGGAGGTCAAGGAAGACCAGTTGCTGCCCACCAGGTAGCCTGCCTCAAGGACGATCCCTGTCCAAATTGCCGAGCCCAGAGCCCCAAAGAAGAGGACCCGGCCTCGTGGCATCTGTCCGAGGCCTGCTGCCACGAAGAACGCAGCGCGGAAGCCAGAGAAGAACCGATTTACAATTAATATCTTGCCTCCATGCCGACGGAACCATCGCTCCAGCGTTGCGATCCGCTCCCTAGGGAAAAAGGGATAATCCCTCTTCATGAAAAAGGGCCTTCCCTTCTTCAGGCCCAACTCATAGAGAAAGAGGGCTCCGAGCAGGGAGCCGAATACGGTCAGACCAAAGACGATCCATGGATCCAACGCCCCCTTTCCTGCCAACACCCCTGCAAAGAGCAGTACTGTATCGCTGGGAAAGGGGGGGAAGGTATATTCGAGAAAAGAGCAAACGAAAACAACGGCGTAAGGGATTCCACCCCCGTGGGTTTCCATAAAGCGAAGGAGCGTCTCTTCCACAGAACCTCCAAGGAGCCTAAACCAAATAGGGGGTATTTTCGACCCTGGCACAACTCCGTGTCAAGGCAGGAGCCTTTCTCGGACTCTTTTAGCCGGACAGAGCACCAAGAAGGACCGCCATTAATGATTCGATCCGAATCCTCTAAAATTGCTAAGGAGACCATGATTTCCTCACATTTTTTGTCGATAATTAGGTCCTTCGCTGGAGTTCGTGAAACCCTCCGTATTTTCCGGTTTTTTATTTCGGATTACCCTTCCGGTCAGATAAGGGAACCCGAAAAAAAGCGTTGACATTTGGAAAAAAGGAGTGTACAAGCATTTTAATTCTAAACATTTTAAGCTTAAACCAATTGTGGGTTTACGCCATGCTATCCCGTCTCTTTTCCCCGTTCTCTATTCGAGGGTTGAAACTTAAAAATCGGATCGTCATGCCCCCCATGGGCGTCTTCCTGGTGGATGAAGAGGGCTTCGTCACGGACGATACCTTGGCCTACTATCGGAGGCGCGCCAGGGGTGGAGCCGGAATGATTATGGTGGAGGCATCCGCTGTAGCTCCCGAAGGGATCGTCTCTCATCATCAGATGCGTATCTACGACGATGCCTATATCCCGGGCCTTCGAAGGATCGCCGAGGTCATCAAAGAGGGAGGGGCCCGCGCCGCCATCCAGATCCATCACGCAGGGCGTCAGACCTCTTCTCGCGTGATCGGACGTCCGCCTCTAGCCCCTTCCCCACTGAAATGCCCCACCATTCGAGGAGAGGTAGAAGTCCTCACCACCGAGGCCATCGCCCGCATCGTAAAGCAATTCGGCGATGCGGCGGAGCGAGCCGTGGAGGCTGGCTTCGAGATGGTCGAAATTCACGGGGCCCATGGCTATCTTATCAACCAGTTTCTCTCAAGGTTTTCCAATATCCGAGAGGACGAATATGGCGGCCCTACGGAGAATAGGGCCCGGTTCGCCTTGGAGGTGGTACAAGAGATCCGTCGGCGACTTGGACCCCATTTTCCTATATCCTTTAAGATCAGTGCTCAGGAATTCGTTCCTGAGGGTCTCACCGTAGAGGAATGCATTCGAATCCTCCAACTCCTGGAGGAAACCGGAATCGACGTGGTTCAGGTATCCGCCGGAACAGACGCTACACCGGAATGGATATCCCAACCTATGTTTATGAAGCGGGGCTGTCTCGTCGAATCCGCCTCCCAGATTAAAAGGGCTCTCCATATACCCGTTATCTGTGTGGGCCGGATCAACGGTCCCATGTTGGCTGAACAGATCCTCCGTGAAGGAAAGGCCGATCTGGTCTGCATGGGACGGGCCCTCCTTGCTGATCCCGACCTTCCCAACAAGGCCAAAGAGGGGAGGCTGCACGAGATCCGCAGATGCGTCGCCTGCAATACCTGCATTAATTCTATCTTTAAGAAGGGGCGCGTCGAGTGTCTGGTGAATCCGGAGGTGAGCCGAGAATCAGCCATGCAGCTACAGCCCGCCAAGAGAACAAAAAGGGTGGTGGTGATCGGGGGAGGTCCCGCTGGCTGTGAGGCGGCTTGGGTGGCCGCGAGCCGAGGTCATAGAGTCAAGGTTTATGAGTCTCATTTTGAACTTGGAGGCCAGATCCTTCTGGGTGCCGTTCCGAGTCACAAAAAGGACCTCCTCAACATCGTTCGTTTCCATCACCATCAACTCCAGAAGTACCATGTGGAGTGCCTCCTTGGACGAAAGGCCACCCTGGAGGACATCTTAAAGGAAAATCCTGACATCGTTATTTTGGCCACAGGGGCGAGACCTCACCTTCCTCTCCCGGAAAAGGTCCTTCCGGCCTCCAAGGCTGTGACCTTCTCCGCCGTATTAAACGGGGACTCCCCTTCCGTTCCTCAAGAGGTTGCCGTAGTCGGCGGAGGTGCCATTGGATGCGAAGTCGCCCTTTATCTGGCCGAAAACGGTCATACGGTAACGATCTTTGAGATGACGGACTCCATCGGAACCCAGTTCGAGGCCATGACAAAGAAGATCGTCCTTCAAAAAATCCGCGATCTGGGGATCCGAGTCTTGACCAATGCCCGAATCACGGGGTTCCGTGGAAATGATCTGCAATTCGAGCAAAACGGATCGTTCCATGCCCGCACCTTTCCATTCGTCGTCTTTGCCACGGGTACAATTCCGGACGATCGTCTCTATGGTCCTCTGAAGGCTAGGGGACTCGAGGTCGCTCGCATCGGAGACTGCGTGAAGCCACGAAGTATTAAAGAGGCCATTTACGAGGGAGCTATGATAGGCCGATCCATTTGAGGTTCCTTTTTAGATTCTAAGCAGGAGTATCGTCATCGGCAATCTTCTGTGCTGCAACGACCTTCTCACTTTCACTTAGATCAATAAGTTTGACCCCCATGGCATTCCGGCCAACGATTTTGATCTCCGATGCCTTGATCCGGATCAGCTTTCCCAAATTCGTCATNATGACGATATTGTCCTTTTCAAAGACTTGAATGGCATTGACTACGTTCCCATTTTTTTCGCTGATTTTAATATTGGTCAAACCTATTCCACCGCGATTCTGAATGCGATACTGAACCGTCTCTGTTCTCTTTCCATAACCCTTTTCGGTAATGGTCAGGATTGTCCCTCCCTCCTTTAAGGTATCCATGGCAACCAGGGAGTCTCCTTCTCTAAGGGTCATGGCCTTGACCCCTCTGGCCGCCCGTTGCATCGGCCGAACCTGATCCTCCTTCACAAGGATGGACTTTCCATTGCGAGTAGCCAGGAAGATTCGATCCTCGCCGGTCGTCAAGTGAGTGGAGAGAAGCTCATCTCCCCCTTCCAAGTGAATGGCAACAATCCCATTCGATCGAGGATGGCTGTAGGCCATCAATTCGGTCTTTTTGATCCATCCTCTCCGAGTGGCCATAGCGAGAAATTTCCCCTCTTCGAAGGCCCGAACCGGAAGGATGGTCGTCACGCTTTCCCCCCTCTGAAGAGGCAAAAGGTTGACTATTGGCTTTCCTTTGGCCGTCCTTCCTGCTTCTGGAATCTGGTGTACCTTCATCCAATAAACTTTCCCGATGTTAGTGAAAATCAAAAAATAGCTGTGGGTGCTGGAAATAAAAAGATGTTCCACAAAGTCATCGTCATTAATCGAAATCCCCAATTTCCCTTTCCCCCCTCTCTTCTGTGTGCGATAAATGGAAAGGGGGGTTCGTTTGATATATCCTCGATGAGTAATCGTCACAACCATATTTTCTTCCACAATGAGGTCTTCCAGATTAATTTCACTCACTTCGTCGATGACATCAGTCCTTCGTTCGTCGGCATATTTCTCTCTTATTTGAATAAGCTCATTCTTTATGATATCTTTTACTTTTTTGTCGTCACTCAATATTTCGTTTAATCTCCGAATTTCCTTTTGTAATTCTTCAAAATCTCGTATCAATTTGTCTTTTTCCAACTTTGTTAACTTCTGCAGGCGCATATCCAGAATTGCTTGAGATTGTTTTTCGGATAATTGTAACTTTTCGATGAGTTTTTTCCTTGCACTCTCCGCTGTATCCGAGGATCGAATAATTTTTAAGACCAAATCGATATTTTCCAAGGCGATCTTCAGTCCCTCGAGGAGATGACATTTCTCCTCGGCCTGATTTAATTCGAATCTGGTTCGATTGAGAACGATTTCTTTTCGAAAATCTAAAAAACGAAGTAAAATTTCCTTAAAAGAAAAAAGCTTGGGCATCCCATTTTCAATAGCTAGAAAAATGATTCCAAAATTAGTTTCCATTTGGGTATGTTTATACAATTTGTTCAAGATTACTTGGGCTATTTCGTTTCGTTTAAGGTCCAAAACTATTCTTATTCCTTCTCTATCGGTTTCATCTCTGACCTCTTCAATCCCTTCTATCACTTTATTTTTTACAAGTTCACTTATCCTTTCAATTAGGCGTGCTTTATTAACTTGATATGGGATTTCAGTAATAATTATACTGGATTTCTGATTTTTCTTTTGCTCTATAAAAGCTCTTGCTCTTACTTTTATCGATCCCCTTCCTGTTTTATAGGCCTCGATAATTCCTTTTCTCCCGCATATCAGGCCACCTGTTGGAAAGTCGGGGCCATGGACGATATCGAGGATTTCATCGAATCTTAGATCTCCTTTTTCTAAAAGAGCGATGAGACATCGAAGGATTTCATCGAGATTGTGAGGCGGAATGTTTGTGGCCATTCCCACAGCGATCCCGGAGCTGCCGTTTAGTATAAGATTTGGGATCTTAGAGGGTAGAACTTCAGGCTCTTGGGTTGTGGCATCGTAATTTGGTATGAACTTGACAGTGTCCTTTTCGATGTCTGAGAGAAGTTCACCGGATATGGGTTTAAGTCGGATCTCTGTATAACGCATGGCAGCTGGTGGATCGCCATCAACAGATCCGAAGTTGCCTTGCCCGTCCAATAACGGGTATCTCATGGAGAAATCTTGTGCCATCCTAACGATGGCATCGTAGACTGCTGCATCCCCATGGGGATGGTACTTACCTATGACGTCACCTACTATTCTCGCGGATTTCTTATAGGGTTTGTTCCACAGATTGCCGATATCGTGCATAGCATAGATAATTCTTCTCTGGACGGGCTTTAGGCCATCGCGAATATCGGGGATGGCCCTTCCAATGATCACGCTGAGTGCATAATCTAGATAAGATTTTTTTATTTCATCTTCAATAAATATAGTAATTCCTTGATTGCTCTTGTTTTTCATGAAGAAACCCCTTTATAGTATTGCAAAAAAAGTCCTCTCAGAGGAAATAGTTTAAATATCAAGATTAACTACATTCATTGCATTTTCTTGGATAAATTGTTTCCTGGGTTCTACATTATCACCCATCAATACAGAAAACAGTTCGTCTGCCTCAAGCGCATCCTCCACATGAACTTGCAAAAGGACTCTTTTATCTGGATTCATGGTTGTTTCCCAAAGCTGATTAGGATTCATCTCGCCTAGCCCTTTATATCTCTGTATTGTGAGGCCTCGTTTCGATTTTTCATAAACTATATTTAATAATTCGATAGGGTTCTTCACTATCTCCGTTTCTTTCCCTATAGATACAGTCCAAGGAAATGAACCGTATTTTTTTAATTTTGCTAAATTCATCTTTATTTTTTTAAATCTCTTAGACCCCAAGAAGTGATGATCCACTGATGTCGTATATTTATTATTATTCCTGTATGTGTTAAAAATCATCTGGAGGTAATCGTTTTCGTCTTTTCTTTTGACATCTATCTCTATTCTTGAATAGTTTCCTATAAATACGTACANATAACTTGTTATATCGTTAGCTATCTTTCTCAATTTTTTTTCGTTTTTCATATCATCTTCTGTTAAATCGGTTTCAAATGCAATAGCGTTTATTACATAAGGGTCAAAGTTGATCTTTTCAAAGTTGCTATAAAACCCACTTATTTCCTCTATAATATTAAAAATTGGCAATATTGCCTTTCCATTGATTAAATTATTGTCCTTTGTTTCTATTCGAATCGACGTGATAGCTTTTTGTAATAAATAATTTCGTAGCTCTTCATCATTTTTGAAATATATATCATTATTATTTCCTATTTTTACTTTGTATAATGGGGGCTGAGCGATATAGAGAAACCCATTGTCGATAATATCCGGCATCTGTCGATAAAAGAAGGTCAAAAGGAGTGTTCTAATATGAGCACCATCCACATCGGCATCTGTCATTATGATGATTTTTTTGTAACGGATCTTCTCTATTTCGAAATCATCTCTCCCTATTCCTGTACCCAAAGCTGTAATAATGGTCTTGATTTCCTCATTGGAGATCATCTTGTCGAATCTAGCTTTCTCCACATTGAGGATCTTTCCTTTCAATGGAAGGATTGCCTGAAACACGCGGTCTCTCGCCTGCTTTGCAGACCCTCCAGCAGAATCTCCCTCTACAAGAAATAGTTCGGAACGCTCAGGGTCTTTGGTCTGACAATCCGCTAATTTTCCCGGGAGGATTCCCCCTTCCAGCACGTTCTTTTTTCGAGCTAATTCTTTTGCCTTTCTCGCCGCCTCTCTAGCTCGGGCGGCGTCCATGGCTTTTGTGAGAATTTTTTTGGCGATCGATGGGTTCTCTTCTAGAAATTGTAGAAGTCGCTCATGAACGAAAGATTCCACAATTCCTTTTACTTCGCTGTTTCCAAGCCGGGTTTTCGTCTGGCCTTCAAACTGAGGACTGGACATCTTAATGCTTACAATACCAGCCAGCCCTTCTCTTATATCATCTCCAGTAATCGAATATTTGAAATTCTTTAACATATTATTACTTAAGGCATACTGATTGATTGCTCTTGTCAGCCCAGATTTAAAACCAATGATATGAGACCCACCTTCTTTTGTATTGATATTATTAACAAAGGATATCAACTTTTCTGCATAGGTATCATTGTATTGAATAGCTACGTCAATACTTATATTTTCCTTTTCGCCTTCAAAAAAAATAACTTTAGTAATTTTATTTACCTTTTTATTTAAATCTTCGACAAAAGATTTCAAGCCACCATTAAATTTAAATACTTTTTTTTCTTCTATTCTTTCATCATGTATCGAAATTAATAGACCGCGATTCAAGTAAGCTAGCTCTTTTAATCTTTTTGACAAAATTTCGTAATCGAATTCTATGGTATCGAAAATTTCTTCATCTGGTTTAAAAGTAATTTTCGTTCCTGATTTTTTTGATTTTCCAACAATTTCAAGTTTTGTTAAGGGCTTTCCTCTTGAATATTTTTGTCTATATATCTTTCTGTCTCTTTTTATTTCTAAATACAAATATTCCGACAAAGCATTCACCACTGACACACCTACACCATGAAGCCCTCCCGAAAAGGCATAGCTTTTCTTGTCGAATTTTGCACCGGAGTGCAACGTTGTCATAACGACTTCAGCAGCTGGCTTCTTTGCTTCCGGGTGAATATCGACAGGGATACCTCTGCCATTATCTTCAATAGTTATGGAGTTATCCAAGTGGATTCTCACATAGATCTCGGAACAAAACCCTGCCAAGGCCTCATCTATGCTGTTGTCTAAAACTTCGTAGACTAGGTGATGCAATCCATCGATACCGGTACTCCCAATATACATTGCAGGTCGTTCTCGAACCGGTTCTAATCCCTTCAAGATAGTTATATTCTTCGCTGTATAATCATTAGCCATGGAATCCCCCAAAAACTACTCTACATCATATCCGCATGGGCATTATGACAGCAGAGAAGTAAGAATCCTCTGCATCTTTTAAGATTGCTGGGCTTGAATCGTCATTCAATTCGAGAATTATTTGATCAGATGTAAGGTTAGACAGCACATCTATAAAGTATTTCGCATTGAATGATACTTTTAACAATTCACCATCGTAATTGATTTCCAGTTTCTCTTCTGATTCACCTATATCCGGATTGCTTGACGTTATCAATAAAGTATTTTCTTCTAATTCAAATTTTACCCCTCTAAATTTGTCTAGAGAAACAATACTTGCTCTTTTCAAAGAATTTAAGAATTGTGACCGATTTATTTTGATTTTTATAGGATTGGATTCAGGTACTACCTCCCTGTAATTTGGAAAAATAGCATCTATCAATCTGATAAACATCACAAAATTTTCATGAGTGACAATCAGTTGATTATCCTTGATTGATAAATTAACTTCATCTTCAATGTCTTGAAGAATTTTTCTCATTTCCTGAATACCTTTTCTCGGCACAATAATTCCATCTTCTCCCAGAAATCCGATCTCGATGTCTCTGTCTATCATAGACAGCCGATGACCATCAGTGGCTACAAATCGTGTTTTTGCATCCATNAGTTTTTCGATAAAGATTCCACTCAAATTATATTGAATATCTTCCGTTGATATACTATAAAATGTCTTTTCTATCATTTCTTTTATAGTTTCCGTTTTGACTGGTTGAAAAGTAACATCTTGATAAGAGGGGAATGTTGGAAATTCATCACAAGGAAGTCCTTTTATTTTGAAGAAAATGTTATCACATTCAATTGATAGCATGTAGTTTTCATCGCAGGAAATGAGAATTTCTTTGTCTGGAAGTTCTTTTACAATTTCGAATAATTTTCTTGATGAAACAGTCGTCTCGCCTGTTTCAATGATTTCTACGGGAATAGTCCGGATAAGAGAGACTTCGAGATCTGTGGCATATAGATTCATTGTATTTTCTTTACATTCAAGTTTTACGTTGGATAGAATTGGCATTGTGTTTTTTCTGTCTGCCAGTCCTTGCAAACTTTGAAGTGTCTTGCCTAAGATATCCTTTTTTGTTCGTATTTTCATTTGTATACTCCTAAAAATTGTTTTAGTTTGTAAAATAAAGCTATATTTATAGGTATGTTTACATGTTTACAATTATTGTAGCTCGCCGAAGACAATACCAATTTTAGGAATCTCACTCCTGTTTAAAAACTCCTGTACTTTCATACTTGAATCCACAAAATCTCGAGTTGCTGGCCTTTTACACATCTCTTTAACAAAAAATTATACTTTTGAGATCAATTCCCAAGTTCAAAAATACTCTTGGATTTTGATGAAAAATTTAGTAAAATGGAGTAGTTAAAAGGGTCAAACGAATTTACGGGCAATGACCAACCCATAATGAGGCAGCCTGGTTTTCTCAGCGATTCTCGCTCTCCATTTGGAGAGAGAAGAAGGGTCTTAGAGGGTTCCCGATCTCTGTAATTTAACCATGGAAGCGCTTTATTCGAAAGATATTTCATTACCAGGAAATTCTAATGACTCGCTTGGTTCCATCTTGGAAACATAAGATTAGTGACAATATTACTATATCATACTTTAAGATTTTTGCAAAGTGGGAAAGGNAGTTTTTACAACCCCAAGACATATCTTTTTGTGCGCACNTCCGAGGAACAAAGAGGAGCTAATTAAAGCAGGAAATCATGAACAAAAATAGTTTTGCCAATTATCATATTTTTTGTGATATTAAAAATATAGCTAAGATACATAGAGGGTAAGTTTTTTCTTTATTGAAAGGAATAGGTTGCTATATAAACCGATCAATAGAAATTGGATCATTTAAAATATTTGGCATTACAATGGATAATATTCAAAATTTTAAAAAACAAGACCTGTTTTTTCCTGTTTTTTTGAGAATATATAATGAACCGTGCCTTGTAGTGGGTGGAGGTGAAGTCGCTCTTCGTAAAATCAAAACCCTTATCCCATATAAGCCAAAACTAACTGTGGTAAGTCCATCTGTACATGAGAAAATAGCCAATTATTCTAAAAAAGAAAAACTTATTTGGATTAAAAGAGAGTTTATTTTGGAAGATTTGGAGGGCAAAATTTTGGTTATTGCTGCAACAAATAATGTGACATTGAATCAATTCATCTCTAAAGAAGCGCAGGAAAGAAATATTTTATGTAATGTTGTTGATCAACCAAACCTTTGTTCATTTATAATTCCTTCAATATACAAAAAAGGGAGATTGACTATCGCTGTCTCCACAGGTGGCACAAGTCCCGCCTTGGCGAAGAAGATCAAAGAAGAATTAAATCAATATTATGGAGATGGATACGAGTTAGCTCTCGATATACTCCATTGTTTGCGAATGATCCTTCCTCAAGTTGAAAAAGACCAACCGAAGAGGAGTTTGCTATATAGTAAGTTAGTTCGTTCCAATTTTATCGATCTTTGTAAAGCCCAAGATTTTCAAAAAATAGAAGAAAAAATTTTTGAGATATGTGGACTGAGAGAATTTTTAGCTAGATTTTATTCTGAGATTTCAAATAGACGTCCTATTAAAAATCAAATGGACAAAACTACTGATTGATATAATATCAAAAGGGAGAATGATATGTATTCATTCTTTTTCTATTTAATCCTTTTGTTTTATATCAGCACTACATGTATTTATTTTTTTTATCTGATAAAAATGAATTATATCCTTTTAAAATTAGGGAAAAAATTATTAATTGTTTCTTTTATTTTGCATACTTTCGTCATAATTTCTCGTCTTTTTGAGGTTGGCTATTTTCCCATAACTAGTCAACATGAATCCATATCATTCTTGGCTTGGTCAATTCTTTTCATCTATATAGTCCTGGACAGAAAATCAAAACATAATCATCTAGGAATTATAATTTCACCGCTTCTGATGATTTTGATGTCGATTGCCTCTGTTTTATTGAAAGATATTACGCATATTCCACCCATTTTAAAGAGTCAATGGCTGCTTGTTCATGGTATCTTTTCCTTCTTAGCAGAAGGGATTTTTACAATTGCATTTGCAACAAGTGTTTTTTATCTGTTTCAAGAAAGATCATTAAAAATGAAAAAAAGAATAACTTTATTCCAAAGAGGATCCCCTTCTTTAGAAGCATTGGATGAGTTTATTTTTCTGTGTATACGCTTGGGTTTTCCTCTTATGACAGCTGGTATCATTACAGGGTCTATTTGGGCCAACACCGCGTGGAATTCCTATTGGAGCTGGGATCCTAAGGAAACATGGTCACTTATTACATGGATTATCTATGCGGCCTTGCTTCATCAGCGGATCAATATGGGTTGGAGAGGAAAAAAAGCTGCATGGATGGCTGTAGTCGGCTTTATATCTGTATTGTTTACATTTTTTGGCGTAAATCTTGTCCTTCCTAGTCTTCATTCCTATTCCAGTTTATCTTTGAGATAAATTTGATTTCCTTATTTAGAGGATAATGATGAAAATCATTATAATGGGTATGAATCATAAAACTGCTCCTGTTGAAGTTAGAGAACATTTTTCAATAACAGACGAGCTTTTGGGCCAGAAGTTGACCACCCTTTTGAGTAATCCATTTATCAAAGAAGCTGCTATTCTTGCAACGTGCAATCGAGTAGAGTATATTCTCTCTGTGGATCACATCCATCGGGCCACAAGATGGGCTAAAAAAATATTGGCAGAGGATATATCCATCGACCCCGATACACTCGAAAGGTCTCTNTACATCTATTTTGACAAAGAAGCTGTAAGGCATCTTTTCCGAGTATCATCAAGCCTTGATTCCATGATCATCGGTGAGCCACAAATTTTAGGCCAGGTCAAAGATGCATACAGGAAATCGTCCCAATATAAGGCATGCGGAAATATTCTTAATAAGCTTTTTCATCAAGCCTTTCGAGTGGCAAAGAAGGTTCGGACAGATACAGAAATCGCGAAAAATGCCGTCTCCGTTAGTTATGCCGCAGTGGAGCTCGCTAAGAGAATCTTCGATATCTTAGAGGAAAAATGCCTCATGTTAATAGGCGCCGGCGAGATGATCGAATTGGCTTTGAGGCATTTTAAACAACATGGTGTCAGAAAGATTTATATTACCAATAGAACATATTCAAGGGCTATTGAATTAAGCCAGATGTATAATGCTCAGCCTATTCCTTTTGAAAAATTCCAAAAGATGTTACTGAAATCAGATATCATTCTTAGCTGTACAGCTTCTCAAAATTACATTTTAGAATATGATGATATAAAAAATGCTATGAAATTAAGAAAAAATAAAACCATGTTTCTTATTGATATAGCTGTTCCCAGAGATATTGATCCCAAAGTAAATAATATAGACAATGTTTATTTATATGACATTGATGATCTTCAAGATGTTGTAGATCGAAACATCGAGATAAGAATGTCCGAAATGGAAAAGGCAGAAGCAATTATCGAAAGAGAGGTCAATCAGTTTTTTTCCTGGCTGAATATTTTGAATATAACCCCAACAATCAAAGCTTTGCAACAAAAGGCAGAAAACATCCGCATGATTGAATTGGACAAAACATTATCAAAGTTAAAAAATATCAATGAAAAAGAAAAAAGATCCATAGACCTGATGACCAAAGCTATCGTAAAAAAACTTCTTCATGATCCTATTTCTGAACTTAAGAGGGAAAGTTCTCATGAATATACGGTCAATATACATGAGGCCACCAAAAAACTTTTCGGCTTAAATAAAGATGACGATTCGGAAGTGGGAAGATCATGACCGTTCTGTGAAGATGGAGGTAGGAGGAAGTTTTGTGTTTTGGAAGAAAACGGCTGCGGATTGGGACTCGAGGAAGCGCTTTGGCCCTCTGTCAGGCCGCGTGGGTAGGAGAAAGACTGAAGGATCTCTTCCCCGGTTTGGAGGTGGAATATATTACCATCAAGACCAAAGGAGATAAGATTCTCGATGTTCCCCTTGCAACAGTGGGCGGGAAGGGCCTCTTCGTGAAAGAGATCGAAGAGGCCCTGTTGGCTGGAAGAATCGACTGCGCTGTTCATAGCGTAAAGGATATCCCTACGGAGACTCACGAAGCCCTGGAGATCGCCGCTTATCCTGAGAGAGAAGACCCGAGGGATGTCCTTGTAGCACGAAGGGTCTCATGCTTCCAAGATCTTCCACCAGGTGCGCGGATTGGAACCAGCAGTCTGCGGAGGCGAGCCCAGGTACTTCACCTTCGGCCAGACCTTCAGGTCATCCCGATTCGAGGGAATTTGGACACTCGTCTTAAGAAGCTGGAAAAAGAGGCCCTCGACGGGATCCTTTTAGCTGCGGCTGGGATACGAAGGATGGGCCTGACCTCCACCATCACGGAGATCCTCCCTCCGGATCGCTTTATCCCGGCCGTTGGACAAGGGGCCCTGGGAGTAGAGGTGCGCAAGGACGATCCTAAAGTGCAAGAGATGATCCGTAGGCTCGACCATCCGGAGACGAGGATCTGCGTCGAAGCAGAAAGGGCCTTCTTGCGTCGCCTTGCGGGGGGATGCCAAGTCCCTCTTGGGGCCTATGCTCGTTTGGATGGAAGGACGTTGATCCTCGTGGGAATGGTATCCGATGTGGGAGGTCGGCCTCTATGGAGTGATCGAATTCACGGCCCGATCCATTCTCCAGAAACCTTGGGCCGAGAGTTGGCCGAGCGAATTCTCGAGGCCGGGGCACTTTCCATCCTGCAGCGCCTTCTTGGTGGAGGTCTGCAAGGGGAGCCGCCGTGAGCAAAAGAGATTCCAACGGGACGAAATAGAGAAAGTCTCCTGGAGGATCCAAAGAGTGCCTTTTATCTCGCCATCACCCTTGTGGTGGCAATCCTTCGTTGATCAAGGAAGAAGAGAAAAGATATACTGATAATGCCATGGCATTGTGTGATAGAGAGAGAGGAAAGGTCTATCTTGTGGGCGCAGGCCCAGGTGATGTAGCCCTTTTGACGTTGCGTGGAAAGGAACTCCTTGGCCGGGCCGATGTGGTTGTCTATGACTTTTTGGCCAACGAGGATCTTCTTGAATTTTGCTCTGAAAGGGCCGAGCTGATCTATGTGGGAAAACAAGGAGGGGGTTCCAGCACCCCCCAGGACGAGATCAACAGGATCCTGATCCGCAAGGCGAAAGAGGGGGCGTTGGTGGTCCGATTGAAGGGGGGGGACCCTTTTATATTCGGACGGGGGGGGGAGGAGGCCGAGGCCCTAGCGGAAGCCGGAATCCCCTTTGAGATCGTCCCCGGGGTGAGTTCTGCTGTCGCTGCTCCGGCCTATGCGGGCATTCCCCTTACCCATCGCCGCCTAGCCTCCTCCGTCTCCATCATCACAGGGCATGAGGACCCCTCGAAGAGGGGGTCTCGTTTGCGATGGGATCGTCTCGCAAACGCTTCCGACACCTTGGTCTTCCTTATGGGGGTTAAAAGCCTGGAGAAGATCGTCTTCGAGCTGTTGAGAAACGGACGGGATAGCAGGACCCCCTCAGCATTGATTGAATGGGGGACCACACCCAGACAGAGGACCCTGACGGCTCCCCTCGATCGCATCTCCCAAGAGGCCCGCAGAGAAGGGATCCGACCTCCGGCGGTCCTGGTGATCGGGGATGTGGTCTCGCTTCGGGAACGCTTGAAGTGGTTCGAGGCCCGTCCCCTCTTCGGCCGTAGAGTGCTGGTCACCCGCTCACGAGAACAGGCCAGTGGGCTGTCGGCCTTTTTGCGCTCCTTGGGAGCAGAGCCCCTCGAGCTTCCTACCATTGAGATTCGGGATCCTCGCGACTGGACCTCGGCGGATCAGGCCATCGATGGCTTGGAATCGTACGATTGGGTCCTCTTTACGAGTCCCAATGGGGTGAGCCGCTTTCTTGGTCGCCTGAAGGTGCGCGGGCGGGATATCCGGGACTTAAAGGGGAAGCGCTTGGGGTGCATCGGACCGGCTACCGCTCGCATTCTGGAGCAGAAGGATGTGAGAGTANACCTTGTACCGAGGGAATATCGCGCTGAAGGCCTCCTGGAAGCTCTTTCCCAAGAGGGTGTTAAGGGGAGGCGTTTTCTCTTGCCAAGGGCGCAGGATGCCCGAGACATCCTCCCTCAAGGGCTGAGGAGACAAGGGGGGCACGTGGACGTGGTCCCTATCTATCGAACGTCTCGACCACGGCGGAAAATGAGCATCCTCGAGACCCTGGAGGGAGAAAGACCCATCGATGCAGTGACCTTCACAAGCTCTTCGACGGTCCGAAATTTCTTCGATTTGTTGGGTCTTGAAAGGGGCCGGGAGCTCTTGCTCGGCGCCGTCGTGGCCTGTATCGGACCCATTACTGCCAAAACCGTTCAGGATTTTGGCATCTCTCCCAATGTGGTTGCCGAAACCTATACACTAGAGGGACTGGTTCAAGCCCTGATCTCTCATTTTCAAGGCCGAAACGAGGAGCGTAGACCTCGATGATAGGCATATCCAAGCTCTACTGTGGGACCGTAGAACCCTCGGATCCTCTCAGATACGGGAGGCTCTCCAAGGCCCTGCCGTCCCATCTCCTGCAGTTCTCCAAAGACAAGAAGCCGGTGGTGGTCTGGAACGTCACCAAGCGGTGTAACCTTCGCTGCGTTCACTGCTACGCCAAGTCCGATGACCATTGCGCAGGGGAAGATGAGCTCAGCACCGAGGAGGGCCGAAATTTGATCGATGACCTGGCCTCATTCGGTGTCCCCGTTTTGCTCCTCTCCGGGGGAGAACCCCTCATGCGGCGGGATATCCTGGAGTTGGCCAGATACGCTCGTCAGCGAGGACTTCGCGTGGTCCTTTCTACCAATGGGACGCTTATCGACCGTCCTTTGGCAAAGGCCCTTCAACAAGTGGGACTTTCCTATGTTGGAATCAGCCTGGACGGCGTTCGCTCCTACCACGATCGGTTCCGAGGTGTGGAGGGGGCCTTCGACGCAGCCATGAGAGCTGTGCGGATCTGCAGGGATGTGGGCATCAAGGTGGGGTTGCGTTTCACCATCCATCGAGGAAACGCCTCCCAGATCCCGGACATCTTCGATCTTGTGGAACAGGAAAGACTTCCCAGGATCTGTTTTTACCACTTGGTCTATGCCGGGAGGGGCTCGCGGTTGATCCAACAGGACCTCACCCACGAGGAGACAAGAGCCGTGGTGGACCTCATCTTGGATCGGACCAGGCTTCTTCACCAGAGGGGCCATCCAGCGGAGGTCCTGACCGTGGACAACCACGCAGACGGCCCCTATCTCTATCTCCGTTTGAGGAGAGAGGATCCCAAGAGGGCTCGGGAGGTCTTGGAGCTATTGAAGATGAACCAGGGAAACAGCTCAGGCCACGGCCTTGGATGTATCAGTTGGGACGGCGAGGTCCATGCGGATCAGTTCTGGAGACACCATAGCTTCGGAAACATCCGCAATCGGCCCTTCAGTGAGATCTGGAACGACCCCAACGACCGCCTCCTGCAGGCCCTGAAGGACAAGAGGCCCCATCTCAAAGGACGATGCGCCGTCTGTCGATGGCTGGATATCTGTGGGGGAAACTTTCGGGTTCGAGCGGAGGCGGTCACCGGGGACATCTGGGCTCCTGATCCTGCCTGTTATCTCACCGATGAGGAGATTTCCGTCTCCCAGGACGAAGAAGACATGTGAGGGGGCGCCATGCCATATCCAGAGAGTCGGCCACGCCGTTTGAGGAGAAACGAGAACATTCGTCGAATGGTCAGAGAGACGGCCCTTCGTGTGGAGGATATGATCTACCCGTTGTTTGTGGTGCCCGGCCAAGGCGTCTTGCAGGAGATCCCCTCCATGCCGGGGCAGTATCATCTCTCGGTGGATCGGCTTCCCGACACGGTCAAGGACTTGAGGGCCTTAGGAATTCCCGCGGTAATCCTCTTCGGTATTCCATCCCGCAAGGATCCACAAGGATCCGAGGCCTACGACGATGACGGGATCATTCAGAGGGCTGTCCGGGCCATTAAGGAGACGGAGGAGGAGATTCTAGTGATCACTGACGTCTGTCTCTGTGAATATACTGACCACGGCCATTGCGGATGGGTTACTCCCGACGGTAGGGTGGACAATGATGCCACCTTGGAACTGTTGGCCTTGACGGCCCTCTCCCACGCTAGGGCGGGAGCGGACATGATCGCCCCATCGGACATGATGGACGGAAGGGTAGGGACCATCCGCCGCGCCCTGGATCAGGAAGGATTTGCGGACGTAGCTATCCTCTCGTACAGCGCCAAGTATTGTTCCGCCTATTATGGGCCGTTTCGAGAGGCGGCGGACTCCGCCCCCCGATTCGGCGACCGAAGGGCCTATCAGATGGACCCTCCCAATCGTCGCGAGGCTCTCCGGGAAGTGGCCTTGGATATCGAGGAGGGGGCTGATATCGTCATGGTAAAGCCAGCCATGCCCTATCTAGATATTATCGCCGCGGTTCGGGAAGCCTTCCATTATCCTGTGGCAGCCTATCAGGTCAGCGGTGAATTCGCCATGATCCAAGCGGCCGCCCAGAGGGGGTGGTTGGACGGCCGCCGGGCGATGATGGAAGCCCTGGTCGGGATCAAGCGGGCAGGAGCGGATTTGATCATCACCTACGCTGCTCCCGAGGTGGCGCGCCTCCTGAGGGAGATGGAATGAGGACAACGCCGCTCAGAATGATCGCTTGGGAGGTGACCCGAAGGTGCAACCTAAGCTGTCTGCATTGCAGGGCCTCGGCTCATGATGAACCCTACCAGGGGGAATTGAGTACCGAGGAGGCCATCCGGTTTCTGGAGGATGTGGCCTCCTTTTCCCGTCCCGTGGTGATTCTCACGGGGGGAGAGCCTCTCCTTCGGGAAGACATCGACGAGATTGCTCGACATGGCACGCAGCTGGGGATACGTATGGTCATGGCCACCAACGGGACCCTCCTCTCCAGCGGAAGGGCCAGGGACCTCAAGGAGGCCGGGATCCAACGCATGAGCATCAGCCTGGATGGGTCCAAAGCGGAGACCCATGATGGATTTCGTGGGGTTGCCGGGGCCTTCGAAGGGGCCCTCAAGGGCATTCGATCGGCCAAAGAGGTGGGGCTTCCATTTCAGATCAACACCACAGTCACTCAACGAAACCTCAAGGAACTCCCCGATATCCTGGATCTGGCTGTCCGACTTGGGGCCGTGGCCCACCACATCTTCCTCCTGGTGCCCACAGGAAGGGGCCGTGGCCTATTGCAGGAGGGCATCTCGGCCCAGGACTACGAGCGGGTCCTCCATTGGTTTTACGATCAAAGGAGGGTGGTCCCACTTCAACTCAAGGCTACCTGTGCCCCCCATTACTACCGAATTCTCCGGCAGCGGGCGAAGAAGGAAGGGCGCATCGTCTCCCCCCGGCAAGACGGACTGGACGCAACCACCCGAGGATGTCTCGGCGGCATCTCTTTCTGTTTCGTCTCCCACCTGGGTCAGGTGCAGCCCTGCGGATATTTGGAACTCTCCTGCGGAGATCTAAGGAAGCTGCCCCTTTCGGAAATCTGGGCCATCTCCAAGGTGTTTCAACAGCTCCGAGACCCCCAACTGCTCAAAGGAAAATGCGGTCAATGCGAGTACCGCCGGGTCTGCGGGGGATGCAGGGCCAGGGCCTATGAGATGACCGGAGATTATCTGGCCGAGGAACCCCTTTGCACCTATCGACCCGCAAGGAGCGTCCATGGGAAATCCTAAGGTTGACGATATCGATCGCAAGATCCTCAATATCATTCAGAGCGATTTTCCGATCACCTCGAGGCCATTTAAGGTGGTGGGCGAGAGGGTGGGCCTGTCCGAGCAGGAGGTCATCCAGCGGGTCCAGGCCATGCGGTGCTCGGGGGTTATCCGGCGGATAGGGGGGAGTTTCGACTCCAAAAAGCTCGGCTTCTGGAGCACATTGTGCGCGGCAAAGGTCCCTCCTGAACGGGTGGAAGAATTCAACCGGGTCATAAACCACTACCCAGGGGTGACTCACAACTACACGCGCAACCATCCCTATAACATATGGTTCACCTTCATCGGCGAGAATCGTCAAGAGGTGGAACGGGCGCTGGAGGAGATCTCCCTTCGGACAGGGGTGCGGGAGATTTTGAGCCTTCCTGCCAAACGGACCTTTAAGATACGGGTGAACTTTGAGCTCTGAGGAAAGAGACAAGACCCTCTACAAATTCAAGGTGGTCGAGACGAGCCTGGTGACCGACGAGGTCCTGGAAGAACTCATAAACGAGTGGACCGCTCGGGGTTGGCACCTGGAGGATATCCGTTTTGTCACCAAGGAGTCATCCAGAAGGCCTGTGATGGCTTTCCTCTTCTTCACTCGGCCCGCTGAGCCCGAGGATAGTCCACCATCATCGAAAGAGATCGTATGAGCGGCCGAGAACCTGTCTTCCTCATCGACGGCAGCTCCTATATCTACCGGGCCTACCATGCCGTCAAGGGTCTCAAGACCTCGCAAGGTATCCCCACCAACGCCGTCTACGGTTTCACTCAGATGCTCCAAAAGGTCCTGAAGGACCTCAATCCNGTNTACTTGGCCGTTGTCCTCGATGCCAGAGGCCCGACGTTTCGACATGAGGCCTACGAGCACTACAAGGCCAACCGGCCGGAGATGCCCGAGGACCTGCGGGTCCAGATGGAATGGATTCGTCGGATCCTATCCGCACTCCGCATCCCCCAGTTGGAGAAGGAAGGTTTCGAGGCGGACGATATTATCGGGACGCTCTCCCGACTACTGGCGGAGAGGGGCCTACGGGTGATCATCATCTCCGGGGATAAAGACCTCTTCCAGTTGGTTAACGACCGGGTAGTGGTCCTGGATACCCTCCATGACAGGCTTTTCGACCGCAAGAAGGTCCTGGAACGCTATGGGGTAGAGCCGGAGAGGCTCCCCGACGTATTCGGCCTTATGGGAGACGCTTCGGACAATATTCCGGGCGTGCCCGGCATTGGGGAGAAGCGCGCAAAAGAGCTTATCTGCCGATTCGGTTCTTTGGAGGAGGCCATCCGGCGGGCTGAAGAGATCCCCCAACGGTCAGTCCGGGAAGCCCTGCTTGCTCATGCGGATCAGGCTCGATTGAGCAAGCGGCTTGNTACCATCGACACCGAGGTGAATATTGAGTGGTCTTTGGAGGACCTTCGTTTCGGCCCTCCGGATTGGCCTCGCCTCAGGCAACTCTACCGGGATCTGGAGTTTCACCGCCTGCTTCAGGAGGCGGCTCAGGAGGAATCTCCTTGCAGGAAATCCCGGTATCGGACTCTGCGATCTCATGAGGAGATCTCCCAATACCTATCGGACATAGGAGAGTCGCAAAGGATCTTCCTTGAGGCTCTGGCATCGGGTGGAGACCCCATGCGAAGTGAACTGCTCGGTATCGCACTTGCCGCATCTCCCCGTGATGCTGCCTTTATTCCCTTAAGTAGGGAGTCGGGGACGGAGACATTGGAACTCCTACGCCCTCTTTTGGAGGACCCGAAACGAAAGAAGTGTGGACATGATCTCAAGCGTACATGGGTATTGTTGCGTCGAAAGGGCGTTGTCCTCCAGGGATTGGACGCAGACGTAATGGTGGCCTCCTATCTCCTGAATCCTTCCAAACGCGCCTACGATCTCGAGTCCCTCTCCTTGGAGTTCCTGGATATGGGGCTCGGGCCCAAGGAAGGCAAGGGAAAGGCCACCTTGGAGAAGGGGGCCTGGGCATGTCGGAGGGTGGAAGCCGCTTCCCTGCTGGTCCAGAGGATCCTCCCCCGGCTTAAAGAGAGTGGCTTGGAGCGTCTCTTTTATGAACTGGAGATGCCATTGATCCCGGTTCTGGCCCGCATGGAGCTCCAAGGGGTCAAGGTAGATATCGCGCGGCTTGAGAAGCTCTCTAGGGAATTCAGCCAGCGCCTGCGCCAGCTTCAACAAGAGATCTTCTCCTTGGCCGGGGAGGAGTTTAATCTCAATTCCCCTCAGCAACTCGGCCGAATCCTCTTCCAGAAACTGAAGCTCCCCGTGATCCGAAGGACCAAGACGGGGTTCTCCACGGACATGGAGGTCCTTCGGGAGCTGGCCAAGGGCCACGAAGTGCCAGGAAAGATCCTGGAGTACCGAAGCCTGGCCAAGTTGAAATCCACCTACGTGGACTCCCTCCCCCGGCTGGTAAATCCCGAGACGGGGCGGATCCATACCTTCTTCAACCAGACGGTGACGGCCACAGGCCGGTTGAGTTCCTCCGAACCCAACCTCCAGAACATCCCGGTTCGGAATGAGACGGGCCAGGCCATACGGGCGGCCTTCATACCGGAGAAGGGATTTGAGTTCCTCTCAGCCGATTACAGTCAAGTGGAGCTGCGCATCCTGGCCCACCTCTCCAAGGACCCCATCCTTTTGGATGCGTTTTCACGAGATGAGGATGTCCATACCCGAACAGCGGCAGAGATCTTCGGGGTCTCTCCGGATGAGGTCACCCCTCAGATGAGGAGAGAGGCCAAGACCATCAATTTCGGCATCATCTATGGCATGAGCGCTTACGGATTGGCCCGGGAACTCGATGTGGAACCCAAAGTAGCTCGGGCCTATATCGAGGGGTATTTCCAACGATACAAGGCCGTACAGACCTTTATAAATGAAGTCCTGGAGGGGGCGCGGGAGCGAGGCTATGTAGAGACCCTCATGAAGAGGAGGCGCTATCTCCCGGAGATCCGAAGTTCCAATGCCACAACCCGGAAATTTTCCGAGCGCATCGCCATCAACACCACGGTCCAGGGGACCGCGGCCGATCTCATAAAAAAGGCCATGATCCGGATCCAGCGCAGGATGGACGCCGAAGGATTGGCCTCCCGCATGCTCATTCAGGTCCACGACGAGCTCTTATTCGAGGTTGCCAAGGGGGAACGGCATACCATGGAGGCCTTGGTGAAGGAGGAGATGGAAGGGGTGGAGAACTTGGAGGTGCCCCTTCGTGTGGATCTAGGTTGGGGAAGCAATTGGGCCGAGGTTCATTGAGGCCGTGGTGAAGACCGCCGCTGGCCAGACCTTTCGTGGAGAGCCTGCCCCCAAAGAAGGTTTCACAGCTCCACCACGCAGTCGTCCCCAACCATCAAGCAGAGGCCCTCGGTCTGCCCGTCTCTTCGACGTACCACGGAGTTCTTCCCGATGATGGAATCCTCCAAGCGTTGAATCGCCTCCACCCGGCAGGATTCCAGAATCACCACATGTTCCACAGAGGAATCCCGAATAACGCACCCGTTGCCGATGCTGGAGTACGGCCCAATGAAGGACCGTTCAATGAGGACATTCTCTCCCACCACCACGGGTCCTCGAAGGGTGCTGTCCACGATGACAGAGGATTCAGGTATTTGCACGCGTCCGGTCACCACCGAATGGCCGCGGACCTCTCCCCGTACGTCCCGGCGGATCCATTCGTCCAGAACGACCAAGTTGGCGTGGAGCAGATCGTCCTTCTTTCCAGTGTCGAGCCACCACGCGTCGATGATCTCGCTCTGGACCCTGCAGCCCCAATCGATGAGTTTTTGGATGGCGTCGGTGATCTCCAGCTCTCCTCTCCAGGATGGGGTGATCTGCCCGATGGCCTCGTGGATCTTGGGGGAGAAGAAGTAGATTCCCACTAGGGCCAAGTTGGAACGGGGCTCTTTGGGCTTCTCCACCAATCGAAGCACATGGCCCCTTTCGTCCACCTCGGCGATCCCGAAGGAGGAGGGGTCCTCCACGGCCTTCAGAAGGATCTGGGCATCGGGCGTCTCCCCACGAAATCGCTCGGAGAACTCCCGGATTCCGCTTCCGATGAGATTGTCTCCCAAGTACATCACGAACGGGGAGTCTGCCAGGTAGTCCCGCGCCGTCTGCACCGCATGGGCCAACCCTCCAGGATATTCCTGGAGGATGTAGGTGATGGAGGCGTTCCATCTGGAGCCGTCCCCCACTGTGGCCTGGATCTCCTTTCCAGTCTCAGGGGAAATGATCATTCCGATTTCGCGCACGCCGGCTTCCACAAGGTTGTCCAGAACGTAGAAAAGGATGGGTTTGTTGGCCACCGGAACAAGCTGTTTGGCCCCCGTGTGGGTCAAGGGGCGAAGGCGGGTCCCGGATCCACCGCTCAGCACCAAGCCTTTCATGGGTCCTCCTGATGAATCTTCTCTCGAACCTCTTCTCTCAGAGTCTCTCCGTGGACCTCCACGAAGCGATGAAGGTCGGCCTCCCAAGGAGGCATGATATCCATACCGATGGAGCGGAGTCGTCGATTCTCGAGGATAGAGTTGGCTGGCCTGGGGGCCGGCCGAGGATACTCCTCCGTTGAGCAGGGCTGGACCCGCACGGAGATATTCATGGCTTGAAGGAATTCTCTGGCGAAGACAAACCAACTGCAGTGCCCTCCCGAAGTGGCGTGAACCGTCCCCTTAACACGTGCTTCCATGAGGAGTCGGATCTGTCTGGCCAAGGATCGGCTCCAGGTTGGAGAGCCGAATTGGTCATCCACCACCTTCAGGTTTCCCCCCTTGAGGGCATGAAAGAGGATGCTCCGCGGGAAAGACCGTCCGTATCTTCCGTAGAGCCAGCCGGTCCTTATGATGAGATGATCCTCTGTGGCGGCTCGGACCGCCTCCTCCCCTTCCCACTTGCTCCTTCCGTAGACCGTGGAGGGGCTGGGGGGATCCTCCTCCGTGTAGGGATGGGGGGGAGGGCGCTTCCCATCGAACACATAGTCGGTGGAGATGTGAATCAGGAAGATTCCCATTGGTCCTGCGGCTCGGGCCAGGTTCCAAGGCCCCAAGGTGTTGACGCGACGGGCGACATCAGGCTGGCCTTCACAGCCATCCACATCGGTGAAGGCCGCACAGTTGAGAAGGACCGTGGGGCGAACCTCAAGGAGGCGTTTTTCGATCTGCTCGGGCTGGCAGATGTCCAGATCCCGATGACCCATGGGGAAGACGCGAAGGTTCTCCAAAGAGAAGACCTCCACGCAGTCACGACCCAGAAGGCCCATTGCTCCGGTCACCAGGATCCGATCCCTAGCTTTGTCCTTTGGAGCCATACCATGAGCCCGTCATGAAACGCTGTCGGTATTGGGCCTTATGCCCCGAATCCCTTGAAATACCAACTGAAAATCTATCTCATCTGGGTCGAGGGCCTTCTACCAGTAGTGTCCGCGGTGCTCCTGATAGAAGGCCACGGTTCTTCTCAATCCTTCCTCCAGGGAGACGGTCGGGGACCATCCTGTGTGGGTTCGTAGCTTGGTATCGTCTGTGATGACATCTCCCACCTCGATGGCCTCCCGATCCTTTGGCCAAGGCTCGTGTCGATAACGGCCTGAGCCGCATGTCCGTATGATGGCCTGAACCAACTCCACGAATCTGACCCGCTCCTTCGCCCCGATGCAGTAGATCTCGCCCACACAGCGATCCATGGCGCCCAACCGAAGCAGGGCATCCACGGTATCGTCGATATAGATCAGCTCTCGCCATTGACGGCCGTCGCCGTAGACCACGATCTCTTGGTCCTCCATGGCCAGACGGATCAGGTAGTTCTGGACACCGTATTGAGCATGGTGCATCTGATGTCTAGGGCCGTAGGTGTTCCCGAGGCGAAGGGAGGTAACTCGAAGGCCGCAGATGGTCTGGTATTGGAGATGGTACCATTCCACGGCCTGTTTGGAGACAGCGTACACATCGCGTGGGTTTAGCGGGGTCTCCTCGGAGATGGGAAGACGATCGACCCGGCCGAACTGGGCTCGGGACCCCACGTAAACCACACGGGCCCGGGGATTGACCCGCCGGAGAGACTCCAGAAAGCGCACTTGGGAGACCACGTTGGTCTCGATGTCGTAAAGGGGTCTCTCCATGGAGATCAGATGGCTGGGTTGCATGGCGATATTGAAGATCAGATCCTGGTTTTTGGAAGCGGCCTCAGCGGTTTTTTCATCAGAGAGAGGCGCCACAAAGACTTCCACCCGATCACGGATGGGTTGGATGTTGAACCAATTTCCTCCCATCCCTTCTAGGAGCCCGTCCAGGATGGTCACATCGGCTCCCATCTCCACCAGACGGATGGCGAGGTTGCTTCCCAGGAACCCGAGGCCGCCCGTGATCAATACCCGACACCCCTGGTAAAATTCCGTCCAGGAGTCCACTCTGCCTCCCCCTTAGGTGTCTGCTTCACCCGCGTACCCCGACGGATGGGTGCTGTGCCAACGATAGGCGGTCTCTACAATGCGCTCGATCTCGGGATATTCCGGAGCCCACCCNAGGGTCCTTCGGATCCGCTCGGAACTGGCCACGAGAATGGGGGGATCGCCCGGCCTGCGCGGCCCCTCCACGATCGGCACCGAGCGCCCCACCACCCTCTCCACCGCACCCACCACCTCCCTGACCGAGTAGCCTCGTCCATTGCCCAGGTTGAAGCAGGTGCTTGGGCCTCCGTCGCTCAGGTATTGCAATGCCAGAAGGTGAGCCCGGGCCAGATCCTCCANATGGATATAATCCCGGATGCATGTGCCGTCAGGGGTAGGATAGTCTGTGCCGTAGATTTCCAGGGGATCGGCATCTCCATGGAGGGCCGATCGGANCACGCGGGGGATGAGGTGGGTCTCCGGGCAGTGGTCCTCCCCTCGATTTCCGTCCCGTGACGCCCCTGCTGCATTGAAGTATCGAAGGGAGACGAAGGATAGAGCCCCTCTGTGGGAGAGGTCTTGGAGGATCTGCTCCACCATGGCCTTGGTGTGTCCGTAAGGGTTGACGGGTCGCAGTGGATGGGACTCCGGAATGGGGACCGTCTCCGGAGCCCCGAAGACCGCTGCACTGGAGGAGAAGATAAAGAAAGGGACGCGTGCCCCCACCATGGCATCGAGCAGGTTGATGGTGTAAGCTACATTGCTTCTGTAGTAGAGGAGCGGATTCTCCATGGACTCTCCCACCAGGGCGCGGGCCGAGAAGTGCATCACCGCAAGGAAGGAGTTCTCCTGAAAGAGAGATCGAAGTCCTTTAGCATCGGCCAAATCCCCCTGAATGAAAGGGATCCCTGGAGGGATGGCTTCTCGGTGCCCTGTGGAGAGGTTGTCGAAGACCAAGACTTCGAAGCCCTGTTCGGCCAGCTGATGGGTCACGAAGCTGCCGATATAGCCTGCTCCTCCTACAACCAAGACCCGCAACGTCTCCTTCCCTGGACCGTTCATGGGGGCTCCGCGCTTGAGGAGTTGAGGTCGACTCTTGACCAGCTCGGTCTCGGAAGGACAATTACATCAAAAGTCCTCTCCGTGCAAGGTCTTGGAGCTCTTAGAGGCGTTGGCAGCACGGCCAAGGGGTGGTAAGATGCCTCGATGTCAAGGGGGCTCAGTCGGCAGAGGAGGTGCGAGATGGTGGATGTGCGGTTTGACCTTTGGAGGGATTTTCGCTACCGGAGACCGAGCATCGAGCGCGGGTACGCCAACCAGACACTCTACGTGGACCTCTCCAGCGGNGAGNTGGCTGTCAAAGAGGTGACCGAGCAAATGAAAGAGATCTTCGTGGGCGGAAGGGGATTCGGGCTCTGGCTCCTGTGGAATGCCGTCAAAAGCGACACCAAATGGGATGACCCGGAAAACGCCCTGTGCATCGCCTGCGGCCCCCTCGGAGGGACCCCCATCTACCCTGGATCCGGAAAGAGCATCGTGACCACTCTCTCCCCGGCCACAGGAACTGTCATCGACTCCAATGTGGGGGGATATTTCGGTCCTTACTTGAAGTTTTGCGGTTTTGATGCCCTGGAGATCCAAGGAAAGGCCCCGCATGATGTCGTCCTCTGCATCAACGGGATGGAGGCCCGCGTGTTTCTCTTTCGCGTTCAGGGACTGCCGGAGTCGGCTCATGAGATCTGTGATCTCTTGACCCAACACTTCGGCAGAGATAATCCCCGCAGTATATCGGTGGTCTGTACTGGTCCGGGCGCCCGCCATACCCGGATCGGCTGTCTCAATTTTTCCTGGTACGATGTGAGGAGGAAACGGGTGCGATACAAACAGGCGGGCCGTGGGGGCACCGGAACTGTATTTGCCCACAAGGGGCTGAGGGCCTTGGTGGCCATTTGGCCTTCGGTGACGGTGGGATCCAACGGACCAGCGGATGAAGCTGCGCTCAGGGAGGTAGCCCGCCTTCATTCCCGGGAGATCGTGGAGCTTGACCCCAAGCAGAACGAGATGGCTCGTGTGGGGACCACGCATCTGGTCACCATCATGAACGACCACGACTGTCTTCCGGTTCACAATTTCCGCTACGGCTGCCATGATGAGGCCCCCAACTTGGGCCAGGAAGTCTACCGTCGCATTTTCGACAAGGGTTTCGATGGATGCTGGATCGGATGTACAGTGGCCTGCTCCCATGGGGCAAAGGACTTCATTCCCCTCACGGGGCCATATCGAGGGCAGCGGGTGTTTGTGGACGGCCCGGAGTATGAAACCATCGCCGGATGCGGCTCCAACTTGGGAATCTTCGACCCGCATACGGTCATGGAGATGAATTTTTATTGCGACACTTATGGTCTGGACACCATCTCTGTGGGCACATCTATAGCCTTTGCCATGGAATGCTACGAGATGGGGATCTTGGATAAAGACAAGACCGGGGGGCTTGACCTGTCATTCGGAAACCGGCTCAGTGCCCTGGAATTGATCCATCAGATGGCCTCCGGAGAAGGATTCGGAAAGGTTGTGGGACAGGGAGTGCGGAGGATGAAAGAGCTGTTCGTCGAAGAGTTCGGTGCGGATCCCCGCCTTCTCCAAGATATCGGGATGGAGACCAAGGGCCTGGAGTTTTCCGAGTATATGACAAAAGAGTCTCTGGCACAACAGGGAGGATACGGTCTTGCCCTGAAAGGGCCTCAACACGATGAGGCATGGCTCATCTTTTTGGATATGGTGCATAATTTCATGCCGACCTTCGAACAGAAGGCCGAAGCCCTCCACTGGTTTCCCATGTTCCGCACGTGGTTCAGTCTCTGCGGGCTCTGCAAGCTTCCCTGGAATGACATTGTGCCCGAGGACAACAAGGAGACACCTGAGCCAGCCAAAGTCATGAAACATGTCCAGTGGTATGCTCGCTACTTTTCTGCGGTTACGGGTAGAAAGGTAGCCCCGGACGACCTCATCCGTATGAGCGAGGCCGTGTACAATTTCCAGCGGATATTCAACCTTCGTATGGGCTTTGGAAGAAGACAGCACGACGATATTCCATATCGGGCGATGGGGCCCGTCACGATGGAGGAATACGAATCCCGAAGGGAACGATACGATCGACAGCTCGTGGATCTCTATGGAGAGGACGTCCTCAGCAAGAGCACGGAAGAGAAGATGGCCCTTCTGAGGTCCCATCGGCAGCAGCAATACGATCGACTCCGCGACGCGGTTTATCGACGCAGAGGATGGACCCCTGATGGGATCCCCACGTTGGCCACTGTGCGGAGGCTGTGCATCGACTTCCCCGAAGTGGTGAAACTTTTGGAAGCCCATGGTGTGACCGAATGATTCGGGTCAATGGACGCGAGCATCCGTGGAGGGAAGGGCTGACCATCGCCGATCTCCTCAAGGAGTTGGGCGATCCTTATCCTTATGCTGTGGTCCGGGTCAACGAAAAGAGGGTCTCGCGTCCACACTTCGAAAGGACGCGCATCCCGGACGGAGCAGAGATCTATCTCATCCCTCTGGTGGCAGGGGGGTGAGCCAGCCCTTGATTCCAAGATAGATCAAGGAGGAACGTGGATGACAGACGCGATGGAGATCGGATTCATCGGGGCCGGACAGATGGCGGAGGCGGTGATTCGAGGTCTGCTCAAAGCGAATTTCTGTCCATCCGACCGGATCCTCGCCTCCGACATTCGGGAGGAGCGCCTGGACGAGCTGAGGGTCCAATACGGCATCACGGTGACACCCAAGAACCCGGAGGTGGTCCGTCGATGTGAGACCTTGATTTTGGCTGTCAAGCCTCAGGACATCCCCGTGTTGCTGTCGGAGCTTCGCCCCTTTGTCCAAACGGAGCACTTGGTGATCTCCATCGCCGCAGGGGTCCCCGTGGCGTACATAGAGGGGAAGCTCACTCACGGTGTCCGCGTGATCCGGGTGATGCCCAATACCCCGTGTCTCCTTCAGATGGGATGTTCGGCCCTGGCCGCTGGGCGGTATGCGACCAAGGACGACATGATGAAGGCCAAGACCATCTTCCATGCCGTAGGGGAAGTGGTGGAGGTCAAGGAACGACTCATGGACGCTGTTACGGGGTTAAGCGGAAACGGGCCCGCCTATGTCTTCCTGTTCGTTGAGGCCCTCATCGATGCAGGAGTGAGGATGGGTCTCAGCCGGCTGGACGCTAAGAAGCTGGTTCTGGGGACCTTGAGAGGGGCCTCCAAGATGTTGGAGGTGACCGGATCTCATCCTGCTCAGCTTCGCGAACAGGTCACCTCGCCCGGAGGGACGGCTATGGCGGCTTTAGCTGAGATGGAGAAGGGAGCGTTCCGGTACCTCCTCTTTCGGGCCGTGGAGGCCGGAACCTTGAGGTCACGCCAGTTGGGCCAGTCCATGACCTAAGGAGAAGACGCCTCCTGGGACCGTGCGCGGTGAAGGGGAGATCCGTGGACGAGATGATCGTTCGGTTTCCTGTGGTCGACCTGGAAGGCCGGTGTTTGCTCTCTGCCGGCTCAAGACTGGATTCAGAGACGCTACAGGCCCTTTCCTCTTCCTCCCCCCCGGAGATTCGAAGAGGAGCCCCCATTACCATCGGCGATTACGGCTCGGTTCGGCGGGACCTTTTGGGTTTCTTGAAGGAACCCCCTTACAGGATCATCTTCGACGAAGGATCGATTCGATTTCTAATGGGAGCCGTCATGGACGGATGCCGCTTCCCGCTTCCCGTCCTCAGATCGTTGGGCTACTTCAAGATCAACGATTCTTATACCTATCGACATATTCTCCTTGTGTTCGCTCTTTCCTCCATTCTGGGGAAGGAGCTCCTCGAGGATGACCGTGACTGGATCCCCGAGGCCATGGCCGGACATATGCACGATATCGGAAAGGTGAGCGTCCCGGTTCCCATCTTACAAAAGACCTGCCCCCTGATTCCTCGGGAACGAGCTTACTTGGAGCATCACACGGTGGCGGGTTTCGTCCTTCTTTGTCATTACTTGGGCGATGGGAAGCACTTGGCCGCCAGGGTGGCTCGAGATCACCACGAACGCAGAAACGGCACCGGATATCCACGAGGGATCCTCTTGGAAGACCGACTTGTGGAGATCGTTGCGGCCTGTGACATTTACGATGCTTTGATCTCCCAACGTCCCTATCGGGATGCCCCCTACGAAAACCGGAGTGCTCTGGAAGAGTTGACCCACATGGCCCGAAGAGGGGAATTGAGCTGGGAGGTCGTGCGCATCTTGGTTGCTTACAATCGCACGCCCAGACCTCCATTTCAAGAATGCACCGTCTCCACGGAGAGGAGGGGTAAGGTGCCGAAGCATAACCTCTACGGGGTCGTGGCGGAGGAAGACGAACCGGAGGAGGACACCTGATATCCCTTAGGGGAAGGCCTTCAGCGGAGACGAGGGCCGAAAATGGCCGTTCCGATGCGGATCATGGTGGCTCCTTCTTCAATGGCCACGTGGAAGTCACCCGTCATCCCCATGGAGAGTTCTTGGAGGGAGTGTGGAGGCGAGATCAAGGGGAGGAGCCGATCTCTCAGTTGCCGAAGGGAACGGAAGTAGGGACGGGCCATCTCCGGGTTATCGAAGAAGGGAGGCATGGTCATCAGGCCCCGGAGGCGGAGATGGGGGGAAGAGAGGATGGCCTCCATGAGGCGGGGAATCTCCTGAGGGGAAGCTCCAGATTTGCTTGTCTCACCCGAGAGGTTCACCTGAAGGAGGACTTCTACGGGTTGGTCCCGCAACGCCCTGCGGTCGATCTCTTGGATCAACGAGAGGCGATCAACCGAGTGGATCAGGCGGAAACTTCCGAGGACCTGTTTCACCTTGTTCCGTTGAAGGTGTCCGACAAAATGCCACTCCAATGAAGGATCAAGACTTCGGATCTTGGGAAGGGCCTCCTGGACGTAATTTTCCCCAAAACAACGGAGTCCGCAGGCGGCCGCATCCCGGATGCGTTCCACTGGCACTGTCTTGGAGACGGCGATGAGTTTGACCTCCGCTGGGTTGCGGCCGCACCTTCTGCACGCAGCTTCGATCCGTTGTTGAACCTGTTCGATCCTTTTCTGGAGTTCCTTATCCATGGGGTGCCCTCATCGGTCGGAGAAGAGATTCCAAGCGTTAAGCTCCCGCAACATTTCCACAAGCTCGGGGATAGGGAGCCCCACCACATTGGTATAGGAGCCCTCGATCTCACGGATGAGAACGCTGGCGAACCCTTGAATGGCGTATCCTCCAGCCTTGTCAAACGGTTCTCCGGTTCGAAGGTACCATTCCTTCTCTTCTTGGGAGAGGGGTTTCATATGGACACGGGTGCAGACCGCACGCTTTGCCAGGATCTCGTTGCCAGGATGAAGGACGCAGACTCCGCTGTAGACCTCGTGAGCTCTACCCTGCAGCTTGTCGAGCATCCAAAGGGCCTCTTTCCGGTTTCTCGGCTTTCCAAGGATCACATCATCGATGAGCACGATAGTATCCGCCCCGATGATCCAGCGCTCGGGGTAGAGACGCCCCACCGCACGGGCCTTCTCTTCGCAGAGCCGGAGGACGTGTTCCTCTGGCCCTTCTCCTTCCAAGAGGTCCTCCTCTACACGGCTGGGAACGGAGAGGAAGGGAATCCCCAAACGCCGCAAGAGATCTTGTCTCCTTCTCGAGGCGGAGGCGAGAACGATCTTAGGCTCTGCGACCATCGCCTTTCCTCCAGGGGAGTTGGTCTTCCGAATTTACGAGCCTGTTGCGAGGATTCAGGATCCCCGAGCTTTCATGGTATCCTTTTTCTTCGTCCGGCGCAAAGGTCCTCAAGGAAGCTCTAAATAAGGAGGGATCTTCCAATTGTGTCTCCTATTGACAATCCACTTTGACATTTCCACAATTTGCACATCACTTCCAGAAGAGGAGGATGCCATGGAGTTGATGGAGATCATCCGAGGCCGTCGAAGCATCCGGCGGTTCCAGACCAAGGAGGTCCCTCAGGAGGCCATCGATCAGATCCTAGAGGCCATACGCTGGGCCCCTTCCTGGACCAATTGTCAGTGTTGGGAGGTGATCCTTGTTCGGGACCCCGACATAAAAAAGGCCCTCCAGGAGACCCTGCCCAAGGGGAATCCTGCAGCGAAGGCCATGATAGAGGCGCCGGTCCTTTTGGTCATCTGTGGAAAGCTCAAGAGCTCCGGGTACTACAAAGGGGAAGAGAGCACCAAGTTCGGGGACTGGTACATGTACGATCTAGGTTTGGCCACGCAAAACGCCTGCCTTATGGCTCATGCTTTGGGCCTTGGCACTGTCATTGTTGGGTTGTTGGACCATGATAGGGCGGCCCACATCCTCGGTGTCCCCGAAGGCTACGAGGTGGTCACGATCCTCCCTTTGGGCTATCCGGCCCAGGAGGCCAAGGCCCCCAAAAGGAGAGAGATCTCCGAATTCACCCATGAGGAGCGCTTCTGACCGGAGGCGGGCAAGCCCAAATTACTCAATAAACACAGTTAGTTGCGCAGAAACACATCTCCCCTAAAAGGCTTCTCTGCAGGGAGAGAACTGAAAAGGCCTGCAAGAGAAGGAGAGGCAGGTACGGTAGTGTGCACGATGAGCCTCTATTGAAACTCCAGGGGGCCTGGTCTCTCAACACGGTTTCCTTTTTCTCCGGTCGACCGCGGAGGAACGTTCTCCCCACCTCCTCCTGTCCCAGCGGCTAGGGGTAGGAGCCCCATTTTGGTGTGAACAGCCCCTTGGACGGGATCCGCTGCCTCGGCTCGTATCACCCCTTGTNGGTTTCAGGCCCCCTTGGAGGGGCTCCTTTCGGAGGACACCCCTGCTGATCCGGATCCAACCCNGATGGGAATCGAAGGTAGGGTTTTCAGGGGAAGGACTTGAGGTGCCTTCCCCCCTATCTGAAAGCTTGGAGCGAAATGGAGTAAATCTTGCTTAGGAGATCAGGAGGAGCGAATGGCGAACCTGTCATCTAATTGTTTGAGTTTCTCCACGATTCCGCCGTATTCCAGCTCGCTGAATGGGAGCATGGCGTTTCCGAAGAAGCCCTGTTTCCGGATCTCCATGGCCTTCCGGGAGACCTCCTGGCGGACATGATCCCAGAAGGGATGGTCGAAGGCATCCACCGATTCCGTGAGGTGTCCCTCATGGACGCAGTAGGCTGTACAGCTGACCACAGGGGGACCGTCGAAATAGGAGATGGTGGAGTTACGTTTAACCGGCATCAGAGGGCCTGTATGGCTTCCGCGCATGAAGCCCGCCACGTAGTGGCCGATACTGAAGGGGGCCAGGATTTCTCCGGTGGCGGGAAAGGCCCCTTGAACCCGAACGAGCATGATGGGATCGTCCTTTCCTGTATATTTCCCGGCGATGTTGTGGAGCCGGGTAGTGCTCACTGACACCGCCTGCTCCCCCGTATTCCTAGAGTAGATGGCCTCGACCACGAAGCGCTCCGGATCTCGAAGAAGGGCGGCGATATCGTAGAGCTCCTCCGGGGCATTGAGTTCGATGACCCGATCGGCATCTGTGTAGTTCACGTCCATGATGATGAAGCGGAACCCCTTGAACATCCCTGGTGAGAGAATCAAACCACTGTTGTACATAGGATCGCAGAAGCCAAGATAGAGGGGGAGGTTATAGGCGCCCGGATCCGTCTTGTCGGCCGCGAAAAAGAGGAAGGGCTCGTTGGGCCTCTCCTCAAATTCCAGCTCAGCGACGGCAGGCCCCAGCCCCTTGACGTTTCCGGAAAAGGCATCCTTGAGGAGATCCTGACCCGCCCCATAGAGCCCCTGTTTGCGAGCCACTTCAGCCGCTTCCCAGAAGGCGTCCCATGCCAGCTTGTGGATCTGTTCGTCGTTGACCCCTCGTTCATGGGTGCAGAGGATGGCCACATCGTCCCCAGTAAAGGAGACCTTGTAATCCATCAGGATCCCTCGCTTGTGCTCCTCAAGGTAGTTTTTCACTGCATCCAGGAGTCTCTGGCTGGGCCGGATATGCCCTCCTACGCTGCCGACGTCCGCTTTAATGGCTGTAATGGTCGTCTTCATGATGCATCCTCCTTTCTCGGCAGAGCCTGATCCGAATCGGCGTTGATTGAACCTGATGGAAGCCGCCGAGGAGACCGAAGGGAAGCGGCTGAAAAGATAGCAAAGATGGCAGGAGCTTTCAAGTGCCCCGCCTGCCACCCCGACGGATTTCAATATGAAAAAGAGGGGGGTGAATCCTCTGCCCACGGCATCGCGGGCATTTGCTCGGAGTCCCATATCGGCTTCGCTTGCGGAAGACGAAGCCACAGAGGGCGCAGGTGGGAGGAATCATCCGAATGATCTGCCGACGAGAGATGGAGCGGGCGATATGAGGAAGGTGATCCAGGACCTCTCTCTCCCGAATGCCAAGGAGGTTGCTGAGATCTCGGACACTGAGAGGGCCTTCCTCCAAAAGGGCAGCCATGCGCTTTCGAAGGGTCATACCCTCCTCCTAAGGTTTCGGAGTTCCAAGGTCATCAAACCACGATTCCCATGAAGGATCAAGGTTCGTTGACAAGCCGTCTTTCCCTTCAGTAGTCTGAAGCGGAAAAAGGCCTTTTGGGCTCGCAATGAGAAAGATTCCAGCAACCAAAAGAAGAAGATCCGAGTACCGGAGGATTCTGGAGACTCTGGCCGTAGAAGAGCGGTGTCGGGGGCGGTCCTTTCCGGTGGTGCTCGACTTCGGTTGCGGGACGGGGTGGTTCGTCTCCCATTTCTCCCGGAAGGGAAGCAGGGTATTGGGATTGGAGGTGAGGCCTGAGGCCTTGCAAGAGGCAAGGCAGCTCAGGGAGGAGGGTGGAAAGACTCTCCTTATCCTCTATTCAGGCCAGGAGCTTCCCCTGAGGGATGAAACCGTGGATCTGATTCTCTGCATTGGGGTGATACGGAGCCTTATGGATCGAGGTCCCATAGAGAGAGCTGTACGGGGGTGGCACAGGTGTCTGAGGCGGCACGGAATCCTCATCGTGGTGGAGACGGACAACCGGGCGTTGCGGAGACATCTGACACCTGATGAGATGAAAAGGAGGATCGAGGCGGGGGGGTTTCGGACCAACGCGTGGTATCCTGTTCGAAAGGTGGCATGGTGGGGGATTCGATTGATTAAATGGGGGCTCGTTCCCAAAAGGGTCTATCCCATGATCGCAGGTTGGGAATTGAGGCTGCGAAGGCGCTTCGTGTGGGGGGGAGGCAAGCGAGCCTATCTTGGGGAATTTCAGAAAGGGAAGGCGACCGATGCCCCCCTTGCCGGTCAAAGGCGGGTTTGAAGTGGGATTGGGGACGAAGAGAGTCGTTATCTGGATGATTCTGTCTCTGGCCGTTTGGGGAGTCGGATTGAGGAAAGAGTCCACCCCGGCTGCTCCGTCGGAAGGGTCTTCGCGAGTCCTCTTTTTGGAGATCTTTCAAGCCGCCACCTTGGAGGAGGCCAGGGCACTCAGAGCGGGAAGCCACGGCCGGTACCTCGGAGCGGTTCAGGAGGAGGATTTGAGAAGAGAGTTCCGCGAGGCCATCAGGGACCTGAGCGATGGTCAATGGAGCGAGCCCATCTCATGGGAGAGGGGCTACGTGGTGATCAGGCTTCTCACACCCCAAGAGGCGGCAGCTCGGAGATTTCCTAAAGGGACGCCCCGCTACTATGTCGAGCTCGGATGGGCTTATGGTGAAAGGGNGCAATACGAGAAGGAGATCGAGGCGTATAGAAAGGCCTTGGATCTGGACCCGAATCTTGCCGAGGCCTATGTCAATCTGGGAGAGGCCTTGAGGAGAAAGGCCTTGGCTCGGCAGAAGGAGGAAAGGGAGGAGGCCGCTCGAGAGGCTGAAGAACTCCTGGACGAGGCCATCGAGGCCTTCAAGGTGGCCCTTCGTCTGAATCCCCGTCTCCCCGAGGCCCACTACAACCTCGCTTTGGCCTATGTTGCCCAAGATCTTCCGGGGCTCGCTGTGATCGAGCTGGAGGAGGCCATCCGGCTGAGGCCTCAAGAGACCGCCTTTCACAAAGGTTTGGCCTCGGCCTTGATTCTGGACGGTCAATGCAACCGGGCCGCCGAGGAGATAAAGAAGGTCAGGAAGATGGGAGTGCGGATGGAGGCCGTTCTCCATCTCTGGGAGAAGCAATGCCTCTCTCTCAAACCGAAGGAGAGTGTACTCCAAGGCCGAGACGGTGACAAATGATGCTTCGATGCCCGGGCGGGATGATTGGCGGTGCTCTCTCTTTGAGCCATAAGATCCCCTTCTGGACCTTGGATTACCAGAGAGGAGAGGGTGCGTCCTCCATTTTCCAGTGAACCCCACCCGTTTCTCCCATACCCCGGAATCCAAGCCCGAAAGCCCTCTCATTCGTCCTGAAGACCCATGGAAAATAGCTGTTAGTAGCGGCAAGGCGCATTTCTCCTGCCTTGCATCTCAAGACCGTGCGACCTCCTTGGCAGTNTAGAGAGGGTTCGGCCCTTGGGTGACAGGCAGGAGGGCGAACCCCCTCATGTATCGGAGCTTTCATGAAAATAGAGGGGAGGTGTTTTTATGATTTATCCGGAGCCAGAGGTCAGAAAGGGATAGAGCGGTCCTGTGGATCGAGGATCCGGCGGAGGATCCTCTCCAAGTCTTCGGGATTGTAGTACTCGATGACGATCTTTCCCTTCCTCTTTCCTTCAAGGATGTGGACCTGGGTGGAGAGGGCCGAACGAAGTCGGTTTCGGATCTCCTCCAGGTGGGGAGAGACTTTGGGAGGGGAGAATCTCCTGGAGGGACGGGAAGAGAGATTTTGAACCAGCCGTTCGGTCTCCCGCACCGAGAGCCGTTTGGAGACGATCTTTTCGATGAGTCGTTCGTGGAGCTCCTGAGGAACCGAAAGGAGACAACGGGCGTGTCCGGCCGAGATGGCTCCCTCCTCCAAGGCGGCCTGAGCCTGAGGGGAGAGTTTCAGCAGACGTAGGGCGTTGCTGATGGTGGATCGGTCCTTGCCAAGCCTCTCGGCCAAGGCCTCTTGAGTGAGGCCGTGAAGTGTGAGCAGCTTCTGGTAGGCTCGGGCTTCCTCGAGAGGGGTCAAGTCCTCCCTCTGGAGGTTCTCGATGAGAGCCACCTCCATGGCCTCCCTGTCGGATAGGTGACGGACTATGGCTGGAATCCGTTCCAAGCCTGCCAGCTTTGCAGCTCGGAGACGCCGTTCTCCGGAGATCAGTTGGAACCGGCGTCCCATAGGTCTCAAAATCACCGGGGAGAGGATGCCGCGTTGTTGGATGGTGCGGACCATCTCTTGGAGGGACTCCGGATCGAATCGTCTTCGGGGCTGGTCCGGGTGAGGGTCGATGTCCTCGATGGGACAGAGAAATGGGCTGCCCTCTTCCTGCAAATCCGCCGGAGGGATTAGGGCATCGAGCCCTCGGCCCAAGCCTTTGGGCTTCTTCATGAGGGACCTCCTTGGCCGTGGAGGAGCTCCCGAGCCAGGGAGAGATAAGCCTTGGCCCCGGCGCATGAGATGTCGTAAAGCAGCACTGGTTTTCCGTGGCTAGGAGCCTCTCCGAGCCGGACGTTTCGAGGAATGACCGTCCTAAAGACCCGGTCCGAGAAATGTCGTCTTACCTCTTGCTCTACCTGACGGGAGAGGTTGTTACGGCCGTCGAACATGGTCAGAAGGATGCCCTCGATGAACAGACGAGGGTTGAGTCTCGAACGGACAAGCCGAAGGGTCCGGAGGAGGTGAGAGAGCCCTTCCAAGGCATAATACTCGCATTGGAGCGGGATCAAGACCGAGTCGCAGGCCGCAAGAGCGTTGATGGTGAGAAGTCCTAGCGATGGAGGGCAGTCCATTATGACGAAGCGGAAGAGATTGCGGTCGAGATGGGAGAGGGCCGTGGCCAGACGAAACTCCCGCTGGGGTTCCCGAATGAGTTCCACTTCGGAGCCGATAAGGGAAGGAGAGGAGGGGACCAGGGAGAGTTGCGGCATCTGCGTCTTTCGGATCACATCGGGGAGAGAGACTTCTCCCAGTAAGACATGATACAGCTGNGGCGCATGGGAATNTTTGTTGAAACCCAGACCTGAGGTGGCGTTGGCCTGGGGGTCGCAGTCGATCAACAGAGTGGGCATCTCAGCAGCCGCCAAGGCCGCCCCCAGGTTGACAGCCGTGGTGGTTTTTCCAACTCCTCCCTTCTGATTGGCGATGGCGATGACCCTCACGGGAGATGATCCCCCTCGGAATCCTTTGTCCGGGAACACGGAGCCACCAGGCCCATCTCTTGGAAGACAAAGCGGTCCCAAGGTGGAAGGGGATATCCAGACTGACGCCGGGGATCGGACCTCCTCTCCGTCTCCCTCCTTGGGGCCAACCCGCCCTATTCTACCGGGTTTCGGAAGCCTTCTCCAGGGTACAGATAGTCTATTTCGCGTTTCACGTGAAACATCCGATTTTTTCTACCACCATGATCCGTCTCCTTCGGCCCGTGCCAGGAAGACGCACCGATACGTCCCTTTGTACCCNCAGACGCCAATCCTTCAGCTTCCGTCCGAGTTCCTCCAGATCAACGGAAGGCCCCAACATGAGAAGGAGTATCCCGTCCTCCATCAGGAGATCCATTGCCCAGGGGATCCACTGCGTTGGGGCGGCTACAGCGCGGGCGACGATGGCCTCATAGGGTCCATCCACCGTGAAGTCGATGCCGATGCGGCAATGAAAAACCTTTGTCTGCTTCAAGGCTAGAAGCCGTATTACCTCTTTGAGGAAGCTCACCCTGCGCCTTTTGGCTTCGGCCATATGGAGAATCAGCGAAGGTCGTGCGATCTTCAAGGGTACTCCAGGAAGGCCAGCCCCCGAACCGATATCCAGGAGGCGCTGTCCTTCTTGTATAAAAGGAATGAGGGTGAGTGAATCCAGCAGATGCCACCGAACCAGTGTCTGCGCGTCGTCCCGACCTACCAGCCGGAAGACCCGATTCCACTCCTGNAGGATCTCGATATAGCGTCGAAATTGATTCAGGTGAGATTCATCCAATTGGATCCCAAAGGCTCTCCGAGCTTCCCTTCGGAGGAAACGGAGCTCCACGGTGATGGGGTCTCTCATCTCCCCTACTTTCCGATACAGAACTTCTCGAAGATCCGGTGGAGGACCTCTCCGTCCGCGCGCCTTCCCAGGATCTCTTCCAGGGCCGCGATGGCGTCCCGGAGGTCAGAGGCGATCAATTCCACGTAAAGTCCTTGACGGAATCCCTCCAGAGCTCGGTTTACGTCTTGAAGGACCCTCTCCAGAAGCTCTTTATGACGGAGATTGCTCAAAAGGAACTCTTCGGTGCCGACGGTTCCCATAAGGAGCTCCCTGGCTGTATCGAGTAGGCGTTCCAGTCCTGTGCCGTCCTTGGCCGATATGGAAAGGACGGGGAAGGATTGTGCGAAGTCTGGAAGATCCTGGGGGAAACAGCGTTGGGGGAGGTCGGATTTGTTCAGGGCCACGATGCAGGGGATCTTCTGCATGAGGGCGGCCACAGGAGAGACATCCACGTCGAAGGGACGGCTTCCATCGACAACCCAGATGATGAGATCCGCCTGGGGGATACGCTCCAGGAGGAGCCGGAGCCCCTCGGCCTCAATGGGGTCCTGGGGGGGTCGAAGCCCGGCCGTATCGATGGCCCGGATGGGGAGTCCCTTCCACTCGAGGGTCTCCTCCACAAGGTCCCGGGTTGTCCCGGGGATCTCCGTCACGATGGCCCGCTCATAGCCGAGCAGGGCGTTGAGCAGGCTGGATTTTCCGGCATTGGGGGCACCTAAGATCGCCACGTGGGCCCCTTCTTTGCAGAGCTTTCCACGGCCGTAGGTGAGGATCAGTTCCTTGAGGCGGTGCTCCACGTTCTGGAGCGGGAGCAGGACCTGTGTAGGGTCGGGAGGGGGGATATCCTCCTCTTCGGGAAATTCGATCTGGGCTTCCAGGAGGGCGAGGACCTCCAGGATCTCGTCCATGGTCTCAAGGAGATGACGGGAGAGCCTCCCCTTCAGTTGACGACGGGCCATCTCCAGTGCGGAACGTGTATTGGCCTGGATCAAGTCCACTACGGCCTCGGCCTGGGTCAGGTCGATCCGACCGTTGAGAAAGGCCCGAAGGGTGAACTCTCCTGGCCTGGCCAGGCGGGCTCCGAGACGGAGCAGGAGGTCCAGGATCTCTTGTAGGACGCGAGGGCCTCCGTGAGCCTGGATTTCCAGGCAGTCTTCGCGGGTATACGTGTGGGGAGCCCGCATGAGGACGACCAGGGCTTCGTCGATCATATGGCCATCCTCGGGATCGATGATTTCTCCATAGCAGAAGCGGTGGGAAGGAAGGGGATGAGAGGCTCGGGCAGGAACGAAGACCTTTTGGGCCAAGGACTCGCACTCAGGTCCACTGGCCCGGACAATGCCGATGCCGCTCAGTCCCAAGGGGGTGGCGATGGCCGCGATGGTACGATGATCCCAAAAGCCATCCTTCATGTCCTGCGCTTCGTTCTTCTAGGCTCTCGGTTGCCGCGTTTCAGGCCGATCATGATCTTTTTAAAGGGACCGTCTCCCATGCTTCGGGTGAACACCTCGGGGTCTTCTTTGAGCTGGAGATGGATGATCCTGCGATCATGGGCGCTCATGGGATTGAGGACCACGGATCGGCCGGTCTCCTTAACCTGCTCTGCCGTCCGTAAGGCAAGTCGCCTCAAATTGGCCAGCTTTCTCTCCCGATATCCATCTGCATCAAGTACGATCTTCCGGGGATTGGGAGAACCGCGATTGGAGATCTTATTGACGAGGTATTGGAGGGCGTCAAGGACCTCCCCATTCTTCCCGATGGCGATACCGAGGTCCTCTCCGGTGATATCGATGGTCAAGGGATCCTCGGACCCCCTCACATAAGCCCCTTTGCATTTCAAGCCTGCCCTGTCACAGATCTCCTGGAAGACATGAAGGGGATCCCTTGGTTCGTCTAGCTTTTTCCAAGCCCGGATAGTGACGGATTCCTTGCCGAGGATTCCCAAAAGACGCCTCTTTTGCTCCACTACGGTGTAGTCTAGATCTTCCACCCGGAGATTCCGTTCTTCACAGATTTTTTGCAGGGCCTCTTCTACAGATCGACCTTCAGCCTCGAAATATTCCATGGTCTTCCTCCAGAGCTACTCCAATCGAGCCTGAATGTATACCTGCTGCACAATGGAAAGAACGTTGTTGATGAGCCAATAGAGTACGAGGCCCGAGGGGAACGAGATAAAGAGGAAGGTGAAGAAGACAGGCATAAACATCATCAGCTTTGCCTGAGTAGGATCCCCCATGGAGGGCGTCATCTTCTGCTGGATCAACATGGAGAGACCCATCAACAAGGGAAGGGGTCCGATTCCCTCGATCCCGAAGATGCTGACGCCGGCCGGAAATTTCAACAGGTAATCTGGTGCGGCCAAGTCTTTGATCCAGAGGCAGAATGGGGAATGTCTGAGTTCAATGGAGTCTAATAAGGCCTTGTACAAGGCAAAAAAGACCGGTATCTGCAAGAGCATAGGGAGACAGCCACTCATAGGATTGACCTTGTGGGTTTTATATAACAACATCATTTCCCGATTCATGTGTTCTCGGTCGTTCTTAAATCGTTCTCGTATTTGCTTGATTCTGGGCTGAATGCGTTGCATTTCCTTCATCGACGCATAACTTTTATGTGTCAAAGGCCAAAACAGTAGTTTTATTAAGATCGTCAAGACGATTATTGCGATTCCATAATTATGGGTAAATTTGTTGATACCAATAAGAAGGAGGAGGAGTGGTTTAGAGATCAATCCAAAGAATCCGAAATCGAGAGCCTGATCCAGGTGGTGTCCTGCGGCCTTGAGATCCTTGAGGGTTTTGGGTCCCAAGTATAGAGTGTATCTGGCCTGATGGGAGGTCTCCTCTCGAAGTTCTTGGGAAAGGGTCAGCAGCGTTCCTTGGCGCATCGGCTCGAGGGTCAGGAGATTCTTTCCGGGATTGAGGGGAATGATGGCTGAAAGGAAGTACTTCAGGGCATAACCAGCCCAATCCACCTCCAAGCGTTGTCCTTTGAGGTCTTCCACATCTTTGATCTCTGAGAAGTCGTTATTGGAGAATGTAACGGGTCCAGCAAACCCCGCCCAGCGGTTCTTTCGCTTGACGTTGATGTGGGGCCAAAGGAGCCCCACCGTTTGGGCAATGGGCCGTCCCTGGGCGTCCTGCAAGGAGATAATGAGGTCCATCATGTAACGATCCCCAAAGAAGGTCATCTCCTTGGTCAATGTTATGCCGTTGGGTAGGGAGGCGACTCCCTTCAGGCGGATCTGCCCTTCGTTGGGGACGTGCACAGTCCCTTCAATTCCGAAATCCAAGACCGACTCATTGAGGAGAGGATCCAGACGTTCATCCACCCGCACGGCCAAAGGAAAAGGGCCGTCTTCCTGAGGAGATTCGATCAGGTCGATGGGAGGGGAATCAGGATCCAAGGATTCGCGGTATCCCTTGAGCTTCCAGCTGAGAAGTCTTCCTCCCTTAGTGCTGATCCGGGCCTCGTATAGTGGTCCCTCTATGGTGATGATCCGTTCCGGAATCGAAGTCATCGGAGCCGCACCAGTTGGCATGGGGAGGGGTGAAGAGAGTGGTGCGGATTCCTTTTCGCCCTCCGAGGAGACTGCCTCCGGGAGAGAGATGGGTCCTCTCTCCTGGACTTTTTCCTCCGATTTCGAGGCCTCTTGTTGTGGAGGGGGTGGCGGCGAGACCCACATACTCCAGATGGTCACGATGAGCATCGATATGGCAAAGGCAAGCAGTGCCCGTTTTTCCATCAATCCACCTCAAAGATAGAATGGGGGCCGTTCAGGGGACGGGATCATAGCCGCCGGGAAACCAAGGATGACATCGGAGAACCCGTTTGACGCTCAACCACACGGCCTTGGCGAGCCCATATTTTTCGAGGCAACCGATGGCGTATAAGGAACAACTAGGATAGTACCGACATCGGCGAGGAAGGAGCGGAGACAGTATCGTTCGGTACCCTCGAATGACCAGGATCAATGCTCTCCGAAGCATCTTAGGCCCAACGGCTCAATAAGGTCCTGAACTCCCGCTGGATTCGATGGTAGTCCAAAGAGTCGGCCGGACTTTTCAGGACCACCACAACGTCGATGGATAGGGCGTCTATGGAGGGGGTCTTCCTAAAGACCTCTCGGATATATCGTTTCACTCGATTCCTGGAGACCGCATCTCCCAGTTTCTTCGATATGGAGATCCCAAGTCTGGAGATGCCGAAGGAATTCCTCCTGACTATCAACTGAAGAACCTGGCCGTGCAGCCTTCGCCCCCTTCGAAAGGCCCTCCTGAAATCCGATCGCGACCGAATGCGCTTTGTTCGACAAAACCCCTGAGGCCGTCTGCAGCGCAAAGGTCCTTTTGTCGATCCACGAATCACTAAACGGTCAACCGCTTCCTTCCCTTGGCCCGTCGTCTTTTCAATACCAATCTTCCCGATTTTGTCCGCATCCTAGCTCGAAATCCGTGGGTCCGCTTTCGGCTGATATTGCTGGGTTGATAGGTCCTCTTCATGGGATCCCTCACCGAGGATTGAAATGGATCTACCTCTTTGATTTGTTGGAATTATTTATTTTTTCAAAATCACGAATAGATGTCAAGGCCATCCTATTTTCAGGGCCTGGATGGGTATGAGGTAGTTGGCACTTTAGGGACGGGATGTGGGGACGATGGGGAAACATCTCCCAACTAAGGGCCGCCAGCTGGAGGGACAATGGCTACTGGACTCTCTGTTGAATTTCATGGTATAGGAAAGTCCATGTCCAGGGAGTTTCCCCATCGACCCGTTTTGGCCGTTGCCGGGGTGGTCTTCCATCGAGGACGGGTCCTTCTCATCCGGCGCGGCAGAGAACCGGCTCGGGGACAGTGGAGTATCCCGGGAGGAGTNGTTCGTCTGGGAGAGACTTTGGAAGAGGCCCTTCGGAGGGAGATCCGCGAGGAGACCGGGGTGGAGGCCATTCCTCTTGGCCCGGTGGAGGTGGTGGAGCGGATTTTGCCCACGGAGGATGGCCGGATTCGATTCCATTACGTCATCGTGGACTTCGTCTGCCGCTACAAAGAGGGGGTTCCTTGCGCCGCAAGCGACGCCTTGGAGCTCCGGTGGGTGCCCATAGAGCGTCTGGGTGCGTTGGACCTGCCGAAAGAGACCCGGAAGATCATTGAGAAAGCCCACGATTACAGGGGTACCGCAGGATTGACCTTTTGGCCTCTGGACCGGAGCCAAGAGTCGGCGGAGAGGGATTCTCCGCCCTCCTAGAACGAGTCGTGGAGGAAAGGGCTGGGGCAGGGGGGTAGATCTGTCAGAACTGGAGGTTCCTGTTGGAGAGAAGACTTCCTTACAGCCATTGGTGTTATGTCTGCGGCAAGGACAATCCTCTGGGGTTTCGTATTGTCTTCAGCGCTGATTCGGGAGGTCGGGTCAGAGCTCGTTACACACCTGAGGAGCACAGACAGGGCTATCTCGGCGTGATTCACGGTGGGGTGCTCTCTACTCTGCTGGATGAGACCATGGGGTGGGCCCCCGCCCTGAGGACCCGCAGGCTCTATGTGACAGGAGAGCTGCGGGTCCGGTACTTGAACCCCTTCCCCATAGGAAGAACCATGCTCGTGGAGGGATGGGTGGAGAGCCTCTCAAGGAGGATGGCCGTTACGGGAGGCGAGGTGCGGGATGAGGAGGGGGTCGTATACGCCAAGGCATCGGGAAAGTATCTCCCCATGAGCAAGGAAGAGACCGACAGGATTCAGGCCTTGCTCATTTACGATGAAGAGACGATCCGCCTCTTCGANTAGATCCACTCCCTGACGCAACCGATGGAAGGTCGTCGGTGAGATCCCTGTTGAAATTCATCCTCCCAGGTAGGCCTTTTTGACCTCAGGGTCTTCCAAGAGCTGGTGGGCGGCCCCTTCCAGGACCAAATGGCCGTTTTCCAGGACATACCCCCGTTGAGAGAACTTCAGGGCCATATGGGCGTTCTGCTCCACCAGGAGGATGGTGGTCCCCTCCTGGTTGATCTCCTTCAGGGCATCGAAGACGTTCATCATCAGCAGGGGGGCCAACCCCATGGAGGGCTCATCCAGGAGCATCACCGTGCGGCCGCTCATGAAGGCTCGGCCTATGGCCAGCATCTGCTGTTCCCCTCCGCTGAGGGTGCCGGCCTTTTGNTTTTGTCGTTCCTCTAGCCTGGGGAAGATGCTGAAGACCCTCTGAAGATCCCTTTGGATTCCCNCGCGGTCCTTCCGTGCAAAGGTTGCCAGCTTCAGGTTCTCCATGACCGTGAGGTTTTCGAAGAGCCTTCGCCCTTCGGGCACATGGGAGATGCCCAGCTCGCTGACGACCCGGTCGGGAGGGAAGGCGAGCAGGTCTTTTCCATCGAAAATCATTCGGCTTCCCGGCTCCACGGGGACGAGCCGGGAGATGGCCCTGAGGGTTGTGCTCTTGCCCGCCCCGTTGGCTCCGATGATGCAGACGATCTCTTTGGTGTCGATTTGGAAGCGGATCCCATGGAGGGCCCGAATCCTTCCGTAGGATACCCGCAGATCCTCCACTGAAAGCAACATCAGAACACCTTTTCCTTGCCCAGGTAAGCCTCAATGACCCGGGGGTCGTTTTGGATCTCTTCCGGGGTCCCTTGGGCAATGACCTCCCCGAAGACGAGGGCCTGCACCACCTCGCATAGCTCCATGATGACCCGAAGGCGGTGCTCGATGACGAAGATGGCCATGCCCAGTTCCCGATGGACCTGACGGATGATCTCAACCATCTCCACCAGTTCTTCAGGGGTCATTCCCGCAGTGGGCTCGTCCAAAAGGAGGAGTTTGGGCTCTGTGGCCAACGCTCTGGCCAGTTCGACCCTCCTTTGGACTCCGTAAGGGAGATTGACCACCAATTGATCCGCAAAACTCTCTATGCCGACCAGCTCGAGCAGGGTGTAGGCCTTCTGTTCGATTTGGGCTTCCTCTATGCGTCGTCGTGAGGTGTCGAGAAAGGCCCCGATCAGTCCATAGCCGATTCGGGAGTACCGGGCCAGCTTGACGTGATCCAGGACGGTCATATGTCGCCAAAGGAGCATGTTCTGGAATGTCCGAGCGATTCCCATGGAGGCGATCTGGTGGGGCTTAAGACCGTTGATGCGTTTCCCCTGGAAGAAGATCGCTCCCCGCGTGGGCTTGTAGACCCCCGTGATGAGGTTGAAGACAGTGGTCTTTCCAGCCCCGTTGGGACCGATGAGGCCGCGGATCTGACCGGGCTGGATTTCCAGCTCGTAGTCGTGGACCGCGCGGAGCCCGCCGAATTCGTGGGTCATCTTCTCGATCTGTAAAAGCGCCATTCCTCTACCCCTTGTCGTCCTCCTTGAACTTGGGTCGGAGAAGGCTCTCCATGTCGAATTCCCTGAACGCGATGAGCCCGGTGGGCCTGAAAATCATCACCAAGATCAGCAGAAGCGGGATGATGATCCATTTGAAGATCTCCAACGGCCTTAGCGCCTCGCCGAGGAGGCTGATGGTCACTGCTCCGACGATGGAGCCGTGCACCGAGTTGAGACCTCCGAAGTAGACCATAGCCAGCAGTTCGGCCAGTCTCTGAATGCCGAAAGTCCCGGGGTTGACGTAGCGCAACACGTGGGCAAACAGCCCCCCAGCCACTCCGGCCCAAAAGGCGCCGAAGAGGAAGGCGGCGATCTTGGTGCGACGGGTATCAACGGTCATGGCGCTGGCGGCCATCTCGTTGTCACGGACGGCGTTGAGGGCCTTGCCTAGGGTCGATCGGACGAAGTTGTTGATCATCCATATGCAGGCTACGGTCCAGAGGAAGACCGTCGGGAGGGCGGCCAGATCAGGCTGGCCTCTCAGCCCCCGAGGCCCTCCCACCACCTCTAGATTCTCGATGAAGCTCTTGACGATGAACATAAAGGCCAACGAGATGATGGCCAGATAGTCCCCTCGGGTCCGGAAAGAGGGGATGGCCACGGCCAAGGCTCCGATGGAGGCGACCAGCCCCCCCACCACAAGGGCCAAGGGAAAGAGGAAGGGTCCTAGGGCTGGGGGAAGCAGTGGAGGGCCGAAGAGTTTGTCCTTGGCGAAAAAAAGGACTGTAAGGATAGATGTGGAATAGGCTCCCAAGGCCATGAAGCCGGGGTGGGAACAGGAGAACTCCCCCATGTACCCGTTGATGACGTTGAGGCTCAAAGTCAACATTACGGCTACCAGAGTGAGCTTGAGCACGATGACGCGATAGTCGCTGATTCCGGACCATAAGTGCAGGATGGCGTATAGGAGACCAAGATGAAGGGCAGCCGAGAGGGTCAGGGGGATTTTGGCCAGAAGGGCTGCGATGGAGTTAGTCACCGCAGAGGCGAACCGTCCTATGAGTGCAACGGGCAGACCGTAGATGAGGATCTCGTAGAGGACGGCGCTGGGGATCAGCACGGGTTTTTTCAACATAATGACGAACCCAAACAAGACCGGCACCTTGGGTAGACCCAACCGCCAAGCTATCTCCGCTCCCACCAAGTTCTCCAGCACCACCGCTGTCAGGAATCCCAAGAGCCAGCCCAACATAGGGGTCCGGGCGAACCATTCTCTCAGCAGGCCTTTGGGAGCTCGGTTTCCATACGAGGTTGTGTTTTCCATTTTCACCCTTTGCATCCCCAAATCCTCTTCATCCTTCTTCCAAATGCCGGGGGATTCTCCATCCTCTGTGGACTCAGAGCCTCAGCCTCGCGCTGTAAGGCTCGCCGAAGAACCCGTGAGGCCGGAAGACCAAGATCACTAGGATAATGGAGTAGGCGATCAAGTCCCGAAATGTGGACGGGAAGATCATGGCCACGAAGATCTCGATGAAGCCCAGGAGGAATCCGGCCAGTGTGGCCCCGATGATAGAGCCCCGTCCCCCCAAGATGGCCGCCACAAAGGCCTTCCATCCGATGAGGATCCCCATGTAGGGATCCAGGACCGGGTAGGCTACTCCGAAGAGGATCCCGGCCGCTGCGGCCAAGGCTGAGCCCAGTGCAAAGGTCAAGGCCGCGATGGTATTCAGGGGAACACCCATCAGCGGCACCACTACGTAATCGAAGGCCATGGCTCTCATGGCCATGCCCCATTTAGTCCTTCGGACAAACTGGTGGAGGGCCAGGGATAGGAAAGCGGCCACGATGACGATCATGATCTTCTTGTTGGTAATGAAGACGCCGCCCACGTTATATGTGGCCGTCTCGATAAGCGGGGGAAAGCTGACTCGTTGGGCCCCCAAAAGGGCCAAATTCCCTGTCTCCAAGATAATCCCGATCATCAGGCCGGTGATGGCGGCTGAGGCCCGTGGGGCATCCCTTAAGGGACGGTATCCAACTCGCTCCACCAGCATCCCCACAAAGGAGGTCAGAAACATAGAGAAGATAATGGTAAGGACTAGGATGAGCCAGTTGGGCAGGGCCACCGCTCCCATGGCGGAGAGGGAGATGAGGAGCGTGGAGACACCGAAGCCGATATAGGCCCCTACCATGAAGATGTCTCCATGGGCGAAGTTGAAAAGCATCAGGATACTGTAGACCATAGAGTAGCCCAGGGCGATCAGTGCGTAGAAGCTCCCCCATTGGAGGGCGTTGATGAGGTTTTGGAAGAAGAAGACCATAGGGGTGCTCCTTGATAGTACGTGGAAGAGGGCGGGCGCGGGGATCTAGGCCCCGGCCCGCCCTCGTTCGAAACCTAATGGATGGGGGAAGGGAAAGTCGATTCCGACCGTGTCGGAGCCTCCTTCCAGTCCCATCAGNTCCCTCATGGACAGACGGACTTGTAGAACTCGAATTCTCCCTTCTCGCTGATCCTTACGATAACGGCGCACTTGATGGGATCGCCTTCCTCAGTGAAGGTCATCTTTCCGGTGATCCCCTCGAACTCCTTGATCTGAGCCAGGGCGTCCCGCACGCACTGTCGGTCCTTCTTGAGGTTGCCGGTGATATTGCCGCAGTCCTCGATGGCCTTCTGNACGATGCGAAGCGAATCCCAGGTCAGGGCCGCCACGTCGTCGGGGACGTACCCGTACTTCTCTTTGTACCGGTCGATGAAGGCCTTAGTGGCCCCGGTTGCCCCGGCCGCCGCATAGTGGGTGCTGAAGAAGAGCCCGTAGCAGTCCTTGCCGCATAGTTTCACCGTCTCGGCCGAGCCCCAGCTGTCGCTTCCGACAATGGGCTTGTTCCATCCGAGCTGGTGGGCCTGCTGGACGATGAGGGCCACCTCATTGTAATACTGGGGCGTAAAGAGGACATCGGCGCCGGATTTGATGATCTTGGTCAGCTGGGAGCTGAAGTCTGTATCCTTGGTGGTGAAGCTCTCAAAGGCCACCACCGAACCGGGTCCGTGGAGCTTCTCCCAGGCTTCTTTGAAGAACTCGGCCAGCCCCTTGGGGTAGTCGCTGGCCACATCGTAAAGGACGGCAGCTTTGGTGAAGCCGAACTCCTCGGTGATGAAGTTGGCAAGCACGGGTCCCTGAAAGGGATCCAAGAAACAGCCTCGAAAGACATAAGGTCGATCCTTGGTGGTGTCGGGATTGGTGGACCACGGGCTGATCATGGGGGTCTTGTAGTTGTTGGCCACCTCGCCTGCAGGCACGGCCTGTTTTGAGGCCTGAGGGCCTACGATGGCCAGGACTTCGTCCTCGGTAATGAGCTTGGTGTTGACCTTTACTGCGGAGTCGGCCTTGGATTCATTGTCCTCGATGACTAGTTCTACTTGATAGGTCTTCCCCCCCACTTTCAGTCCGCCTGCGGCCTTGATGTCTTCAAGCCACATCAGGGCGGCATATTTGGTCCCTTCCCCCACCTTGGGGATGTCCCCGGTCAAGGGGGCGTTGATGCCGATCCGGATGACCTTCGGCCTCGCCCATCCCGAAGGGGCGATCACCAAACCCGCCAATGCAATGAATACCAAAATCCACAATCCTTTACGCATTGGAAACCCCTCCTTGACTTCCTAAAGATCCTTGCTGATGAACACTTGCATTCCTTGCCGCACCGGCCTGCAGCGGGGTCCAGCCCCCTCTACCACCACCTCCCTATTTGTTTTGTTTTTCCCCGACCCTCGACCGCACATCAATGAGGTTTGGGATCAGAGGACAATCCCCTTGGAACGAGGGAGACAGCCCCTCACGATNTTAAGGAGTTTCCCTACCATATTTTCGTTCACATTGCAAATANTTGGACGAGCTCTGGAGGAGAACGCAAGTGAGGTTCTCTCTGTGGAGGGGTTACCCGCTGGATTCGGTCTCCTTCCAGGAAAGGTCTTCAACGGGTCGATGGAGATAAAGAGGTTCCAACCGATGGTCAAGACTAAAAGGATAGGGGAAGGCCTGGGTATTCCCCCAGGCCTTCCCCTGGGAGAGGATCNTTTCCTCGAGGGGTCAGTAGTTTAAGACGGCATTGGCAGAGAGGACCTCCTCGGTGAAGACCGCCGCCGCAATGGGTTGGGCCTCTTCGATGAGTTCCGATTTGTCGATTTGTCTGAACTGTATACAAGGGGTGCAGAGATAAAGTTTCCCTCCCTGAGCCAGGAAATCGTCCACCAGCTTCTTCAGGGGCGGCATCCCCCCTGCGAATACATGGTTCATGCACCCTTTGCGGGCGAGCATCACTGCAGGCCCCATGAGAACGACCACGGCCTCCACCTCCATGGCCAGGGCCCCGTTGGCATGTACAAAAGGGAGTGTGGCTCTCTCGGGGTCATCGGCTCCGTGGGTGACGACGTAGAGGATCTTTTCCTTTTTCTCTTGGCTCATGAGTCCTTCCTCCTGGTTGAGAGTTGAATTAATCGGCCCGATTAGCCGGCCTCCCCTCCTCGGCCGAGTCTCCTTCCCCAGAACTCATGGATCAAGATGGCCACAGGTCTGTAGACGGCATGGGCGAATTTGCTGAAGGGTATAAGGATCAGAAGCTCAAGGGCCAGCACTATGTGCATCAGGAATGCGGCGTAACCCCATGGGGGGGAATCGGCGGGCAAATATACGGCGATCTCTAGGATGAATCCACTAAGGGCCACCGCCCAAAGTAGCCCAAGCAGGAGCCAATCGGAGAGGAGCGACCGCGCGAAGGCGCTTCCTCCCGTGCGGGACAGCCGATGTAACAAGGCCGCAGTGGTCCCATAAAGGAGCGCAAGCCCCGCCAGCGTGCCCAATAGGCGCGGTGGGTACCAAAGGGGGACGTAAGAGCCCGGCTCTTTAAATAGGAGATCGAGGGTCGTGGCCCCCCAAAGACCCAGGAAGCCCCACATGATGGAGAGGTGGATCCATCGACGGCTGAGGTACCACGGCTCTCCCTCGGTCATCTGGGAGTGGCAGTCCACGAACTTCCTTTGGGCTGCAAGCTCCAGGACCGTCCCCTTGAGGGCCTCCCAGGCATCACGGAGCATTCCCTCTTTTCCTTTGGGGAGTGGAGGGAGGTTTTCGATGAAGTTTTTCAGGAAGTTGGCCATATTGGCCAAGGCGGCCAGCCCGGCTAAGGCGAGGACCAAGATTCCTGCGTAGTGAAGCCACTCCAGATCGATGAACCCCAAAAGGTCCAGCTTGTCTGGATTTGCTCTGCCTCCTGAGGCGAGGAATATCCCCACGAAGACCACCGCCAGCAGTGCCATGAGGGCAAAAGTGAAGGGAGTGGATGTGTAGAGCCTTCGGGCGAGACCCGTCAAGTCCCATTGGGAGATGAAATACCTCCGCGCTGAGGCCATGAACTCGCCCGGGTCCGCCTGACGGGGACAGGTCTCGGAACACTCCCCGCAATAGTAACAGAGCCAGACCTCCTTGGAGGCTGCAAGTCGTTCCTTCATGCCCAGTTGGGCGTAGCGTACCATCCGGCGGGGAAAGGTGTCGGTCCCCTGGGAGTAGGGGCATACGGCCGTGCAGTTTCCACAGTTAAAGCACCCCGAGATGTCGAAGGCCCCGAAGCGCTTCAATGTGGGAAGAAACGAGGGATCTACCCGAACGCTCATTTTCTTATTCCTCCTTGAGTGCATAGGCCGGGTACGAGTCCCATTGTTCGCTCTCGATTACCCTTCCGTACTTTTTCAGACCCATGAGGAACCAAAATACCGTCTGAGGCGAAAGCCCTGTCTCTCCGGCGATCTCTGGGACCGTCTTGGGGCCATTCTTCAGTGCCTGGAGGAGCTCTCTCTGGATTCGATTCTGCTCCTTCACCCGGGCCCGGACCCGCCCTACGATCTCCTTGCGGGCCTCCCGCAGGGACTTCAGGTCCTGGGCCTGGCTGGACTCACTACCAGCCGAGCCGTTCCGACTCATGATTTGCCTCCTGACACCTCCTCGGGGCCCACAAGTGCATCCACCATGGCCTCGTACTGATCGAGGGTCCATCCGGCCACGCTGATGGCCCCATGAGGACAGACGGCAGCACAGGCCCCGCAGCCGCGGCAAAGGGGCGGATTGACAACGGCCCGCTTCACAGGGCCTGCTTCGCTGTCCGTCTCCACGATCTCCAGGGCCCCTTCATAGCCGCAGTCCTCCAGGCACTTCTCACAGCCGTCACACAGGCTTGGATCCACACGCGCCACGAAGGGCTCGAGCTCTACATATCCTTTGAAGAGTATGGAGGAGACCTTGACTGCAGCGGCCGAGGCCGAGGCACAGCTCTCCGTGATATCCTTGGGCGCCTGACATGTTCCGGCCAGGACCACACCTCCCACTGAGACCTCCACNGGCCGAAGTTTGGGATGGACCTCGAGAAGAAAGCCGTCATCTCCAATGGGGAGCTTGAGCTGCTCTACAAGGTGCTCCGTTCCTCTCGGTTCCATGCCTACGGCCAGGACCACGAGATCCACCTCCACCTCCACCTCCTCGCCCCAGGTGAGGGTGTCCTTGGCGCGTACCAACAGCGGATACTCCCCTGAAGAGGGGCCCACCACCGGGGGGTCCGCGGGTTCGAATCGGAAGAAGAGCACGCCTCGCTGCGAGGCCCTCTCATAGTAATTCTCATGGCCTCTGCCGTAGGTCCTGATGTCTCGATAGAACTCGTAGACGTTGATATGGGGGAAGCGTTTCTTGATCTCACTGGCGGCCTGAAGTGTGGCTGTGCAGCAGACCCGGGAGCAGTACTCGTTGAGGCTTCCGTCGGGCCCTGGTTCGTGGATTCCAGGGATCTGACGGCTGCCCACGCAGTGGATGAATGCCACGGCCCGTATGGGCTTGTCCTCCACCTCCAGTGGGCCGTCGGAAGAGAGCAGTCGGATGAACTCGGGCAGGGAGATCACCCGGGAGTGGTCGCCGAAGCCGAATTCGCCCTTGCGAGGGGTGTAGTGCTGAAACCCTGTGGCGACCACGATGGAGCCTACATAGAACTCCTCGATGGAGGCTGGAGGGATGGGGGAGTCCACGCGGGCCCCTTGGAAGGGGACAAAGGAGAGAGAGGGGGTGTCTCCGCCTTCCTTGACTGACCCTTTGCGCCTCACCACGACCCGAAAGTTGCCGATGCTTCCAGAGGCCCCTATTACCTCGGCTTGGGTCAGAAGACGGATGTTGGGATGTCGGACCACGGCCAATGCCAGCTTGAGGATCAGTTCCTCGGCTTTTTCCTCGGTGGGATAGACCCGGTCCAGTTGGGCCGCCTGCCCCCCCAAATAGGATTCCCTCTCCAGAAGGGTCACACGAACCCCTCGGCGGGCGAGATCCAGGGCCGCTTTCATCCCGCTGACCCCCGCACCGATGACCAGGGCATGGTCTTGAGCTTCCACCCGGATGGGCTCCAGGGGATCGAGCCTGGTGGCCTTGGCCACGGCTGCAGCCACCAGTCGAACGGCCTTTTCCGTGGCTTCCTTGGGATGGGCGTGATGGACCCAACTGACCTGCTCCCGGATATTGGCGTGCTCGTAGAGGTAGTCATTGAGCCCTGCTCTCTTGAGGACCCCCCGGAAGGTCATTTCGTGAAGCTTGGGGGAGCAAGAGGCCACCACGATGCGGTTGAGACCCTCCTTATGGATATCCTCAAGGATCATGGCTTGGCCTGGATCCGAGCACATAAAGGTGTTGGTGCGGGCCACAGCCACTTGGGGGAGCTTTCTCACCTCCTCGGCCACTCCGGCCACATCCACCACATCGGAGATATTTCCCCCACAGTGACAGATGTACACGCCGACCCTGGGCTCCCCCCAAGCCGATGATCCTCGGTCTTTTTGTTCGTTCTCCTTGTCGCTCATCGCCCTGACCCCTTTCCGGATCTCCTTTCAGCCCTGTGCGGCCATGGATCCTTCCTCTATGCCTGCAACGTCTTTGGTCTTCAAGGAATTTAGATAGTTGGCGGCCTCCATGGCGGCGCTTCCCGCCTCCACTATGGTATCCACGATGTCCTTGGGACCCGCAGCGGTTCCGGCCACGAACACGCCCTTTTCCCGGGTCCAGGCCGGATGAATTTTGGGGTTGGGACACTGCACGAACCCGTCTTCGGCGACATCCACAGGCGCAAAGGCCTCGGGTCGGCACCCGGGGATCATCCCAAGGGAGAGGACCAAAAGGTCATGCATGCGCTCCTCCACCCGCCCGTCCTCCTCCATCCTCTCGATTCGAACGATGGGATTGTGATCCTGGTCCTCAGTTATCCTCGCCACCTTGGCCTTCACAAACTCGATCCCCATGGCCTGGGCGTTTTGGAAGAATTGCTCGTAGCCCTTGCCGAAGGCTCGGATGTCCATGTAGTAGATGGTGATATCGACGAGGGGGAGGGCCCCCGAGAGCAGCATGGCCTGCTTTATGGCATACATGCAGCAGACCCGCGAGCAGTAAGGCACCCCGAGACTTTTGTCCCTGGAGCCCGCACACTGCACAAAGCCTATGGAATCCGGCACCTTCCCGTCCGAGGGACGCAGCACTCGGCCGTATGGTCCATGGGGCGCCAGGAGTCGCTCCATCTGAAGCGCATGGATAACATTGGGGAGTTGCCCCCCGCCATATTGGGGCTTGGCGTTCAGGGGGGTCAATTGATACCCGGTGGCCAGCACTACCGTATGCGCCTTGATGAGGATCTCCTTGGGTTGTTGAAAGTAGTCGATAGCCCCCGTTGGGCAGGCCTTCTGGCAGCGACCGCATAGCATACAATTCTGAGGATCCATCACCGCGATTTGGGGGATGGCAGTGCTGAATGGAACATAGACCGCCTTTCGGACCCCCAGATTTCCCTCGAACTCATGGGGGACCATCACACGACATGTATACTCGCAGAGTCTGCAGCCGATGCATTTGTCCTCGGCCACGTAGCGTGGTCTTTGGGTTATGCGGACCGCAAATCTTCCCTCTCCTTTCTTGGTCACGGAGGTCACATCGCAGTAGGTCAAAAGAGTAATCCCCTCGTGATGTGCAACCGCCGCCATCTTGGGGGTGGTGATGCAACTGGCGCAGTCCAGGGTGGGAAAGACCTTGCTCAGGGCGATCATCTTCCCGCCGATACTCGCCTCTCGCTCCACCAGCGTCACTTGAAAACCCTGATCCGCCAGATCCAAGGCGGTCTGGAGTCCCGCGATACCCGCCCCGATCACCAAGGCATCCGTTTCCATGGTCTTTTCGGACATGATATGAGCCTCGTCTTGTGTCCTAACCGGGAAGTGTATGTCATCTTCCGGTTGCCCGGGGCCTCAGGCGGCCTCGACCTCCCCGCGCCGTGGAGGACCGAGATCTTTGAGCAGGTCGTTCATCTGGTTAACCTCCCGAAGGAACGCACTGCTGCAGACCGTGCAGATGGCCGTCAGCCGTATCCGTCGCGGATCGATACCCCGCTCCTTCAGGCCCTTATAGACCCGGTCGACTCGGGCGGCGAGACGTTTGTAGGCCCCTTGGTACGGGCATTCCTCCCCGCATGACATGACGATGATTCCCCCGATACCTTTCTGGAAGCACCGATAGTAGAAATCATCGGGGAAGAGGACCGGGGACGGGACACGGAGGATGTAGGTGTTGGTGGGATAGCTCGCATGGGCCTGACCCACCGTATCCGCCCCGGGATAGGCACAGGGGATCGTCGCCAGAATCAGGATGGGAGGAGTCTCTTGGGGCTTGGCGTCGGCCATGGCTCTCCTCGCTCACTTCTTCCGGACCACGAAGACCCTGTCGTATCCGTCGCCTTCCAAGACGCCGAGAAACTCGTGGCCCACCTTGCGGGCCCACGCGGGGATGTCCACCTTGGTGCCCGGATCGTTGGACCAGACCTCGAGGATCCCGCCCACGGGGACCGAGCCGATCCCCTTTTTGGCCTCCATCAAGGGACCCGGGCAGGCGCTCCCTCTAGCATCCACGATCTTATCCGACTTGACCTGAGTAAGATCGATCTCGCTCATCTTTTCATCTCCTTTCTTTATTTGTCCGGACGTCCCGCATCTCCATCTCAATGGGGCGACGTCCCGCACTCGGAAAAAGCAACCCTCATGCCAAGGGGCTGCNAAGCCCCCTTTTTCGTAAAAAGCTATGTAAAACAAAAAGATAGGGCACGGGACACGAACGTCCTTTTATCAGGATCTCCACAAAACCTGTTAATTGATAATTAACATTTGTTTCGAAATAAACATCGGCTTTCGAATCCCGGTCTCTGGTTCGAAGTCGAGCGAGGACGGTCCAGGGAGGATTAACTTTTGGAAAAAAATGAGAAATCCCACCGGGGGATGGCGGAAAAGGGGCGGTGGAGATGGCCCATTCCCGGTTGGTACGGTTGTTGCCCTCTATCTGAAAGGGGGGCACGATCCCAAATATAATTTGCGGGAACGCGGCGGATGTCGGACTCCAAGGACGAGTTCAACAGGTTCAAGAGAGGGTGGGGCCCGGAAGGACATCCGAAGGGACCCGCGGAGGCACAGAGCGGGAGGCGTGCACGGATGACCATCCTCAGGGTTGAACATTCTTTACCTCCCATTGCCATGCTTCAATTACAGGATGCCCTCAGAGAGTTACAGCCCGGAGAAGTGCTGGAGATCCGGCTTCACTCTCTCGATCTCTGGTTGGACATGGAGCGCCTCCTGGCCCAGCGGGGGGTGCGATACCGTGCATCCAGGCAAGAGGACGGAGAGTGGAGGATCCTGGTTCAGAAATGAGGGACTTGCGCCAGGCTTGTCTCCTATCTCCGCACTCCCGGATTTTCGCTCCAAGTAAGCCCCCATCTTCCATTTAGCAGAAACCCGCCCCCACCTTCCCGGTAAAGGAGGCCCTCGGCACAAGTCGTCCCGTCCCAAGTCCTTCCTGGAGCTTCAGGGTCGAGAGCATAAGCAGGACCTCGAAGCCCCGGATTTCCGGACTATTTCAGCTTGGAACACCCAAAGAAGGATCTGAAGGGCGGCTATCTCCTTTATCTTCCTAGATCTTTNGNCTCTCCCGGAATTTCGAGGAGAGAGCAGTTTCATTTTGGAACTAAAGTAGTGTTCCCGTCTTGGGAGATCGCCTTGAAATTATTGGGGAAAACAAAACGGCACGGTTTTTTCTTAGTTCATAAAAATGTGGAGGAGTTGGCGGATGAACACGATCCTCGTCCCTTTGGAGAACAACACCACCCGTTGGCGTGATGCCTGTTATTACGCGATAAAGCTCGCCAAAAGGACGCAATCCAAGGTATTCTTCCTTTTCGTTTTCGATCCACCAACCCTTTCCAAAAGGCGGACTTCTCCCCCTGAAAATTTATCTTTTCGACGTATCCGGGAAAAGATCACCTCCATGCTCGACCAGGAGGGGGGGTTAACGGTCGAAGCGGAGTATCACTACGCCGAGGGACGGTTCCTCCACGTTGTAGAAGAATTCTCCAAAAACCATAAAATCTCTAAGATCGTTGTTGCTCTCCCCCCTGAAGACGATCCTTCCTTCACAAGGACGCATAGGAGTCTCGAACAGTTGGAAGCGAGAGCTAGCTGTCAGATCCTGGTTGTCCGTCCGAAATCTCGTCAATCCACCATCGCCAGCGAAGAGGAGGGATAGAACGATGCCCATTGTCATCCTGTCCAGTTCTTCCTACGACTGCCGGAAAGAGCTTGCAGATGATCTAGCCAAGAAGACGGGTTATCCCTGTCTCAGCAGAGAAGAGGTNGTGGAAGAGGCCAGCTCCAATGGAATTCCTGTGGGGAAACTGGAGGTAGCCGTTCTGAAGGCTCCGGTACTGAAAGAGCGGCTTCTACGACTGAAGCAACTGTGCATGGCCTACATCACCGCCACGATCTGTGAAAAGGCCAAAGATGGAAACCTTATCTATCATGGTCGAGCGGGCCATCTGTTGTTTCCGCAGGTGTCTCATGTGCTTAGGGTCCGTTTGATCCCGGAGCCGGAGTTCTGCTTGAAGGCCGTCATGGGGCGACTGAGGATGGATCGTGAAAAGGCCCTCCAGTACATCCATCAAGTGGAAGAAGATGTGGCAAGGTGGGTGCGCATCATCCACGGCGTAGAGCCTGACGATCCCACATACTATGACATGGTCCTCAACCTAAATCATATCAATCTTTACAATGCAAGCTCGGTCATCTGCTCCATGATGGATCTGCCAGATTTCCAGCCCACCCCCGCATCGTTGCGCATCATGGACGATCATCGACTTGCGGCTCAGACCCGGCTCAGGCTCGCTCTGGACGAGCGGACAGCATCGACCCAACTCAATGTATCTGCCTCCCATGGCATCGTTACAGTGACCTATCCTCCGAGTCAGGCTCATCTTCAGAAGGTCATCCCCGGGGTATGCGACGCAGTGGAAGGTTGNCGGGAGATCCTCTGCACCGTGGCGGAGACGAATATCCTTTGGATTCAAGAGGAGTTCCGGCCGGAAACCGAGGTCTTCGAACAGATCTGCTCCCTGGCCCAACGTTGGGGTGCTGCCGTAGAGCTGTTGCAATGGAAATCCACGGACACAGAGGAGGCGACCGCCGAGAAGGTGGAATCGGAGGATATGCGGGAAGACGGAAGAGATGTTTCCAAGGAGGAGCCCGTTCCTCTCATGCGTAAGGAGACGGGTGGTATCGAGGATGAAGGAGAGGAGTCCGCTTCGGAAATGGATGACGGCCTCGCCTCCACAGTGGAGAGCCTGGTCTCATTGGGGCGATATGCTGGGATGAACACTCTGACAGGGACAAAGCAACAGCTCCTTTCCTCGATAAACCGTGAGGTGAACTACAGCCTGGTGGTGGTGGGGGATGTCTATCTGTCCCGCCCTGTGCAGGCGCAGATGAGGGAGACGAGAGATCTGCGGCGGAGCATTCAAGAGAGACTCAACCTACCGACCATTGAGGCCTCGGAACTCAAATCGAGATTCTTCTTCGGGAAGAGGCAGATAGCAAAGTTTTTCATCTTCCTTTTGTTAGTCTTAGTCTCCTATTCGCTTGTCTTCGCCAACCAGGAGGTGGTCCTCGATTTCCTGGGAGGCACGTTTCACAAAAACTGGCGCTGGCTGACTCCCATTGGGGTTGGCCTCTTTGTGCCCCTGATCGCCCACTCCTACAGCACTGTGACGGGGCTGATCATGAAGCTCATCCATCTGGATTGAGGGAATACCTTGCATTTCTTTCGGAGTTCAAACAAGGAGGTGGAGGATGCACGCGGCGCTGGGTGATTTGTTCGTTCATATGAATCTCTTTACGGCAATTCAGGTTGTGATGATTGGGTTCATTGGAGGGACCCTGAGCGGATTCATCGGCAGCGGTGGGGCCTTCTTTATGACTCCTGGAATGATGAACCTCGGAGTCCAGGGTGTTGTCGCTGTAGGAAGTAACATCACCCACAAGTTTGGCAAAGCCATGGTAGGGTCTCGAAAGCATGGAGAGATCGGCAATGTAGATAAGAAACTAGCATTGTTTCTCGTTACCACAGCGTTTATCGGGATCCGTTTGGCCGTATGGATCAACAGTATGCTCTTCCGGGGTGGAGTGGGACATGGAGCAGGAAAAGGGGCTGGGGCAAACCTCTATATCAGCCTTGTTTTTGTTTCTATTCTTTCCCTAGTGGCCATATCCATGCTGCGAGACGTGAAGCGATCTTCGGAGGAGGATAGGGGACCTTCCAGAAGGATCGCCGAGTTTGTGTCCAGAATAAAGCTTCCCCCTTATGTCTATTTTAAGGTGGCCGACGTTTCAGTGTCTTTTTGGATCCTCTGCATCGTGGGCCTGGCTACCGGATATCTGGCCGGCACCATTGGGGTGGGAGGATTCATCGGGGTTCCTTCCATGATTTATATCTTTGGAGTCCCCACAGCTGTGGCGACGGGCACGGAGCTCTATTTGGCCATGTTCATGGGGGCATGGGGGGCTTTGAACTACGCCTGGGAGGGATTTGTGGACATCCGTCTGACCATGCTCCTCTACCTGGGGTCCTTGGTGGGAATCCATCTCGGGGTCTATGGGGTCAAGGTGGTCAACGAGAAGTATATCCGCATGGTGACCGGAATCATTATCCTGTTGTGCGTGTTCAGCCGGGCCATAGCCATCCCCATGTATTTGCGTCAATTGGGATGGGTTCAAATGAACGCCTCCCTGGATCTTTACTGGAACGGGATCAGCAAGGCATTTCTCTTTGCCAGTGGAATCGGCGGTGCCCTCTTGATCCTGTATCATGTGATCCGTGCCTATGTGCAGAGGAGACGGATCCAGAGGACCTTGATCTACGCCCCAGCAGAAGGCTGAAGTACGAGCGGGGGGCTTTGTTCATATTCGGGGAGACTCCTCGGGAGGGAGGAACCATGACTGAAGCGATCGAGGTGTTGCTATTGGACGATGAGCCCATCGTGGGGAGAAGGCTCCAGCCCTCATTGGTCAAAGATGGCTATCGCGTGGAGATCTTCACCGATTCCCAGGAGGCTCTAAATCGCTTGAGGGAAAAGGAGTTCGATATAGTTGTGACGGACATCCGGATGAACGAGGTGGACGGGCTTGAGATCCTCGAGCAGGTCAAGGCCAGATCTCCCCGCACTCAAGTGATCCTGATTACGGGTTATGCAACCATTGAGTTGGCTCGTGAGGCCTTGGCCAAAGGGGCCTTCGACTTTCTTGCAAAGCCCTTCAAACCCAGCGAGCTAAAAGAGGTCCTTTTCCGGGCCAAAAGGGCCTTGTCCGAGGATTGAGGAGAAGAGAGACACAGAACGGAAAAATCGCTATACTCACCAGCAGAAGGCACGCTTTGAGAGACTTTGGAAGCATCGAATAATTCATTATCAGAAGGGATTCCTTCCTGTGGATCTCCTCAAAGGGGCTTTTCACGGATAGGGCTGGCCAAAGCGGAGAAGGAAGAGATGAGCCATGTGGAGGTTGGTTCCAAGGGCCTGGACGAGGTGGAGCGAGCTATCCTCGAGAGGCCAAATTTCAGCATACGGTTCAACATCATAGCGAGTTTTTTAATTTGTTTCGTTTTGGCCTTGGTGAGCAATATGATTCTCCTTACTACCTTGAGAAAGATGGAGAGCCGTCTTTATTTTCTTGAGGTCGCTCAACAATACCTTTTCGAGATCCAACAAGCCCGGAGATTTGAAAAAAACTACTTCCTTTACGGGACGAACCTGGAGGATGCCCTCGAACATGTGGAGTCCGCCAAGGCTCTCCTTTTGAAGAACGCGGATAAATTGATCAAGGTCACAAATAGAACGACCTTCCAGACCAAACTCGATCAGGTCCAGCACTACGAGAACCTCCTTAGAGGGCTTCTCCGAATGAAAGGAGCAGGAGGTTCTCCTGAGGTCCTAGTGGACCCCAAATACGAGGAAGAGATTAGAAAGTTTGGAGCTTCTATGGTTGTCTTCGCCCAGACGCTCCTCTCCAAGGAACAGCAGCTTTTGGACTCTATGCTCCTAAAGATCCAGAGGATCCCACTATATTTTCTCGCCATCCTTTTCCTGTTTCTGGTTTACATCGCGTTTTTCCTCATCAAGAGGATCGTGGGTCCCATTGGGAGGTTTCAGGCCTATACTCAACGCATCGCAAGTGGGGATTTCACACCGATAACGCCAGTTCGGCGATATAAAGACGAGTTCTCGAATTTAGCCATCGCAATCAACAATATGATGATGGAGTTGAACCGGCGCCAGCAGATCCTGGTGGAGTCGCACAAGTTGCGGGCCGTAGGAACTTTGACTGCAGGCATAGCCCACGAACTTAACAACCCCATCAACAACATCACGCTGACGGCGTATTCCCTGCTGGAGGAATATGAGGAGCTTTCCGACGAGCAGCGCCTGGAGCTGATTCAGGATCTGATCCACGAAGCGGACCGATCTCAAAAGATCGTCAGGAATCTCCTGGATTTTGCAAGGGAAAGCGAATCAAAGATGGAACCTTTGGACCTCGCGGACATCCTAAACGAGACGGTCCGTTTCATGGAAAACCAGATTCGATTGGCAGGAGTCGAGTTGCGCCTTTCTATAGAACCTCATCTGCCTCGGATCCATGGAGACAGGCAGCAGTTGGGGCAGGTCTTTTTGAACTTGATCATGAACGCCTTGGACGCCATGGAAAATGTAGACCGAAAAGGGATTCTTGAGATCGAGGTGAGACGTTCCGGTCAACCGCGTTTCATCGAGGTCCGCTTTATAGACAANGGAGAAGGGATTCCAGAACATACACTCTCCAATATTTTCGATCCCTTCTTCACCACCAAGGAGACGGGAAAGGGCGCGGGCCTGGGTCTTTCCGTCTCCCAAGGGATCATTGCCAAGCACGGAGGGAGGATCGAGGTCCGAAGTGTGCTGGGCAAGGGAAGCACCTTCACGGTACTGCTTCCCGTGACCACAATTCCGGCCCATATCGAGGAGATCAAGTCCCTGGAGAATGAGGGGTCAAAGGAGGCGGTCGGCACCTCCTAGGCAGAGAAGGCCCTCAGGGGGTCTCCCAAGGGGCCCATGGGCGCAATGGAGAGAAGGAGGCGGTCCGTCTCCGAGTCCCGGAGAGGATCTTGGGGCCTTGAGCCTGCAAGGAGGGAATACCATGACTTCCATGGAGAGGCTTCAGGTACTTATCTTGGACGATGAGCCCATTGTCTGCAAGCGTCTCAAACCCGGTTTGGAGAGGTCAGGATACGAGGTGGAGACCTTTACCGATAGCCGGGAAGCGCTACGGAGGATCCAGGAGAAGACCTTCGACATCGTCATTACCGATCTGAAGATGGACGCCATCGATGGGATGGAGTTTCTGCAGAAGGTCAAGGAACGATCTCCACGAACCGAGGTCATCGTGATAACTGGATTTGCCACTATGGATACAGCGAGGGAGACCTATTCCAGAGGTGTTTTCGACTTTATCGCCAAGCCGTTCAAGCCCTCGGAGATCCAGGAGGCGGTCCAGAAGGCGGAGGCCAAGATCCGCTCAGGGGGATGATAATCTTTAAGCCGAGAGGAGAGATATCATGAGGATTCTCGTCGCGGTCGATGGACATTCTTACAGTGATTACGCTCTGCGACAATGCGCTCTTCTCGCCTCCAATACATGGGCCGATGTGACGATCCTCTTGGTGGGTGGGAGGTCGAGCACCTCTAGTATGAAGGTAGCCCCCAGCGAATCGGAGGCCCTGGTCCGATTGAAAACCCTCTTTTTGGAGGCCTGCCCCGGGGAGGAGCATCCTTATGTAGCACAGTCCCCGGGGTACGAGGTGGTAGAGACGCGCGAGGGGGTCTACCAGTTAATGGAGGTCCTTCGCCCTCGGAGAAAGGAGCTTCGGGTACGTCTGAGACGGGGGTCTCCAGGGGAGGAGATCCTGCGGGAAGCACGGGATGAAGGAGACGACCTTATCATTATGGGTTGTCCAAAGGGGAGGCCCTGTCAATGGAAGGACTCGCGAAGGGCCGTGGCCAAAGTGGTCAAGGAATCCCCTTGTTCGGTCTTCATCGTCAAGGAGGAGCGTCCGATCCAGGAGATCCTCTGCTGTCTTGACCAGAACGAGGTCAGCCAGGATTCATTGGAGATCATCAACCAACTGGCCAACATCCACAGTGCAAAGCTCCAGTTGGTGGGCTTGACGCACGAACGAGCTATCCGGATCGATGTGGATCGCCGTCTGCGAATGATCCAACAGTACTACATTTCTCGTGAAATCCCAGTCGAGGTGCGTCTCCAGGAGATCAGCGAATTGGAGACTTTTCTGTCAAGGGAAGGTCTGCCAGGACTGCTGGCCCTGTGGATAAGCAAGCGATCCCTCCTTCGGAGATTTTTCCCAGAGGATTGGGCGGGCAGACTGGTTCACTCAAGCCCATCCTCCGTGCTGATCCTGCGATGATAAAAGGGAGATCGATCTGGGAGGGCCTGAGGGTTGGGTCGCTTCTCCCTCCTAAAGGTTATCCAGCCCGTATTTCTTGATCTTTCGCCAAAGCGTCGTTCTAGGGATATTGAGGATCTTGGCGGCCTTTACCTTGTTGAATCGTGTCGCTTTAAGCACCTCCAGGATATATTCCTTTTCCTTTTTCTCCAAGGGGACGTATTCGTGGGCCGGAAAGGTCTCCACCTCTAGCCGTTCCAGGTCGTCGGGCAGATCGTCCACCTGAATGATGGAGCCCTCCGCCAAGGCCACGGCGCTGGAGACGATGTTTTCCAATTCCCGCACATTGCCTGGATAGGAGTACCTCAGGAGAATCTCCATGGCGTCCTTGGAGACGCCCTCTATTCTTTTTTTGTAGAGATGATTGTATCTTTCCAAAAAATGGTGGATGAGGATAGGAATGTCCTCCTTCCTTTCACGGAGGGGTGGAACCTTGATTTGGACCACCTTCAGCCGATAGTAGAGGTCCTTTCGGAAGGTGTTCTTGGCGACTTCCTGCTCGAGTTCGCTGTTGGTGGCGGAGATGATGCGGATATCCAGATCCACGGGGATGGTCCCTCCGACCCGATAGAGCTTTCTCTCCTGGAGGACCCTTAAGAGTTTGACTTGCATGGAGATGGGCATCTCCCCAATCTCGTCCAAGAAGAGGGTGCCTCCGTTGGCGGTTTCCAAAAGGCCCATTTTTACGGAATCCGCCCCGGTGAAAGCCCCCTTTTCATGGCCGAAAAGCTCGTTGGCGATGAGCTCTTCTGTAAATCCGCCGCAGTTGAAGGCGATGAAAGGCTTTTCCCTCCTGGGGCTGTTGAAGTGGATAGCCCTGGCGATCAGTTCCTTGCCCGTTCCGCTTTCCCCCTGAATCAGGACGTTACAATCTATGGGAGCCACTTTGGTTACGGATCTGAGGACTTCCCGCATCACAGAGCTGATTCCCACCATCTCGTGGAAACCATACTCCTTGGACAGGGCCTCCTTCAGGGCCCGATTCTCGGCCTTCAGCCTCAGTTTGTCGACGGCCCTTTGCACGATTCCGGCCAGCTGCTTGGGGGTGAAGGGTTTTTGGATGTAATAGAAGGCCCCTATCTTCACGGACTCCACCGCGTCCTCAATGGAGGAATAGCCCGTGATCATGATGACCTCGGTCTGGGGGTGGCGATCTTTGATCCTTCGAAGGACTTCCATCCCGTTGATGTCGGGCATCCGGATGTCCAGGAGGACCAAGTCGAAACTTGCCTCCTTCATCCGCTCCAGAACGTGGTTTCCGCGAAGGAATGTTTCCACCACGAACCCCTTCCTCTGAAATTGGCCCTGCAGCCGCCGACAGAGGACGGGTTCATCGTCAACCACGGCCATTCGAAGCGTAGTACGGTCAATCATCTCAAAGGGATCCACAAGGGGATTGTGGGACCTCCGTAAGGGGCCCCGCTGGTGCATCAAGTTTCATTTTATATCAGATTGGAGGTTGTCGCAGCCCTTCTCGAGGTCATCCCATCTCATGAGGTGTATCTGAATTTCAGCGAAAGAAGGGTTGGAGGATCCGGGGCGAATCAAAGGAGAGATTTCAAAACTCTCTAACCCTTCGGTGTTCGAGATGGGAAGGAAGTTATCCTGCGATCCCATGGAGGAAGAGATCCACATTGGCCTTCTTGAGGCGCTGGAGGAGTCCAAAGGTGAGGCCTTCCTCCTCTCCTAGGACCACTGTCAGAAGGGGAGCGAAGACAATATGGGCCGCATTGACGGTCATGAGTTGAAAGAGGGCGATCCGTTGGTCCACCGGCCGGAGGACTCCGCTTCGAGCCAACTCCTCCAACAAGGAGGAGAGGGTTTGAACCAGGGGGGCGATAAATCTGCGGGCGATTTCCTGGAGGCGGGGGCTGTTGCTGAGTCTCTCGTGGAGAATGATCCGGAAATAGTTTTGATGTGTGGCCAAGAAGTCGAACTGTTTTTCAATAAAGAAGACGAGCTTTTCCCTCCCTCCCAGGGGCCTGGAGAGGGTCTCCTGGATCCACTGATGGGCGTCATGGAACACCCGCTCGATGACCGAGAAAAAGAGCTCCTCTTTGCCGGAGAAGTAGTGGTAAAGGGTGGCACTATGGATTCCGGCGCGGGCAGCGATCTCCCTCATTCCCACCCCGTTGTATCCTTGCCTTGCGAACTCCTCTTCGGCCACCTGAAGAATCCGGCTTCGTCGATCCCGAACGCCCTCGACCATGTTGCCTCCACACCAAACAGCTGTTTGATTATGATCTTAGGCCCCTCGTCTTCTCATGTCAATAAAAGCTTAATACATAACCCCCCGGATCCTGCATGGAAGAGAGAAGGGAGGAGGAAGCAAGGTCTTACACCGGCTGTCTCACTTGTCCCGGTGGACACCGCTGTTGTTTCATGCGACATTAGATTCGTTGCTGAGGCTTCATTTGGTGGGGGAAGAGGGCAACCGAAGAGAGAGGAGGAGAAGGAGGAACATGGACGTGCTTCTGGATCCTAGGGAAGGCGCTCGGCATCTCCTTTTGGGCAATGAGGCCATCGCCCGCGGAGCCCTGGAGGCGGGGGTGAGGTTGGCCTGTGGTTATCCTGGAACACCAGCCTCCGAGGTTATCGAGAGCCTCCTGCGGGCGGCGGCAGAGAGGAAGATCTATGTGGAATGGTCCACCAATGAGAAGCTGGCCATGGAGGTGGCGGCAGCGGGGTCTTTTGCAGGGTTACGTTCCCTCTGCACCATGAAGCAGAATGGGGTCCATGTGGGCTCGGACTTTCTCCTTCACCTTGCCCTTTCAGGGACCCGGGGAGGGATGGTTGTGGTCCCCTGTGAGGACCCCGGCGCGGTCTCCAGCATCAACGAGGCTGAAGCCCGTATGTTCTCCAAAATGCTCGAGATACCGCTTCTAGAGCCGGGAGACTTCCAGGAGCTCAAGGACATGGTCCGATGGGCCTTCGATCTGTCGGAGGAGATCCGCAGTGTGGTCATGGTGCGGAGCGTCACCCGACTCTCGCACGGGAGCGGGGTGGTGGAGTTGGGTCCTCTACCTGACTTGCGAGAGGCCCCCCCTCCCGAGTTTCGATACGAGGGGCCCACCGGAGATCCCGACCGAGGGGTCCTCATGACCTTTCCCTTGGATCAGACCCACAAACGTCTTCAAGAGAAGATGGAGCGGGTACGGGAGATCTTCGAGTCTTCCCCCTTCAACACCTATAGGGGACCTGCAAATCCCGACCTTTTGGTTGTCACCAGCAGCGCCTGTTTCCTTCACTGTCGAGAGGCCATCTCCCTTCTCGGTGCCGAAGGGCTGGTGGGGTTGCTGAAGTTGGGAACCACTTGGCCGCTTCCCCGGCGACTTCTCGGCAGGTATCTGGCTTCCACTGAGAGAGTCCTGGTAGTGGAGGAGGTCCTCCCGTTTCTGGAGGACAACATCAAGGCCTTGGCTGCGGACCTTGCCTCAGAGATCGGTCCCACAGCCTTCTTCGGCAAGGCAAGCGGTCACCTGCCGAGCCGAGGAGAGTTGACCCCGGAGAAGGTCGCTCAGGTATTGGCCGAGCTTTTGGGGATCCCCTGGGAGGGGGAGCCCGGAGGCTACGAAGACAAGGCCCTCGATGTCCTCTCCATGGTCCCCAACCGGGAGTGGACCTTCTGTCCGGGCTGTCCTCACCGGGCCTCTTTCTGGGCCATCAACCAAGCCTTGAAGCTGGACGGCCGCAAGGGATTTGTCTGCGGCGACATCGGTTGCTACACCCTCGGGATCCTCCCCACCGGATTTCACACAGTCAAGATGGTACATGCCATGGGCTCCGGCATCGGAGTGGCCAGCGGCTTCGGCCAGCTTGGCTCCTTTGGTATGGATCAGCCAGTGGTGGCTGTGTGCGGGGATTCCACCTTCTTCCATACCGGGATCAACGGGCTGGTCAACGCCGTCCACCACCGGGCGCGAGTGATCTTCATCCTCCTGGACAATGGAGGAACGGCCATGACCGGATTTCAACCTCATCCAGGTCTACCCCTCGATGCCCTGGGGAGGGAGGTGATAGAGCTGGACCCAGTGCGGATCTGCCGGGCCATGGGCATTCGGGTGGAGGTCGGTGACCCATTCGACCTGAAAGGGACCCAGCAGCTCCTTGTGGAGTTGATGCAGGAGGATGGTGGCGTGCAGGTGTTGGTACTTCGAAGAGCGTGTGCCCTAAGCCCTCAACGAAAGAGTCGCACGGAGTTTCGGATGTGCGTGGACGAGAGGCGATGCCTCGGCCATTCATGTGGCTGCAACAGGCTCTGTACCCGGGTCTTTCGATGTCCGGGTCTAATTTGGGACGAAGAAAAGGGGGTCTCCCGAATCGACGAGGTCATCTGTGCGGGCTGTGGTGTCTGTGCGGACATCTGCCCTGCAGGGGCCATCCTCAGGCAGGAGGTGGCATGATCATGTCGGAAATGCTGCCCAAGGACCCGTACAATCTTATCATTACCGGCGTGGGGGGGCAGGGAAACGTCCTCCTTTCCCGAATGGTGGGGGTTATGCTGGCACGGAAAGGCTTGGAGGTCACCATAGGCGAGAGCTTCGGTGCGGCTCAAAGGGGGGGCTCGGTTATGAGTCACCTCCGCATCTCCAGATCCGGGACCTGGAGTCCCTTGATCCCCCGGGGGCGGGCTGACGCCGTGATCGCCCTTGAGCCTGCCGAGGGCCTCCGGGTCCTAGCGCTGTACGGCAACCCTCGGGTCCAGGCCCTCCTGAATACACGCCCCATCTATCCCATCGGCGTGACAGCCGGCGAAGCGGCGTATCCCTCCTTGGAGTCCATCCGAAGGGCTGCAGAGGGTCTCTCGGAAAGATGTTGGCTACTTCCCGCCACGGAAGAGGCTCAAAAGTTGGGAAGCCCCATCCTGGGCAACATCATCATGCTTGGTGCATTCTCCAGAGTGAGCCCGCTGTCCCTTGACCGAGAAGCATTTGAGGAAATCCTTTGGGAAATGTTCCCCGAGGATAAATGGAAGGTAAACCTCCAGGCCTATTCCATAGGAGAGAGCTTGATCTCTGCAGAAAATGCCAGATCTTGAACAAGAGAGCCAAGGGGGTCAGGCCGAACAGAAGATAGGAATAAGACGCCCTGATCCTTCCGATGGATAACCTTTTAATGCCGTCTGTTGGGAGGGTCTATTTCGGTTTAATATGGAATTGAATCCGACGTAAGTCCCACCTCGCTTTTTCAATCAGAGAACGTTCTCCCTTTCCATTGGTCTCATCGGGTAACCCCTTGACTTCTTCAGAATAGGGGATTAGAAAGGTGCATTGTGTCACAGGGCTTGGATCCAGGTTTTTCCGATTACTCCTTATCAAGGAGGTGCAAGCATGGATCGACGCGATTTTTTAAAGACTGCGGGAGTAGGGATCGTCGCTGCCGGGGCAGCAGCCCCCACTGCAGCCTTGGCCAAGGGTAAGACCTACAACTGGCGGATGACCACCACCTGGCCTCCCAAGAGTCCCGTCCTCATGGATGCCTGCGAGCTCTTCGTCAAGAAGGTGGAGACCATGAGCGGTGGCAGGCTCAAGGTTCAGCTCTTCGCGGGCGGCGAGCTTATTCCCCCTCTGCAGACCTTCGAGGCCGTTCAGCAGGGGACCATCCAGATGGGAAGCTCAGCATCCTACTACTGGGCGGGGAAAGTCCCGGAGGCCCAGTTCTTCTCCACCGTGCCTTTCGGGTTCAATTTCCAACAGATGGTGGCTTGGCTCTATCACGGTGGCGGCTTGGAACTCTGGCATGAAATCTACGCCCCTCACGGCCTTATAGCTTTTCCCATGTTTAACACTGGGGTGCAGATGGGAGGATGGTTCCGTAAGGAGATCAAGAGCTTGGCGGACCTCAAAGGTCTAAAGATGCGCATCCCCGGTCTGGGTGGAAAGATTTTGGCCAAAGCGGGGGTGAACGTCACTTTGCTCCCCGCGGCTGAGATTTATCAGGCCCTTGAGCGAGGGGTGATCGATGCCACCGAGTGGATCGGACCTTTCCATGACAATATCATGGGATTTTATCAGGCGGCCAAGTACTACTACTATCCTGGTTGGCATGAGCCTGGGACCATGGGTGAGCTTATCATCAATAAGGCAGCTTGGGACAGCCTTACTCCGGATCTGCAGGAGATCATCAAATGCGCCTGCGCCGAGATCACCCTGTGGGGCCTCACGGCATTCGAGAGCCGTAACGGTGCGGCACTTCAAGAGCTGATCCAAAAGCACGGGGTGAAGCTCCGAAAATTCCCCAAGGATGTTCTGGATCAACTTCGGAAGTTCTCCAAAGAGGTCTACGAGGAGGAAGCCGCAAAGAACCCCAAGTTTAAGAAAGTCTACGAGAGCTTCCTGGCGTTTCAGAAAAAGATCACTCCTTGGGCGGCAATTTCCGAAAAGGCCTTCTACGACGAGATGATGGGTTAAACCCTGGGCGGGGCCTCTCCCTTCCATGAAGAGGGAGAGGCCCCTTTTCTATTTCGCAAAGCGTTTCAATGGACGGAGGTTGGGAGTGCTGAAGATCGCCAAGAGGATCTCCACGATCATAGATGCACTCAACGAATGGGTGGGCCGGGGGATAGCCTGGCTGGCAGCCGTGATGGTGGTCCTGACCGTCTACGATGTGCTGATGCGTTACATCTTTCATGCTGGCTCTGTAGCCGTATATGAGATGGAATGGCATCTGTTCGCCATCAATTTCCTCATTGCTGCCGGCTGGGTCCTCAAGCATGACGGACATGTCCGGGTGGATCTCCTCTACACCCGATTCTCCCCGCGCACCCAGGCCTGGATCGACCTGGCGGGATCCATGCTCGCCTGCATTCCGTTCTGCATCCTCGTGATTTGGGCCTCCCTGCCCTTTGTCCACAACTCCTGGGTCTTGGGGGAAGGCTCCCCGGATCCCGGAGGCCTCCCCGCCCGCTACATACTCAAGGCCATGATCCCGCTGGGGTTTTTCTTCATAGCCATCCAGGCCCTCTCGCAGGCAATAAAGAAGTTCTTCTTCCTGATGGGCCACGAGAACGAGGAGGTCTCGTGATGCCGGGCCTGGATTTCCTGATGTTCCTTACCCTTGTGCTGTTGCTCCTTATGGGCTATCCCGTGGCCTTCACCTTGGGCGGAGTGGCCCTGGTATTCGGCGCCATCGGATTCGGGTTGGATTTCTTCACATTGCTTCCCCTGAGGATCTATGGCAGGATGACGAGCTTCATCCTTATGGCCGTGCCCCTCTTCGTCTTTATGGGGGTGATGTTGGAACGCTCGGGGCTGGCCGAGGAGCTTCTCGAAACCATGGCCCTACTCTTCGGTCGGCTCCGGGGAGGGCTTGCGGTCTCCGTGGTGGTGGTGGGGGCGCTCCTTGCGGCCTCCACTGGGATCATCGGGGCCACCGTGGTCACTATGGGGATCATCGCCCTTCCTGTCATGCTTCGGCGGGGGTACAAGCCGGAGCTGGTCACAGGGACGATCTCCGCAGCAGGCACTTTGGGGCAGATCATCCCACCGAGCATCGTTCTCGTCATCTTGGGGGACATCATGCAAATCTCGGTGGGAGAACTCTTCGCGGGATCGGTCCTTCCCGGGGTGGCCTTGGTCTTCTGTTATGTGGTCTACATCCTGGTGTATGCCTTCTTGCGTCCTTCAGCCGCTCCTGGAGTCTCGGCCGAGGAGCTGGCCGCCATTTCCCGAAAGGAGCTCTTTTTCCGGGTGGGAAGGGCCCTCTTTCCCCCGGCCTTCCTCATCGTGGCCGTGCTTGGGTCCATCTTCTTCGGAATCGCCTCCCCCACCGAGGCCTCGGCCATGGGTGCCTTCGGGGCAACGGTGCTGGCCGCTGTCAAGCGCAAGCTTACCTATCGGGTCCTGCGGGAGGTCATGCTCACAACAACGCGTCTCAGCAGCATGGTCTTCATGATCCTCATGGGAGCGACCGCCTTCGGGTTGGTCTTTCGAGGACTGGGCGGAGATCAGATGGTGCGAGACTTCCTTCTGGGTGTCGGTGGTGGCTACTGGGGTGTGCTGGCCGTGATCATGGGGGCCCTGTTCATCATGGGCTTTTTCCTGGACTTCATCGAGATCACCTTCATCGTGGTGCCCATTCTGGCCCCTATCCTCAAGGAACTGGGATACAATCCGTTGTGGTTCGCGGTGTTGATTGCCGTCAACTTCCAGACTTCCTTCCTCACACCGCCCTTCGGGTTCGCCCTCTTCTACCTCAAAGGGGTCTGTCCTCCGGAGGTGACCACGGCCCACATCTATCGAGGGATCATCCCTTTTGTGATTCTGCAGCTGGCGGGATTGGCCTTGGTGGTGGCCTTTCCACAATTGGTCACATGGCTTCCCAGACTTCTCTTTCAATAAGGGAAGGCCTTTTCTCGTAAGGGAAGATTAGATTTCGGTTGCAGGGAGGCGAACCTGGACGCATGTNCCCCCCTCTTTTCCAGGGGTCAGNCTTATCTCCCCTCCGTGTTCACGGATGATTTTGCGGCAGAGAGGGAGGCCCAGCCCTGATCCTCCCTTTTTGGTGGTCACAAAGGGTTCGAAGATCTCCTCCAGATGCTGGGGATCGATCCCTTCGCCGGTGTCCTCTATCTCGATCAGAACCATTCCGTTCTCTTGCCTAGTCGCCACTGTCACTCGGCCGTCTTCCGGGATGGCCTCGAGTGCGTTTTTCAGGAGGTTGTAGATTACCTGTCGGAGCCGGTCTGGATCTGCTTGGACCACTGGCGATCCCTCAAGAGAGAGAGAGAAGGTGACGCGTTCCGAGGCCTCGGATTTTCGGAAGAGCTCCACGATCTCGCCAAGGAAATTCGAGAGTTCCACCGGTTCCTTTTTCAGTTGGAGGGGTTTGGTGAAGTCTTGGATCTCGGCAAGGAGGCCTTCCAGCCTTTGAACTTCCTTGACGATGATCTCCAAACGGCGGCGATCCTCCTCTCCAAGCCCTTCGCATCGGCAGAGGTTGCGTGAGAACCCTCCGATGACCATCAGCGGGTTCCTTATTTCGTGGGTTACGAAGGAGAGGGCCTGGCCGATGGAGACCAGACGTTCGTTCTGAAGGGCACGTCGCTCCAGGGCCTTGAATTCGGAAAGATCCCGGAGGATCGCGGTCATGAGAAGTTGCCCCCCTTCCTCAGCCACGGAGAAGGAGATGCTGATGGGGAACGACTCCCCCGAACGCCTTTGTGCCTCGAGCTCCACGGTATGATTGATGAACTTCCCCCTTCGCGTCTCCACATAGCGTCGGACATACTCCCTATGCCTATCCCTGTGGGGTGGCGGTATAAGGAGGCTTAAGTCCTTTCCCACCACCTCCTCTTTGGAATATCCGAACATCTCCTCTGCGGCCCGGTTGAAGAATACGATCCGGTGCTGTTCGTCGATGGTGACCACGGCGTCCTTGGCGGACTCCACTACTCCTTTGTAACGGATGAGTTCTCTGTGGGAGGGGCAAAGTCCGCTGAACCATCGGATCACTTGGGGAGGAACCCAGACCATGTTGCGGGAGAGCCCTTGAGGTGGGGGGCTCCCCTCGGGCCTGAGATCCAGCAGATAGACTTCCCCCTCGAAGTCGGGCAGTTCACTGAGATCCCGGATAAGGGGAAAGGGGAGGTGGGAGTCCGGCTGAGGGTGTGGGGGGCCGCTTTCGGTGAGGAGTAGGCCCACCACGTCGATGTCGGAAGAGGGACTTTTCAGGGCCTCCAAGAGGCCGGGGATGTCCGCTGACCATCCCAGAAGAGCGACGTGGATGCTTCGCCTTCCTTCCATACGCCCCC